>FTIH01004640.1_pt1 | contig 26548 bp, 21 predicted proteins | sample 1658451 | NCBI WGS metagenome assembly FTIH01 (sample SAMEA3914826, study PRJEB12502) | metagenome | biome: forest; material: soil | place: Canada | collected 2011-07-03 | depth 0.3 m
TCGCCGCCGTCCCCGCCGTGGATGACGTTGTCATTGCCGTCCCCCGTCAGGCTGTCGTTGAACGCCGAGCCCGTCAGGTTCTCGATCGAGACCAGGGTGTCCGACCCCGCCCCGCCGGTATTCTGGGCGACGCCCTGGTCGTTCAGGTCCACACCGACCGCGGACGTCGCCGAAGCATACGACGCCGTGTCCAGGCCAGGGCCGCCGTCGACGCGATCGTCGCCGGGGCCGCCGATGAGGGTGTCGCCGCCTGCCGAGCCGAAGAGCATGTCCCCGCCGGCCCGGGCCGTCAGCGTCTCGCCGGCCGAGCCCAGCACCCTCTGCTGGTCGGCGAACTGCAGGATCTCGACGTTACTGAGAGTGTCGGCGCCGTCAGGGCCTGACACCGTGTAGCCGCCAGCGGTCTGGGTGACGGTGGCGGCAGCGTAGGTTGAGCCGTAGACCAGGGTGTCGGCGCCGGCCCCTCCGTCGAACACGAGATCGCCGGTCCCTGCGACCACAGTGTCGGCGCCAGTCCCACCGACGATGTAATCAAACCCCGAGCTGGCGTAGACGGTCTCGCCGTCATTGCCCAAGAGCGCCCGGTCGGTGCCGGCGCCGAGATAGATGCCGCCCGTCTGGGACCCGCCCACGCCGTTGTAGAGCGCATTGCCGTTGTCGAAGTGGATGGCGCCGCGGATCGCGCCCGTGTTCACGATCTGGCTGCCAGCGGCCCCGTCATGGTCGAAAGCGGTGGGATAGCCGACACCGAGATCGATATCGCCCGTGATCGTTCCCGAATTGGTCAGGTGAACAATCGGCGATTGGGTCGGCGAGAAACCTGCATTTGGACCATAGATGGCGACATCGGCGGTGATGGAGCCGGAATTATCGATGACGGCCGTATCGTAATCGCCCAATATCTCGATGCCGATCGATCGGCCTCCCCCCGTATTGGTGACGCTGATCGTGCCGCTGTTCTGGATCGAACCACCAGTATTCTCGAGGAATTGCTCTACGCCGATGGCGTTGCTTCCGCTTACCGTGAACTGACCGGTGTTGGTGAACGGCGTTTCTCCGTCCGCGAAGAAGCCGATCGCTGCGCCACCGGTAACGTTGAATGTGCCCGTGTTGAGGAAGCTGCCTCGGCCGGCGCTCGGGAGGTAGACACCTTGCGCGAGCTTGGGCGCCGAGACCGTCCAAACGCCGCCGTTTTCGATGGCGCCGGTCCATCCCCCCGAAAAATAACCATAGCCAGTCGAATCGGCCCCCGACGGGTCGACCTTGAGCACGCCTCCGGCCGCGACCTTAATCAGTTCGTTGGCGTCGGGACCGTTTCCCGAGTCGGTGACCCCGGCCACGACCACGCCGTTCGCCGAAGAGTTCTGTTCTACATATCCGTCGATGGTGAGGCTGGCTTGGATCGACGAATTGGTCGCGCCGTCCAGGGAGTAGATCGGCGATTGGGTCTCGTTGAAGACAAGGTGCTCGCCGGCAGTCACCACGTAAGGTGCGGCGATCTGGATCGTGCTGCCACCGGACGTCGGGGCTAGACCGGGCGCGGCGGAGTTGCTCACTATCATAAAGCTCGCGGGCGTATAGGGGGCCGCGGCCACGGCTGCCGGGTGAGCCGAGAGGTCGACGCTGTCGAACCCGCCGTCGGTCCGGACGAACAGGAATCGACCATCTGCGGAAATGGCCATGCTCTGGAACCCATTGAGGGCGCCTGAAGGAAGTCCGATCGTGCCCGTCTCAGTCCACGAAGAGGTATTCAGGATGTCGATCTGATTGTCTCTTTGGTCGACCAGATAGAGCTTATTGCCATCGGGGCTGAACTTCGCACCGACAATCACGAAGGGATTGAAATGGCCCTGGTAGGACGAGAGGTCCTTGATTGTGTTGAAGTTGAGATCGGTGACCGTGACGTTGCCGCCACCGACATCGACGATCAGACCTTTTGCCGCGTTTATGTCGGCGACGCCGTAGTTGGCCCCCCCAATTCCTTCGCCTGGGAAATTGCTTTGCGCGACGATTTTGTCCGTCGTGGCGTCGTAGAGGGCCAATGGGAAGTCGGTGCTTATTCCCTCATCGACCAGAACGTACCGATGGTCTTCCGACGCAGTGAGATGCGAAACCGGCTCCTCCGCGCCCGGAATAGGATCGTTGACCGTTTGGCTGCCGACTGAGCCGTTGGCCGGGAATTCTCCGATCTGCGGGGCAAAGATCTCAGTGTTCGCTCCACTGAACAGCGCTTCGCCATTGTTGGCCATGGCGACCGAGTAGATGCCCAGCGGCGCTCCGGCCGAGCCCAGGTTCACGTCCAGCGCCGTCGAACTCAGATTCGACAGCGCAACGCGGTCGATCTCGGAGTGGTAAACTCCGTTCGAATCCTTTGTCTCATCGGCGTGGCCCACCAGCAGGAACGAGCCATCGAGCGAGACGGCGATGCTGCTCAGGTCTCCGCCGAGTTGGATTGGCGCCAGGAACGCTCCCGTCACCGGATTCCAGCGCAACACCTCGCCGGACTCCGTGCTCAGGTAAAGAATGCCGTAGGCGCTGTCGTACGCCATGCCGGTGATGCCGGGCGCGCTCAACGCCCTGCTGAAATCGATCATGGAACCCCCACCCTGGAACGTCGCGCCGCCGCCAGCGAGCGGCGCCTCCACCCGGTCCACGGGCGAGGGGCGCAGCGGCTGTCAGCACCGACGCCGCAGTAAGGCCCACGTTAAGGTTGTTTGTCGAGAGCTCCCCCTTTTCAGGCGACTCGAAGTGGGTCTCTGCGCGCCGCCGCTTCCCGCCGCCCTCCCCGCTAAACCAGCGCGCCGTCCTGCTCCGCCCGAACTAACCGCGCTGCAGCTCCAAACAGGCCACCGCCCGCGCCGCCGCCGCGTAGTCGGGCCCGAACTCCGGCGTCTTGACGATGTTGAAGAAGTGGGCGTCGCCGCAGCTGTCCCCCGGCACGGGCTTCCAGCCTTCTTCCGCAAAGTGCCGGTAGTAGGTCTCGCTGAGCGTGGTCCCGCCGAAGGCGTCCTTGATGTCCTGGATGCCGGCCTGGTCGAAGACCCGCAGCCAGTCCTGGTCTTCCCCGAAGCCGTAGGGGACCGTGATGAGGAGCCGTCCGCCGGGCTTGAGCAGGTCGTGGAAGGTCTTCAGCACGCCCTTGAACGCTTCCGGATCCTTCTCCACCTGGGGCTGCTTCAGGGTGACCTCGAACGGCGGCTTGGGGATCCACCACATCCCGACGTGCTCCAGCGTGCTGATGCAGCAGATGGTCTTGAAGATGCCGCGCCTCAGCACCGGTTCGCGAAAGTCGCCGCGGATGTAGTTGACGTGCGGATAGAACAGGAACTGGGTCAGCTCGTACGACCAGATGAAGATCTCGCGAGAGCGGATCTGGGGCGCTTCCAGGAAATAGGGGATGTTCAGCACCTCGCCGGCGTCCAGCAGCCGTCCCGGCTTCATGCCGATCTTGGCCAGCACCCAGGGACATTCGACGATCCGCTCATCCACTCGCTCGCCATAGCCGTACGGCAGATCCGCGCCCGACCGGAACCGCTCCAGCATCGCCGGATCCTTGATGGTCTCGATCATCAGCCGGTTCTTGTATTTGGAGTAGCCGGGCGTCCATGGAATGCGGCCCGCCTCGATGTATTCGTCGATGATGCTCATCTGTGCTCCGGCGCTCTCGAGGCTAGGCGAAGGCGAACCCGCCTATCTCAGGCGGTCATTTGACCGATCAGATCACGCTCCGCCTCGGTCAGGGGCAGTCTGGCCGCCCGTTTGTAGACGGCGGTGAATCGGTCCGCCAAGCCCTCGTGGGTGGGGAAATATTCCTTCAGCCGCCGGCGCCCGCGTATCCTGAGTTCATCGCGAAGTTCCGGAGAGGTGATCGCGGTCCGCAGCGCCACGGCGATGGCCTCAGGATCGTCGGGATCGAACAGGATCGCCGCATCGCCCAGCACCTCCGGGATACAGGCGGCGTTGGACGCCACGATGGGCAGATCGAAGTGCAGCGCCTCCACCAGAGGCAGGCCCAGGCCTTCGAACTTCGACGGATGCACCAGGAACTTCGCCTTGCGGAAAAGGCGGTTGAGACGTGTCCGTGAGATCCTGCCCAGGAAGCGGATCTGGTCGCCGAGGCCGAGCGCCGCGATCTCCTGCTCGATCAGTGGAAAGGCCGGCTTCACCGTCCGGCCGGTGCAGACGAGATTCAGCTTCAGGCCATATTCGTCACGCAACCGGGCCATGCCCCGGATAAGCCCCAGGTGGTTCTTGGTGTCCCAGGTCACTCCCGGGAACAGGGCGAAGGACTCGGGAACGTCTCCGAGCGCGTCGTCGGGGCCGTCGGTCTTGGTGGGGTCGTCGAACACCGGAATGCGGGGCAGGACCGCGATCCTCGACGACGGCAGGCCGTAGTGGCGCATGAGGTCGTCCTTCACCCAGCGCGTGCCGGTGATGACCGTGTGCGCGCGCATGCATCCGTCGCGGAACAGGCCGTCGATCCACCGGATCTGGTCCTGCGTATAGACCTCGGGCATGTGGTAGTGCGGCAGCCCCCAGGGTTCGAAGACGAACGGCAGCCTGGTCTCGAAGTGGTTCGGATAGGGGAAGTGGACCACCTTCGGCCGCCAGGGGCGCAGGACGGCGTCCGTCTCGGCCGCCGTCAGGAACTCGTGGTCCTTGGTCTTCTGGCCGTGGAACATGCGCCAGACTGCCGGCGCCAGACCGCCGAGGGGCGCCAGCCGGCGGCGCAGCGCCTCGGCCTCGGGGCTGAGCACGGCCCCGTCCCCGTAACAGCGCATCAGGTCCAGAACCGTGTCGCGGAACGGCCCGGCCACCTTCAGCAGCGGGACCCATTCCGGCCTTGGCCGATACCGGTCAGGCACGCCTTCCCGGTACCAGATGTAGTTCTTGGGAAAGGCCAGCAGGTCCATGTTCGCGCCCAGGTAGGGCCGCAGAAGCTCGGCCTGGTCCTTCAGGCCGATCACCAGGAAGCGCTCCCTGGAGTGGCGCGCCAGGGCGTCGATCTGGAGAACGGTGTGGGTTTCGGTGCCGCCCGGCACCAGGGGCGAGATTTGCGCGTCGATGGCGCAGAGCACGGAGGCAGGTCGCGCGGGATCGCTCATCGGCCCTTTAGGATTGCGAAGTCGAGCCTTGCTAGCGACGCGCCCGGCGTTAAGCAACCCTGTCCGCGGGGCTGCGGCGGGCGTGCTTGACACTCCCCTGAGGGTTGGGGTTCTTGCTGCACGCGCCCGACCCAGGACACCTCCCGCCCATGCCGCACGATCCGCCTGACACGTCCCTGACGCTCGAGGCCGAGGCGTTCAATCGCAGGAGTTCCGAGCGCGAGGCGGCGGGCTATCTGCCGGACCTACGGCGGGCCGTGCGCTGCGAGTACTTCTACAAGAGCTTCTGGCGCGATCCGCACTTCCTGCGCCTCTACATGGGCTACGTCGTCGACCTGTTCCTGGAGCAGATCCGCCGCAATGTGGCGCCCGGGGCCCGGATCCTCGATGTCGCGTGCGGCCCCGGCTACGTCTCGCTGGAGCTGGCGCGCAACGGCTATGACGTCCTCGGCATCGACATCGCGGGAACGGCCATCGCATCGGCGCGCCAGACGGCGGCGGAAAACCCCTACCTCGATGGGTTCGGCCACCTGCGCTACGAGACCGCCGCCTTCACGCCCGACCAGCGAGCCGCGTTCGAGGGCCCCTTCGACGTCATCCTGTTCAGCGGCGCCCTGCACCATTTCAAGGCGCTGGACGAGGCGATGGCGCTCACGTCGGAGCTGCTCGCGCCGGGCGGCATCGTCATCGCCTCAGAGCCGCAGCACGCGGTCTGGACCGAGCAGGACGCCGCGCAGGTGGCCCTGATCCGCAGCCTGCTCACCCTGACCGGCTTCTGGTACCAGGACGAAGCCGCCAGCGACGAGCCGGGCCTGGACGCCCTCGTGAAGGCGATCCACACCGAATACCTGCACGAACGCGATCCCGGTGAGCCAGGCGGCCAGTCGCCTAACGACCTGTCCCACGACGGTCCGGAGATCCTCGAGGCGCTGAAGCGTCAGTTCGACACCGTCGAGACCCTGCAGACGGTGTCCTTCACCTACCGCGTTCTCGGAGGCCTGAGGGGACCGCAGGATCAGATCAACAAGATCGCCGACTTCCTGGCCGCCTACGACCGCTACGCCGTCGCCAAGGGCCACCTGAACGCCAACGCCTTCATCTTCGTCGGCCGCAACCACGCGGCCTGATGCGCCTCAGACGAGACTGGCGCCGATGAAGGCGTTCCAGATCTCGTCGCCGTCTCTTTCGGACAAGTTCGGCATCGTCCTCGGCGGATCACCGTCGCCCGCGTGCTGAGGGTAGATGGTCGCCGTCGGCAGGATGAAGCGCAGGATCGCCTGGTCCCTGGGCGGACCCGCGCCCGACGGCGGACGCGCCCCAAAGTGGTAGCAGCGGCTCGTATCGCAAAAGGTGACCACCCCGGCCGGCCCCAGCGAAGGGACCGCCCGCAGGGGTCCGATCACCCGCTCGATATCTTCGTCCATCGCCGTCCCGGGCGGGTATCCGAGCGCCAGATCGACCTTGGCGCTGTCCGCCGCGGGAAGGGCGTGGAACGGACCACACCCCTCATCCACGTCAGAGAGGTGGATGAACACCTTCATGTTGGTGACGTCGTCGGGGTCAGTGTGAAAAGCGTGGATCGTCTTCGGCTTGAATTCGGTGGCGTTCGGTCGCGTGAAATTCACATCCACGAAGATCGGCAGCATGCCGAAATAACGGATGATCGGGGCGAGGATTTCGGGCGACCAGGCCGCCGCCACCATGGCTGATGTCTCGAGCAGTTCCGCCCCCGTGGCATAGTAGGTGAGCCCCTGCGTCACTTTCAGCGGCCGCTCCGCGCGCTCCCGGATGAACCCGGCGCCCTCCGCCACCGCCTCGCGGACGACCCGGGAATCCCGCATGTCGAGGCTGAGGATCCCGGTGTCGCGGGGAATGACCTGGCCGGCTCCAGCCGCGGCGTACTTGTGCAGATACTCTTCGCCGAGCGCCGCCCGCCGGCCGAGCACGTCCCGCTTAAGACCGGCGACATGCCGGTGATAGGCCGCCAATTGCGTGCGGTCGTTCGCGCGGCCGATCTGGATCCGGTTGAAGCCGGTCTGGAGCATCGTGTAGCTGTCCTGCACCGACCTGGATGGATACGGTTTGTCCAGGTCGCGGCCAAGGGCCGATCTGGAGCCGGATGAATGCGAGGAGGCGGGCCTTTGGGCGATCGGGTCCTGGGCGGGCGGCGGCGACGGAGAGCCGAGTGATCATCTATGTCGCCACATTTCCGCGGAGCGGCAACAACCTCCTGCAGCGGACGTTGCGGCAGAATTTCGAACGGATGACATCGCAGATCGCAGGCAAGCCCTGGTCGGTAGAAGCCTACCAGGAGGCCCTTGACCGCGGCGGGACGGGTTGGCGCATCCAGGCGGGGGCGGATCTCAAGTCCGACTGGCCTGAGACCCTGCATTGGGACGCGAGGACCGCGGTCTACAGCTGGAAACAGGGTCCCGCTCGACGGTTCATCCTGCCTTCGCCCATCGACTATTTCACGCCCGAGCTCAGAACCGCCCTGGCGGCTGAGGACGAGCTTTTCCTGTTCAAGACCCATCACCTGCCGTTTGACGATTTCCTTGAGGGCGAACGCGTGATCCAGGTCGTTCGCCATCCGGGCGCGTCGATCTGGTCGCTGTTCCGCATGGTGGTCGACAGCCATCTGCCCGTCACGGGGGCCAAGCTTTTCCACCGGCCGCCGCCGACCCTCAGCCAGATCATCGAGCGCGACTCCCTGTTCGGCAACTGGTCCGAGTACCATCGCGCCTGGTCGGTCGCCGCCGAGCAACTGGGCTCCAGGTTCCTGCTGATGCGGTTCGAGGACCTTGTCGGCTCAAGGGAACAGTCGCTGGCGCGGATCGGCGGTTTTCTGGACCTCGAGCTGGCCTGCTCGGACCCCGTTCCGTTCGAGGCCTACAGGAACAGGTGGCCCCACATGGACCTGCGCGGAACGAGCGAAGGTTTCGAACAGTACTACACCGCCCAGCAGCTTGAGCGCCTTTGGCGGACGCATGCAGAGGCCGCCGAGACGTTCGGCTACGCAGCCCCGAACTTCGACGCCGCAGCGGACGACGCGCACCTTCGCCGCCTCGAAGACGTCATCGAGACCGCGTGGACCCGGGGCCGGCAATGTGAGGACGAGCTCGCGGCTCTGCGGAGCCAACTGCGGACGCTTCAGGCCGCACAGCAGGCCAAGGACGGGGCGGCCTGACCGCTTCGCCGACGCCGGAACGTCGAGGACGCGGCTGGATGGCGAGGATGGAAGGTCGATCGGAGACGACATTCCATGTGCAATGCTATTGAGACCACGTGACCAGCCGCACCGACCATCCCTACGCCTCGCTGCCTCCGGAGGCCTTCTGGCGTTCCGCCGTCGCCGAACGCAATCCGCTCGAGTGGGCCAACTTGTATGTCCCGCGGTTCGAGATCGCGCCCAGGACGCGGATTTCCACGCTGGGCAGCTGCTTCGCGCAGCACCTGCGCCGCCAGCTCCTGGCTCGCGGCTACAATTATCAGGACTTCGAGCCCGCCCCGCCCGCATTGCCCGAACAGCTGCGGCCAGGGTTCGGGTATGAGCTGTTCTCCGCACGGACTGGAAACATCTATACGGCCCGCCAGCTGCTCCAGCTGTTCCAGGAAGCTTTCGGAAAACGGGCGCCGGCGCTCGCGCCGTGGGCGCAGGCCAACGGCCGCTTCATCGATCCGCTGCGTCCCTCGATCGAGCCCGAGGGCGCCGGCTCGGCGAAGGAGCTCAGGCGCCTGCGGGTCAAGCAGCACCTTGCGGCCGTACGGGAGCTTTTTCTTCAATCCGAGGTTCTGGTGTTCACGCTCGGCCTGACTGAGGCCTGGAGTTCACGGGCGGACGGAACCGTCCTGCCGGTTTGCCCGGGGGTGGCCGGGGGCCGGTTCGACGCGGCCGAACATGCCTTCCACAACTTCAGCTTCGGCGAGGTGTTCGCCGACATGACCGCCCTGATCAAGGCCGCCAGGGTCCGCAATCCGGCGCTGAACATCCTGCTCACGGTATCGCCCGTACCTTTGACCGCCACGGCGAGCGACCAGCATGTCCTGGTCGCGACCACCTATTCCAAGTCCGTTCTGAGGGCCGTTTGCGGGGAACTTCGCCAGCGCTTCGACTTTGTGGACTACTTCCCCTCCTACGAACTGGTCACGGCCCCGGCCGCCAGGGGCGTTCACTACGAGCCCAACCAGCGAAGCATCTCCAGCGCCGGCGTGAGGATGGGGATGGAGCACTTCTTCTCGGCTTACGGGAACACCGATGCCGCTTCGCTCGCCCAGGGGACGCCACAACCGCGTCAGGCGGACCAGGCGCGCGATATCGTGCGGGAGCTCACGGTTATCTGCGATGACGAGCGCCTCGATCCGGCGGCGACATGACCCGGACCCTGATCATAGGCGACTCGCACGTTGTCGCGCTGGCCCAGGGCTATGCATCGAGCACCCGGCCCGCCGACGCCCAGAACGGGATCCAGTTCGGCAAGCTGTTTCCGTCTCCCGCCTGCCTGGAGCCATTCTTCGAAGCGTCAGGCGGACGGGTCGAGCTGCTCGATCAGGAAGCGCGCGGCGTCCTGGGCGACCTCACCGGCCGACCGTGCTTTTCCGCCGCGGACCGTGACCTGAAGTTCTGTATTTCACTGGGCTTCACCACCACGGTGCTGATGAGCCTGGACACGTGGATCACGCACGCCCCCTGGCGTTTCAACGGTGGAGGACAGGTCCAGCTGATGTCGGACGCCGTCTTTCGCGCCCTGACCCTGCACCACTTCCGTCACGTGCTCGCATTCTACCAGGCCTTGCGGTCGCTGGACCTGCAGTGTCTGGCCGTGGCCGCGCCGCCGCCCCTGATCGGCGGGGAATGGTTCAGCAAGGGCGTCGACGAGCAGGTCCTGTTGCTGGTGGACGTGATGGCGCGCCAGGTCGTCGCGGCCGAACTTCGCAAGCTCGGCGTTCCCTGCGTGTCCCCTCCGCCCGAATCCTACGTGGGCCAGGGCCCGTCGGGACTGCGCCGGCCGCAGTTCAAGGGAGACGGCGCCAAGGGATTCGTCCACGCCAACGCCGAATACGGCCGTCTCATGATGGATCGTGTCCTGGACGAGATCGGGCGCATGGCGCAGCCGTCGCCGCCTAGGTCGGCGTCCCTGGCGCGGGCCACCTGCGACTAACGGCCTTGCGGACCAGATTGGCGTCCAGGACTTCGGTCTGGATCAGCTGTTCCAGAACCCGCAATCGCATCAGGTCCGAACTGCGGAAATCCTTGTCGGCGAAGCTGATGCGTTCAAGACCACGGCGGAGCGCGGTGATGGTGTCCTCGAGGGTCATCCGGGGCTGATGCTCCGGCGCCAGGCGTTTGTAGAGACCGAAATCCACCCGATAGGAGCGCTTGTCCGGCGGCGCCTCGGTATTGATCGAGACCCTGGTTCCAGGAACCGCCTTGGCGACAGCCTGGGCGAGGTCCCGCACCTGCCAGTTCCAGTCGTCCGCCCCGACATTGACGGTCAGGAAACGTTCGACGTGGTCGGACGAGGTGATCGCCCAGTCGATGGCAAGGCTCATGTCGGCCACGTCGATCAGGGGGCGCCAGGGCGTGCCGTCGCTGAGCACGGTGATCTCGCCGCTGGCCAGGGCGTTGGCGACGAAGTCGTTCAGCACGAGGTCCAGGCGAAGACGGGGCGACATGCCGCAGGCGGTGGCGAAGCGCAGGCAGCGCACCCGCATGTCGCCCAGTTCGGCCTGGCGCAGCGTGTCCTCGGTCGAAATCTTCGAGCGCGCATAGGCGGTCAATGGGTTGAGCGAATCGGACTCGACCCGGGGCCTGCCACCCGCGGCGAAGCCGTAGACGCTGCAGGACGAGGCGAACACGAAGGTTCGGACCCCCGCGGCCGCGGCCTTGCGGGCTGTCGCCACGCTTGCTTCGTAATTGATCGCGTGGGTGGCGTCCTCGAACCGGTTGCCCATGGGATCATTGGAGATCGCGGCCAGGTGAACCACCGCATCCACTCCCTTCAGCACGGCGCCATCCAGGTCGCGCACGTCGCCAAAGTGCTGCTCGTCCAGGACAGTCTCTGGAATGGGTCCGGGACTTGTGAGGCAATGGGAGAAGTAGCCCGCGTCGTAACCGACCAGCTGAGCGGTGGGGAAATTCGCGCGCAGATGGCGCGCCAGGACGGGGCCGATATAGCCCATGTTGCCGGTGATCAGGATGCGCATGGGACGTGCTGGTCGCACGTCAGGTCGGTGAAGGGCAAGATGGCGCGACCGTGAACCGGCCCGTCAGACGCCCCAGGCCGTTGCGGAGCGCCGCGGCCCGTGCTCGCATTGCCAAGGGCGCCGGCCGCTGCTTTATGGATAACCGCGGCGGGGTCGGGCGTGGAGGAGCAGGTTTGGGCATCGAGATGAAGGAGCCGGGCGCCGCGGCGGGGTCCGTGACATCGAAGTCACCCGCCGCACCGGCGGAGGCCGTGCCCGCGGCCAAGGTCAAGCCGAACAAGAACAAGGAGATCCTGCCGGACTGGGCGCCGATCCTGGCGACCAACCCTGACCTTTGGGCCAGGTCGCTGGCCGGGCTCGCCGGCGGCCCGCGGGTGCTGCTCGCCACTGCTATCGGCGGGCACCCGCAGTTCACCGTGGTGGAATCCGCGTTGGCGGTGGCCCTGACCCTGCGTGGCGCGACAGCGGATGTGCTGATCTGCGACGGCGTGCTGCCCGCCTGCCAGCGGGCAAAGGTGGTCGCGCCTGTCCCCGTGGACCTGGTGGACTACAAGATCACCGAACGGGTCTGTCCAGGCTGTGTCGCCCGCGCTCAGCGCGTGTTCAACGCGCCGGGTCTGAACGTGCTGAAATTCAGTGACTTCCTGAAGCCCGAGGACAAGGCCTTCGCCAAGGAGGTCGCCAGGATCCTGCCGCTCGACCAGATCGACTCCTACGTCTACGACGGCCTGCCGATCGGCGAACACGCCAAGGCCGGCGCGCTGCGCTATTACGGGATCGGCGACCTCAGCCTTGAGCCGGAAGGCGAACTTGTGCTGCGGCGGTATCTGGAAGCATCGCTGCTCACCGCCTTCGCCACCAACCGGGCCCTCAAGCGCGGCGGCTATGACTATGTGGTGACCAACCACGGCATCTATGTGCCGCACGGAATCATCAACGCCGTCGCCCGCAAGCGCGGCGTCAAGACCGCCGCGTGGAACACCGCCTATCGACGCCAGTGCGCCATCTTCAGCGCGGGCGACACCTACCACCACACGCTGATGGAGGAGCCGACCTCGACCTGGGAGAACATGACATGGTCGGAGGCGCATGAGGCGCAGATCATGTCCTATCTGGTCAGCCGCCGCAGGGGCTCGCGCGACTGGATCTGGTTCAACCGCGACGGCGACGAGGACGTCGACCGGTACGCGGCCGAAGTGGGCATCGACTGGAACAAGCCTGTCATCGGCATGCTGACCAACGTCATCTGGGACGCGCAGCTGCATTATCCGGCCAACGCCTTTCCCAGCATGCTGGACTGGATTCACCGCACCATCGCCTGGTTCGCCGAACGGCCGGACCTGCAGCTGCTGATACGAATCCACCCAGGCGAGCTTGCGCCGCCGGGAGGCGTCACCAAGTCGCGCCAGCCGGCCGTGGAGGAGATCCGGCAGGCCTTCCCGGAGCTGCCCAGGAACGTCTTCGTCATTCCGCCGGAAAATCCCCTCAGCACCTATGAGGCGATGGACCGGTGCGACTCCGTGATCATCTACGGCACCAAGACCGGCGTGGAGCTGACCAGCTTCGGCACCCCCGTGATCGTCGCCGGCGAGGCTTGGATCCGCAACAAGGGCATCACCCGGGACGCCGAGACGGCCGAGGACTATTTCCGCATCCTGGAGACCCTGCCGGTCGGATCCCGCCTGGACGAGGCGACCACCCGACGCGCCCGCAAATACGCTTACCACTTCTTTTTCCGGCGGATGGTGCCCCTGCCGTTCCTTGAATACATCCCGGACACCTGGCCGCCGTTCAAGCTCGCTATCGACAAGCTCGACGACCTGCTGCCTGGCCGCTGCGCGGGCCTGGACGTGCTGTGCGACGGCATCCTCAAGGGCGCGCCCTTCGTCTACGAGGCCGAACGCCTGGGCCTGCACGATCGGGATGGGTGAAGGCCCCTAGCCGATCATTTCCTCCAGAGCCTGACGCTCGGCTCTGCTCTCCGCAAGGCCGCCCGCGCGCTTGTAGATAGCGACGAAGCGCTCCGCCAACTGCTCGTGGCTCGGAAACGCATTCAGCCGCTGCTGGCCGCGGCGGCGCAGATCGTCCAGAAGCTTCGGATTTTCCAGCACCTGCTTGAATGCATTCGCCATTGAGAGCGGATCATCGGCGTCGAAATACAGGGCGGCGTCGCCCAGGACCTCGGGGATGCAGGCCGAACGGGAGGCGAGGACCGGCAGGCCCGCATGCAGGGCCTCCGCCAGGGGCAGGCCGAAGCCTTCGAACTTCGAAGGATGCACGAGGAAACGGGCCGCCCTGAAAAGCTGGTCCAGCTCGGCGCGCGGCACCGGGCCCAGAAAACGGACCTGCTCAGCCAATCCGTTCCGCTCGATCTCCGCCTTGATCTGCGCATAGATCGGCGTGTTGGTTTTTCCGGTGCAGATCACCTCCAGGCGCAGACCGTAGTCGTCCCTCAGCCGGGCGAGGCCACGCAGCAGCCCCAGGTGGTTCTTGTGCGGCCATGTCGCACTGGGAAACAGCGCGAACAGCTCTGGAAGCTGGCCCAAGCCGTCCGCGCCTGTCGCGGTCTCCTCCGGCCGATCGAACACGGGCATGCGCGGTAGGACCAGGATCTTGTCCGCCGCAACGCCATAGCAGCGCACGATGTCCGCCTTGATCCAACGCGTCGCGGCGACGACGACGCTCGCGCGGGTGCACCCCTGTCGAAACAGCGCTTCCATCCACTCCGGTTCGCCTGGCCGGAACATCTCAGGAAAATGGCGGTGCGGCAGTCCCCACGGCTCATAGACGAAGGGAAGGCTGGTTTCGAAATACTGGGGATAGGGGAAGTGAACGACCCGGACATTGCTTTGGCCAAGGAACCGGTCGTTCTCCACCGCTGAGGGCCACATCGGGCCGGCCTTGTCGCCCCGGAGCCGCATCAGTTCGACGACCGGACCTTTCAAAGGCCCCGCAGCTTTGATCGCGCGGCGCCAGGCTGGAGCGGGCGCGAACCTGTCGGGCGCGCCGGGTCGGAACCAGCTGTATGGATGCGGATATTCGCGCAGTTCCATGTTGTCGCCGAGATAGGGCAGCAACTCCTGTCCCCTTCCCTTCAGGCCCAGGACGAGGAAGCGTTCACTGGAATGACGCGCCAACGCGTCCAGCTGCAGGGGGACATGGGTCTCGGTCCCGCCGACCGCGCGCGGGGAAATCTGGGCGTCAATCGCGCAAAGGAATGGCTGGTCCGTCAAACGCCCTCGACTTCCGGCGATCGACACCGGACTGGAACCACATGCCCTTCATCTCCATGGGGCCAACGTCCGTGTCCAGGGCCTTGGTGGTCACCGTCTTCAGCAGCTGGCGAGCGCAAGCCTGCCGAAGCGGTCGGGACGGTCACTTGCTGGCGGCGGCGCGGACGGATAGGGTCTCCGCGTTCAGGCCTTACCCTGCAAGGAGTCCAGGCGATCGGGACTCCCGCCGATTTGAGGAAACTCGTGCACAATCGTAACTTTGCGCGCCGCCGTAGCAGGGCGCGCGCGACATCCCAACACCGGGCGGCATGACCGGCCGGATCGCCGGCATCTACCGTCATCCCGTCAAGGGATTCACGCCCGAGCGGCTGGCCGACGCGGCCCTGACCGCGGGCGGCTTCTTCCCGTGCGACCGGCTCTACGCGGTGGAGGACGGACCGTCCGGGTTCGACCCGGACGCGCCGGCCTTTGTCGCCAAGTCCGCCTTCACGGTGCTGGCGAAGCTGGCCGACGTGGCCAAGGTGCGGACGCGCTACGACGACGCGACCGCCATATTCACCGTCGAAGCGGCCGGCCGGCCGGCCCTCGCCGCACGCCTCTCGGATCCGCAGGGCCGGGCGGCTTTTGCGGCCTGGCTCCAGGACGTCCTCGGCGACGCCGTTTCCGGGCCGCTGAAGGTGGTCTGCGCGCCGGGCCACCGGTTCACGGACCACCCTCAAGGTCACGTTTCGATCGTGAATCTCGCGAGCGTCCGGGATCTGGAACAGCGGATCGGCGCGCCGGTCGATCCGCTACGCTTCCGCGCCAACCTCTATGTCGAGGGTTGGCCGCCATGGATCGAGAATGCGTCCGTCGGCGGTCAACTGGCCCTGGCCCAGGCCGCCGCGGAGGTGTTCAAGCCGATCGTCAGGTGCGCCGCGACGGAGGTCGATCCGGCAACGGGCGCGCGCGACCTTGAGATCCCCAAAGCCCTGTTCGATCACTTCGGCCACGTCCATTGCGGCGTCTATGTCGCTGTCACCGCCGGGGGCCGTGTGGCTGAAGGGGACGCGGCCCTCCTGTGACCACCCTCGTCCAGGCCTGGAACGGCGCGCGCGACCGGTTGAAGGCGGCCGGCGCCGACTCCCCCGTGATCGACGCCCGGCTGCTGCTTGAAGCGGCGGCCGGGGTGGGCCGCGCGGAGATCCTGTCCGATCCGCAGCGCCGCCTGACCCCAGAACAGGTCGAGGCCCTCGACGGTCTCCTGACCCGGCGCGAACGCAGGGAACCGATCAGCCACATCCTGGGTCGCAAGGGGTTCTGGAGCATCATGCTCAGCGTCACGCCCGACGTTTTGACCCCGCGGCCGGAGACCGAACTCCTGGTGGACGCAGCGCTGAAGATGTTCCCACCCGAAGAGCGGTTCAGCGTGCTCGACCTCGGCGTCGGATCCGGCGCGATCCTGCTGGCGATCCTGGCCGAACGGCCCGCCGCCAAGGGACTTGGCGTTGACGTGTCCGAAGAAGCCCTGGCCGTGGCGCGTGAAAACGCCGCGAACCTCGGCCTCGCCGGCCGCGCCGCCCTGCTGCGCGGCGACTGGACCTCCGGCCTGGAAGGCGGCGGATTTGATCTGGTGGTCGCCAATCCTCCTTACATTCCCTCTGCTGAGATCGAGAGCCTCGAGCCGGAAGTCCGCGATCATGAGCCGCGCGTGGCCCTGGACGGCGGGACCGACGGCCTGGACGCCTACCGGCGGCTCGCCCCTGAGATCCTGCGGATGCTGAAACCGGGCGGACGCTTTCTGGTGGAAATCGGCCACGACCAGGGCCAGCCGGTCAAGGCGCTGTTCGAAGCGGCGGGCGCCGGGGGCGTTCGGACCGCCCAGGACCTGCGCGACCTTGACCGCCTTGTCTCAGGATCGAAGAAAGCCCTTGGAATTGCAGCGAACAATCGCTAGATCATTGCTGTCTCCACCCATTACGCCGGAGAATCGGTCGAGCGCCCTGTTCTTGGGCCGCGCCGGACTTCGGCGATGAGAGCGGCCTAGCTAGCGGCGCCCACGGGTGCGTGAGACGGAAACCGCGGTCCTCGTACACCGACACGGCGTCAGCAACCCGAGGCTTTGACCTCACGCCGGAAGATGTGACGGGCCGCCCAAAACGGTTCATCGATTGATGCGCGACTTCAAGAGCATGAAACGGCAGCGTAGCCGTAACAGGGGCGGCGGCGGCGGCGGCGGCGGCGGCAGCGGTGGAAAGCCGACGCATAACGTTAACCGGGCTTTTGATTCCAATGGCCCGGACGGTGTGAAGATCCGCGGCCACGCCCAGCACGTGTTCGAAAAATACCAGCAGCTGGCGCGCGACGCGTCGGCGTCGGGCGATCGGGTGTTGGCTGAGAATTACATGCAGCACGCCGAGCACTACTTCCGGGTGCTACGCGCGGTGCAACCGAACCGCCCCGCGTCTGAGATCATCGGCCGTGACGCCTTCACCTCGGGCATCGATATCGACTTCGAAGACGAAGGGGGCGGCGAAGGCGAAGGGGAGATCCAGGAATTCACTGAAGACGGCGGCGAGGCGCGGACGGAACAGCGCCAGGATCAACGCGGCGAGAACGGCGGGCGTCAGGAGTATCGGCAGGATAATCGCCAGGACAGCGGCGGGCGAGGCGAATACCGCAGTGACCGGCGACCTGATTATAACCGCCAGGACCGCGACAATCGCTCCGAAGGTCGCCAGGAAAACCGCACCGAAGGGCGCCAGGAGCCCCGGCCCGACACCCGCCCGGACAATCGCCAGGAAAGCCGCGGCGAAGGCCGCCAGGATCGCCCCGAGGGACGCCGCGACGAGCGCGGCGGCTTCCGTGAAGATCGCCGGCCCGATCGTTTCGAGAACAGGCGCGACGATCGCAGCTTTCGCGGCGATCGCAACGAACCCCGCGGCGAACGGCCCTCTGAGGCCGGTGGCGATTCTCTGGCGGTGGTCGAGCCTCAGGCCACGCCCCTGACCAGTGATCGGCGCGACGACAACTCGCCGCTCCTGCGGTCCCAGGACGGATCACTGAGCCCGGCGCCAGCCTTCCTGCAGTCGCGTGTAGAGGCTCCGGCCGACGACGGCGCGCCGGCCGAACCCCGCCGTCGACGCACCCGCGCGCCGCGCAGGACAGACGCACCGGCCGCGGCCGAGGAGGACTGACCTCGTAATTGGGCGGCGCCGCCGCTACATTGCGGCGATGCTGCTCGACGCCTCGATCACCAATTCGGCCGCCGCACTGGCCGCCGCCGCCGTCGGCGAGCCGCCTGGCGCGCGCGTCGTGGTGGCCATGTCCGGCGGCGTGGATTCCACCGTCACCGCGGCGCTGCTGAAATCGGCCGGCTACGACGTTGTGGGCGTCACACTGCAACTCTATGACCACGGCGCCGCGATCCACAAGAAGGGCGCCTGCTGCGCCGGCCAGGACATCCACGACGCGCGCCTGGCGGCTGAGCGCATGGGCGTGCCGCACTATGTGCTGGATTACGAAAGCCGATTCCGCGAAGCGGTGATCGAGGACTTCGCCGACTCCTACCTGCGCGGCGAGACGCCGATCCCCTGCGTTCGCTGCAACCAGACGGTCAAGTTCCGCGATCTCCTGGACATCGCCCGTGAGCTCGGCGCCTCGGCCCTCGCCACCGGCCATTATGTCCGCAGGGTCGAGGGCCCCGCGGGCGCGGAGCTTCACCAGGCGGCCGATCCAGCGCGCGACCAGAGCTATTTCCTGTTCGCCACCACCCGCGCACAACTCGACTTCCTGCGCTTTCCCCTGGGCGGCCTGCCAAAGCCGGAGGTCCGCCGCGCGGCCGCCGAACTCGGCCTCGCCGTGGCCGACAAGCCGGACAGTCAGGACATCTGTTTCGTCCCGGAAGGTCGCTACACCACCATCGTCGACCGCCTCCGTCCTCAAGGCGCCATTCCCGGCGACATCATCCACCTCGACGGCCGCGTGCTCGGCCGCCACGAGGGGATCACCCGCTACACCGTCGGCCAACGGCGCGGCCTGAACGTCGCCGTGGGCGAGCCGCTCTTCGTGGTGAAACTCGACGCCGCGCGGCGCGAAGTGATCGTCGGACCGCGCGAGGCCCTGCTGACCCGTTCGCTCGCTCTAAAGGAGACCAACTGGCTGGGCGATCAGCCGACACTCCAGGATGCGGCGTTGAGCGGCCTCGACGTTCTGGCGCGGGTCAGGTCGACGCGCGATCCGCTCCCCGCCCGGCTGATGATCGAGGACGGCTCGCCGGCAGTGGCGTTCCACACCCCCGAGGAAGGGGTCTCACCGGGACAGGCCTGTGTCCTCTACGAGCCCGGCGGCGGACGCGTGCTCGGCGGCGGGTTCATCGCATCCACCCAGGCCGCGGTCTGACGCTCAGGTTTTGGCCCGCTGGTGAAGTGCAGCTGCGAGGCCCGCGCCAGGTGGACAAGCCCGATCACCGTCAGGGCGCCTATCAGGATCAGACCGGCGCCGCCCCGCTCACGCCGTGCGCTACCTCAAGGTCTTCAGATAGGCGATGACCGCCTTTCGCTGGCCCGGATCAGCGACGCTGGCGTCCATGCCCGTTCCTGGAGCGAACACCTGAGGGTTGGAGAGGAAAGCGTCCAGGTTGGCGTCAGTCCAGTCACCTGGCTTGGACTTCAGGCCGGCCGAATAGAGAAATCCAGGAGCGCGGGCGATGCGCCGCCCTGCTACGCCCTCGAGTGCGGGCGCGAAGTTCGAGTCCTTGAAGTGACAGTTGCTGCAGCCGAGATCACCCATGAATCCCTCGGCGCCCCTGGCCGCCAGGTCCGCCGCGCTGGCCGGCGCCGCCCGCGCGCCGGCGGCGGACAGCGCCGCCGCCAGGCCGAGGGCCGCAACCGCCGGCCAGGTCCGCGTCATGCGGGCTGGAGTTGCCGGCGAACCATCCGGCTGAAGTCGTCCATCAGCGTGAAGGTGATGTTGCCCGGCGTGAAGCGGTGTTCACCGATCTCCGCCACGGGCGTGACCTCCGCCGCTGTGCCGGTGATGAACACCTCCGAGAAGGTCCCCAGTTCATCGGCGGGAATGTGCCGCTCGATCACCTCGAATCCCGATTTGCGCGCCAGTTCGATCACCGATCGGCGGGTGATGCCGTCGAGGAAACAGTCAGGCGTCGGCGTATGGATGACGCCGTCCCGGATGAGGAAGAGGTTCGCGCCAGTGGCTTCAGCGAGGTAGCCGCGCCAATCCAGCATCAGGGCGTCCTGGTAGCCGTCCCGCTCCGCAGCGATTTTCGAGATCGTACAGATCATGTAAAGGCCCGCGGCCTTGGACGCGGTCGGCGCCGTCTCGGGGGATGGCCGACGGTACTTGGCGTGCGCCATGCGGATGCCCTTGCGCACCAGCTCGGGGTCAAAATAGCTCGGCCATTCCCAAGTCGCGATCGCCACCTGCACCTTCGCGTTGTGGGCCGCGACGCCCATGTCGGGGCCGCGCCAGGCGACTGGCCGGATGTAGCAGTCAGTCAGCCCGTTCTTGGCCGCGGTCTGCTTGCAGGCCTCAGCGATCTGGGCCACGGTGAAGGGAATCTTGAAGTCGAGGAGCTGCGCGGACTTGAACAGACGCTCGGTGTGCTCGGTCAGCTTGAAGATTTGCCCGTCGTACATGCGCTCGCCCTCGAACACGCATGAGCCGTAATGCAGGGCGTGGATCAGCACATGCACCTTCGCCTCGCGCCAGGGGACGAATTCGCCGTCCAGCCAGATCCAGCCGTCGCGCTGATCGAAGGGAATGAAGGACATCGATGAAACTCTCCTCTCAGGGCGACCTTAGACGCCGCCGCGTCCAAAGCGTCAACCGCCGCGCCCCCCTGGCGGGGAGGCGGACGCCCGATGTCCACGGTTCCTGACCCCCGGCTGATCCTTCGCGAGGAGGAGCTGGATGCTGCGCTGGAGTTGCTGTTCCTGGCTGAAGCGGCCCTCTGGTCGACCGCCGACGCGGCCCTGGACGGCGAACCCCGGGACCTGGGGCGAAGCCATTACCGGACCCTCTTCCTGTTGAAGCGGCGCCCCGGACTGGGCGTCCAGGAGTTGGCCCGCCTCACAGCCCTGACCAAGCAGGGCGCCAGCCGCACGCTGGGCGAGCTGGAACGGATGGGCCTGGCGGCCAAGTCGCCCGGCGGGGTCGACGCCCGCCGCCGACCGGCCGTGCTGACGCGGGACGGCGCGGCGGTGGAGGCCCGCATCTCGGAGCGCCTCAGGGCGAATGTCGCGCGGGCCTACCGCGCTGGAGGGCTCGACTCGGTCGCCGGCGCGCGCAAGATCCTGAGCGCCCTCGCCGGCGGGCGGCTCCAGGTCGGCCGCCCCGAACCCGACGCCTGATCCGCGCATGACACGCGAAACCGAGCGCGCGCACCTGCTGGTCGTCGACGACGACGACCGGATTCGCGACCTGCTCAAGCAATTCCTCGCCCGATCGGGTTTTCGTGTCACGACCGCCGCGGACGCCGCTTCGGCGCGCCGCCTGCTTGAGCTGTTCGACCTGGATCTGCTGGTGCTTGACGTGATGATGCCCGGCGAGACCGGATTCGAACTGGCGGCATGGCTTCGGGCTCAGCCGGGCCGCAAGGGCCGCACGCCGGTGATCATCCTGACTGCCCGCGGCCTGGCTGACGACCGCATCGAGGGCCTGCGGCTGGGGGCGGACGACTACCTGTCCAAGCCATTCGAGCCCGAAGAACTGCTGTTGCGTATCGGCGCGGTCCTGCGCCGGACCGGCGGCCGGGCCGACCAGCCGCGGCGGCTGTCGCTCGGCCGCTGCAGCTTCGACCTGGATCGCGGCGAACTGCTCCGGGACGCCACGCCCGTGCGGCTCACCGAGGCGGAAACCCAGCTGCTGCGCCGCCTGGGACGTGACGCTCACGCGCCCGTCGAGCGCCACCTCCTGACGTCGGCCGCCGGCGACGGCGCCGGCCGGGCGGTCGACATCCAGGTCACGCGCCTGCGCCGCAAGATCGAGGCGGACCCCAAGAACCCGCGCTACCTGCAGACCGTACGCGGCATAGGCTATATGCTCACGCCGGACTGACATGGCCGCGTCCAAGCTCCATCGACTTGCGCGCCTTCTGTGGCCGCCGCTGATCAAGCGATGGCTGCCGAGGTCGCTGTTCGGCCGGTCGCTGCTGATCATCGTCCTTCCCATCGCGCTGATGCAGGGCGCCGTGATCTGGGCTTTCTTCCAGGCACACTGGGAGACGGTGACCGGGCGGCTGTCCGACAGCCTGGCCGGCGACATCGCCTGGGTCGCCCAGAGCTACGAGGACGATCCGCGACCCGCCAATTTCGCGCGCATATCCCAGCGCGCCGAACATTCGCTGGACCTGTCGATCGCCCTTCAGGACGGCCGGCGCCTGCCGCTGGAACGCCGTCATTCAATCTTCGTCGCCCTCGACAGCACCCTGGATCGAGCGCTGTCCGAACGCCTCGATCGCCCCTATTGGTTCGACACCACCCGATACCCCGCCTACGTCGACGTCCGCATCCAGTTGCCTCAGGGCGTCCTGCGCGTCCTGGCGCCCCGCGACCGGGCCTTCGCGGCTCAGGCGGGCGCCTTCGTCATGCTGCTGGCGGGCGTCACCCTGGCGCTGACCGGCGTGGCCATATTGTTCATCCGCAACCAGGTGCGCGCCATCGAGCGGCTCGCGGCCGCGGCTGAGGCCTTCGGCAAGGGCGCGGAGGCGCCGAGTTTCCGCCCGCACGGCGCCGCCGAGGTGCGCCAGGCCGCCCAGGCGTTCATCGACATGAAGGCGCGCATTCAGCGTCACATCGATCAGCGCACGGCCTTGCTGGCCTCCGTCAGCCACGACCTCAGGACCCCCCTCACCCGCCTCAAGCTCGAACTCGCACTCGCCGAGCCGAGCCCGCGCCTGGACGAGATGAAACGCGACCTGGCGGAGATGGAGTACATGATCGACGAGTACCTCGCCTTCGCGCGGGGCGAAGCCAGCGAAGCCGTCGAGGCCGTCAATGTCCGGGCTCTGATCGAGGAGGTGTGCGAGGGCGCGCGGAGGGTGGGCGCCCAGGTCGAGGTCAGCGCGGACCCCGCTCTCGCCGCGACGGTGCGGCCCAACGCCGTCAAGCGGGCCCTGTCCAACCTGGTCATGAATGCCGCCGTGCATGGCGACCGCGTCAAGGTGTCGGCTGCGATCACCGCCCCGGGAAAACTCGAACTCACCGTGGACGACGACGGCCCGGGCATAGCGCCGGACCGCTACGACGACGCCTTCAAACCGTTCCAAAGGCTCGATGAATCACGCAACCAGAATGAAAAGGGAGTCGGGCTCGGCCTGGCCATCGCCCGCGACCTTGCCCGTGGTCACGGCGGCGACGTCACCCTGGACCGCAGTCCCATGGGCGGCCTTCGAGCGATCGTCCGATTGCCGGCCTGACGCCCGGTCCAGCTGGCTGACGGTCAGTGCCGTGGCGGCGTCCAGTGGAATCCGACCCGGCTGGTGGACCACTCCGACACGCGAAGCCCCCGCCGGGAATGCAGCAGGCCCTTGGCGGCGATTGGATCGATCGGCGGAGAGTCCGCATAGCCGATCATGAACTTGCCCTTGGGGTGGCGCTCGAAGGCGCGCTCGGCCAGCCACAGCAGCATGTACCAGGCGGCGCCGTTGGCCTCGCTGGCGCTGCCGCCGTTCAGGTAATAGGTCTTGGACCCGAATTCGACGCCCTGGAATGTCGCGAGTACGCGCCGCCCGTGAGTCACCGAGGCCACGAACAGGGTGCCCGGGCTCGTGAGGATGTTGAACATCGCCGCCAGAACCCAGGTGGGCTTGAACCGGATGCCCTTGCGCGCGCACATCGCCCGCAGCGTCGTGGTGAGGCCCGGCAGGCCGAGGACCGCGGCCAGGCCCGGCTGGAATACCAGCTTCATGCCGGGGTTGCGCTCTTCGGCCTTGCGGGCCTGGCGCCGGCAGTTTTCGCGCACGTCGCGGTAATAGGACTCCCAGTCGGACCATTGGCTGAAATCGACGCCGTGGACGTGGAAGCTGCGCACATCCCGGACATCGACCCCTTCGATCGCGGCCAGTTGTTCCTCGCGCGGAGTCTCCAGGCTCCACGCCCAGCCGTAGTCGTAGTCGCCGCCGCCGAGGTGGCACAGCATCTGCGCCATGGCCGGCGCCCACAGATCCGCATGTTCCGGCAGGAGCAGCAGTCCGTCGTAGAAAACCTTGCGGCCGGGCGTGTGGACAATCGCGCACTGGGCGATCTTGCGCCGACGCACGCCTTCGCCTTGATGCAACTCATAAAGCTGAAGCCGGCGGCCAAGGACCGCCTTGAGCCTGAAGGCCCGAAGGTGGGCGTAGGCCGAGCGCAGGCTGCCGCCGCACTGTTCGGCGAAGTCGTCCCAGGCATGAGCGTCGACGTCGCTGAAACGCGTCGAACTCACCGATACGCCTCGATGCGAAGCGACGACAGGCCAACTCGCACGGTCGATCGTATCGGCCCGAATCTGGGCCGCGCCTGATAGCATGACGTTTTCAACCCCCGACCGCAGTTGCGTCCCAGAACGCATGTCTGCCAAATCCGCCCTCTGCGACCCTAAAGAATTTCCTGATTTTTTCAAGCGCAACGGAGTTCTCGGATACTTTGGTTGGGTTCTGACGGTCGGGTGAAGGGTTAATGACGACAGCTTGACGGTATCCGGACCCAGACCGCACATCTATGTTTAAGAATTAGCGATCAGTCGTGCTAAAACGCATTCATAGGGGGAAGAATGGGCGCGATCGTTGCAGCGGCGCATGGCTCACGAGTAAGTGCGGAGACGGCTCCGGCGCTCTCGGTGGACATCGTCGATGACGACGCGGCGTTCCGGGCGTTGAAGACGGCGTGGGAGGCCCTGGCCGCCCGCGTTCCCGACCATTCCGCGGGACAGACCTACGCCTGGTGCCGGGCCGGCTGGGACACCGCGCCCGCCGATGGCAGGACCCTGCAGTGCATCACTGTCCGCAGCGGCGGTCGCCTGGTCGGCGTTTGGCCTTTCGTGAAACGCCGGCGCGGTCTGGCCAACGTGCTTGAGCCGCTTGGATCCGGAGGACACGAGGAATACGGCGGGCCATTGGTCGAGGACGGCCCAGAGGCGGAGGAGATCACGCGCCTGGCGTGGCGGACCCTTCGCGGCCTGGGCGATGTCGTCATTCTCTACAATATCAGGGTCGACGCACCCCTGAACCGCATGATCGGTGACGCAGGACTGGCCTGTTCGAGCCAGACCACGCCGTCCCCCATTATCGAGTTCGCCCAGTTCGCTACCTGGGCCGACTACGAGGCCAGCCGTTCAACGCAGCTCTTTTCGCTGCTCAGACGGCGCAAGCGCAAACTGGAGCGCATGGGACGGCTCTCTTTCGCCGTCGCCCAGGGCGAAGCGGCCATCGCCGCGGGCGTCGACTGGCTGCTCAGCCACAAGCGAAACTGGATGGACGCCAAGGGCCTGCCCGGCGACTGGCTCAGAACCGAACAATCCAGGGCGTTCCTCGCCCTGGCGGCCATCGACTCGCAGCGGAGCGGCGGCCCGAAATGGGATCGCGTTCAACTCTTCCTGCTTACGTTGGACGACAAGCCGATCGCCGGCGTCTACGCCCTGGTCAACCCCGGAAGCTTTGAGTTCTATATCGTCGCCAACGACCCCGCCTACAACGCGGTCTCGCCTGGCAATGTGCTGATCGAGCATCTGGTCCGATGGGCCTATGACCGCGGCCTGACCTTCGACTTCCGAATGGTGGCGGCCAGCTACAAGGAACGCTGGAGTAACGCGACCACGCACTGGACCTCTTTCCGCATCGCATGCACATGGAGGGGACTGCCTGAAATCTACCGGGCCAGGTCCAGAAGCGCTGTGCGCGCCGCCAAGCAAGCCCTGGCGCGCCGCCTTGACCCCAAGACCAGGGAACAGATCAAGCGTCTGCTGAACGTGGTGCGGCGCCAGGGCCGTCAGGGGGCGGCTGAAGAGGCGTCCGAAGCCTGACAGGGAAGCCCTGGGGCGCCGGCGGCGCCTGCATTCTGGCCGTTCTGATCGTTGCGAGCGGCGCCACGTCAGAACCCCTTGGTCCCAGGAACGGTTCTTGCAACCTTTGCAACAGGTCGCGGTCAAGCAAGGCCCGCGGCTGGCTGTCGTAGTCGAGTCTTGTTGGCCGGGGGGCCGTGGTGACGGTGATGGAGTGGACGCGTTCGGGGACGCGAGCGGCGGCGTCCCTGGGTGAGGTGATCGCGGGATATGCGGCTGAGACGCCGGACCGTTGTGCGATCATCGCCTCCGGCGGCCGGACCATTTCCTTTGGCGAGCTTTCGGCGCGCATGGCCGACATCGGCGGGCGCCTGCGCGACGCCGGCGTGGACGCCCCGGCGCGCATCGGGATCCTCATGGCCCACGGCCTGGATGCGGCCATCGTCAGCGCCGCCATCGCCGCCCACGCCACCGCCGTCCCCCTCAACCCCGGCCTCACCGCCGAGGAACTCGCCAAGGTCCTTGTCTGGCTGAGGCTCGACGCCCTGGTGGTCGGCGATGACGCCGCCGAGCTCGCCGCCGCCGTCGCCGGCAAGCACGGCCTGCCGGTGTTCGCCTGCCCTCCGGGCGAGCCGACCCCGCAGCTCCTGGTCCCCCCCGCCCGGCCGTCCGCCGAGCGGACCGGACGCAGGGACATCGCCCTGCTCATGCGCAGTTCCGGCACCACCGGCGCCGAGAAGCTCATTCCCGTCACCCATGGCAACCTCATCGCCATGGCCGACAAGATGCGTGGCTGGTTCGCCCTCGGCTCAGGCGACCGCAGCGCCTGCACCCTGCCCCTCTATTACGCCGCCGGTCTCAAGCAGACCGTGCTGGTCTCCCTGCTGCTCGGCGGCGGCGTCGCCATTCCCCTCACCGGGCGCCGCGAGAAGCTGTCCGACTGGGCCCCCGAGCTCAAGCCCACGTGGCTGTCCTCCAACCCCACATTCCTGCAGGCCATGGCCGACGCCCTCGCCGAGGGCGAGCCCA
>FTIH01344409.1_pt1 | contig 26308 bp, 22 predicted proteins | sample 1658451 | NCBI WGS metagenome assembly FTIH01 (sample SAMEA3914826, study PRJEB12502) | metagenome | biome: forest; material: soil | place: Canada | collected 2011-07-03 | depth 0.3 m
TGGTCGACACCTGCATCGGCAACGACCGCAAGCGGGAATATGACGTCTTTTCCAATCTGCAGACGTCGTTCATCGATGACATGGCCGGCGCCGGCTATGCGCCACAGTCCATCGACACGGTGCTGTGCACCCACCTCCACCTCGACCATTGCGGCTGGAACACCCGCAAGGTCGGCGACAAGTGGGTCCCCACGTTCCCCAATGCCCGTTACCTGTTCAGCCGGGTGGAGCTCGACCACTGGGAGAAGCAGCTGCAGGCTGGCGCCGACCACATGGAGCACGTCATCGACGCCCTCCAGCCGGTCCTGGACGCGGGCCTCGTGGACTTCGTCCAGCCCAACCACAAGATCACGGACGAAGTTTCCCTGTTCCCGACCCCCGGCCATACGCCGGGCCACGTCAGCGTGCACATTTCCTCGGCCGGCCAGGAGGCGGTGATCACCGGCGACGTCGTCCACCACCCGGTCCAGTTCGCGGAGCCGGACATGAAGAACAACTTCGACATGGACATCGAGGCTGGCCGCAGGATGCGCCGGGATTTCTTCACCCGCTATGAGGACGGCAAGGCCCTGGTGATCGGCAGTCACTTCGCCGAGCCTTCCAGCGGCCGCATCAGGCGCGACGACAAGGCCTGGCGTTTCGACGCCGAATAGGCCCCGACCCACGGCCCCATTTCCCCGCCCGCCTCGCGCCGGCGGGGCCGACGCAATCACGGCCGACCTGACGGCGGCCGCCTTGACCATGGGCCGCCCGGCCCTCCCCGCTGCGGAGCTTCCCTGATGACCTTCGACCTGAACGGCCAGACCATCTTCATAACCGGCGCCGGCCGCGGCCTCGGCCGCTCGGTCGCAATGCTGACCGCCAGCTGCGGCGCCCGGGTCGGCGTCAGCGACATCGACCCGGACGGCTGCGCCGGCACGGTCGACGCCATCCGCGCGGAGGGCGGGGAAGCCTTCAGCTATCCGGCCGACCTCGGGCGGCGCGACGAGGTCTTCCGTGTGGTCAAGGCGTTCGCCGCGGACGCCGGCCCCCTGACCGCCCTCGTCAACAACGCCATGATCCTGCTGTACGAACCGATCGAGAAGGTGCGTGAGGATGTGTTCGACAAGATGCTGGCGATCGGCGTCAAGGCGCCGGTCTGGGGCGTCCAGGCCTTCCTCGAGACCATGGACCCTGAGCGCGGCGGCGCAATCGTCAATATGGCGTCACCGGTCGCCGAGCGAGGTTACCCCAACACGGCCATCTACAGCATGGTGAAGGGCGCGACCGTCACCCTCACCAAGACCCTCTCGGCCGAGCTTGGACCGCGCAGGGTCCGCGTCAACGCCGTGGCGCCAGGCTCAGTGCCGACGCCCGGCGCCCTTGGACTGAACGATCCCGCCGAGTACGAACGCCGCTCGCGCACCATCCCGCTGCGCCGGCTCGGCCGCGAGCAAGACAACGCCCAGGCGGTGGCCTTCCTGCTGAGCGCGGAGGCCTCGTTCATCAACGGCGAGATCCTCCACGTCGACGGCGGCATCGCTGCGGCGGGTTGAGCCGGCGGGCATGTCCGGCTAGAGCGTGGCGCGCCTCTTGGGTGCGGCGCAATATCTCGTTCAGAAAAGAGGAAGTCTGGTGGAGTCCTTCAGCGCAGAACTCGCGAGTTTCGATCCTGAGATCTACGACGCCATCAAGGGCGAGGAGCGTCGCCAGTCCGCCGGCGTGGAGATGATCCCGTCAGAGAACTACACCTATCCCGAGGTGCTGGCCGCGTTGGGGTCGATCCTCACCAACAAGTACTCCGAGGGCTATCCCGGTCGCCGCTACTACGGTGGTCAGGAGTACACGGACGTCATCGAACGGCTGGCCCGCGATCGGGCCTGCGCCCTGTTCGGCGCTGAGCACGCCAACGTTCAGCCCCTGTCCGGCTCGCCCATGAACCAGGCCGCCTATTTCGCGGTGCTGAAGCCGGGCGACACGGTGCTGGCCATGGACCTGTCCCACGGAGGGCATCTGACCCACGGCGCGCCGGTTTCGCACATGGGCAAGGTGTTCAACTTCGTCCGCTACAAAAGTGATCCCTCCCGGCACGGCGCCATCGACTTCGACGAACTGCGCAAGATCGCCCGCGAGACCCAGCCCAAGCTCGTGCTCTGCGGCTATTCCTCCTACCCGCGCGACTACGACTACGCCGAGTTCAAGAGGGTCGCCGACGAGGTGGGCGCCCTGACCATGGCCGATATCGCCCACATCGGCGGGCTTGTTGCGGCGAAGAAGATGCGCAATCCCTTCGACGCCGGCTTCGACATCGTCACCACCACCACCCACAAGTCCCTGCGGGGGCCGCGCGGCGGCATGATCCTTTGCCGCAAGGAGCTGGCCAAGGCTGTCGACGCCTCAGTGTTTCCTGGCCTGCAGGGCGGCCCGCACATGAACAATATCGCCGCCGCCGCCATCACCTTCAAGAAGGCCGCCGAGCCGGCGTTCCGCACCTACGCCCAGCAGATGCTCGACAACGCCAAGGCCCTGGCCGCGGCCCTGACGGCCGAGGGCGCGACGCTCGTCACCGGCGGCACCGACAATCACCTCCTGGTCATCGACACCGTCGCCAGCTTCGGCCTGGACGGACGCGAGGCGGAGGAGACGCTCGACCGCATCGCCATCACCACCAACAAACAGGTCATCCCCGATGATCCCCGCCCGCCGCTGCGCCCGTCCGGCGTGCGCCTGGGCACCCCGGCCTGCACCACCCGCGGCATGGGCGAGGCCGACATGCGCCGCCTGGCCGGCTGGATGGTCACCGCCCTGCGCGCGCCCAAGGATGAAGCGGTGCTGACTGACCTGGCCGCCAAGGTGACAGCCATGTGCTCGCGCTACCCTGTGCCGGGAATCCTCCAGGGCTAGATCGACCTGTTCGGGCGCCGGCGGCGGCCGTTTCCCTCGGGGACTTCAGGCCGCGGCGGTGGACGCGTGGGCCTGGCGCGGGAAGCTGACAAGGAAGGCGGCGACGTCCTGGGCGGGCATGGGCCTGGCGAAGTAGAATCCCTGGGCCTGGTCGCAGCCGAGCGACTCCAGCATCTGCAGCTGCTCGTCGGTCTCCACGCCCTCGGCGACCACCTTCATGCCCAGGCTCGAACCCAGCGACAGCACCGCCCTGACGATCGGCGCGTCCTCGCGGTTCTGCACGAAGGACCGGTCGATTTTCAACCGGTCGATCGGGAACTGTTTCAGGTTCGCCAGGGAGGCATAGCCGGTGCCGAAGTCGTCCAGGGCGATCATCACGCCAATGTCGTGCAGTGAGCGGACCGTGTCGCAGACGGCCTCCGATCCCCAGCCCATGTACACGTTCTCGGTGACCTCGAGCGTCAGCCGCTCGGCCGGGACACGCCATTGCTCCAGTTTGCGCGGGATGGTCTCGGCCAGGTCACCGGTGCGGAACTGGGAGGCGGACAGGTTCACGGCCACACGCCCGAACTCGACCCCGTGGTCCATCCATTCACGCATTTGCCGCATGGCCGCGTTCAGGGCCACCTCCCCGAGCGCGAGCGAGCATTCAGGATCCTCGAAGGCCGTCAGGAATTCCCCCGGCAGCAAGAGGCCCCGCGTGGGATGGCGCCACCGCATCAGCGCCTCCAGGCCGGTCACCTTGCGCGGCTCGGCGATGTCCACCAGCGGCTGGTAATAGAGCACGAACTCATCCGCCAGGACCCCGGCGCGCACCTCGCGCAGGAGGCGGATTCGCCGTTCGACGTCCGAACGCATCTCGGGCCTGAAGGCGACAATCTTGTTCCGCCCGGTGTCCTTGGCCCGGTACATGGCGATGTCGGCGTTCTTGAGCAGCTGGCCGGCGTCCTCGTCGTCCTGCGGATAGAGCGCTGCGCCAACGCTGGCGCTGATGCTCACGCTGTTGCCGCCGTACTGGAGAGGGTTGCGCAGCAGTTCCATCAACAGCCGGGTCGGCCGCTCCATGTCCGCGGCCCCGCGTACGCCAGGCAGGATCACCGCGAATTCGTCGCCCCCCAGCCGCGCCACCGTGTCGGTGCGCCGGAAGGTGGACACCAGCCGATCCGCCACCAGCCTGAGGAGGGCGTCGCCCGTGTCGTGGCCCAGGGTGTCGTTGACGTCCTTGAAGTGGTCCAGGTCGAGCATGATCAGCCCGACCTTCTGGCCCAGACGCCTCGCCTGATCGACGGCGGCCGCGAACCGTTCATGGAACAGGGTGCGGTTGGGAAGCCCCGTCAGGGTGTCGCGGAACGCCAGGTCCTCGATCTCGGCGGCGTGCCGGCGCTGGCTGGTGACGTCCTGCAGGGCGCCGGTGATCCGAATGACCTGGCCATCTTCCCGTTCCGCCTCGGCCATGCAGCGGATCCAGCGGACCCCGCCGCCGTCGGTCGGAAGCTCGAATTCGCTATCTAGAGAGACGCCCTCCTGGACGAGCCGTTCCAGCGCCCGGCGGATGTCCTCGCGGGCGTCAGGGCCGAACAGCCCCGGCATCAGCTCCCGCGCCGGGGCCGCCTGGGCGTCGACCCCGAATATCCGGAAGGTCTCGGCCGACCAGCGCATGGACTGGCGGACCAGATCGAGCTCCCACGCGCCCAGGCCAGCGACTCTGAGGGCGCCGGACATCAGATCCAAGCTGGAACAACCCGCATCCATCTGACTGTTATCCTTTGCGTCCATTAAGTATCTCAAGGGGCCGTAGTGACTATTGTTTCAATCAGGCTATCCTCACGGGCTTAATCAGAGTTGACGAAACAGTATTAGCTCGAATTTAGCCTTGATTGCTTGACTTGGCCGTCCCGCGGGAACGACAAAGAGGTCAGGCCACAAATCCGCCGCCAATCCACGGCCCTGTTAGGGCCGCCGCTTCGGAGCCTGCGCCCTGCTCCCCCTCGTCTTCGCCCTCTCCCTGTCCCTGCCGCAGCTGCCGCCGGTCACCCGCGCGCCGCAGATCACCTATCTGGACCGATCCGGCGCGGTGATCGGGGTCCGGGGCGGACAGGCGCCGCCGCCGGTGGACCTGGACAGGCTGCCCGCCTACGTCCCCGCCGCATTCGTATCGATCGAGGACCGGCGCTTCTATGAACACGCCGGCTTCGACGCCCTGGGCATGGCGCGCGCCCTGGCGGTGGACCTGGGCAAGGGGCGGATGGTCCAGGGCGCCTCGACCATCACCCAGCAGCTCGTCCGCAACCTGTTCCTGACCGATGACAAGTCGATCGAGCGCAAGACCACCGAACTGCTGTTGGCCGTACAGATGGAGCAGAAATACTCCAAGCAGCAGATCCTCGGCCTTTACCTCAGCCGCGTCTATTTCGGGTCGGGCTGCTATGGGATCGAGGCCGCCTCACGCCGCTTCTTCGGCAAGCCGGCCGAGAAGCTGACCATCCGCGAGGCCGCCGCCCTGGCCGCGGTGATGAAATCCCCCACAGGCTACAGCCCCGTCGATGAGCCCGAGAAGTCGGCTCAACGCACCAGGATCGTGCTCAAGGCCATGGTGGACAACCACGCGATCACCCGCGCCGATCGCGCCGGCGCCCTGTCCAAGCCCCTGAAGGTGCTGAAGGCCGACCCGGTCCAACCCGCCCAGTATTTCGTGGACTGGGCCGATCAGCAGACCCGCCGGCTTGTGAACCAGGGCGGCCAGGACCTGGTGGTGCAGACCACGCTCGACCTGCCCATGGAGAGCGCCGCCGCAGGCGCCGCCCGGCGCGTCCTCGCCGAGGAGCGCAGCGACCTGCAAACCGCCCTGGTCGCTGTCGACGACTCCGGCGCCGTGCGCGCCATGCTGGGGGGCGCCGATTACGCGACAAGCCCCTATAACCGCGCTGTCCAGTCCCGCCGCCAGGCCGGCTCGGCGTTCAAGCCCTTTGTCTACCTCACCGCCATGGAGGCCGGCCGCACCCCCGACACCCAGGAGGTGGACGAGCCCCTGGTCCTGGCCGGCTGGTCGCCGCGAAACCACACCGACGCCTATCTCGGTCCCATCACCCTGCAGCAGGCCTTGGCGGAGTCGGTCAACACCGTGGCCGCCAGGGTGGCCGACGAGGTGGGCCGCGCCAACGTGGCCGCCACCGCCCGGCGGCTCGGCATAGCCTCCCCCATCAACACCGACCCGGCCATGGCGCTGGGCACCTCACCCGTGACGCCGCTTGAGATGGCGGCCGCCTATGGCGCCTTCGCCGATGGCGGGACCCGTGTCGACGCCTACGCCGTGGAGAGGGTCACTGCGCCCGGCGGCCGGGTGATCTGGCGCCGCCCCGCCCGCGCCCCGATCCAGGTGATCTCCAACCCCGCGCTCAGCGAGATGAACCAGATGATGCGCACGGTGATCACCGAGGGCACGGGAACTCGCGCCGCCATCGCCGGCTACGACCTGGCCGGAAAGACCGGCACCACCACCGACAGCAAGGACGGCTGGTTCTGCGGCTTCACCGGGGGATTTTCAACCTGCGCCTGGATGGGCCGCGACGACGCCCAGCCCGTCCCCCACCTCGCGGGCGGCGGCCCTCCCGCCCAGCTCTGGCGGGCTTTCATGGTCGCGGCCCTGCATCGGTCCGGCGCCAGCGCGATCCCGGCCGGCCCACCGCCACAGGCCGCGGCGGCGGCCATCCCGCCCCTCATTGTCGCGCCAGCCGCCCCGGCGGCGGCCGCAGGGCCAGCGCCTGGGCCGCCGCAGGACATCTCAGACTCTCTATATTAGCGTCGATCCAACTGCAGGCGCCCGGGGCCCTTCATCCAAACCATCCCGCCTTCGCCAGATGGATTTCGCTGATCGTCTTGATGACCTCGCCGTCGCGACGCTCGACCTCGAGGGTCTCGATCACGCCCTGGATCGAGATGTCGTGGGCGTTCAGCGAGGCGGCGATCTTGCGGGCTGATCCGAAGTCGCTGGTGGTGGCGATGGTGATGTGCGGCAGATAGGGCGTCCCAGGCCTCAGGCACGCTTCGACGGGACCCGAGTGCAGCCGGTCATGCAGACGCAAGATGGCCCCGAAGCCTTCATCCGGGATCAGGAACACGTGGAAACGGCGTACGGTCGGCTCTGGAACGACCAGCGCTGAGCGCAGGTGAAAGCGGATCCGCGGCACGTCCTCAGCCAGGCCGCTGATGTGGGCGGCGAACGCGGCCGGCTCCATGTCCGCGCCGGGAAAAACCAGGGTGAACTTGGGCGGACCCGGCGAGCCGGTGCGCCGGCCGCGGATTTCCGTCAGCCAGGCGAGGTCGGTCTTGTCGAAATCCGGCCTGGCGACGACTTCCAGCGTGTCCATGTGCGCCTCCTGGCTGGCTTCAACTCTACGCCCCCGCAGAGCACAGCGGATAGCACCTGGCGCGACCGTGGACTGTCGGCGATCTGCCGCGCCGATCGTCCTATGATGCACTGAAGCATTCGGATCGCCGTACAGCACGGGGGCAGTCAATGTCGTTCCAGGCCTATCTCGACACCATCAAGGCGAAGACCGGCAAGGGGCCGGAGGAGTTCAAGGCGCTGGCGGCGGCGCGGGGGCTGCTCGGGTCGGGGATCAAGGCCGGCGACGTGACCGCATGGCTGAAGCAGGAGTTCGGGCTCGGCCAGGGGCACGCCATGGCGCTCTACGCCGTCTTCAAGGCGGAAGGCGCGCCGAAGCGAACGTCCGACGACCGGATCGACAGCCTGTTCTCAGGCGCCAGGGCCGCTTGGAGAGGGGCCTATGACGCGCTGCTGAATCAGGCGCGCGGTTTCGGTCCGGACGTGGACGCTGCGCCTACCGACACCTACGTCAGCCTGCTGCGCGGCACGAAGAAGTTCGCCATCGTGCAACCGGCCGCAGGTCACCTGGACCTTGGCTTCAAGCGCCGGGGAACGCCGGCGACGGACCGATTCAGCCCATCCGGGAGTTGGAACGCCATGGTCACCCATCGTGTGCGGATCGGTGCCGAAGACGAGATCGACGCGGGGGTGATCCTCTGGCTGAAGGCGGCCTACGACGAGGCTGGCTAGGTCCGTTCAGACTGCGTCCGGGGCGATGGGCGTGACCGCTTCCACGTCGGGATCGCGGGCGAAGTCGGCGGGGGCGATGAAGCCGTCGCCATTCCAGGCGATCTTGATGCCGATCGCGCCGTAGCAGGCCGCAGCGTATTCCGAACAGATGAAGTCGTGGGTCGGCTCCAGATGACCGGCCATGGGCTGCTTGATCAGACCCATGGCGATCCGCGCACCGATCTTGGCCACCTCGAAAGGCGAATAGGGACAGCCGAAACGATCCACGGCGAAGCGCGTCATGTCGGTGAACTTCTCGGTGGTGACCAGTTCGGCGAATTTGCGGTGGCGCGCGATCATCATGCGGCCCTTGTAGGGATTACGCACCCCTTGAGCGCCGTTCAGCTTGGCGCTGAGGGCGATGGCGCGCACGCCGGCGTTCTCGACGCTCTCGAGCACCAGGATTCGGTCGATCTCCTGCAGCCGCCAGATGAAGCCCACGTGGCTCCACAAGCTGCTGGTCGCCGTCTGGATCAACTCGGAAAAGGGCTCCGTCCCGGAGCACAGCAGGATGTCGCCGTTGCGGACGTCGTCCCGCGCGGCGAGATACGGCTTGAACGGCATCTTTTCAAACACGTCGCTGGCGATGGTCATCGGCGCTGCCTCCCGATTAGGGCCCCTGCGGCCGTGCGGACTTCAGCGTGCACCAGGGCGCGCGCTTCAACCAAGCCTTGTTTGCGACCGGCCCGTGGAATGTTCCTCGCCTCGGGTTCCCGCGCTTCTTTCCAGACGGCCATCGGTCGTCTAGCGTACGATCACACCAAGGGAGGACCGCAATGGCCAATCGCAGAGAGTTCCTGGGGACCGGCCTCGCCGTCACCGCCCTGCCGATCGCCGGCGTCCTGGCGTCCCAGGCCCATGCAGCGGCCGCCGCCGCGCCGGTCCAGCTCCACAAAGTCGTGCACGACGAGCGTTTCGCCGACAGCCGCGCCTTCGCCGATCGCGCCAGGCGACTGGGCGGCAAGACCCACGGCATTGAAGGCGATGTCACAGCCCTGTGGTTCAATGACCTCGATCAGCAGTGGCGCACAGCGCCGTCGGTGATCGGCGGCCTGACCAGCGCCGCGGCGCTGTTCTGCCTGGAACGCCTCGCCTGGGACCAGGGCCACCGCACGGTGTTCCGCGCCGAGCACACGCCCCTCGCCGGCGGCGGCTTCCGCCACACGGTGATTGGCGGTCAGGACCCCAAGGCCCTGGCGAAGGATCTGAAGACGGCCGGCGCCGCATGGCCGGTGCTGATCGCCCAGACCCTTCTGGGCATGCCCGCCGGCGCGCTCGCCGCGGCGCCCCTGCCCGGCCCGGTGAACACCCTGAAAGGCCAGTCCCAAGGGCCGCTGCTGGTGTCCTGGCTGATCGCGCCCAAGGCCTGAAGACCAGGCCGCTTGTCCCGGGTCTCACGGCGATGAGCGGCGTTTGCAAAATGCGCCGCGCCCATCCATCCCCCTCTGCTGACCCGCGCCAATGACCTCGCCCCCCGGCGTGAACGGCGCGGACTTCGCCGACGCGATCGCCGGATTCCAGGCGGCCGTGGGCAAGGACCGGGTGTTCACGTCGATCCCAATGGCATCCTTTCGGCTGGCCGCTACGGCGTCTGGCCAAAGCATCTGAGGCCTAGCTGATGAGCACCACCGACAAGCGCCTGAGCCGCGCCGCCCTGCCGCCCGGGATCGCCGCCGCCGACTTCGCCGACGTCATCGCCCAGTTCCAGGCGGCGATCGGCAAGGATTGGGTCTTCACCTCGGACGACGACGTCGCCCTCTACCGCGACGCCTATTCCCCCTTCTGGGGCGAGGGGGATGAGCGGGTGGCCTCCGCGGCCGTAGCGCCCGCCAATGTGGACGAGGTGCAGGCGATTGTCCGCATCGCCAACGCCCACAAGGTCCCGCTCTACACCGTCTCCACCGGCAGGAACCTGGCCTATGGCGGCTCGGCCCCCGTGATGAGCGGCTGCGTGGTGGTGGACCTGAAGCGGATGAACCGCATCATCGAGGTCTCCGAACGCAACGCCTACGCCCTGGTGGAGCCTGGGGTCAGCTATTTCGATCTCTACCGCTACATCCGCGAGAACAAACTGAAGCTCTGGATCGACTGTCCAGATCCGGGCTGGGGCAGCCTGATCGGCAACGCCCTGGACCACGGCGCCGGGTACACCCAGGTCCCCTACCGCGACCACTTTGACGCCCACTGCGGCATGGAGGTTGTGCTGGCCAACGGCGAGGTGATGCGCACCGGCATGGGCGCCCTGCCCGGCGCCAAGACCTGGCAGCAGTTCAAGTACGGCATGGGTCCGATCGTCGATGGCCTGTTCGCCCAGTCCAACATGGGTGTGGTGACCAAGATGGGCTTCTGGCTGATGCCGGAGCCGGAGGCCTTTCGCTCCATCACCGTGGCGGCGCCCCGTTACGAGGACATCATCCCCTTCATCGACATCATGTCGAACCTGACCTACGCGGGGGTGATCAGGTCACAGACCCAGATCGTCAGCCCGGTGTTCCACGGCGACCGGGACGCGGAGCTGAACGGCCTTCTCACCAAGCCCGGCGGCGGGGCGGCGGAGGAATACAACGCCTACGCCAAGGCCCGGAACCTGATGTTCTGGACCGGCCGCTTCACCTTCCACGGCCTGCAGGGCGTCATCGACGCCGAGGTCGCGCACGTGCGCGAGCGGTTCTCGGCCATCGCGGGCGCCACCTTCACCGATGGCCCCGCCTACCGCTTCCCCCTGACCGACGAAGAGATCGCCAAGGTCAACGATCCGGCGCCCCTCGGCGTGCCCAGCCTGAAGGTGTTCGGCCTGGGCCGGCCCCTCGACCGCTATGTCCCGGACGACGGGCATATGGACTTCTCGCCGGTGATCCCGATGACGGGCGAGGCGATCCTGGAGCTGATCCACACCTTCGCCCAAGCCTTCCACGAGATGGGCGTGACGCCTTCAGTGGGATGGCCTCAGTCGTACCACACGCGCACCCTGGTGGTGATCCACTCCTTCCCGATCACCCACGATCCCGAGCAGAACAGGAAGACCCGCGAGGCCTTCGCCAGGATGATCGACATCTCCGCGGCGCACGGCTGGGCGGAGTACCGGGTGCACGCCACCATGCAGGACAAGGCCATAGGCGCCTACGCCTTCAACGACCACGTGCTGCACCGTTTCCACGAGACCCTGAAGGACGCCGTCGATCCGAACGGCATCCTGTCCCCGGGCCGCTACAGCCTATGGCCCAAGCACATGAGGGAGGCCCGTCGATGAAGACGCTGGCGACGATGATGGCCGCGGTGGCGGCGTTGTGGACCGGAGCGGCCTTCGCCCAGGACGGGACCTCCGCCTGGAGCCTTTTCCACGCGGGCGACACCCGGGCCGCCGCGCCCATGGACGCCGGCAAGGCGGTGTTCCAGAACCGCTGCACCGCCTGCCATGGCGAAGGCCCGGACAAGCCGGGCACCAACGCGCTGCAGGCCAAGTACAATGGCGCCAAGCCCGCCCTGCTGGAGGCCCGCACCGACCTGACTCCGCAGCTGGTGAAGTTCTTTGTCCGCAACGGCGTCTCGGTCATGCCGCCGTTCCGCAAGACCGAGCTCAACGACACGGAGCTGGACGCCCTGGCCGCCTACCTCTCGCACCAGGCGCCCAAGGCCGCCCGCAAGTCCAGGCGCTGACCGCCATGACCCTCCCCCCCGGCCTGAGCGCCAAGGATTTCGCCGACGCCATCGCCCAGTTCGCCGAGGCGGTGGGCAAGGAGTGGGTGTTCACCTCCGACGAGGACGTGGGCCTCTATCGCGACGCCTATTCGCCGTTCTGGAGCGAGCCGGACGAAAAGGTCGCGTCCGCCGCCGTGGCGCCCGACAGCGTCGAACAGGTGCAGGCGGTGATGAAGATCGCCAACGCCCACGGCATTCCCATCTATCCCATCTCCACCGGCCGCAACCTCGGCTACGGCGGCTCTGCGCCGGTCTATTCAGGCTCGGTGGTGCTCGACCTGAAGCGGATGAACCGCATCCTGGAGGTCTCCGAGCGCAACGCCTCCTGCCTGGTCGAGCCTGGGGTCAGCTATTTCGACCTCTACCGCTACATCCAGGACCGTGGCCTCAAGCTCTGGATCGACTGTCCCGATCCGGGCTGGGGCAGCCTGGTGGGCAATGCGCTCGACCATGGCGCGGGCCAGACCACCCTGCCCTTCCGCGACCACTTCCGCGCCCATTGCGGCATGGAGGTGGTCCTGGCCGACGGGGACCTTGTGCGCACCGGCATGGGCGCACTGCCCGGGGCCAAGACCTGGCAGCAGTTCAGCTACGGGTACGGCCCCTATGTGGACGGCCTCTTCGCCCAGTCCAACATGGGCGTGGTGACCAAGATGGGCTTCTGGCTGATGGCTCAGCCGGACGCCTACAGGGGCGGAGTAGTGCTGGTCCCCCGTCACGATGACCTGACGCCGATGATCGACGTCATGAAGAAGCTGCAGAACATGGGGATGTTCACCGCCACCACGGCGCTCGGCAGCCCGCTCCTGGAGCGGGCGCCAGGCGATCCCAAGCTGGCGGCCCTGATGTCCAAACCCGGCGGCGCCTCCATCGACGAACTCAACGCCTACGCCAGGGACAACAACCTGCCCTACTGGAGTTCGATCCTGAGGCTCTACGGGCCGGAGAAGGTCATCGAGGCGCAGTGGGAGTACGCCAAGGAGCAGTTTTCGGTGATTGAGGGCGTGCGGTTCGACGACGGGGTGAAGCTGAAATTTCCCCTGTCGGCCGACGAGATCCAACGGCTGGACAACAAGGTCTGGTTCGGGATTCCCAGCCTGACGATCTTCTCGCTGGGCGCACGCTCGCAATTCAACCCGACGCCCAATTCCGGCCACCTGTGGTTCTCGCCGGTGGTGCCCATGTCAGGCGAAGATATCTTCGAGGCCCGCCGCGTCTTCGCCGAGGCCTTCAAGCAATGGGACGTTCATCCGCTCGATTTCCCCGTGCCGCAGAGCTACCATCCCCGGACGTTCATCCTGCTTTACGGCTTTCCGATCACCCGGGACGTGGAGACCAATCGGAAGAACCGCGAGACCTTCAAGCGCATGGTCAAGCTGGCGGCCGAGCATGGCTGGGGCGAGTACCGCACAGCGCCTGCCTTCATGGACACGGTGGCGGACGCCTATTCCTTCAACAACCACGCCCTTCGCCGCCTCCACGAGACCCTCAAGGACGCGGTCGACCCGAACGGCATCATCTCGGCCGGACGATACGGCATCTGGCCGAAGCATTTGCGGCCCGCCGGGTGATAGATCCATTGGATTGGGCGACGGACCTTAGCCGTTAGTGAGGACTGCCATGGACAATCTGCGCGGCAAGGCCGCCTTCATCACAGGCGCGGCAAGCGGGATCGGGCTGGGGATGGCGCGCGCCTTCCTGGGCGCGGGCATGCAGGTGATGATCGCCGACATCCGGGCGGACGCGCTGGCGTCGGCGGCGGCTTCACTGGGCGGCGGCGAGGACCTGAAGACCGTCGTGCTCGACGTCACCGACAAGGCCGCCTGGGTCCAGGCGGCGGACGCGGCTGAGGCCGCCTTCGGCAAGATCCACCTTCTGTGCAGCAATGCCGGCGTCAACATCGTGGGGCCCACCCAGGACGCCACCGACGAGGACTGGGCCTTCTGCCTGGGCGTCAATCTGGGCGGCGCGATCAATGCGGTGCGCACCTTCACACCTCGAATCCTCGCCCACGGGGAAGGCGGCCACATCGTCATCACCGCCTCGGTCAGCGGCCTCTTCACCGGCGCCGGGACGGGAGTCTACGCCACGTCGAAGTACGCCCTGGTCGGGCTGGCGGAGTCCCTGCGCGCCGACCTCGCACCCCAGAACATTGGCGTCTCGGCCCTGTGCCCCGGGCCGGTGAAATCGGAGCTGTTCGAGAGCACCGCGGCGGTGCGACCGAGCGCCCTCGCCAGGAGCGGCGCCGTCTCCATCGTCCATCCCGGCGTCTCGCGCGAGGCGACCCCGATCTTCGCCACCGCTCCGTCCGGCGACGACATCGGCCAGCGGGTGCTGAAAGGTGTCCATCGCAATGACCTCTACATCATGACCCACCCGGAGATCCGGGGCGTGCTGGAGTCTCGCGCCCTGGCCCTGGTCAACGCCCTGCCCGACGAGCCCATCGACCAGGTGCGCGTCGCCGCCACCCAGATGCTGCTGAACGACGCCATCTATCGCGAACAGGCGGCCAAGCCGGCGCCGTGAGTCCCGCCCCCGCCTTGTCAACCCGTACGGCCGCCGGGCCGAGGGCGGAGCCCAACAATGGAGCCTTCCAATGGACACCTTCACCGGCAAAGTCGCCTTCATCACCGGCGGGGCGTCAGGGATCGGGCTCGGCATGGCCAAGGCCTTCGCCGAAGCCGGCATGAAGCTGGCGATCGCCGACATCCGGCCCGACGCGCTGGACCGGGCGAAACCGGTGCTCGAGGCGATGGGCGCGACGGTCCTGCCCGTCCGCCTCGACGTCGCCGACCGCGCGGGCTGGACGCGCGCGGCGGATGAGGCGGAGGCGGCGCTCGGACCGGTCAGTCTCCTTTGCAACAACGCCGGCGTCGCCCTGCCGCCGGGCCCGATCCCGGACGCCACCTGGGAGGACTGGGACTTCTGTATGGGGATCAACCTCTGGGGGGCGGTCAACGGCGTGAAGACCTTCGCGCGGCGGATGATCGCCCACGGCCAGGGCGGTCACATCGTCAACACCGCGTCGGTCGGCGGCCTGGTGGCCGGCGCCGGCGAAGGCCTCTACACCACGGCCAAGTACGGCGTGGCGGGCCTCACCGAGGAGCTGCGCAACGACCTCTTGCCGCACGGGATCGGCGTGTCCCTTCTCTGCCCCGGGCCCACCCTGACCGAGCTGTTCGCGTCCAGCGATGCGGTCCGGCCGGCCGACCTGCCCTCAGGCTATCACCGCGCCCAGGCGCCGGGCAGTGCGCCGGGGGAGCCGCCGCCGATGGTCCCCTTCGCCCTCCAGCCCGACGAGGTGGGCCGCCGGGTGCTGCGGGGGATCCGGCGCAACGACCTCTTCATCCTGACCCATCCGGAGTTTCGGGCGATCATCAAGGCCCGCTGCGACGCGCTGCTGGCGGCGATCCCGGAGGAAGACGTCGGCGACGCCCGGCGCGATTTCGCCAAGGAGATCAACCGCGACAAGATCTATGCGGGGCAGATCGCCAGCGGGGCGCCGACATACGGTTGACCCTGGTCCTCGTCGGGAACGAACCTCGCCAGGACCGCGAACAACGCCGCCGCCTCGATCGGCTTGGCCACGTGGGCGTCCATGCCGGCGTCGAGATAATGCGCCACCTGGTGGGCCATGGCGTTGGCGGTCAGCGCCACGATCGGCGTACGCGCCCTGCCGCTCGCGGCTTCCAGGGCGCGGATGGCCCGCGTGGCGTGCAGACCGTCCATCACCGGCATCTGGGCGTCCATGAGGATGAGGTCCCAGGCGCCCCCCTCCCAGGCTTCGACCGCCAGGGCGCCGTTGGCGACCACTACGGCGTCGACGCCGACCTGGTGCAGGAGGGTCCTGACCACCAGCTGGTTCATCTGGTTGTCCTCGGCGACCAGCACCCGCATCGTCCTGGACGCATGGACGGCGCCGGCCGTCTCCGGCGAAGGCAGAACGGCCGGCGCCCGCGCCTCGCCAACCCGCGGAAGCTTGAGCGTGAGGGTGAACACCGACCCGGCCCCCGGTGAACTGGTGGCCTCGATGGTTCCGCCCATCAGGGCGGCGAGCTCGCGGCAGATCGATAGTCCCAGGCCCGTGCCCCCGAATCGCCGGGTGGTCGAGGCGTCGGCCTGGGTGAACTTCGTGAACAGCGCAGCGAGCTTGTCAGCCGCAACGCCTTCGCCGGTGTCGGACACCGAAAGCTTCAGGCCGTCGTCCATGGCCTCGGCCCAGACCCGGATTTCACCGACGGCGGTGAACTTCAGGGCGTTGGAGATGAGGTTGTAGAGGATCTGCCGTATCCGCGTGGGATCGCCGCGGTAGGTCCCTTCCGCGCCCCTCACGTCGAGGCTGAAGGACAAGCCCTTGCTGTTGGCCTGGTGGGTGAAGGCCGCGTAGGCGCCCTGCATCACTTCGGCGAGGTCGAAATCGATGCTTTCCAGCTCGAGCTTGCCCGCTTCGATCTTGGACAGGTCAAGGACGTCGTTGAGGATCGCCAGCAGGGCCTCGCCCGACTGGCGCACCACATCGAGGCGCCCGCGCTGGGCCTCGCTCAGGGGCTCCATGGCCATGGCCTGGGCCATGCCGAGCACCCCGTTGAGCGGCGTGCGGATCTCGTGGCTCATGGTCGCCAGGAAGGCGCTCTTGGCGTCGGAGGCCACGTGCGCGTCACGCGTCGCCGCCACCAGCGCCAGATTACGCCGGCGTTCCCGGCGGATCAGCAGCGCCGCGGCCGTGGCCAGGGCGATGAACGCCACCACCAGAGGCGGCCGCGCGACATCCGCCAGATGAGCCGCAGGACTCTGCGGGCGCCAGGCGAGCCGAACGACAGTGCGGCCGGCCGCGTCCTGCACGGGCGTGCTGGCTTCTCCCGCCGGCGCCGACGCCCCGCCCGGGAGGATGTGCAGGTCCTCGACCAGATAGCGCCGGGCCATCCGCGCGACGAAGGCGTCGTCGATGGCCTCGCCGACCACGACGATCGGCGCCCGCGCGCTGGCTCGGGCGCCGCTGGAATGGTCCGCCTGCACCAGGGCCGCCGCCAGCAGATAGGCGCGGTCGCCGCGCCAGGCGACCGTGCCGGCGTCGATCTCGTGGGGCTCGGCGGCCGGAACGAGCCGGCCGGGGCCCCGCGCCGCTTCCCGCGCCCGGATCTGCTGGAGCATCGGCTTCAAGGCGGTGCTGAACGGGGCGAAACTCTTGGGATCGACGCGCCTGGTGCGATCGGTCGCGAAGATCGGATCACCAGCGCCGTCGAGCACGAAGGCCAGCTGATAGCCATCGATCTGCCAGAAGGACTGGCTGATGAACACCTCTGCCCAGGCCGGTTCGAACCGGGTGTCCAGGCGTCTGACGGCGTCGTCCCAGATGGTGTTGACGATCATGCTGCGCCGGACTTCCTCGGCCCGCAGTTTCAGGCCGTTGGAAACCAGCCGCACCTCCCGCGCCCGCGACGCAGCGTCGATCCGCGCGCCGGCGGCGTGGACACCGAAGACCAGGGCCAGGACCAGGACCAGCATGCCGGCCAGGATCGCAATGTCGGCGATGCGGGGCATGGCGCGGCAGGCGCGTTCCACCGATATGCCGTGCGCCGGCGACATGGACGCTCCTCCACCAATCCCGTTGATCCGGCGGGAAGCCCGCCTGTGCGCGCGCATCCTCGCGCCGGGGCGATTGAGCGGGAGTGAACACAGGGGCTTCAGGACGATTGGTCGCAGGTGGCGCAGCGCGGCGCCTTCGATCAAGATGGCGGCTGAAGCGATCGGGGAATGACCATGCGCATCAGCGGATTGCTGGCGGCTTTCGCCCTGTTGCTGACCCCGGCGGCGCTGGCGGCGGACGCGCCGTCGAACCTCGCTGTCGGCGCCATCTGCTCGGCGGAATCCAATGCGCCGCCCACGGGCGGCACACGCCAGCTGGTGAAGTTGCCGGGCGTGGGGACCGGCGGCTTCGCCATCGCCACGCGTAATCCCGAAGCCCAGGTCTGGTTCGACTACGGCATGCAGCTGGCCCACGCCTTCTACCACGCCGACGCCAAGGCGGCGTTCCAGAAGGCCCAGCAGCTCGATCCCGCCTGCGCCATGTGCGTCTGGGGCGAGGCCTGGGCCGCCGGGCCCACCATCAACTACGACATCGAGGCGGCCGACCAGAAGGCGGTGGCGGTGCTGGCGGCCAAAGCGGCGGGCCTGGGCGGCGGAGAGTCGGCCAAGAACAAGGCCCTGATCGCGGCCCTGAAGCTGCGCTACGCCTCTCACGACCTGGCCGCGGACCTCGCCTTCACCCGGGCCATGGACGCCTTGTCCCGGCGGTATTCGGACGACGATGAGATCGCCATCCTAACCTCCGACGCCTGGCTGATCCCCGCAGCCAACCACCAGGACGATCAAGGGGTGGCGCGCGCCGTCGCCGTGCTCGAGCCCGTGCTGAAGCGCCATCCCGACAACACCGGCGCGATCCACTTCTACATCCACGCCACCGAGTGGAACGGCGAGGCCGCCGTGGCGCTGCCCTACGCCGAGCGGCTGGGCGCCCTGGCGCCCAACGCCAGCCACCTGGTGCACATGGCCTCGCACACCTTCTTCCGCGTGGGCCGCTACGAGGACGCGGCCGTCTCCAACGCCAAGGCCATCGGGGTGGACGGCGCCTATCTGCGGGCCGCCCACGACGCCACGCCCCAGGGCAAGGTCCCCTATCACGCCCACGACCTGCGCTTCGGCCTCGCCGGCGCCCTGGCGTCGGGGGACGCGCCGCTCGCCCTCCGGCTGGCCGACCACACCTGGTTCGCCTTTTCAGGGCCCTTGAAGACCGGCGAGGGATCGCAGGGCGTGTTCGGCTCGGCCTACGCCGTCTATGGCCGCTATGCGCCGGACCGGGCCCTGGCCCTGCCCGAGCCCGGCAAGGCCGCGCCGCTGGCCGGGGCCCTGCGCCACTATGCCCGCGGCGAGGCTTTCGCGGCCAAGGGCGACCTCGGGGGCATCAGGGCCGAGGCGGCCCTGATCAACGCCTCCGACAGCGCCTTCGCGGCCATGAAGAACGACGCCCGCCCCGTGACCAAGGCCGTGGTTCAGATCGCTCGGCTCACCCTGGAGGGCCGAGCCGCGATGCTGGAGGGCCACCCCCTCGCGGCGGTCGACGCCTATCGCAAGGCGGCGCGGATCCAGGACGACGCGCTCTCCGGCGGCGACTACCAGGACCCGCCGCAGTGGTGGTTTTCCGAGCGGCGCAGCCTCGCGGCCGCCCTGCTGTCGGCTGGCCGGCCTGAGCAGGCCGCGACCGAGGCCAGGAAGGCGTTGAAGTCCTGGCCCATGGAGCCCCTGACCCTGCAGGTCCTGGCCCAGGCGGAGACCGCGCAGGGCAAGCCCGCCGCGGCCGCCCGCGACCTGGCCGCGGCCCGGGAGGGCTGGCGCGGCGGCCCGGTGCCCCTCGCCCGCCTCTAAGCGAAAAGCCTTACGCGGCAAGGGCCAGCGCGGCGGCGGCGCATCAGGGCGCCCAGGCCGCCGAAGCCCGTAAGCAGCATCGCCCAGGCGGATGGCTCGGGGATGCCGATGGGGCCATCGACCAGGCCCAGTGTGACGTCGTCGAGGGCGAAGGGCTCCGTCGAGGTGAAATCCGCCAGCGTCAGGGAGGCGCCCTGCCCTGGATTTTGGAAGCCTATGAATTCATTTTGGAAATTACCGGACGTCTGGACCGTTCCGAGGAGGTCCTCCAGCTGGGTGTCGGGGTTGTAGGCGTAGAAGGTGGCCGTCACCGGCGCGGCGCCGGTGACAAAGGCGCCGAAGAAGGGCCAGGAGATGTCGATCTCAGGCTTGGTCCTGATCTTAAAGTCAGAGTTCACCTGCAGGACGTTAGGCCCTGATACGGCGGGAAAATCCGGCGTTCCGATCTGGACGGTGCAGCTGTCGCAGCTGAAGTCGGTTTCGATGCCCGTGCCGGGGCCGAGGCCGAAGGGTTCGGACGGATCGTCGAACCCGAAGACGTACTGGTTGCCCGTGACGGTCTGCGCCTGCGCCGCGCCCGCCGCCAGCAAGGCGACCGCTAGCGCGGCGACCACCGGCGCGCCGTGATTTTGCGACCACATGTTCCGACCTCACCGGCAAGTCCCGTGCGATCCAGAATAGCCGCTGCGGGCGCGGCCGTCTTGAGCTTGATCAAACCGCGCGCGGGAGGGGCCGCCCTGACTATGCGCCCGTATCGCCCCTGCTATTGTCGCTTGCGTCGTAGGCCCAAGCCGGCGGATCGTCCGGCGGGCTGAACGGGAGGGAACACCACATGCTCATCGGCAAGAGCGGCTTGCGCCGCGACCGGCTGGACCATCTGAAGGCGGTGATCGAGGGCGACATCGCGCGGGGGCGCTACCACGGCGCGGTGGTCTGCGTCGGACGCCATGGCGAGCTCGGCCTGCACGCCGCCATCGGCCACGGCTATCGCGAACAGCGCCATCCGCTGAACACCGACTCCGTCTTCAGCCTGTTCTCGGTCACCAAGGCCATCACCAACGTGCTGGTGTTCCGGGCGGTGGAACGCGGCGAGCTCGCCTTCACCACCAAGGTCGCCAGCATCATCCCCGAATTCGCCGGCGGCGAGCGGGAGAAGCTGACCATCTACAACCTGATGACCCACTCCACGGGTATGCCCAGCGTGTTCTCGCCCAAGCCCGGCATGTACATCGATCGCCTGGACGAGATCGTCGCCGCAATCTGCGAGACGGTCCATTCCAACGAGCCGGCCGGCGAGAAGGTCAACTACTCCCCCATGGTCGCCCACGCCCTGATGGGCGAGATGCTCCAGCGCACCGACCCCAAGGGCCGCCGCTATCGACAGATCGTGCAGGAGGATGTGTTCACGCCGCTCGGGATGACGGACTCGTCCGTGGGCCTGCGCAAGGACCTGCGCGAGCGCAAGATCGTGCCGGATTTCCTCAGCCCCATGCCGATGACCCACCCCGGCCATTCGGACCTCGGCCCCAACGGAGCCTTCGAGGAGGAGGACGCCGAGATGCCCTGGGTGGGCGTCGCGTCCACCGCCCACGACATGTACCGCTTCGCCGAGATGCTGCGCCGGGGCGGCGAGCTGGACGGCGCGCGCCTGCTGTCGCCGGCCATCCTCGACCAGGCCACCCGCAACCGCACCGGCGACAAGCCCAACGAGCTCTACATGGGGCTGGCCCTCAGCCGCGGCTGGACGCCCTACCCCGCCTATATCGGCATCGGCTTTTCGCTGAGGGGCGAGGCCATCTGCCACCACCAGTTCGGCACCCTGACCACGCCGCGGACCTTCGGCAACCACGGCGCGGGATCGACGGTCTTCTGGGTCGATCCCGAGCGCGACATGAGCTTCGTCTGCCTGACGGCGGGCGTCATGGACGAAGCCGACAATATCGAACGCTTTCAAAGGCTGTCCGACATCGCGGCCTCGGCGGCGGCGTGATGGACGCGGATCGGGTTTCAGCGATGGATGATCTTCTCGCCTCCTTCCCCCTCGACGGGGGAAAGGTCGGGGATGGGGGTGTATGCCCTGGCTTCGGACTGGAGGCGCTGATGGCATTGGCGCCGACCTTGGGCCTAGCGGAATCGCATCGGCCACACCCCCACCCCTGCCCCTCCCCCATCGAGGGGGAGGGGAAGCCATGGGCGACCTCGCCAGCTCGTGCATCCGGCAGCCTGTCATGAGCCTTCAGCCCGCCCCCACCCGCCGCATCCTCACCTACGAGAACGGCCTGCTCCTGATGCTGGGGTTCAGCTGGGGGTTCGCGTTCTTTGACCGGCAGGCGCTCAGCTACCTCACGCCGTTCTTCGTGCCGGACCTGCACATCAACAACGCCCAGGTGGGCATGCTGGCCGCCGGGCTGTCGCTGACCTGGGCGATCTCGGCCTATGTGATCGGGGCCTGGTCGGACGCCACGGGGGTGCGCAAGCCGTTCCTGCTGGCCGCGATCATCGTCTTCTCCCTGTGCTCGGTGCTGTCGGGCCTGGCCGGGTCGTTCGTGGTCCTCCTGGCGGCGCGGGTCCTGATGGGGTCGGTGGAGGGCCCCTTCCTGCCCATCTGCCTGGCGATCATGTCGGCGGAGTCCACGCCCAAGCGCCGGGGCCTCAACCTCGGCTTCATGCAGAACTCCTTCAGTTCCGGCCTCTTAATCATCGCGCCCCTGGTGCTGGTGTGGCTCGCCAAGACCTACGGCTGGCGCACGGCCTTCTTCCTGTCCGCCGCGCCGGGCCTGATCCTGTTCCTGCTGGTGCTGAGGTTCGTGCGCGAACCGCGGCGAACGGCCCTCCCGTCGGCGGCCGCGGCGCCGGACGCCGGGCCCAGGCTCTCGCTGCTGCAGCTCCTGCGGGTGCGCAACATCTGGCTGTGCTGCCTGATCAGCTGCACTATGGTCGGCTGGCTGACCCAGGCGGCCAACTTCCTGCCCCTGTTCCTCGTGCAGTTCCGCCATTTCACCGCCGAGCAGATGGCCGGGATCATGAGCGTGGTGGGCCTCTCCACCATGAGCGCGGGCCCGATCGCGGCGGCGATCTCCGACCGGGTGGGGCGCAAGCCGGTGCTGATCGGATTCTGCCTCATCAGCCTGATCGCGCCCCTGGCGGCGCTCTACTTCTCGGGCCCGCTCTGGGCGCTGGGGGCCCTGGTCTATGTCGGCTTCCTCGGCAGCGGCACCTATCCCCTGTTCATGGGGACCATCCCGGCCGAGACCATCTCCATGCGCTACGCCGCCACCTCCATGGGCCTGATCGTCTGCATCGGCGAGCTCGTCGGCGGCTTCGTCTCGCCGGTCCTCGCCGGCTGGGCCGCCGACCTGACCACGCTGCAGGCTCCAATGTTCGTCAGCGCCGGCTTCGCGGTCGTGGGGGTCCTGCTGTCGTTGGCGCTCGAGGAGACCGCGCCGGTGAAGACGGGCGTGGCGGTGGTTTGAAGAGGGAACCACGAACGACACGAACGACACGAACAGGAGAACCGGCCCTGCGTCACCCGGGCCGCTCGTCCCGGCCTTCGTCGGGAAGATGGGATGATTGGTCTGTTCGTGGGGTTCGTGAGGTTCGTGGTTGAAACCTCTTCCTCCCGCTTGCCTGGGCGGTGAACATCGCCAATAGGGTGGCGGGCGGAGCGACCATCAGGGAGAGCAAGCATGACCGTGGAAATCCGGCGCGTGGTCACAGGCGTAGGCGCCGACGGCAAGGCCATCGTGGTGCAGGACGGCCTGGCGCCGCGGACCAACGAGCGACCGGCGGCCAAGCTCGAGGGGGCGGTGATCTGGATCACCGACGAGACCCCGACGGACCTGTCCAAATATACCGACCCGACGCTGCGCGAGGAGATCGGCATCGGACCGCCGGCGGGCGGCACGCTGATGCGCATCGTCGACTTCCTGCCGGCGCCCGAGAACCTCGACAATTCGGAGTTCCTGAAGGACCTGGGCATCGACGACGACTCGCAGAAGCCGTCCAGCGGCCACGCCTTCATGCACCGCACCAAGACTCTGGACTTCGCCCTTATCATGTCAGGGGAAATCGACGTCGGCATCGACGACACCGAAGTCCACCTGGTGGCGGGCAATGTGGTGGTCCAGCGCGGCACCAACCACGCCTGGGTGAACCGGGGCTCCAAACCCTGCCGCATCGCCTTCTTCATGGTGGACGCCAGGGACTATCCGCCGCCCACCGCCAAGGCCTTCCCCGAAGGCGCCTGAGCGCCATGCCCTTCGCCTGGTCCGGCCCCGTCCAGCTCTATTACGAAGACACCGGCATCGGGACGCCGATCCTGTTCGCCCACGAGATGGCGTCGGACGCCCAGCAGTGGGCGGCCCAGACCGCCGTCCTGCAGCGGCGCTTCCGCTGCGTCGCGTATAACGCCAGGGGCTATCCGCCCTCCGACATCCCGGCGGACGAGGCGGCCTTCGCCTGGACCTGTTTCGTCGCCGACATCGGCGCGGTGATGGACCACCTGGGCCTGGAGGCGGCCTATCTGGTGGGCTGCAGCATGGGAGCCTACGCGGCGCTGGTGTTCGCCCTGCTGCACCCGGAGCGGGTCAAGGGCGTGGTGGCGGCGGGTGTCGGGACCGGCTCGCCCGAGGACGCCATCGACATCTTCCGCGGCGACATGCGGGCCCTGTCCGAAATCTATGAGACCGAGGGCGCCAGGCCGGGCGCCGAACGCATCCTGGCCGGGCCGAACCGGACGGCGCTGAAGCGCAACGATCCCAAGGCCTTCGCCGAATTCACCGCGGCGCTGGAGGCCCATTCGGCCGCCGGCATGGCCAAGGTTAGCCGAAACTACCAGGGCCAGCGGCCGTCCCTGATGACCTTCGCGGACGACTTCCGCGCCATGGCGACCCCGGTGCTGCTGGCCGTCGGCGAAGAGGACAGCCCCTGCCTGGCGACCAACGAAGTCCTGGTCGACCTCATCCCCAAAGCCCGCCTGTGGACCGCCCCCGGCCGCGGCCACACCCTGAACCTCGAGGAACCCGACGCCTTCACCCGAGCGGTGGAGGACTTCATCGGCCTGGCGGAACGGGGAGCGTGGGTGCGGGAGGGGTAGGTCGCGAGATCTTCCCCCTCTGGGGGAAGTCCGCCCGCAGGGCGGGATGGGGGCTGCCGCGCACCGGCGCCATCGGGCATGCGCGACATCGATGTCGCGCATGCCTTGAAATCCCGTCGCGCGGCAGCCCCCTTCCCCCGCTTCGCGGGTACTTCCCCCACAGGGGGAAGATCAGCTCACCGCGGCAGGTCGCTCTTGCCCATCAGGAATTCGTCTACCGCCCTTGCGCACTGGCGGCCTTCGCGGATGGCCCAGACGACGAGGGACTGGCCTCGGCGCATGTCGCCGCAGGCGTAGATCTTCGGCGCGGTGGTCTGGTAGTTGACGACGTTGGCCTTGACCGCGCCGCGCGGATCGATCTCCACGGCGGACTGTTCCAGCAGGCCGGGTTTGCGGGGGCCAAGGAAGCCCATGGCGAGGAGCACGAGGTCGGCCTTCAGCTCGAACTCGCTGCCGGCGACCTCCTGCATCTGGAAGCGGCCGTCCTCGCCGCGGACCCAGTCGACGCGCACGCATTCCAGCGCCTCGATCTTCCCGTCGGCGCCGCGCGCGCGCCTGGTCAGGACCGAGAAATCCCGGTCGCAGCCCTCTTCCTGAGAGGACGAGGTGCGCATCTTCAGCGGCCAGTCGGGCCAGGTCAGGGCCTTGTTCTCGTGCTCGGGCGGCTGGGGCAGGATCTCCAGCTGGGTGACCGAGGCCGCGCCCTGGCGGTTGGACGTGCCGATGCAGTCCGAGCCGGTGTCGCCGCCGCCGATCACCACCACGTGCTTGCCCTTGGCGCTGAGCGTGCCCTTGGGGGCGGCCTTCGCCTCATCATCGCCGGCCACGCGCCGGTTCTGCTGCGGCAGGAAGTCCATGGCGAAGTGGATGCCGTCGAGCTCGCGGCCCGGCAGCTCCAGGTCCCGGGCGTGCTCAGCCCCGCCGGCCATGACCAGCACCTGGTAGTCGTCCAGCAGGCGCTGGACCGAGACGGAGGTCCCGATTTCCATGTTGGTGCGGAAGATGACGCCCTCGGTCTCCATCTGGGCGATGCGCCGGTCGATCAGGCGCTTCTCCATCTTGAAGTCGGGGATACCGTAGCGGAGCAGGCCCCCGACGCGGTCGTTCTTCTCGAACACGGTGACCGCGTGGCCGGCGCGGGCCAGCTGCTGGGCGCAGGCCAGGCCCGAAGGGCCCGAGCCGACCACCGCCACCCGATGGCCGGTTCCCCGGGCGGACGGCTCGGGCGTGATCCACCCCTCCTCCCACCCGCGGTCGACGATCTCGCATTCGATGGTCTTGATGGTGACCGGGTTGTCCTCGATGTTGAGGGTGCAGGACGCCTCGCAGGGCGCCGGGCAGACGCGGCCGGTGAACTCCGGGAAGTTGTTGGTGGAGTGCAGGGTCTCCAGCGCCGCCCGCCACTGGTGGCGATAGACCAGGCTGTTCCAGTCCGGGATCATGTTGTTGACCGGACAGCCCTGGTGGCAGAACGGGATGCCGCAATCCATGCAGCGCGCCGCCTGCTGCTCCACGTCCCCATAGGGCAGCGGCTTGACGAACTCTTTCCAGGTCTTCAGCCGCGTCGCCGGCTTGTCGTAGCCGCGGTCGTGGCGCTCGATCTCGAGGAAGCCGGTGGGCTTGCCCATTCAGGTGCTCCAGTAAGAAGGGCGGCTATTCAGCGGCGACGGTGGCGGAGGCCGCGCGCTCGGCCTCCATGTCCTGCAGGGCGCGGTAATAGTCCTTGGGCATGACCTTGACGAAGGCCTTCACCACATTGGACCAGCCGTCCAGCAGGGCCTGGGCCCGCCGGCTGCCGGTGTGCAGCAGGTGCCGCTCCAGCAGGATGCGCAGCCGCTCCTCATCGAAGCGCAGCATGTCGCCCATGCCGGTGTCGTTGACGCCCGGGCCGCGCGGCCGCGGCCGGCGCGGATCGTCCGCCGCCGCCGCCGTCGGCTCGATGCGGTAGAGGTCGACCATCGAGGTGTTGCACAGGTCGCGGAAGCTTCGCTCGGGGTCGTAGACATAGGCCACGCCGCCGGACATGCCGGCCGCGAAGTTGCGGCCCGTGTGGCCCAGCACCGCCACCACCCCGCCGGTCATGTATTCGCAGC
>FTIH01349536.1_pt1 | contig 25522 bp, 24 predicted proteins | sample 1658451 | NCBI WGS metagenome assembly FTIH01 (sample SAMEA3914826, study PRJEB12502) | metagenome | biome: forest; material: soil | place: Canada | collected 2011-07-03 | depth 0.3 m
GGCGGGGGGGGCGGCGGCGGCGCGAACATGTACCGCAGGCCGATCGACACCGAATGGTCCGTCATATGCCGGCTGAAATTGCCAAGCGTGACGCCGCCGGCGTCTTCCGTCGACGCGAACCGCTGGTTGGACCGCAGGTAACGGTAGGTCACGTCCATGGCCCACTGTGAGCTCAGATCGAACGTGTCGCCCGCGAGCAGCTGCCAGGCGAAGTGCGTCGAGCCGCTGTGGCCGTTGAAGGCTTCGGGGCTGGCGAAAGCCGAGCCCGTCGGCGTGATGAACTTGCCGGAGGTGTGGGTGCGAAGATCGTCGACGCCGACGCCGGCGCCGATGAACGGATGGAACGACGACTCCGGGAAGAAGTCATAGATGACGTTCGCCATCGCGGTCAGGTTATTCAGGTAACCCTTGGGCGAGTCGCAGGCGCCGGCGGCGCTGCCCACGCCGCAGACCCGGAGCGGTTCACCCGCATTGCCGGACGACAGGTTGCCCTTGATCTGCTGGATCCGTCCGTCGCGGTAGCCGAACTCGAGTTCGGCGCGCCAGTTGGGATCGAACCGATAGCCGAGGCGGGCGAAGCCGTCCCAGTCGGTCTTGGTCTTGAACCGCCACTTGGCGTTGGTGCCATCCGGCTTGGTGAATTGGGAGACCGCGGGAATGCTGCGGTCCCAGTGCGCCCCGATATCCCAGGCCGCGTACCAGCCGTTCGGCTCGGCCGCCGAAGCGGTCGAGGCCATCAACACAGCCAGCACAGCTCCGCTAAGTGGAGCCAAATGATTCGGTCTCATATGGAGTACCCCCTTGTCCGCTCGCCCATCGCGGGCTCCGCCGAAGGTTTTTAATGATCGGCGAGCGTCGGAACGACTAAGTCTCGCCAAGGTTCCACTGTGCAGATCGCAGGTATGGTTCAAGGTTTGCGACCTTCGTCCCGCACCGCCCTTCCGCGCGCCGCGCTGGGCGCTGGCCGGACGCTGCAATCAACGCTCACTTCGGCTGCGCACAACGACGCACCCTCTGAGTATTTCGTAAGCCGCCAGCCTTTGCCGCGCAACCGATATTGCGACATTTCGCCCCGGGTGTGACCCGGATGCCTCGACTGACCGCGGACGGATGGTCGGCGGATCCACCGCTGGATTGGTGCGCCGCACCGCGGTCCCCCGGGGTCTGGGGCCTCAGCCCCGTCTCAAGCCACGCGACGCCTCGTAACGTTTTACCGCCTCGGCGCGCTGGCGGCGACGTTGATGAACCTCGGCGTGCTTTACGAATCCAGCGCGCCGGTCGAACTCGATGTAACGATTGGCGGCGGCGTCGTTCCAGCCGCCGTCGTGCGGCGCCTCATCGATCTCGCGCAGCAGTGACGGCCGGACATAGCCGAGGGCGATCTCCTGCTCGATGTCGGACATCCTCAGGGCCCCGTTGGCCAGCATCAGCCGCACCTCGGACAGCCAGATGGGGCCGTTGCGATTGGCGGGAGACACCCAAGGCTGGGTGTCCATGTCCGTGTAGTGGATCAACCGGGTCTCGGCATCGAAGTGTTCGAGGCTGTTCCAGGTGAAGGGCACGCTGTAGCGGATCTCATGTTCGGGCAGGATGCACATCTCGAACATCAGGTCTTCGTAAGTGTAGCGACCGTCCAGCCCGGCCACGATCTCACGCACGTCCCAGCGCGCGCGGGCGCAATCGATCAGCATGACGGAGCATTGCTTGATCCGGCGCTTGGGCGCCCCGGCCTTGACCGGCGCGGCCTTGTCGTCAGGCAGCTCCTGCTGGATCACGATGGAAGCGCCGTCGTAGGGAATGTCCCAAAGCTCGCCGATATCGCGGAACACCTGCATGTCGGCGTCCAGATAGATCGCCCGCCCCTGATAGCCGACCATCTCCGGGATGGCGAAGCGGGCGAAAGAGAACAAGGTGCGCGCGCTCTGGCGGACGTCCTGCGGCTCGGGCAGCTCGACGCCGACAAGGGACTGGACCACGACATCGCGATCGGTGCGCCGCCGGATCGAGTGCTCCAGCACGGGAATCGCGAGCTGCTGGGACCGATCGGCGCCGACGAAGATCCTGATCGGTCCTGGCGTCATGACCCTCCCCTCGTCCGGCGACGGCCGGATGGCGGCCCCTCGCCAGGGCTATGCCGAACCGGGCGGCGACTTCAACCCGCAAGGCGCCCGATTCAGGCGACGACGTCCTCGAACGCGGTGTCGAATTCCGCCACCAGATGCCCGCCGCCCACGTCGCGCAGGCCGGGCGGCTCGAACGCCCCACCGATCACGGCCGGACGGCGAGATGGCATGAAACGAAGGGCGCTCAGGGGATCGAGCGGACTCGGCGGCTCTCCGACCAGCCGCCTGCGTATCCGCGCTCGCTCGACCACCGGGTCGGGAACGGGCACGGCTTCCATCAGGGCCTGGGTGTAGGGATGTCTTGGCCGGGCGAAGATCTCGTCGCGTTCAGCCAGCTCCATGACCCGTCCCAGATAGAGCACCATGACCCGATGGCTGATCTCGCGGACGACCGCCAGATCGTGGCTGATGAACATCATCGCCATGCCGAACGAGGCCTGCAGCTCGATCAGAAGATCGATGATCGTCGCGCGAACAGAGACGTCCAGGGCAGAGACCGCCTCATCGCAGACCACCAGGCCCGGCTGCAGGATCATGGCCCGGGCGATCCCGGCGCGCTGGTTCTGGCCGCCCGACAGCTCGTGCGGATAGCGGTTCAGGAGCGCGCGATCCAGGCCCGCGCGCGCCATCATGTCCACCGTCCGCGCTTCGCGGCCGCTCGCATCCAGATCCGTCCGGAAGACGCGCAGCGGCTCGCCGATGGACTCCCCGACGGTCATGCGCGGATCGAGGCTCGCCAGGGGATCCTGGAATACGACCTGCAGGTCCTTGCGGGCGCCCTGCAGCGTCCGCGCCGACGCCGCCGTGATGTCCCTGCCCATCAGCGTCACCGCGCCTGAGGATGGCGGCAGCAGCCGTACGATGGCCCGCGCCAGCGTGGACTTGCCGCAGCCGCTTTCGCCGACCACGCCCAGCGTCTCGCCCCGCCGGATCTCCAGGCTTACGCCGTCCACAGCCCGCAGGCGCCTTGGCGCCGTGAACAGGCCGTCTCGGACCGGAAACCAGACCTTGAGGTCGTCCCCCTGGACCACGATCGGCGCATCGGGCCGCACCGGCGCCGGGAGCGGCCGGTCGCCGCGGCCCTGCCCATCCAGACGGGGAATGGCCGCGAGCAAGTCCTGCGTATAGGCCTCCCGCGGTGCGGCGAACACCTGGCCCACGTCGCCCTCTTCCACCAGGCGGCCTTCGCGCATGACGGCGACGCGATCGGCGAGCCTGGCGATCACGCCCATGTCATGGGTGATCAGGATCATGGCCGCGCCGGTGTCCGCCTTGAGGTCGGCCATCAGGTCCAGGATTTCGGCCTGCACCGTGACGTCGAGCGCGGTGGTCGGTTCGTCGGCGATAAGCAGGTCCGGAGCGCAGGCCATGGCCGCCGCGATCATCACCCTCTGGCGCATGCCGCCGGACAATTCGTGCGGGTATTGCCGAAGCCGGCGGTCGGCATCACCGATCCGGACCCGTTCCAGCCACTCCCTGGCGCGACGGCGTGCGTCTTGATCGGACAGGCCCTGGTGCGCGCGCAGGCCCTCGGCGATCTGGTCGCCGATCCGCAGGTGCGGGGTCAGGGCGGTCAGGGGGTCCTGGAAGATCATGCTCATTTTCGAGCCGCGGATGGCGTTGAGCTGCGTCCGGCCCAGGCCCAGGATCTCGCGACCGGAAAACTTCACCGACCCTTCAGCGCGTCCGTTCGCCGCGATCAGCCCCATGGCCGCCAGAAAGGTCTGGCTCTTGCCAGAACCGCTCTCTCCCACCACGCCGAGGCATTCGCCCGCGCCGACCCTTAGATTGAGCCCCCGCACCGCATGGACAGGCCCGTCGCCCGTGGAGAACCGGATATCCAGATCCTCGATCGACAGGACGGGCGAGGACGTCGACGGGAGCGTCAATGTGTCTGTCTCCATGTTCGGAAGCGGAGCATGGAATTGCGAAGGCGCGACCGCAATGAAACGTTTCGGCGATCAAGGCATTGGTTGTACCTGTGCAGTCAGAGTCGGCGCCGCACAGGGCGGGGCCTCATCCCTGCACGACGCCATGACCCAGGAGCCGTCATGACCGATCGCCGGTGCGCCCGATGACCCCCCCATCGCTGGAGGGCGTGCGAGTGCTCGTCGTCGAGGACGAGGCGCTGGTGGCGATGCTCCTCGAACAGATGCTCGAAGACCTGGGCTGCACGGTCGCGGGGGTGGCGAGCCACGTCGCCGCCGCGGTCGAGTTGGTGCATTCGACTGAAATGGACGTCGCCATCCTGGACGTGAACCTGGCGGGACTGTTGGCCGACCCCGTGGCCGAGGCCCTGGACGAGCGCAAGGCGCCCATCATATTCGCCTCCGGTTACGGCCGGGAGGGCTTGTCGGAACCGTGGCGCGACCGGCCGGTGCTGCCCAAGCCCTTCCGCCTGGAAGAGCTGCGGCTGGCGCTGCTGAATGTGCTTTCGCCGACCTGAGGTCCGACGTCGGATCAATCCCCCAAGGCCGGACGCCTCATCTCGACCTAGGCCGGCCTGAACCGCTTTGACGTGGGAAAGCCGCGGGGGGCCTGCTTGCCGGCGCCGGCGCGGCGGCCGGCCCAGTCGCGCCAGTCCGTCCAGGCGCGGGAACGGCCGGCGGCGTCGATCCAGGCAGGTCCCTCCGCTTCGCTGAACGGCAGGCCGTCGCGCAGGCCGCCCTCTCGGTAGCTCTGCAGCTTGACCCCCTTGCCGCGGGGCATTTCCGGCAGTTCGGACAGGGGGAAGATCAGGATCTTGCCGTTGTCGCCGATGACGGCCAGCTGGTCGCCGACGGCTTCCAGGCAGAGCGCCGCACCCTTGCCGTCGACGGTGAGCACCTGCTTGCCAGCGCGCTTTGAGGCGATCGCCTCCTCCTCCGGCAGGATGAAGCCATAACCGGCGCGGGACGCCAGGACGAGCTTGCGGCCCGGCTTGTGGGCGAAGATGGCGAGGATATCCACCCGATCCTCCAGCTCGATCATCAGCCGCACCGGCTCGCCCTGCCCCCGTCCGGGCGGAAGCTTGTCGCAGGCCAGGGTGAAGAAGCGGCCGTCAGACGCAAAGATCAGCAACTTGTCGGTGGTTTCGGCCGGCAGCAGGAAGGCGAGCTTGTCGCCCTCCTTGAACTTCAGCTCCGACGGATCGTCCACCTTGCCCCGCTGGGCCCGGATCCAACCCCGCTCGGACAGGATCACGGTGATCGGCTCGCGCACGATCATGGCCTCCACGGCCGCGGCGGCGTCGATCTGAGGCGCCTCGGCGAAGGTGGAGCGGCCGAGCACGCCACTGGGCCGGGCCTGGTCCGTCGGCCGGGGCTTGTCCAGGGTCTTGCGCACCTCGCGCAGGCCCGCGCCGACCAGCTTCCACTGCATCCGGTCGGACTCGAGCATGGCCGTGACGCCTTCCCGCTCTTCGGACAGTTCCGCGTGTTCGCGACGGATCTCCATCTCCTCCAGCCGCGCGAGCTGGCGCAGGCGGGTGTTCAGGATGGCTTCGGCCTGGATGTCGCTGAGCGCGAACCGTTCGATCAGCCGGATCTTCGGCTCTTCCTCGTAGCGGACGATGCGAATGACCTCGTCGAGGTCGAGGTAGACGATCAGCAGGCCGTCCAGGATATGCAGGCGGGCTTCGATCTTGCCGAGGCGATGGCGCGCGCGGCGCACCAGCACCTCGCGCCGGTGGTCGAGAAAGGCCTGCAGGGCCTGCCTGAGCCCCATGACGCCGGGCGTGCCGCGGGCGTCCAGGACGTTCATGTTGATGGGGAAGCGGACTTCCAGGTCGGAGAGCTTGAACAGGCTCTCCATCAGGACTTCCGGCTCGACGTTGCGGGACTTGGGCTCGAGCACCAGCCGGACGTCCTCGGCGGACTCGTCGCGCACGTCGCCCAGCAGGACCGCCCTCTTGGACTCGATCAGAACCGCCAGCTGCTCGACCAGGTCCGCCTTCTTCACCTGGTAGGGCGTCTCGGTGATGACGATCTGATAGGTCCCGCGCCCAGTGTCCTCGCGGCTCCAGCGGGCGCGCACGCGGGCGCCGCCCCGGCCGGTCTCGTAGGCTTCGTGGAGCGACGCCTGGGACTCGACGATCACGCCCCCGGTGGGGAAGTCCGGTCCGGGTATGGCCGTCATCAGCTCGGCGGTTGTGGCCGATGGCGTCTGCAGCAGCATCAGGCAGCCGTCGATCAGCTCGCAGACGTTGTGCGGCGGGATCGAGGTGGCCATGCCGACGGCGATGCCGGAGCTGCCGTTGGCCAGGAGGTTCGGAAAGCCGGAGGGCAGGACGACCGGCTCTTCGTCCGCCTCGTCGTAGGTGGACCGGAAGTCGACGGCGTCTTCGTCGATGCCGTCAAGCAGCAGCTGCGCCGCCACCGTCATCCGGCACTCGGTGTAGCGCATGGCCGCGGCGTTATCGCCGTCGATGTTGCCGAAGTTGCCCTGGCCGTCGATCAGGGGATAGCGCTGGGCGAAGTCCTGGGTCAGCCGGACCAGGGCGTCATAGATCGACTGGTCGCCGTGCGGATGGAACTGGCCCATCACGTCGCCCACCACCTTGGCGCACTTCTTGGCCGCCCCGTCGGGGTTCAGGCGCATGCGGTGCATGGCGTACAGCACCCGCCGCTGCACGGGCTTCAGCCCGTCGCGCACGTCCGGCAGGGCGCGGTGCATGATGGTGGACAGGGCGTAGGCGAGATATCGCCGCGACAGCGCTTCCGTCAGCGGTTCGTCGACGATGCGGTCAGAGCCATCGTCGTCCGGCGGCGGGGGCACATGCGTGTTCATGGTCCGAATCAGACTCCTTCGGCCGGATCGTATCCTCTATCGCCTGCCCGCGGCCCAGGGGCGGACGCCGCCGCGACGATTGGCGCAGACCTTGTCCGCCGCGCCGCTAGAGCCGCCCAGCCTCGCGCAGGCGGTCGATCAGCCAGAGGCGCGCGGGCGGCAGAGGCCGGTTGACCGGGCCGAAGACGAACTGCTCCAGGAAGTGACCGGTGAGTTCCAGCCCAGCGCCCACGTCTCCGGGGCCGAGGCCCGCCTGGGCCGACAGCATGAACGGCGGCAGGACCAGGAGCCGGGCCTTGAACGGCTCTCCCGCCTCGCGACTGACCGCACGGCCGGTCTTTGGGCTGACATAGACGAGGTCGTCGGTGGCGCCGGTGGCGGCGCACTTGGACAGGTCCAGGCCGAACCCCAGCTCTTCCAGAAGGCCCGCCTCGAAGCGCACGAACACGGCCGGCCAGACCTCCACCAGCCGCAAGGCCTGGCTCAGCGCCCCGAAGGCCAGGAAGGCGCCGGCGTGGGGCTCGCGCTCCGGCAGGGCCGCGGCGGTCACGGCGGCGGCTGCCGACAATCCCGCCAGGGCGGCGGGGTCGTCGAACAGGGCGGACGGCCCCTCATCCAAGGCCTCGAGCGCCGCCGATCCCAGCTGGTCGGACGTGCGCGCGCGATATCGGACCAGGACCTTCGCGCCCGCCTGCAGCATAGGCTTCAGCCGCCGCGAGGCGCCGCCAGCGACATGGGCGGACCAGCGGCCGTGCGCGCTGGTCAGGAGCTCGACAATCGCCCCGGTCTCCCCGTGCACCCGGGCGGAGAGGACGAAGGCGTCGTCTTCGAATTCCATCCGGGCTCAGACGTCGAACTCGAGCCCGACGCCGGCATAGAGCTCGCGCCGGTCCTGCCAGCGTTCGTCGACCTTCACGTGCAGGAACAAGTGCACGGGCCGGCCGAGGATTTCCGCCAGGTCCTCGCGGGACTTCTGGCCGATCCACTTCAGGGTCTGACCGCCCTTGCCGAGCACGATGGGCCTCTGCCCTTCCCGTTCGACATAGATCATCTGTTCGATGCGCGCGCCGCCGTCCTTGGTTTCGGCGAAGGCCGTGGTCTCCACGGCGATGGCGTAGGGCAGCTCCTGGTGCAGGCGCAGATAGAGCTTCTCGCGGGTGATCTCGGCGGCGAGCAGGCGTACGGGCAGGTCCGCGGTCTGGTCTTCCGGATAGAGCCAATGTCCTTCCGGCATCAGGGCCGCGAGCCGGCGTTTGAGGTCCTCCACGCCCGACCCCGACTGCGCGGAGATCATGAAGACTTCGTTGTAGGCACCGGATTCAAAAAGACTCTTCGAGAGTTCCAGGAGCCGGTCCCGCTTGACCAGGTCGATCTTGTTGAGCACCAGGATCACCTGGCGGCTTCCGGCCTGGAGCGCTTCGGTGATGGATCTGGCGTCCTCGGCGGCCTTGCGCTCGGCGCCCTTGGCCCCGCCGTCGAGGAAGGCGACCTCGGCGTCGGCGTCGATCAGGTGGACCACCACGTCGGCGTCCTCGGCTCCGCTCCAGGCGGCGCGCACCATGGACCGGTCCAGCCTGCGCTTCGGCTTGAAGATCCCGGGGGTATCCACAAGCACGATCTGGCTTTTTCCCTCGATCGCCACGCCCCGCACCGGGAAGCGGGTGGTCTGGACCTTCTGGGTGACGATCGAGACCTTGGACCCGACCAGCCGGTTCACGAGCGTCGACTTGCCGGCGTTGGGGGCGCCGATGATGGCCGCGAAACCCGCGCGGGCGGGCGCCTCGGTCATGACCTCGACACCGTGGCCAGCAGGGCCTGGGCCGCCGCCTTTTCGGCCTCCTGGCGCGAACGGCCCGTGGCCTGGACGGGCGCAAGGTCACCGAGGCTCAGCTCGACCGTGAATAGGGGCGCATGGTCTGGTCCTTGGCGATCGATCACGAGGTAGCGCGGCGTGGCCATCTGGCGCGCCGCCGCCCATTCCTGCAGGTCGGACTTCGGATTGCCGAGGCCGCTCGCGCTCACCGCATCGAACTGCGGCGCCCAGATGTCGGCGAAGACCGACCGGGTCTTCTCCAGGCCGGCGTCCAGGTAGAGGGCGGCGAGCAGCGCCTCGCAGGCGTCGCCGAGGATCGTCGGGTTGTCGCGGGCGCCGCTGCGGCTTTCACCGGGCGCCAGGCGAATGGCGCCCGCCAGTCCGACGCCGCGGGCCACTTCGGCGCAGGCGTCTCGATTGATCAGGCCATGCATGCGCTTTGAAAGCTCTCCTTCCCGCTCCAGCGGATAGAGCGCCATCAGACGCTCCGCCGCCAGCAGGTTCAGCACCCGATCGCCAAGAAACTCCAGCCGTTCGTTGTGGCGCGTGGAGGTCGCACCCTGGCTCGCGCTGGCGTGGGTGAGCGCGCGTTCCAGCAATTCCCGGTCCTCGAAGACATGGCCGAGCCTGCGTTCCAGCTCGGCGGTGGCGGCCTTACGCCGGTCCTTCGGTGGCGCGGGTCCTTCGGCGGTCACTTCAGCAAGTGGAAGAAGCGGCTGGGTCGCGCGTTCAGGATCCAGGTCCAGGGCTTGAACAGCGAGGCCTTGTCGCCCCACGACAGCAGAATGATGTCGGCGCGGCCGACGAGGTTTTCCTCGGGCACATAGCCCACGCCGATCTCTTCCGGATAGCGGCTGTCCTGGGAGTTGTCCCGGTTGTCGCCCATCATGAAGTAGCTCTTGGCCGGCACCACGAAGACGCCGGTGTTGTCCACGTCGCCGTCCGGACCGTAGTCGTTGGTCAGATAGGTGCGGCCTTCGGGATTGGTCTCGAGGAAGCGCTGCACGGCGTGGGTGAAACCGAAGGGGCTGGTTTCGGTCCCCGAGGGCATCTCCTGGCGCGGCAGGGGCTTGCCGTTCAGAAAGACGACGCCCCCGCGCATCTGGAGGCGGTCGCCCGGCAGGCCGATCAACCGCTTGATGTAGTCGGTGTGGCCGTCACGCGGCAGCTTGAAGACAATGATGTCGCCGCGCTTGGGCGCGGTGTCGAACAAACGTCCCTTGAACAGCGGCGGGCTGAAGGGGATCGAGTGGCGGCTGTAGCCGTACGCGAACTTGGACACGATGATGTAGTCGCCCGCCAGCAGATTGGGCTCCATCGATGCGGACGGAATCGTGAACGGCTGGAACAGCAGGACGCGGATCACCAGGGCGATCAGCAGGGCGTAGCCCACGGTCTTGCCGATTTCGATCAGCTCCTTATGAGGCGGCTGAGCGGCTTGGGCCGGCGCGTCGGCGGCGGCTGCGGTTTCGGAGTCGTCCATGGCTTTGGCGCTGAGCCCTGTTCTTTAGAGCGGATGAAAGAACCGGTCGGGACGGATGTCCAGAACCCAGGTCCATGGTTTCAACAACGACGCTTTCTCGGTCCAGGAGAACAACACAATGTCCGCCCTGCCCACCAGATTCTCCTCGGGCACGTAGCCTACGCCGATCTCCTCGGGAAAGCGGCTGTCCTGCGAATTGTCCCGATTGTCGCCCATCATGAAATAGGTCTTTGGCGGGACCACGAACACCCCTGTGTTGTCCACCTCGCCATCCGGCCCGTAATCGTTGGTGGTATAGGACTTGCCTTCGGGCATGGTCTCCTTGAACCGTTGCACGGCGTGAGTGTAACCGAAAGGACTGGTCTCGGTCCCGGGCGCCATCTCCTGGCGCGGCAGGGGCTTGCCATTCAGCCAGACCACCCCGCCCTTCATCTGGATCCGGTCGCCCGGCAGGCCGATCAGCCGCTTGATATAGTCGGTATGCCCGTCGCGGGGCAGCTTGAAGACCACGATGTCCCCGCGGTGGGGCGTCTGATCGAAGAGCCGTCCCTTGAACAGCGGCGGGCTGAACGGGACGGAATGCCGGCTGTAGCCATAGGCGTACTTCGACACCACGATGTAGTCGCCGATCAGCAGGTTCGGGACCATCGAGGCCGACGGGATCGTGAACGGCTGGAACAGCAGGACACGGATCACCAGGAAGATCAGCGCCACGCCGGCGACGGTCTTGATCGTCTCCAGCGCCTCATTGACGGGCGCCGCGCGCGTTCGCGTGGGCGCATCGTCGGCGGTTGGGGCTGCGGCGTCGGAATCGGGCATGGATGGGTCCGGCTAGGCTTTGGACGGGTTCTGGGCGGTCGGAGCGGCGGTCCCGCCAGCCTCCCTCGGCAGGGCCTCGATGATGACGAACGCCTGGGCGTAAGGGTGATCGTCTGTCAGGCTCAGGTGAACAAAACCATCCATTCCCGGCGGAATCAGGGCGGCGAGACGCAGGGCCGCCCCGCCTGTCAGCTGCATGGTCGGCTGTCCGGAGCGAAGGTTCACCACCCCCATGTCGGCCAGGTAGACGCCACGCCTGAGGCCCGTGCCCAGCGCCTTGGCGCAGGCCTCCTTGGCGGCGAAGCGCTTGGCGTAGCTGGCGGCGCGATCCGGCTTGCGCTCCGAGCGCACCCGCTCCGTCTCGGTGAAGACCCGCCGGGTGAACCTGTCCCCGAAGCGGTCCAGGCTGGCCTGGATGCGACGGATGTCGCTGAGGTCCGACCCGATGCCTATGATCACGCCGTCGCCTTCAGACCGGCCCGGGCTTCGTCCATCAGGGCGCGCATGCGCCGGATGGCGGCGTCCAGACCGATGAAGATCGCCTCGCCGATCAGGAAATGGCCGATGTTGAGCTCGGCGACCTCAGGAATGGCCGCGACGGCCTTCACCGTGGCGTAGTCGATCCCGTGTCCGGCGTGGACCTCCAGTCCGCGCCGGGCGGCGTCGGCGGCTCCGGCCTTCAGCCGTTCAAGCTCCCGCGCCGCGCGCGCGGCGTCGCCTGCGCGGACGGCTTCGCAATAGGCGCCCGTGTGCAGTTCCACCACCTGGGCCCCGGCGTCCGCGGCGGCGGCGATCTGGGCCGGGTCCGCCTCGATGAACAGCGACACCCGCACCCCAGCCTCGCGCAGGGCCCGGACGGTGGGGCTGATGGCGTTGTGGCCGCCGACAACGTCCAGGCCGCCCTCGGTCGTGCGCTCCTCGCGTCGCTCCGGCACCAGGCAGGCCGCTGGCGGGCGGTGGTCGAGGGCGACGCCCAGCATTTCCTCGGTGACGGCCATTTCCAGGTTCAGGGGCTTGCCCCGCCGGCGGCAGAGCGCCGCCAGGCCGTCGATGTCGGCGTCGGAAATGTGGCGACGGTCCTCGCGCAGGTGGGCCGTGATTCCGTCGGCGCCGGCGGCGATGGCGACGTCCGCCGCCCGCAGGGGTTCCGGATAGGACTCGCCGCGGGCGTTCCTGATGGTCGCCACGTGGTCGATGTTCACGCCCAGGCGGATCCGGGTCATGCCGACAGCCTCCGGCTGCCAGGATCCTCGATGGGCGTGGCCGCGAGCTCGGGCGGCAGGGCGTCAGGCGCGTAGGCCGGAACGTCCAGGGTGGCGAGGGCCACGAGGGGCACGCCGACATCGGCCCGGCCGCCGGACCGGTCCACGATGCAGGCGGCGCAGACCACGTCGCCGCCCGCCTGGCGGATCGCCTCGATGCACTCTCGCGACGACAGGCCGGTGGTGACAATGTCCTCCACCATCGCCACCCGCGCGCCGGGGGTGATATGGAAGCCGCGTCTCAGCTTGAACGCCCCGCCTTCGCGTTCGACGTATACCGACGGCACGCCCAGGTGCCGCGCCGTCTCATAGCCGGGGATGATGGCGCCCACCGCCGGCGAGATGACCAGATCGACCCGGCCCGCCTGGGCCTCGATCTTCTCGGCCAGGGCCTTGCACAGGCGCGCGCAGCGGTCCGGGTGCATGAACACCAGGTTCTTCTGCAGGAAGACCGGGCTGTGCAGGCCGGAGGACAGCACGAAATGGCCTTCACGCAGGGCGCCGGCCGCCCGGAACTCGTTGATGACGTCGTCTGAATTCATGGCCGCTCTTTAGCGCGGAGACGGGCCTGGGGGCCAGTCCTACCCATCGTGGCGAATTGGCGCCATGGTCGCAGGGGCGGAGGAAACGGATCATGCGGACAACCATGGCGTTCGGCGGCCGACTTATCCCGATCATCGCATCCGCGGCAGGCGCCATCCTCCTGGCGGGCGGGGGGGCGTCGAGCGCGGCCGCCCCGGCGGCGCCAGCGCCGCCGCCGCAGCTCTGGTCGATGGAGGTGGTCGCAGAGCGCGCGCCGGGCCGCCCCGTCCAGATCTGCGTCGACAAGCGCCTGCGCTCAGGCTTCGCGACCTTCACCTTCCAGTTCGGCGGCAAGCCCTGCGCGATCGATCACATCTATCGGCGCGCCACCGGCCAGAACTACAAGTGCAGCATCGGCGACAAGCAATACGGAGTGGCCACCACCCTGCAGGGGGCGACCGACAGCGACTTCACCGCGAGCACCGCCGTGACCGACCTCGATACGTCCAAGACCGTCTACAGCAGGGTCATGCGCTACCGGCGACTGGGGCCCTGTCCCTCCGGCTGGCCCGTGGGAGACGCCACCGATCAGAGCGGCCGGCGGGGCCCGTCGGTCACCAAGTGAAGGCCGGCGCCCCCGACCCATGCCAGGGGTGGCGGCGCCGTCGCGCCTGATGTCCCCCAAGCGCAGCCCGCCCCACGGCTCAGCCGCGGGTGCGGTCCACCGTGTCCACGGACGGGCACGCCCGCAGCGCCGCGGCGATGTGGGTCAAGTGCTTGGCGTCGAGGACCTCGATGTCGAAGTCCACGTCGAAGAAGTTGGCCTGCCGGTGGTGCATGCGCAGGTTCATGATGTTGCCGCCGGCGTCGCCGATGATGGTGCAGGCCTGGCCGAGCACGCCCGGGGCGTCGCGGATGGTGGCGGTCAGGCGGCCGTTGGAGATGGTGTTGCGCTCGGCTTCCGGCGTCCAGTGCAGGTCGCGCCAGACGTCCTCGTGGTCCTCGAAGGCGGCGAGCTTCGGGCAGTCGATGGCGTGCACCATCAGGCCCTTGTCCGGCTCCAGGATGCCGACGATGCGGTCCCCCGGCACCGGGCTGCAGCAGTCGGCGAAGTGCAGCGCCACACCGGGGGTCAGGTCGCCGCCGCGGACGTAGAGCCTGGCGCCCTTGCCGCCCTCGATCCGCCGCCGCTCGGTGGCCGCGGCGCGCTCAGAATCCTTCAGGCCCGGGAATACGGCCTCCAGCACGTCGGCGCCGGCGATTCGGCCCCGCCCCACGGCCTCCTGCAGGTCTTCGTCCGTCGCCATGGCGAAGCGATCGAGCGCCGGGCGGAAGGTGATGTCGCCGACTGCGCGCCCCGCCCGCTGGAAGGCCTGTTCGATGGCGACGCGGCCCAGGCGGATGAATTCGTCCTTCTCGGTATGGCGGATGTGGCGGCGGATGGCCGAGCGCGCGCGGCCGGTGACCGTCAGGGACTGCCAGTCGGCCGGAACCGCCGACTTGGGACCCCTGACCACTTCCACCACATCGCCGTTCTGGAGCGCGGTGCGCAGCGGTTTCAGCTCGCCGTTGATCTTCACCCCGACGGTGGTGTCGCCGACGTTGGTGTGAACCGCATAGGCGAAGTCCAGCGGCATGGCGCCGCGCGGCAGGCTGATCAGCTCGCCCTTGGGGGTGTAGACGAACACTTGGTCCAGGAACATCTCGAGCTTGGCGTGTTCCACCAGCTCGTCCACGTCGCCGCCGTGTTCCAGGAGCTGAACCAGGTGGCGCAGGTTGATCAGCGGGTCGCGCCCGCCGTCGGCCGCGGCCGCTTCGGCGTCGAATCCGTAGGACTTGTCCTTGTAGCGCCAGTGAGCGGCCACCCCCTCCTCCGCCACCCGGTCCATGGCCTCGGTGCGGATCTGCATCTCGATGCGCATGCCGCGCGGGCCCACCACGGTGGTGTGCAGCGAGCGGTAGTTGTTGCGCTTGGGGGTGGAGATGAAATCCTTGAACCGCTCCGGCACCAGCGGCCAGGCGCGGTGGATCACGCCCAGGGCGCGGTAGCAGTCCTCCTCGGTGTCGACGATCACCCGGAAAGCATAGATGTCCGACAGCTGGGAGAAGCCGATCGACTTGCGCTGCAGCTTTCGCCAGATCGAATAGGGGTGCTTTTCGCGCCCGAACACCCGCCCGGGCACGCCGGCGGCTTCCAGTTCGGCTGAGATTTCGCCGGACACCACGGCCACTGCCGAGCCCTGTTCGGACCTCAGCAGTTCCAGGCGGCGGACGATGGCGTCGCGTCCGTCGGGGTTCAGGTGCTCGAAGGCCAGCTCCTCGAGCTCGGTGCAGATCCGGTGGCAGCCGATCGACCTCGCCAGGGGCGCGTAGATGTCCAGGGTCTCGTGGGCGATGCGCTCGCGCTTCTGGGCGCTCTTGATGAATTGCAGCGTGCGCATGTTGTGCAGGCGGTCGGCCAGCTTGACCATCAGCACCCGCACATCCCGCGAAATGGCCAGGATGAACTTGCGCAGGTTCTCCGCCTGCTTGGTGTGTTCGGAATTCAGCTCGAGCTGCGAGAGCTTGGTCACGCCCTCGACCAGCTCTGCGATATTGGCCCCGAACAGCTCGGTGAGTTCCGCGCGGGTGACCGGCGTGTCCTCGATCACGTCGTGCAGCAGGCCCGTGACGATGGTCGCGGTGTCGAGACGGTATTCGGTGAGGATGCCCGCCACTTCGATGGGATGGGCGAAATAGGGGTCGCCGGATGCGCGCTTCTGGGAACCGTGGGCGCGCATGGCGTAGACATAGGCGCGGTTGATCAGCGCCTCGTCAGCGGTAGGGTCATAGCTCTTGACCCGTTCGATCAGTTCGTACTGGCGAAGGAACTTGAGCGGCGCCTTGGGCCGGGCCGGAGGATCGGCTTCCGGCTCGACCGGAAGCACGGCGGCTTCCGGATCCGCCTGGATGGAAAGCGGTTCTGCGCCTGGGGCGCTCAGTACCGCTCCTCCTGCCCGCCATCGCGGTCGCTCTGCAGGGCCCGGACCAGTTCCTGCTCGCTCATGTGCATGTGCTGCGGATCGGCCAGAAGGGCGAGGGTTTCGGCCTCTTCCTCGGCTTCCGAGCGCTCATCGACGCGCTGCAGGGTGCCGATCAGGCCCTCGCGCAGGTCATCGGGGTTCAGCACGTCGTCGGCGATTTCACGCAGGGCGACGACCGGGTTCTTGTCGTTGTCGCGGTCCACGAGAAGCTGACCACCCGCGGAAATGCCCCGCGCGCGATGCGCGGCGAGCAGAACGAGACCGAAGCGGTTGGGGACTTTCTCGACGCAGTCCTCGACAGTGACGCGAGCCATAGATTCCTCGAGCGGTGAGCTGAACTGGCAACGATATAGGCGCGGGGCGTCCGTGACAACAGCCGGGCGGCGGATTTTCCTGACAGGGCGGCGATGCCGCTGGTTTCTGGCCGCGCGGTGCCTGCTCTATTGGGCCAAAAGCCAGGGAGGGTCAAAGATGTACGTCAAGGCTCGCCTCCCCGCGACCATGGCCGTTGCGCTGGCTCCGTCCCGGTGAGGCGCTGGCGCGCTTGAGTCAGGGATCCGCAACCGGCCGGGCGTCCGCGCCAACCCCTGCGCTCGCGGCGAGGGCCGCCGCGGTCTCACCCAGGATGGGGTGGCGCCAATCCGGGGCGATTTCCGCCAGCGGTCCCATGACGAACCGGCGTTCGGCGGCGCGCGGGTGGGGCAGGATCAGGCCTGGCTCGTCGATCACGTCGCGGCCATGGGCGATCAGGTCCAGGTCGAGGGTGCGAGCGGCGTTTGGCTCGGAACGACGGCGGCCGAATTGGGTTTCGATCTCCAGCAGCACCTGCATGATCCCCCGCGCCGGCAGGCCCGTCCGCACCACCGCGACGCCGTTGAGGTAGGGCGGCTGGCTCGGGTCAGGCCAGGCCGCGGATCGCCACCAGCGCGAGCGCTTGACAACTTCGAGCCCGTGCTCTGGAAAGCGCGCCATTGCCTTGTCCAGGACGTCGTCCACCGCGGCGCCGTCCAGGACCAGATTGCCGCCGAACGCGATTATCGTAACCAAGTCGATATTCATTCGTCTCTTCAAGGGTTTATGCGATGACTTTTTATCCGACTGACAAGATCGCCCTGTTCATCGACGGAGCCAACCTTTACTCCGCCGCCAGGAGCCTCAACTTCGATATCGATTACAAGAAGCTGCTGGATGAATTCCGCAAGCGCGGCATTCTGATCCGGGCCTATTACTATACCGCCCTGGTGGAGGATCAGGAGTACTCCCCCGTCCGTCCGCTGGTGGACTGGCTGGACTACAATGGCTTCACCCTGGTGACCAAGTCGGCGCGGGAATACACCGACGCGGCCGGCCGCAAGCGCTTCCGCGGCGACATGGACATCGAGATCGCCGTCGACATGATGGAGATGGCCGCGCACGCCGACCATCTGGTGCTGTTCTCCGGCGACGGTGACTTCCGCCGGCTGGTGGAGGCGATCCAGGGCAAGGGCGTGCGGGTGACCGTGGTCTCCACCGTCAAGTCGCAGCCGTCCATGGCGTCTGACGACCTGCGTCGGCAGTGCGACACCTTCGTGGACCTGGCGGACCTGTCCTCGATCATCGGGCGGCCGCGCCAGAGCCCCCTGCCCCGCTTCATCCAGGGCGACCATGCCGACCACGACGCGGACGTCGATGAAGACGCCTGAGGCCGGCGCGCCGGCCGAGGCGCCGGAGAACTGCCCGCTCTGCCCGAGGCTGGCGGCCTATCGCCAGGACAATCGCGCGCGCGATCCTTCCTGGTTCAACGACCCAGTGCCTTCGTTCGGCGATCCTGGGGCGCGGCTCCTGGTGGTCGGGCTTGCGCCAGGCCGGACGGGCGCCAACCGGACCGGTCGCCCCTTCACCGGCGATCACGCCGGGGTCCTGCTCTATGGCACGCTGATCAAGGCCGGCTTCGCCCAGGGCGTCTATGAGGCGCGTCCCGACGATTCCGTGCGGCTGGTCGACTGCATGATCACCAACGCCGTGCGGTGCGCCCCGCCGGGCAACAAGCCCGAACCCTCCGAAGGGGCCGCCTGCCGTCCGTTCCTGGCGGCCCGGATCGCGGCCCTGCCGCGCCTGCGCGCGATCGTGACCCTCGGGGACGTGGCCCGCCGCAATGTGCTGAAGACCCTGGGCCTGAAGGCTTCGGCCGCGCCCGCGGGCCACGGGGTGGAAGTGGACGTGGGCCCCTATCGGCTGTTCAACAGCTATCACTGCTCGCGACTCAACACGAACACGGGACGGCTGACGCCGGAGATGTTCGAAGGCGTGTTCCGTCGGGCGCGGGCCTGGCTCGACAGCTGAGCCTTCAGCCCTTCACAAACCAGCCGCCCGGCGCCGAAGCGAAACCCGATTTCTCGATGCGCGGCGGCTTGCCGTCGAAAAATTCCTCCACGGCCTCCGTCTCGCCTGGCCATTCCCGGATCGCGAACTCGTCCAGCAGCACCACGCCGCCCGTCAGGATGCGGGGCCAGAAGGCCTTGAGCGCCGCAAGCGTCGGTTCGTAGAGGTCCATGTCCAGGTGCAGCAGGGCGATGCGCAGGCCGGGATTGTCGGCGACGTACCGGGGCGCCGTCTCGCGAATGTCGCCGTCCACCAACTCCACGCGCTTGCGGCTGGTGACGAAGGCGTCGGCGTTGAAGGCGTCGACCAGGGCGAACAGGGTGTCGCGGAAGCCGGAAGGGTTCCATCCCTCGGCCGTATTGCCGACCCGGGCGTCGAGCCCGTCCTTGTCCGATCGCTCGGCCAGGCCCTTGAAGTGGTCGAAGCCCAGGACCTTGCGGGTCCGGTCCCCCGGACAATAGGTCTCCAGAAAGCGTGCGAAACTCAGAAGCGAGGCGCCCTTGTAGACGCCGCATTCGACGATATCGCCCGGCAGGTCCACGACCTTCTTGAACACCTCGTAGTGCACGAAGGCCTTCATGAAGTGCATGCGCCGGCCGAAGGCGCCCAGATTGGCGATCAGGTCCGGCTCGTCGATATGCCGGCGCAGCAGTTCGCGCAGGGTCTCGTCAGCGGGGATCATGACGCCTCCTCATATTCCACCAGGTCCGGGTGCAGCTGCTTGAACGCGTCAAACCCGTCAGAGCGTCGGTTCCTCCAGTCACGGGCCGCGATCTCGTCCGCCAAAAGGTCGCCGAAACGCGCCTGGATCGAATAGCGGTGGCGCGGCCCAGGATTGCGACCGGACCGGTGCACCAGCCGATTGTGGAACAGGGCGACGTCGCCCGGGTCGAGCTCGAGCTTGGTCGCCTCCGCCTCGAACGCGGCATGGAACCGCTCGCAGATGAAGGCGTCGCGGGTTCCCAGCGACGCGCTGGACGCATCGCGCTTGAAACGGATCTGGACAGGATAGATGCGGTCCGAAGCGGTCGGCGCCGCGTCTATGCTTCCGTTGTGCGGCCCCGCGGGGGTCAGCGGCAGCCAGGCGGTAACGAAGTCCTCCGAGAGGAAATTGTACGGATAGTCCTGGTGCCAGCCGAAGCCCCGCCAGGATTCACCGGCCAGGTCCATGCGGAACACGCAGTGCTGGAACGGCGAATGGAGCCGGCGCGCGCCCGTCGCTGCGCGGGCCGCCGCAAGCAAGGGCTCGCAGGTGACGATCGACCGGAAAACCGCCGTCTCCCGCATGGCGTCGTAGACCGCGCCGAGGCGCCTGCGGTCGCTCACCGCCAGGGCCGTGACCCGTTGATCGAGCTCGATCTCCCGCGGCGCTCCCGCGGCGCCCAGCAGGTCGCCCAGGGTCTCAACCGCCTCCGCGATCAGGGCGACGGGAATCAGCGCCCTGTGGACCTCCAGGAGGCGCCGATTGGAGGCCTGGCTGGGAGCTTTGACGTTCGCGCGTCCGGACAGACGGTTCGCGCCCATTATCGTTTCTTCGATTTGCCCATGGACGGCATGGCGAACTCGATCGAGGACGAAGAGCCTTCGACGGACCAGTGGGCGACCATATCGGCGAAGGCGGCCTCCAGGCGGCGGGCGAAACCGGCCTCGTCCCGCAGGCTCGACCGGTCGAACGCCGCCCGGACCGTGGCTCTCAGGGCGCCCAGGGCGTCCAGATCCGACACCAGCGCTACTGCGCGGTCCACATAGGCGTCCCAGCCGTCAACGACCAGATCATCCAGGCCCAGGGACGCCACAGCCATGGCGCCCAGCCTCGACGCGGGATCGCTGCCCGCCAGGGTCAGGACGGGAACACCGTTGGCGAGCGCATCCAGGCACGCCGTCAAGGCCGGACGGGGCGACGGATCGAGCATCAGATCGACCGCGGCGAGGGACTGGTAATAGGCCGGCTGGACACTCGCTCCCTGGAGCACGAGGCGCTCCGGTTCGACGCCGCGCGCCACGAACCGCATCAGGGTGGCGCCCTGCAGAACCTCGTCCACGAAGTACCGGTCTTGCAGGAGGAGTCTCGAGCCTGGGACCCGGACAAGGATCCGCGCCCAGGCGTCCAGGGTCTGGTCGGTCATCCGGGCGGGGCCGCCATAGCTCGCGAAGGTGACGCAACCGGCCGCCCTGGCGGGCGTCGGCGTCAGGTCCGGCCGGGGATCGGGGCGGAAGGGCGAAAGCGTCGGCCCGATCCGCCAGATCGTCTCCACGACGTCGGCCTGGGCGCCGGGGACGTCCATGGCGTCGGCGAAGATCAGATAGTCAATCTCAGGCGCGCCCGTGGTCCGCCCCTGGTCCAGCCACGCGACCTGCACCGGCGCCGGCTTCTGGATGAACACCCCCAGGCGGCCAAGCGGGGCGTGACCGCAAAGGTCGACCAGCACGTCGATCCGGTCCGATCGGATGAGCTCGGCCGCCGCGGCGTCGTCCAGGCGGCCGATCGCCCGCACGACGTCCGCCCGCATCCCTGCCGCGTCACCCTCGCCCTGGACGTAAAGCGCGACCCAGGCGCGCTCGGGGGCATGATGGTCGAGCACCGGCGCGATCGTCTGGCTCAGGCGCCCGGCGAAGGAGGGCGCGACGTAGCCGATCCTCAGCGGACGGCCCTGCGGGTCTTCACAGTCGAACGCCCGCCGCGCGGCAGGTTGTACCGCGCCGTAGAGCTCGCGCCAGCGCTGGGCTTCCTCGGCGTGACGGCGCACGCCGTCCTCGCCGTCGAAGACGGCGTCCAGCAGAAAGCCATACCCCTTGGCCGAGCCGGGATTGGCCGCGTGGGCCCAGGTGAAGGCGGCGACAGCCTCTTCGATGCGACCCTGATGCTGCAGGGACAGGCCATAATCGAGGATGGTCTGGATCGGCGCGTCGGCCCGCATGGCGCCGCGACCCAGGCCGACAGACGCCGTCGCGACGAGATCGCGCTGGAAGAACGACTCTCCGATCATGGCGGCATAGTCCGCCTCGCCCTGCAGCCGCAGCAGATCCCCGCCCGCCGCCTTGATCAGCTGCAACGCGTGGAAAGCCTGGGCCTTGTTCAAGGTCTCGTGGTGGGCGGCCCAGTCCCCGGCGGCGCCCAGCGCCGCAGCCAGCCAGTAGCTGTGGACCGGATTGAAGGGCGCCAGGGCGATGAGGTTGCGCAGGCGCGCGACGGCCTCGGGTGCGTGGCCGGTCTGCATCTCGAGGCGGGCGGCCGCGATCTCCGTATCCGGGTTGGGCGGGGCCTGATCGGCCAGGACGGTCATTGAAAGCCTCGAGACGATTCCGTGCGGGCCTCGCAGAATCCGCGCCGACCCTTACCGCCCCATTAACCAAACTTTCCGGATGGGCCCGACGCCTTTGGACGCCAGTACCAATAGGTCCAGGCTGGCTCGAAACCCGCGGCGCGGTAGAGCGCCCAGGCCGGCGGGTTGTCCTGTTCGACCTGCAGGAAGAGGCGGTCCATGCCCCGGGACCACGCGGCCTGGGTGAGGCCGGCGAGCACGCTGCGCCCAAGCCCTCGCCCCCTGTGCGCCAGGCGCGTCCGCATGCCGTGAATCCCCGCCCAGCCGTGGGAGAAGCTGGCCACGCCGATCGCCAGCGCTTCGTTGCCCTGGCGCACCGACGCAAAGGCGGCATCCTGGTCATGGCTCCAGATCCGGGCGCGGCTGGCGCCGTCGGCCTGGTCGAAGCCCTGATCGGTGAACACCGACAGCCAGGCCGGATCTGGGGCGGCGTCGACTTGTCCAGGGTGGACGCGCAGCCGCTCCAGGGCGATCCGTGTGGCGACGACCTGGACCGAGGTCGGCTTGCCGGGCGCGTAACCGCGAGCGGCGAGCGCCTGGCGCAGGGGATCGAACACCGGCGCCTCTGGCAGACGAAATTGCGGGGTGAGCCCCTCGGCGAGATAGCGCGCCTGTGCGCGGCCCACCTTCTCCTCGATGGGAAGCATGCCGAGGCGCAGGGGTGTGACGCTATTGGCCCGGCCGATCGCGCCATCGTCCAGGGCGATAAGCCAGTCGTCATCCTCGTCCAGGATGCGCGGGGACAGGGCGGCCAGGGTGGACCGCTCAAGCGCCTCGACATCCGCCGGGGTGAGCTTCACCCCTTGTCGCGCATGATCCGGCCCTGCTCGCGCTTCCAGTCCCGCTCCGCCTCGGTGGCGCGCTTGTCGTGGGCCTTCTTGCCGGTGGCCAGGGCGATCTCGAGCTTCACCCGGCCCTTGTCGTTGAAATAGAGCCGCAGCGGCACGACGGTGCGACCCTCGCGCTGGATCGCGGCGAGCAGCTTGTCGATCTGCCGGCGGTGCAACAGCAGCTTCCGGGGCCGCTTCGGTTCGTGATTGAAACGGTTCGCCGGCCCGTACTCGGGGATGTTGGCGTTGATCAGGACCAGTTCGCGGCCCTCGGCTGAGGCGTAGGACTCCGCGATATTGGCCCTCCCGTTGCGCAGGGACTTGACCTCGGTGCCCGTCAGCGACAGGCCCGCCTCGACCGTGTCGGTCAGGAAGTAATCGTACCGCGCGCGGCGGTTCTCGGCGACCAGCTTGGCGACGGACATGTCAAAGGACCCCGGCCTCGCGCATGGCGTCCAGCACCAGCGCCCGCGCGGGCTCCGAACAGGGTGCGATCGGCAGGCGCACGTCTTCGGCGCACAGGCCCAGGCGCGCAAGGGCGAACTTGGTCGGCGACGGAGAGGCGTCCGCGAACAGGGCCCGATGCAGCCTGATCAGCCGGTCCTGCCAGAAAAGAGCGTTCGGCCAGTCGCCGTTCAGGCAGGCGTTGATCAGCGACGACATCCCATCCGGCGAGACGTTGGCGGTGACTGAGATACAGCCGTGGCCGCCATGAGCCATGTAGCCAAGGGAGCTTGTGTCATCGCCAGACAGCAGGACGAAGTCCTCGCCGCACTCCAGCCGCATCATGCTCGGCCTTCCGAGGTCGGAGGTCGCGTCCTTGACGCCGGCGATATGCGGCAACCTGGCCAGGCGGGCGACGGTCTCATTGGAGATGTCCACGCTGGTTCGCGCCGGGACGTTGTAGATGAGCACCGGCAGGTCCACGGCGTCATTGATCGCCGCGTAATGCCTGTAGAGGCCCTCCTGGCTCGGCCGGTTGTAGTAGGGCGTGACCACCAGGGCCCCCTGGGCGCCGACGTCCTTGGCGTGGCGGACGAGATCGATCGCCTCGGCCGTGGAATTGGACCCGGCGCCGGCGATCACCGGAACCCGGCCATTGGCCACCTCGACACACACTTCGACCACGCGGCGGTGCTCGGCATGAGACAGGGTCGCCGTCTCGCCCGTGGTTCCGACCGGGACCAGGCCGTGCGAACCGCCCGAGATCTGGCGCTCCACCAGCGCCCGAAAAGCGGCCTCGTCGACGACGCCGTTCCGGAACGGTGTGACCAGCGCCGGGATGGCGCCCTTGAAAAGGGGTTGGACCATGCGTGCAATTAGCCGTGATGTGGGCCGCAGGTAGTTGCGGCGTTAGGATTTGGCCGGACAATATGGCGGCGGGCGGTCTGCTCGCAACAGAAAGGCCGCAAGGAACGCATGAACGGCTCAGGAGTCGGGGTTTGACGCCGTTGTTACGCAAGGCGCTTGTCGGCGCGGGCTGCTTCGTCCTGGTGGGCGCGGCGGACGCGGCGAATATTCCGGACGCGCCCTTCGACGACCTGCGCGCCCTTCAAGCGCCGGCCCTCGCGGCCCCCCCGCCCCTGTCGGCCCAGGACCAGTCGAACCTGCGTCAAGCCCTTGACGCGGCCCAGGCCGGAGACATCGGCCGGGCCCGCGACCTGCGCGCCGGCCTGTCCGACGAGGCCGCCCGAAAGCTGGTGCTCTGGGCCATGGTGGACTCGGCGCCCGAACGGCTGTCGTTCTTTGAGCTCGATCAGTCCCGCAAGGACCTGTGGGGCTGGCCGCACGCCAACAAGCGCCAGGCGGGGGCCGAAAAGCAGCTCGAATCACAGACCATGGCGCCCCAGGCGACCATCGACTGGTTCAAGGGCCAGGACCCGGTCTGCGCGGTAGGCGCAATGGCCCTGGCGGCGGCGTACCGGGCCCTTGGCCAGGGCGATCAGGCGCAGAAGCTGATCTCCCGCTTCTGGCGGGACAAGTCCTTCGAAGCCGACCCGCAGCGCCAGATGTTGGCCCGGTTCGGCGATCTGCTGACCATGGAGGACCACGTCCGGCGCACGGACATGCTGCTCTATGGGCCGCACGGGCCGGCCGTACGCGACATGATCGCACTCCTGCCGCCTGACCAGCAGGAGGTGGCCAAGGCGCGCATGGCGCTGCGTGACGGCGCGCGCGGGGCCGAGCTGATCCTGGAGCGCCTGCCGGCCAGTCTGCAGGATTCGCCGGGCCTGGCGTTCGAGCGCGCGCGCAATTTCCGCAAGCAGCACGAGACGGCCCTGGCCTTGTCGCTGGTCAAGCAGCTGCCGAAGGATCCGCCCAATGATGACGTCGGCTCCGCGGTCTGGGCCGAGCGCAAGGCCCTGATCGGCGTGGCCCTCGCCGGCCATGACTATAACACCGCCTATAGCGCCGCGGCCAATCACGGGCTTCAGGCGGGCGCGGATTTCGCGGAGGCCGAATTCTTCGCGGGCTGGATCGCCCTGACCAAACTCGGCAAACCCGACTGGGCCGAAGCGCATTTCGCCCGACTCGAACAGGTCGGCTCATCGCCCATCACCCAGGGGCGCGCGCTGTATTGGCGCGGCCGAGCCGAGGAAGCGCAAGGCGACCAGATCGGGGCCCGGGCCTCCTATTCCCAGGCGGCGCAGTACACCACCACCTTCTATGGCCTGCTCGCCGCCGAGCGCGCGGGCCTGGGGGAATTCAGCATCGGCTCGGACCCCGTGCCGACCGCCGCCGACCGCGCCCGCTTCGAGGGCCGCGAAATGGTGCGCGCCGTCCGCATGCTGCAGGGCGCCGGCCAGCACGAACTCTTCCGGGTCTTCGTCCTCGCCACGGCGGACACCTTGCCCAATGGCGAGGAAAGCGTCCTGCTGGTGGACCTGGTCCGCGGCCTCGGCGAACAGGACCTCTCAATGCGCGTGGCCCGCGTGGCGGCGCAACACGCCTACATCCTGCCAGACCGGGCCTATCCCGTGGTGGCGCCCGCCAAGGTGGACGGCGGCGCCGAACCGGCGCTGGTGCTCAGCATCGCCCGTCAGGAAAGCAATTTCGATCCCGGCGCCCGCTCCAGCCCCGGCGCCCGTGGGATGATGCAGTTGATGCCGAGCACCGCCCGCATCCTGGCGCGGCGCATGGGCGAGCCCTATTCGGCCGAGCGGCTCTACAATCCCGACTACAACATGCGCCTGGG
>FTIH01000977.1_pt3 | contig 25318 bp, 27 predicted proteins | sample 1658451 | NCBI WGS metagenome assembly FTIH01 (sample SAMEA3914826, study PRJEB12502) | metagenome | biome: forest; material: soil | place: Canada | collected 2011-07-03 | depth 0.3 m
GTCCAGGGCGGCGCGGGCGGAGGCCTCGTCGCCGCCGGTCCAGCGGGTCTGGAACAGGTGCTCCTCCCAGGCGGTGCGGGCGCTCTTGAGGCCGTCCTGGTGGCCGAGCAGGTGCAGGCCGCGGCCGCGCGCCTCCTCGGGCTCCAGCACGCCCGCGCCGCCCCCGAACACCAACTTGCCCGCAAGAGGCCGGATGAGGCCGGCGATGGCGCGCAGCAGGGTGGTCTTGCCCGAGCCGTTGGCGCCGGTCAGGGCGATGGCCTCCCCGGCGTCGAGCCGAAAAGCCAGCCCGTCAAAAAGCACGCGTCCGCCGCGCCCGACCGACAGGTTTTCAACCTGAAGCGAAGCGATCAACGCCCGCTCCCGGGCTGCGCATAGACGGGGCCATGGACCGGGTCTAAGAGACCCTCGGCCGCGACGGGTCTCAGCCGCGCTGGGTCGGACGCTGTGTGTCCCGCCCGAGCGCGCGATCCCGCATCCGATGTCCGGGCGGCCCTGAGAAGGAAGGGATATCCCGCTCCATGCCGTCGATCGATAGCCATAATGCCCGCAAGGAACTCAAGGTCGGAAAGAAGACCTACGTCTACTACAGCCTGCGCGCCGCGGAAGCCGAGGGGCTGACCGGGATTTCGCGCCTGCCGGTGTCCATGAAGGTGCTGCTGGAGAACCTGCTGCGCCACGAGGACAACCTTACCGTCCACGCCGCGGACCTGAAGGCGGTCGCCGCCTGGGTCGACAACAAGGGCTCGGTCGAGCACGAAATCTCCTTCCGCCCGGCGCGGGTGCTGATGCAGGATTTCACCGGCGTTCCCGCCGTCGTCGATCTGGCCGCCATGCGCGACGCGATGGTCAAGCTGGGCGCGGATCCGGAAAAGATCAATCCGCTCAATCCGGTGGACCTGGTGATCGACCACTCGGTGATGGTCGACTATTTCGGCCAGGCCGACTCCTTCTCCCACAACGTGGCGCGCGAATACGAGCGCAACCTCGAGCGCTACCGTTTCCTGCGCTGGGGCTCCTCGGCCTTTGACGGCCTGCGCGTGGTGCCGCCGGGCACGGGCATCTGCCACCAGGTGAACCTGGAGTACCTCGCCCAGACCGTCTGGACGGGCCCGGACGGGCCGGACACCTGCGCCTATCCCGACACGGTGGTGGGCACCGACAGCCACACCACCATGGTCAACGGCCTGTCCGTCCTGGGCTGGGGCGTCGGCGGCATCGAGGCGGAGGCGGCCATGCTGGGCCAGCCGATCCCCATGCTCATTCCTGAGGTGATCGGCTTCAGGCTGTCCGGCCAGATGCCGGAGGGCGCGACGGCCACGGATCTCGTGCTCACCGTCACCCAGATGCTGCGCAAGAAGGGCGTGGTGGGCAAGTTCGTGGAGTTCTTCGGCCCGGGCCTGGCCGGCCTCAGCATCGAGGACCAGGCGACGATCGCCAACATGGCCCCCGAATATGGCGCCACCTGCGGCTTTTTCCCGATCAGCCGAGCCACCATCGAGTACCTGGCGCGCACCGGACGCGACGCCGACCGGGTGGCCCTGGTCGAAGCCTACGCCAAGGAACAGGGCATGTGGTTCGAGGAAGGCTTCGCCGACCCCGTGTTCACCGACACCCTGGAGCTCGACCTCGGCCACGTGCTGCCGTCCCTCGCCGGTCCCAAGCGGCCGCAGGACCGGGTGCTGCTGACCGACGCCGCCGAGGCGTTCAGGACCGCGCTCACCGTCGATTTCAACAAGACGGACGACCGCCGCGCACCGGTGGACGGGGAAAGTTTCGACGTGGGCCACGGCGACGTGGTGATCGCGGCGATCACCTCCTGCACCAACACCTCCAATCCGTCGGTGCTGCTGGCCGCGGGCCTGGTGGCCAAGAAGGCGGTTGAGAAGGGGCTGAAGGTCAAGCCGTGGGTGAAGACATCCCTGGCGCCCGGATCGCAGGTGGTCACCGACTACCTCGCCAAGGCCGGCCTGCAGAAGCATCTGGACACGCTCGGCTTCAACCTGGTCGGCTACGGCTGCACCACCTGCATCGGCAACTCCGGGCCGCTGCCGGAAGCGATCTCCAAGGCCGTGCAGGACGGCGACCTGGTGGCCGCCAGCGTGCTCTCCGGCAACCGCAACTTCGAGGGCCGGGTGAACCCCGACGTGCGCGCCAACTACCTGGCCTCCCCGCCGCTGGTGGTGGCCTACGCCCTGGCGGGCTCGATGAAGACGGACCTCTCCACCGAGCCGCTTGGCAAGGGCAAGGGCGGCAAGGACGTTTTCCTCAAGGATATCTGGCCGACCAATGCGGAGATCGCCGAGCTGCAGAAGAAGTCGGTGACCAACGCCATGTTCAAGGCCCGCTACGGCGACGTCTTCCGCGGCGACGAGAACTGGCAGGGCATCCAGATCGCCGGCGGCCAGACCTACGCCTGGGACCCCGGGTCCACCTATGTCCAGAACCCGCCGTACTTCGAAGGGATCACTATGACCCCGCCGCCGGTGACCGACGTCATCGAGGCCCGGGTCCTGGGTATCTTCGGGGACTCGATCACCACCGACCACATCTCTCCGGCCGGCTCGATCAAGAAGGCCTCGCCCGCCGGTGAATACCTGACGCAGCATCAGGTCTCGCAGGCGGAGTTCAACTCCTACGGCGCGCGGCGCGGCAATCACGAGGTGATGATGCGCGGCACCTTCGCCAACATCCGCATCCGCAACAAGATCACCCCGGAGATCGAAGGCGGCATGACCCGCCACTTCCCGTCCGGCGACGTCATGGCGATCTATGACGCGGCCATGCGCTACCAGGCGGAGGGCCGTCCGCTGGTCGTGTTCGCGGGCAAGGAATACGGCACCGGCTCCTCGCGCGACTGGGCGGCCAAGGGCACCAAGCTGCTGGGCGTGCGGGCGGTGATCGCCGAGAGCTACGAGCGCATCCACCGCTCGAACCTGGTCGGCATGGGCGTCCTGCCCCTGCAGTTCCGGGCCGAGGGCTGGCAGCGGCTGAACCTCACCGGCGAGGAGATCGTCAATATCCGCGGACTGGAGTCCCTGGCCCCGCGCAAGAGCCTGACGGTGGAGCTCTATCGCCCGTCGGACGGCCGCATCGCCCGCTTCCCGGTGATCTGCCGCATCGATACCCCTACCGAGCTGGCCTATTTCCGGGACGGCGGGGTGCTGCCCTACGTCCTGCGCAACCTCGCGCGGCAGACGGCCGCGTAAAGAGGTCACGGATTGGTGAACGGCGGGGTGAGGGCAACTGAGCTTAAGTGCGGCGCGATGCGACGCACCGCCCTCGTTCTCGCCTGGCTGTTCATCGCCGGCTGGGCCAGCGCCGCCCAGGCGCGGGCGCCTGTCGTCGTGGAACTGTTCACCAGCCAGGGCTGCTCGTCCTGCGTCGCGGCGGACAAGGTGCTCGACCAGCTGGCCGACAAGCCGGACATCCTCGCCCTGACCCTGGCGGTGGACTACTGGGACTACCTCGGCTGGAGCGACACCTTCGCCAAGCCTGAGTTCACCGCCCGCCAGCGCGCCTACATGCAGCGATTGGCTCATCGCGAAGTCTACACCCCGCAGATCGTCGTCAACGGCGGCAGCGAAGCCGCCGGGGCGGACCAGGCCAAGATCGACGCCCTTGTCGACGACGCCAGCCACGCCAGGCTGAAGAGCCCGCCGATCCGCCTCTTGCGCCACGCCAGGGTTTCCGTCGGCGCGGGACACCCGCCCAAGGGCGGCGGCGAGGTCTGGCTGGTTCGCTACGATCCGCGGGCCCAGGAGATCGCCGTCAAGCGCGGGGAGAACCGCGGACAGACCCTGGTGCAGCGCAATGTGGTGCGCGAGCTGGTGCGGCTGGGCGCCTGGCGCGGCAAGGCCCGGATCTACACGGTCCCCGCCGCTGCCGAGAAGGGCGAACTCAAGACCTGCGTGCTGCTCCAGGCCGCCGACGGCGGGCGCATCCTGGGCGTCGCGCTCAAATAGGCTCCGGACACGAAAACGCCCGCGTGTCGGGGGGAGGAAACACGCGGGCGTATCGCTTCTGAAATCGACCGGCCGAACCCGTGATCCCGGGGGGCTGGGGGGGCTGTTCAGGGTCCAGAACCGTCAGGTCCGAACCGGTCGACCCACGCAATATCGCGGCCCAAGGGGGCGTGTCCTGGTCCGAAATGAGGCCATTTCAAGGTTCTTCGTGAAGCGCATTTCAGGTTCATTGCGCCTGGATCCTTCGCCCGCCGCGCGTCCGGCATTGCCAGAACGGGCGGAAAGCTGGAACGCTACAGGGCGGCGCCAGCCGCGCCGGACCAAGGGAAGGCCACGTCATGAGGTGGGATGGTGAGCGTTGACAGTCAGGCGGCCCCGCCCTCGGTGGGGCGGACGTTCTTCGAGCGCCGCGAGCTCGAACGCATCCTGCGCCTGTACGGCCGGATGGTGGCCCAGGGTGAGTGGCGGGACTACGCCATCGACGGCCTGGCGGAGGCGGCGGTGTTCTCGATCTTCAAGCGCGCCTCCGAGGCCCCGCTCTACCGGATCGAGAAACGCCCGGCCCTGGCGCGGCGGCAGGGCGAGTGGTCGGTGACCAACCAGAGCGGCCACATCCTGAAGCGCGGCCACGAACTGGAGCAGGTGCTCAAGGTGTTCGACAAGGGCCGGTTCAAGGTCGTGGACTGAGGGCGCTCCGCAAAAGTGGAACCCGGTTTTGCGGTAGGAACGCGCTCAAACTCTTGAATCTAGAGACGCGGACCGCCCAAGAAAAAGCCCCGGCGCGCGAACGCCGGGGCCCTGTCTGCTTATTGAGCGAAGCTTAGCGACGGTTGCCGCCGCCAAAGAGCATCATCAGGAACTGGAACAGGTTGATGAAGTCCAGGTAGAGGTTGAGCGCGCCGTAGCTGGTGGCCACGTTCATGGCCGCCTGGTTTCCGCCCAGGGCATAGTAAGTCATCTTCAGCTTCTGGGTGTCGTAGGCGATCAGGCCCGCGAAGATCAGCACGCCGATCACGTTGACGATGAAGCCGATCATCGCCGAGTGCAGGAACCAGTTGGCGATCATGGCGATGAAGATTCCGATCAGGCCGACGATCAGGAAGCTGCCGAAACCGCTCAGGTCCTTCTTGGTGGCGTAGCCGTAGAGGCTGAGCCCGCCGAACGCGGAGGCTGTGACCAGGAAGGTCGTGGCCACCGACACGCCCGTATAGGCCAGTATCCAGACGCCGAGGCCCGCGCCGATCAGGGACACGAACACCCAGTACAGGGCGCCGGCCGCGCGCGGGCTGGGATTGCGCATGGCGAACATCGACACGAGGATCAGAAGCAGCGGCGCGAAGCGGATGACGGTGCCAAGCGCCGTGAAGCCGACCAGGCGCCCGTCCGAAACGACGTAGAGCAGGTCGCGCACCGCCGGCACGCTGGAAGTCAGGTAGGCGAGCGCCGCCGACAGCAGCAGGCCGAGCGCCACCTTGTTGTATACGCCGAGCATGAAGCCGCGCAGGCCCGCGTCCACCGCCATGTCGGCTGCGCCGGCAGGAACGGCGCGCTGAAAGCCGCGGTCATAGTTGCTCATCGAAGAGAGTCCTTTCTCGCACGTCCGAAGTGGACGCCTCCGAAATATCGGCTCGCCAAGGCCTTAACGCAAGTCGCCCCTGGGTTTACTCGGCCCGAAGCACCGGCGCCGGCCGTCCCGACAGGGCCGCGAAGGCCGCCGCGAGGCCGCCGAGGGCGGCGATCAGGGTCGCCCCGCCGACCAGGGCCATGACGCCGGCCCAGTCCATCGCCCAGTCGACCCGGAAGACCTTGACCACCACGGGCCAGGCCGCCGCGTAGCCGAGCGCGACCCCGGCGGTCCCAGCGATCAGGCCCACGGCGCCGTATTCCACGGCATAGGCCGCGAGCACCTGGCCGCGGGACGCCCCCAGGACCTTCAGTGTCGCCGCCTCACGGGCCCGCGCCCGCGCGCCGGCGGCTATGGCCCCCGCCAGGACCAGCAGCCCCGCCAGAGCCGCCACGGCGGCCGCGCCGCGCACGGCCAGGGCCAGGCGATCGAACATGCCCGACGCCGCCTCCAGTTGCTCGCGGACGCTGATGACGTTCACCTCCGGGAAGGCTTGGCCCAGCGCCCTCAGCAGGGCCTCTTCCTGCGGCCGGCTGGCCTTGGCGATGGCGACATTGGACAAGACCGCGCCTTGCAGGGCATGCGGATCGACCACCACTGAGAACGACGGCCCGAAGCCGCCGAAGTCGACCCGCCGCAGGGCCGCGATCCGGGCGTCGATGTCCCGGCCGAGCACCGACAGGGTGATCTCGTCGCCGACCCGCAAGCCGCCGGCCCTGGCGACATCGCGGTCCAGCGCCACGAGCGGCGGTCCCGCATAGTCGGCCCGCCACCAGCGCCCCTCCTCGATCTGGGCGCCCGACGGCTCCGCACCGATGGCCGCCATGGAGATGTCGCGGTCGAAGGCCCAGCGCTGGCCCGCGGCGACCCTGGCGCGGTCGATCGCGCCGCCCTTCAAGCGGGTGATGCGGCCGGTGAGGAAGGCCCAGCGCTGGTATCGGTCCGCGGTCAGCGGGCCCAGAACGCCGCCGACAAGGGCGTCGACCTCGGCGGCCCGCGCGCCTGGGATCTCGGTGAACACCAGGGCGGGAGCGCTCTTGGGCGCCGCCACGCGCACCTCGTTCAGCAGGCTCGACTGGATCAGCACAACCGAGGCCAGGAGCGCGACGCCGAGGCCGATGGCGGGCGTGGCCGCGCGGGCGGCCGAACGGGGCCCTGCGAGATTGGCCAGGCCCACCCGCACGGGTCCCGAGGCGAGGTTGCGCAGGCGCCCACCCGCGACGACCGCCAGCCGGCCCAATACCCAGAGCGAGCCGAACGCGACGACCACGCCGCCGATCATCACCGCCGCCGCGATTCGGGTGGGCGCGGTCAGGATCGACAGGGCGGCCAGCCCGCCGCCCGCGAGAATCGCCAGGACCAGCTCCAGGCTGAATCCGACCTGGCCGCCCAGCTCACGCCGAAAGAGGGCCGCGGGCCGCGCCGCGCGGGCGCGGGCCAGGGGTCCAAGCGAAAAGGCCGCCGCCGCCAGGACGCCGAAGACCGCGGCGCGCGCCAACGGCTCCGGATAGATGTCGAACAGGGCCGGGACGGGCAAGGACTTGCCAGCGATCGCGCCCAGGGCGAAGGGCGCGGCGGCGCCGGCGACAAGACCGATCACCACCCCAAGCGCCGCGAGGGCCCCGATCTGGACCACATAGGTGTTGCGGATCAGGGCCGCGTCGGCCCCAAGCGCCTTGAACATGGCGATCGAAGTGGTCTTGCCCTCCAGGTAGGCCGAGACCGCGCCGGCGACGCCGAGGCCTCCCGCCACCAGGGACGCCAGGCCGACAAAGCCCAGGAAATACTCCAGCTGGTCGATGAGCCGGCCGATGCCCGGGGCGGCGTTCCCCCGCTGGCGCGCCTCGAAGCTCGACCTGGGCAAGGCGCGCCGCAACGCCCTGATCGCGCGGTTGGGGTCGACGCCCGCGGGAAGGATGATCCGCGCGCCTTCCCCGCCAAAGCCCGGCGCCGTCAGGAAGCCCGCCTGCTGGAAGGCGGACAGCCGGGTCAGCACCCGGGGTCCCAGCGCGAATCCGCGCGTCAGCCGGTCCGGTTCGGCGACCAGGATGGCGCGGGCCACAAAGGGCTTGTCGCCGACGGTGAAGGTCTGGCCGAGCTGCAGGCCAAGCCGGTCCAGCAAGGCGGACTCCACCGCCGCGCCCGGCGGACCGCCGTCGGGAGCCAGGGCCGCGGCCAGCGTCACCGGCCGGCCGGCCACGTCCGTCAGGTCGACCTGACCCGCGAGGGGATAGGCGGCGTCGACGCCCCGCAGCTCCACCATCCGGCGCTCGCCCGCTGGCGACTCCGCCATGGCCCGCCCCGCGGCCGACAACGCGACGCGGCCCGCGCGGGCGAAGGTGGACCGCTCCTTTGGGGTGAACACCCGGTCCGCGGACAGGGCGATGTCGCCGCCCAGGATCTCCTGCGCCTGGGTCGCCAGGCCCCGGCGGAACGCCTCCGCTGTCGAGCCCGCAGCGGCGATGGCGGCGACGCCCAGGGCGAGGCACGCCAGGAAGATGCGAAAGCCGCGCACGCCCGACCTGAGCTCCCGCCCCGCGAACCTGAACGACAGGGGGATCATTCGGCCAGGCGGCCGGCGGTCATGTGGAGGCGCCGCTCTGCCCGCGCCGCCAGGGCTTCGTCGTGGGTGACCAGAACCAGCGCCGCGCCGACCTCCGCCACCAGATCAAACATCAGGTCGGCGGTCTGGATCGCCGTCTTGGTGTCGAGATTGCCGGTGGGCTCGTCCGCGAACAGCAGGGCGGGGCGAACCACCAGGGCCCGCGCCAGGGCGACGCGCTGTTGTTCCCCTCCGGAGAGCTGGTGGGGATAGTGACGCAATCGCTCGCCCAGGCCCACGCGCTCCAGCCAGCCGCGCGCGGCGGCGCGCGCCTTGGGAACCCCGGCGATCTCGAGCGGGGCGCAGACGTTCTCCTCCGCCGTCATGTTGGGCAGCAGGTGAAAGGCCTGGAACACCAGGGACACGCGGCCGCGCCGAAGGCGGGCGCGGCGATCCTCCCCGAGCCGCCCGAGGTCCTCGCCGAACAGCAGCACCCGGCCTGACGTCGGCCGCTCCAGCCCGGCGGCCACGGCGATCAGGGATGACTTGCCCGACCCGGAGGGACCCATCACCGCCACGCGCTCCCGCGGCGCCACGGTGAGGTCGACGCCGCGCAGGATCTCCACGGGCCCGGCGGCCGACGGCAGGGTCAGGCTGACGCCCTCGAGGGCGAGTGGATGGATGGCGTCGCGCATGTAATCCTGACCGGCGCCGGTTGAGCGCGGCGCACGAACGTCTAGATAGGGCGGAAAATGCCGATCGCCTCCCTCCGATCCGTCCCGCGCCGGCTGTTTGTCGCAGGCTGCGCCTCCCTGGCCTTGTCCGGCCGGCCGCTGGCGGCGGCGAGAAGGCGGGTCGTCACCATCCTTGGAGACTCGATCACCGCCGGCTTTGGCCTGCATGCCCAGGACGCCCTGCCCGTCCAATTGCAGGCGGCCCTTCGGCGGATCGGGGTCGCGGCCATGGTCCGCGGCGCGGGGGTTTCCGGCGACACCACCGCGGGCGGCCTGGCCCGCGCGGACTTCAGCGTCCAGGCCGACACAGACCTCTGCGTCGTGGCGCTTGGCGGCAATGACCTGCTGCAGGGCCTGGACCCGAAAGGCACGAAGGCCAACCTGACCGCCATCGTCCGAGGCCTGAAGGCGCGCCGGATCGGGGTCGTGCTGTGCGGCCTGCGCGCGCCCGTCCGCCTCAACGCCCACTTCGCCCGGGACTTCAACGCCGTCTTTCCGGCCGTGGCGCGGACCGAGGGCGCGGCGCTCTATCCTGACCTGCTGGCGGAGGTGGAGCTGGACCCGCGTCTGAACCAGAAGGACGGCCTGCATCCCAATCCCGCCGGAGTGAGGATCATCGCCGCGAAGCTGGCGCCGCTGGTCGCCAGGGCCCTGCGCGGACGGCCATGATCCGCCTGTTCGCGGCCATCGAGGTCCCGCCCGACATCTGCGATGGCCTGGTCCGCCGCCAGCAGGGCCTGCCCGGCGCGCGCTGGCGGCCGGCCGACACCCTGCACATCACCCTGCGCTTCTTCGGCGAGATTCCCGAACCGGTCGCGGCCGACCTCGACCTTGAGCTGGCGGCTGTCGCCAGCAAGCCGTTCGAACTCAGGCTGGACGGCGTCGGGACCTTCGGCGACGCAGTGGAGGTGCGCGCGGTATGGGCCGGCGTCGCGGAATGCCAGACCCTGCGCACCCTGGCCGGTCGCTGCGAGGCGGCCGCCCGCCGCGTGGGGCTGAAGCCGGAGGGGCGCGCCTACCACCCCCACCTCACCCTGGCCTATCTTAAGCACGCCGACCCAGGCCGCGCCGCCGCCTGGATCCAGGGCCACAACCTGCTGAAGGCGCCGCCGTTCCAGGTGAGCCGCTTCGGCCTCTACTCCAGCTGGCCTTCCAGTGAAGGCTCCCGCTACGAATTGGAGCGGGAATATCCACTTACGGCGAGCGCCTAGGACGACGATTTGCTGCCGCTTGGCACCGCGTAGTCCTTGAGAACACCCAGGGTGACGATGGCCAGGGTCTCCTCGTGGGTGCACTCCAGCACCACCTGGGGCGCCATGCCGGCGTCAAGCGCCTCCTTCCAGCGCGGGGCGCACAGGCACCAGCGGTCGCCGGGCTTCAGGCCGGGGAAGTCATATTCCGGCCGGGGCGTCGACAGGTCGTTCCCCGACGCCTTGGAGTAGTCGAGGAAGGCCTCGGTCATCACCGCGCAGACGGTGTGCAGGCCGAGGTCGTGCGGACCGGTCTCGCAGCAGCCGTTGCGGTAGAATCCGGTGACCGGATCGAGGTTGCACGGCTTAAGCTCGCCGCCCAGGACGTTCTTGGCCTCTTTGTCGTAGCGGATGGTCATGCGGGTATCATAGGACAGCTTTGGCGGCTGACCAGACGGAGGGGACCATGAAGGCGGATGCGGGGGCTGCAAGACCGCGCCGGAGCGTCCTGTTCATGCCCGCCGCCAATTCTCGCGCCATCGAGAAGGCCCGCACCCTGCCCTGCGACGCCGTCGTGCTGGACCTGGAGGACGCGGTGGCGCCCGAGGCCAAGGCGGCCGCCCGCGAAGCGGCGGCCCAGGCCATAAAGGCCGGGTTCGGCGGGCGCGAGGTGATCCTGCGCTGCAACGGCCTGGACACGGAATGGGGAGAGGACGACCTCAAGGCCGCCGCCGCTGCGGGACCGGACGGGGTGCTCCTGCCCAAGGTCCGCTCGGCCGACGACATCACTGCCGGTGAGCGGCGGCTGGCGGCGGCGCCGGACCATACGCGCCTGTGGGCCATGATCGAGACCGCGCAGGGCGTGCTGAACCTCGAGCAGATCGCGCGGTCGTCCTATCCGACCCGCCTCGCCGGGCTGGTGCTGGGCCCCAACGACCTCTCCGCGGAGCTGCGTCTGCGACCCGCGCCGGGCCGAGCGGCGCTGCAGCCGATCCTCACCGCCATGGTGGTGGCCGCCCGGGCTCACGGGCTCGTGGCCCTCGGCGGGGCGTTCAACGACTTCCAGGACGCCGCTGGGTTCGAGGCGGAATGCCGCCAGGACGCCGACTTCGGTTTCGACGGCAAGACCCTGATCCATCCCGCCCAGATCGAAGCGGCCAACCGCATCTTTTCGCCGTCAGAGGAAGACCTGGCCTGGGCGAGGGCGGTGGTCGAAGCCTTCGCCGGGCCGGAGGCGGCGGGCAAGGGCGCGATCCGCCTTCAGGGCCGCATGATCGAGCGCCTGCACCTGGCCGACGCCCAGAGGGTGCTAAGGTCGGCTCGATAAGATCTTCAGAATGCAGTGCTTCCGGATTTGGGGACACACACTTTAATTGCCGCCGAATTCTTGACGTTGGCAGCCTATCCGCCAGCTCATTTGCGCGCTCGACTTAGGAATTCGTCGTACAACTTTATGCGAGCCCAGATATAGTAATATAGGAATCCACAGATAAATCCGTATATGATTGAACAAAGAGAAACCGCTACCGCGCCATGCACATTTCCCAGGTCGCGACCTAGATTTTCTGCTATTGAATTGATTCCGTCCAATATAGTTTTGAATTGGACCAAGGTAATTCCGACAATTATCTTAGTAAGCCAGTCGGATACCTCTTCAAGATTTGTATTATCGCCATATCTGTTTTGCGCATCATCCTCGGATCTATTCTTGGCTCTCGTTTTCGGGAAACCAAATATGAAACCCATGATGGTCCCCGCGAAAAACGCCGCACCAGACCCGAACCAAAGTACGCAAAACGCCCTCAGCCGATCCGCCGGATTTGGTTGCGATGCATAAGAAAAGGCGGCCTCGACGCCCCAACCCAGGAATACAGCAACCATGAACTCAATGCCGAAGCCGCCGAAATATTGGGCCAACTTGCCAAGAGGGCTCTGCTCGCGAGGAACGTCAGCAGCCTCGCCGGCCTCGTCTTCGGCATCTAGCGCCATCAAAGCCCCCTGCAGGATGTTTGGCTGGGATCAGGCCGCGCACCCTCAAGGGTTGTCAACTTTGCAGCAACCTCCGCCACGACGAACCTGCCGGGAGGATACCTGGCGGTGGGCGGGGTTAAGCGTCAACGCGATCAGAAATGGGCTTGCATCAAGCTGGCCGCCGCGCCCTCAGCGCCTGGGCGATGGTGCCGTCGTCGAGCCAGTCGAGTTCCCCGCCCACCGGCACGCCGCGCGCCAGCGAGGTGATCTGGACCCCCGATGGCTGGAGGCGTTCGGCGAGATAATGGGCTGTGGTCTGGCCGTCGACGGTGGCGGGCAAGGCCAGGATCACCTCGCGCACGCGGCCCTCGGCCACCCGCCCCACCAGCTCATCCAGCCGCAGGGACTGGGGCCCGATGCCGTCCAGCGCCGACAGCAGGCCGCCGAGCACGTGATAGCGCCCCCGGAACGCCCCGCCGCGCTCGAGCGCCCAGAGGCCGCCGACGTCCTCGACCACGCACAGCAGGGCCTGGTCGCGCGAAGGGTCCGCGCAGACGGCGCAGGGGTCCATGGAATCCAGGGCGCCGCAGATCGAGCAGGCGCGCACCTTGGCGGCGGCGTCGGCCAGGGCCTGGGACAGGGGCGTGAGCAGCTGGTCGCGGCGCTTCAACAGCGCCAGGGCGGCGCGGCGCGCCGAGCGGGGACCAAGTCCCGGCAGCTTGCCGAGCAGGGCGATCAGGCGCTCGATTTCAGGGCCGGCGGAGGCGGACAAGCGGTCAGGTCCTTCAGGTGGACCCACATGTAAGGCGCGTCGGTCGTGATTCGAAATCCGAACCTCAGGCCGCCTCGACGTCCAGGGAATAGCCCGCCGACCGGACGGTGCGGATCGGATCGTCGCCGGCGCCTTCGTTCAGCGCCTTGCGCAGGCGTCCGATGTGCACGTCCACGGTGCGGGCCTCGACATAGACGTCCGAGCCCCAGACGGCGTCGAGCAGCTGCTCGCGGCTGAACACCCGGCCCGGATGCTGCATCAGGTAGTCGAGCAGCCGGAACTCGGTTGGGCCGAGGCGCACTTCTCGCGCGCCGCGCTTGACCCTGTGCGCCGCCCGATCGATCACCAGGTCGCCGTAGCGGATGCGGTCGTCGGCCAGACCCGGCCGGATGCGGCGGAGCACCGCGCGAATCCGCGCGGCCAGCTCGGTCATGGAGAACGGCTTGACGATGTAGTCGTCCGCGCCCGTGTCCAGGCCCCGGATTCGGTCGGACTCCTCGCCCCGCGCGGTCAGCATGATCACCGGCAGGTTTCGGGTCTCGTTGCGGGCGCGCAGCCGGCGGCAGACCTCCACGCCGGAGACCTTGGGCAGCATCCAGTCGAGGACGATCAGGTCCGGCAGCTGCTCGTCGACCATCAGCAGGGCCATTTCGCCGTCGCCGGCGAGGCCCACCCGGTAGCCTTCCTTCTCGAGATTATAGGACAGCAGCGTGGAGAGGGCGTCTTCGTCCTCGACCACAAGGATATAAGGGGTCACCCGATGGCTCCTTCAACGTCCTTCTTCAGGGCGTCCCACTTCGGCCGTTCCGCCGGCATGTCCTCGCCGGTCAGTTCGTAGTGGACGATCTCGGCGATGTTGGTCGCATGATCCCCGATCCGTTCGAGGTTCTTGGCGATGAACAGCAGGTGGGCGCAGGCGGTGATCGTACGCGGGTCGCCCATCATGTAGGTCAGCAGCTCCCGGAACAGGCTGTTGTAGTGCTCGTCGACCTCGTCGTCCTGGGACCAGACGCCGATCGCGCGCTCCAGCTCCCCGCCGGTGTAGGCGTCAAGCACGTCCCTCAGCCGGCCCGCCACCAGCCGGCCCATGCGCTCAATGGAGCGGGTCAGGGGCGTGATCGGTTCGGATTCGGCCAGCACCACGCCGCGCTTGGCGATGTTCTTGGCCAGGTCGCCGCAGCGTTCCAGATTGCTGGCGATCTTCATGGCCCCGACGGTGCGGCGCAGGTCCTGGGCCACGGGCTGGCGCAGGGCGATCATGCGGATCGCCTTGCGCTCGATCTCGACGTTGAGCGCGTCGAGCTTGATGTCCCGTTCGATCACCGACTGGGCCAGCGGCAAGTCGCGACGGGTGACCGTCTCGATGGCGTCCGCCACCTCGGCCTCGGCGAGGCCGCCCATGCGGGCGACTTCGGCGGACAGGTGGTTCAGCTCCTCGCCATAGGCCTTGACGATATGTTCGCTCATGGGGCGCGAGCTCCTGAATGACTGCTCAGCCTATTGTAGTGCAGGGCGCGGCGCTGCCGAACAGAATCGATCCAATTCAACATGCTGTGCGCTAGTGCCCTCGCATTGCGGACAGCGTGTGAAGGAATTGCGACGGTTTCATTACAATGCACTGGACGGACGGATTTGAACCTCGGCCTGGGCCATTGGGAAGTAGGCCGTAAAGGCCGAGCCACCGCCCTCGACGCTCTCCACCGACAGGCCGCCGCGATGGCGGTTGACGATGTGTTTGACGATGGCGAGGCCGAGGCCGGTCCCGGCCCGCTCTCCGCTCTTCTGGCCCTCGACCCGATAGAAGCGTTCCGACAGGCGCGGGAGCTGCTCGCGGGCGATGCCGGGGCCGGTGTCGCTGACCCGCAGGGCGGCGAAACGGCCGTCCGGGGCGCGATCTGGACTGAGCAGGGAAAGCCGCGCGCCGCCGGGCATGCGCACCGCCACCGCGTCGTCGGCGGACACACCCGCCTCCACCTCGACGGTCACCGCGCCGGTGGCGCCGGCGTATTTGATGGCGTTGTCCGCGAGATTCTGGATCACCTGGATGATCTGGTCGCGATCGCCGACGACCACGGCCTGACCCGCCGCCAGCATCCGGCTTTCGATCCGCGCGCCGCGCCGGCTGGCCAGGGGGCCCAGCGCGTCCAGGACGTCGGTGACCGCCAGCACGAGATCCACCGCGCCTGAGGGCGCGATGTGTTCGTTGAGTTCGATGCGGCTCAGGGACATCAGGTCGTCGATCAGCCGCGCCATCCGTTCCGCCTGGCTGCTCATGATGGCCAGGAAACGATCCCGCGCCGCCGGATCCTCCTTGGCGTGCCCGCGCAGGGTCTCGATGAAGCCGGTCAGGGAGGCGAGCGGCGTGCGCAGCTCATGGCTGGCGTTGGCGAGGAAGTCGGCCCGCATGCGCTCGTTGCGACGGGCGTCGGTCTCGTCGCGCATCAACAGCAGGGCCAGCGACTGATCGCCGTCCGACGGCAGGGGCCGGGCGACAGCGCGCCAGACCCGGTCCAGCGCCCCTCCGCCCTCGAACACCGCGTCGGACTCGATCCGACCATACAGAGCCTCTTCCAGAGCCTCCAGGACCAGGGGATTGCGGATCGCCGCGGCCACCAGGCCGCCAGGCCGCTGCACCCGCAGCATGTCGCGCGCGGCGGCGTTGGAAAACAGCAGCCGCGGCCCGGCTCCGGATTCGGGGTCGCTCGCGGCCACCAGCATCACCGGATCGGGCAGGCTCTCCAGAACCAGCGCATAGGGCGGTTCGGGCGGGGTCTCGGGCGCCGGGGGCGGTGGGCGAGGCGCCTCGGAGGCCGCTTCCTGGGCGATGTCCGACTCGCTTTCGCCGCCAAGCAGCCAAAGCGCCAGGCCGCCGGTGGCGACCGCCGTCAGGCCGGCGCCCATCATTCCGGCGCTCATCTGGCCATCGCCGGACACGGCGACGACCGCCAGCGACAGCACGCCGGCGCCGCCAGCCAGTGCGATCGCCGTGATCGCGCGGCCCAGTCTCGGGCGTCTGGAGAAATCCATTGTCGTCATGGGCGACTCGCATGCGGCCGAGCAGGCCGCAAGCCTTTCCCACCACGAGCCTGTGACACTCCGATGACAGCCCGGACGACACTCTGGACAGGGCGACGGGCGCCGCCGCGCGCCTGGGGCGGTGGAGAGGAGGCGGAACTCTGCGGCTCCCGCCCCGTTGAATTGGCCGAAGGGGGGCGAACTAGCCTTTGGAGGAATTCATGGCCGCCCACACATTTGACGCCGCTGAGCCCGCGCTGGAGCCCTATGCGGGCGACGCCAAGGACGCATCGCTGTTCGCAGCCGGCGCGCCGATCTACGAACGCCTGCAAACCCGCCGCAAACAAAACACCGGACTGATCGTCGGCGGCATCATCGGCGCCGCGGTGGTGCTCGGCGGCGCGGTCTTCGCGCTGAACAGCCACCCGTCCGCGAACCAGCAGGCGGCCCAATCCAAGGCCGTCGCCCAGCAGCAATCGGTCGCCGCCACTCAAGGCGCGGCGAACGCCGCCGTCGCGGCGCAGGCCGCCCAGGCCGCAGCGGACCAGGCGAAGGTTCAAGCCGCCGCCAAGGTCGCCGCCGTCACCCCGCCTTCGCCGCCGGCCGTGCAGCCGTCCCGCCACGTCCAGGCGCCGCCGCCTGTCCGCGCCGCGCCGCACAGGCAGGTGGTTGCTCCGACGGCCCCGGCGCCCGTAGCGCCGACCCCGCCCGTCGCGATCGCGCCGGCGAGTCCGATCGTCGTGGCGCCCCCGGTCGAAACAGCGCCGCAGCCGGCCAGCCCCGCGCCGACGCTTGACCCCGCGCCGCCGAGCGACGCTGGTTCGGCCAGTCCCCCGCCGCAGAACTGATCCTCTGGACGCGGCCCCTCACGGGGCCGCGTCTGGACGTTCCCGACCCCGGAGGTACGTCATGACTCACGACGCCTATGAGCCCCGGCCCGAGCTGCGGAGTGTGGAGTTCCGGCGACCCTGGAGCGTTGCGGACCGCGTGATCTGGGTCCTGCTCGGACTGGTCGCCGTAGCGGCGGTGATCGCCCTGACCTTCGCCTACACGCGCTACAGCCACAGCTTGCACCAGGCCGACATCGATCATGCCTCGGCGGTGCAGAGCGCTCTCAGCGCCTCCGCCCCATCCGGCCAGGCGGCGAACGTGCCGGACGCGGTCGCCAACCAGGCGTTAGGCGCCTCCCAGCTGTCCGCCGCGGAATCGACCTCCGCCGAGGCGTCCACCGACCAGATTCCAGCCGCGTCCCAGCCCGCGGCCGAGAGCGCTAACAATGGCGGCGCGGTTGAGACGAACGGTGTGGCACGGTAATCAGCGCCATCCCGATCAAGGTTCAGCTCACGCCGCCGGAGGCCATCGTCCACGGCGGCGTCTTTGCGGCGCGAGGCCTCCCGCGCGACTCTCGCCAGGGCGGCGGAGGGGTTGACTCCGGCCGCATCGGCCGCAAAACCCCCTGACGCTAAAGATCTTGTCGCCGCCCGATAGCCCCGGTCGCCGGGAGAGGGGGGACGTTTTTCGGGAGGCTCGACCATGGCCCTTCGGGTCGCCATCAACGGATTTGGCCGCATCGGCCGCCTCGTGCTCCGGTCCATCTTTGAATATGGCCGCCGGGACATCGAGGTCGTGTCGATCAACGACCTCGGCCCGATCGAGACCAACGCGCACCTGCTGCGTTTCGATTCCACCCACGGCCGCTTCCCTGGCGCGATCACGGTCAATGGCGACACCATCGACGCCGGGCTCGGCTCCATCAAATGCACCGCCATCCGCGACCCGGCCGAGCTTCCGCACAAGGAACTCGGCATCGACATCGCGCTGGAGTGCACCGGCCTGTTCACCTCCAGGGACAAGGCCGCGGCTCACCTCAGGGCGGGCGCCAAGCGGGTTCTGATCTCCGCGCCGGCCGACGGCGTGGACCGGACCGTGGTGTTCGGGGTCAACCACGAGAGCCTGACCGCCGACGACATCGTCGTCTCCAACGCCTCCTGTACGACCAACTGCCTGGCGCCCGTCGCCAAGGTCCTGCACGACCTCTGCGGCATCGAGCGCGGCTACATGACGACGATCCATTCCTACACCGGCGACCAGCCCTCGCTGGACACCCTTCACAAGGACCTCTACCGCGCCCGCGGCGCCGGCCAGTCCATGATCCCCACAACCACCGGCGCGGCTAAGGCGGTTGGCCTGGTGCTGCCCGACCTGCAGGGCAAGCTGGACGGCTCTTCGATCCGCGTCCCGACCGCCAACGTCTCGGTGATCGATTTCAAGATCGTACCGACCCGCGACGTGACGAGGGAAGACATCAACGAGGCCATGCGCGTCGCCGCCGAGGGCGCCTTACGCGGCGTGCTGGCCGTCGAGGACGCGCCCCTGGTGTCCAGCGACTTCAATCACGTCGCGGCCTCCTCGACCGTCGCCACGCCCCAGACCCAGGTCATCGAGGGCAAGCTGGCCCGCGTGGTGTCCTGGTACGACAACGAATGGGGCTTCTCGACCCGCATGGCGGACGTGGCCCTGGCCATGGGCAAGTTGCTCTAAGGCGATGACATTCCGGACCCTGGACGAAGCTGAGGTCTCCGGCCGCCGCGCCCTGGTGCGCGTCGATTTCAATACCCCCATGGACGGCGCCCGCGTCACCGACGACACGCGCCTGCGCGCCGCCCTGCCGACCATTCGGGATCTCAGCGGGAGAGGCGCCAGGGTGATCCTGCTGTCTCATTTCGACCGACCCAAGGGCCGGCGCGTCCCGTCCATGAGCCTGCAGCCCCTGGTCGCGCCCTTGGCGGCGCTGCTCGGCGCGCCGGTGGCTTTCGCCGACGATTGCGTCGGCGACGTCGCCAGCTCCGCGATCAGCCGGATGAAGGACGGTGACGTCCTGCTCCTGGAGAATCTGCGGTTCCACGCCGGTGAGGAGGAAAACGACCCCGCCTTCGTGCGCGCCCTCGCGGCTCTCGGCGACATCTACGTCAACGACGCCTTCTCGGCGGCGCACCGCGCCCACGCCTCGACCGAAGGCCTGGCGCACGCCCTGCCCGCCTTCGCCGGCCGCTCAATGCAGGCGGAACTGGAGCATCTGGAGAAGGCGCTGGGATCGCCGCAGCGGCCGGTCATGGCGGTGGTGGGCGGCGCCAAGGTCTCCACCAAGCTGGACCTGCTCGACAATCTGGTCGGCAAGCTCCAGCACCTGGCCATCGGCGGCGGCATGGCCAACACCTTCCGCTTCGCACAGGGCTACGACATCGGCGCTTCGCTGTGCGAAAAGGACATGGCCGACACCGCCCGCGCCATCCTCGCGAAGGCCGAGGCCGAGGGATGCCGCATCCTGTTGCCCACGGACGTGGTGGTCGCCGAGGAAGTCCGGCCAGGCGCGCGCTCGCACGTGGCTGAGCTCGGTCACTCGCTTCGCTCGGCGGACCGGATCCTGGACGTCGGACCCAACAGCCTGGCCCAGATCCTGGACACCATGTCGATCTGCAAGACCCTGATCTGGAACGGTCCACTCGGCGTCTTCGAGGTCCCGCCCTTCGACAAGGGGACCGTGGCGGCTGCACGCCATGCGGCGGAACTCGCCAAGGCCGGCAAGCTTATTGCAGTGGCCGGCGGCGGCGACACGGTCGCCGCGCTGAACGCCGCCGGGGTCGCGGGAGATTTCACCTTCGTCTCGACAGCGGGCGGCGCTTTTCTAGAATGGATGGAGGGCAAGACGCTGCCCGGCGTGGCCGCGCTCGACGTCTAGCCTGTCCGACGATGCGGATCAGAGGGGTCTTCAAGTGGCGCGCATTACCCTGAGACAGCTGCTCGACCACGCGGCTGAGCACGACTACGGCCTACCGGCCTTCAACATCAACAACATGGAGCAGGGCCTCGCGATCATGGAGGCGGCCGAAGCGGTCGACGCGCCCGTGATCATCCAGGCCAGCCGCGGCGCGCGGGCCTACGCCAACGACGTGGTCCTCGCCCGCCTGATCGACGCCCTGGTCGAGATCTATCCGCACATTCCGGTCTGCATGCACCAGGACCACGGCAATTCCCCCGCGACCTGCGCCACGGCGATCCAGCACGGCTTCACCAGCGTGATGATGGACGGCAGCCTGAAAGCCGACGGCAAGACCCCCGCCGATTATGAGTACAACGCCACGGTCACCCGCCAGACCGTCGACATGGCCCACGCCTGCGGTGTGTCCGTCGAGGGCGAGCTCGGCGTGCTGGGCAGCCTCGAGACCGGCATGGGCGACAAGGAAGACGGCCACGGCGCCGAGGGCAAGCTGGACCACTCCCAGCTGCTCACCGACCCCGACCAGGCGGTCGACTTCGTCAAGGCCACCGGGGTGGACGCCCTCGCCATCGCCATGGGCACCAGCCACGGCGCCTACAAATTCAGCCGCAAGCCCGACGGCGACGTGCTGGCCATGACGGTGATCGAGGAGATCCACCGCCGGCTGCCCAACACCCACCTGGTGATGCACGGCTCCTCGTCGGTGCCCCAGGACCTGCAGGACGTCATCAACCAGTACGGCGGGCAGATGCCCCAGACCTGGGGCGTGCCCGTGGAAGAGATCCAGCGCGGCATCAAGCACGGCGTGCGCAAGATCAACGTCGACACCGATAACCGGATGGCCATCACCGGCGCCATCCGCAAGGTGTTCGCCGAGAAGCCGGGCGAGTTCGACCCGCGCGCCTTCCTGAAGCCCGCCAAGGAAGCCATGCGAAAGGTCTGTATCCAGCGCTACGAAGAGTTCGGCGCGGCCGGCTGGGCCGCCAAGATCAAGCCGGTGTCGCTGTCCGCCATGGCCAAGCGCTACGCGGCAGGCGACCTCGCCCCGGCCATCGGCGCCGCGCGGCAGGCGGCGGAATAGCCCCTCTCTCTAGGCGTCGCTCGCCGAGCCCAGCGTCGTGGTCGGATAGTAGAAACGGTAGGTCGACAGGAAATCGGCGAAGAACCTGGCGATGTGCAGGACCAGCATCGCCATGGCGAGGCCGTTCAGGCTGAAGCCGGGCGCGCGGATCCAGGAATTGGACCAGTGCAGCCGAGCCAAGATCAGGATCGGAACGCAGGCCAGGTTGATCGCGAGCCAGACCGCATGGGCGCGAAGGGCGTTCTGCCCGACCGCCGCGATCCGGGCCTGGCCCCAAACCAGCCCCGGCAGGTGGGCCAACAGGATGAGCGAGTCCAGGCCGTAGAGGATGATCAGGTTCAGCGTGAAGTCCCGCTGGCACGCCACGACCTGATCCAGGCGGGTCGCGTTTTCGGGGATGCTGTGGGCCAGGACGATGAACATGACCGACGTGGCGCCCATCTGGAACAGGTCCCAGACAAGCTCTCCGGGCCGCGGCACGGGGCTGGCGGGCTGCAGGTACTTGATGTCGAGCATGCGCTCGGCGCCGAGATAGAACAGCACGATCAGGGAAACGAAGGTGATCCCCTGCGAAACGAGGATGGAGTTCGCATCGATGGACTGCAGCGAAAGCGGCTGCAGCGAAGAATAGCTTCGAGCCACGCAGTTGGTCACGGCGAAGCCCATGACGACGGCGTACAGCCGCTTGATCTGATCGAGGGTCCGGGTCCGCTCCGCGATGATCTGCGCCCGGGTGAGTGGCGGCGCGTCCATGGCCTGCCTCTGCGTTGGTCCCACGCCTGCTACTTATAAGGGCGTAGGCCTCGTGTCACTCCGGCAGGCCACAACTGCAACAGGGTCGGTTGCAATATGAATCGGCCACCCTATCTGAGGGGCTGAAACAAAGGGGACCACCATGATTGAACGCAGACCCCAGGATCAGCTCGGCCGGTTCGATTTCGGCTGGCTGGACACCCGCCATCACTTCTCCTTCGGCGACTATCACGATCCCGCCCGCATGGGCTGGGGCGCCCTTCGCGTCTGGAACGACGATGAGATCGCGCCGGACTCCGGTTTCCCGGCGCATCCGCACGCTGACATGGAGATCATCACCTATGTCCGCGAGGGCGCCATCACCCACAAGGACTCGCTTGGCAACACCGGGCGCACCCCGGCGGGCGACGTCCAGGTGATGTCGGCCGGGTCGGGCATCCGGCACGCCGAGTACAACCTTGAGCCCGGCCCCACCAAGATCTTCCAGATCTGGATCATGCCGCGCGAGCGGGGCGGTGCGCCGTTCTGGGACCAGAAGCCCTTTCCCAAGGCTGACCGCTCGGGCCGGTTCGTGACCCTGGCCAGCGGCTACGGCGAACCCGACGCCCTGCCGATCCGCGCCGACGCCCGGGTGCTCGGCGCCACGTTGAAGGCCGGCGAAGACGTGACCTATCCCCTCGGGGAAGGCCGCCGGGCCTATCTGGCCACGACGTCCGGCGCGGTCGAGGTCAACGGCGTGCGTATCGAACCACGCGACGGCGCGGCCATCGCCGGCGAGCCGGAACTGAAAGTCCGCGCACTGGACGACGCCGAGGTGGTGCTCGTCGAGAGCGCTTGATGTCTCCTCCCCATCCCGCGCCGGTGCATGGGGGAGGCGTAAACGCCATGGCCGATGTGGATAACGGACTCTTAAGGGCCCTGTCGCTTGATGGCGGGGTTCCTGGGAGTCCCGCCATGCGCCTTTTCGGCCGATCCATCCTTGTCGCTGGACTGCTGTTGTCCTGCGCCGCCTGCGCCTCGCAGCAAGTCGGCACGGTGGCCGGCGACGTCGTGGGCGGCACGGCCTGGGTCGCCGTCAAGGGCGGCAAGGCGCTGTTCAACGGCGGCAAGTTCGCGGTCAAGACCACCGGCCGGACCGTGAAGGGCGCCGCCACCGGCATCCACGAAGAGTTCGACAAGCCCGCCGCTCCCAAGACCGCTCAGGCCAAGGCCGACCCGCAAAAGGTCGCGTCCTTGTCAGAGTGACAGGCTGCAGCTCTCCCCCACCGAGGGCCGGGCGACCACGATCCGGCTGAGCGCGGGGAACCGGGGCTTCAGCCGTTCGGCGAAATACAGACAGATCCGCTCCAGGGTCGGACTCTCCAGGCCGGGCTGTTCGTTGAGCAGGCCATGGTCCAGGCCCTGAGCGACTTCGGCCAGGGCGTCGTTCAGCGTCCCCAGGTCAAGCACCCAGCCGCTGTCCGTCTCCGCGGGTCCGCGAACGGTGGCCTCTACGCGGAAGGAATGGCCGTGCATGCGGCGGTAACGACTGTCTTGGGGGCCCATCGACAGGAAATGAGCGGCGTCGAACGTCGCGGCCTTGGTGATCTCGAATGTGGTCTGGGTCATGACGAGGGAACGCCCCGGGGCGGAAGCATCAGCTCAGGGCAAGCCGAGGTATTTGTGGGTTTGGGTGCTTAAACGCCAGCGAGGGTGGGAAAGGCAATAGGCGACCGCCAATTCGGTGTTCGCCTTCACGTCCGGCCCGTCCATCGGCTGCAGGTAGAAACGCTCGAAATCGAGGCCCTCGAACCGCTGCGGATCGACGCCCTGCTGAGGATACACCAGCTTCAGCTCCTGGCCGGAAATCTGGGTCAGGGCCGCATCCGCCTTTGGACTGACGCAGATCCAGTCGAGGCCTTCGGGCGCCTCGATCGTCCCATTGGTCTCCACCGCGACGGCGAAGCCGCGCTCATGCAGCGCCGCGATCAGGACTGCATCCAGCTGGAGGAGCGGCTCCCCGCCGGTGCAGACGACGAGACGATCCGTCGCGCCCCCGCCCCAGGCGGCTTCCACCTTTCGGACCAGCGCCTCGGCGGTCCGGAACTTGCCGCCGCCTGTTCCGTCCGTCCCGACGAAGTCCGTATCGCAGAAGGTGCAGACCGCCGTGGCGCGGTCAGCCTCGCGTCCGCTCCAGAGATTGCAGCCTGCGAACCGGCAGAACACCGCGGCCCGGCCGGCCTGGCCGCCCTCACCTTGCAGGGTGAGGAAGATTTCCTTGACGCTGTAGGTCATGGCCTGGCCCTAAGCCCCGCACGCCACTCGGCCCAACCCTTGGCGCGGAGGTCGCAGGCGGGGCAGTCGGCGCAGCCGTATCCCCAGGCGTGGCGGACGCCCCGCTCACCCCGGTAACAGGTGTGGCTGTGCTCCACGATGAGATCGGTCAAGGCCTCGCCGCCCAGGTCATGGGCCAGGGCCCAGGTCTGCGCCTTGGTCAGGCGCATCAGGGGCGTGTCGAGGCAGAAGCTGGCCTCCATGCCCAGGTTCAAGGCCGCCTGCATTGCGTCCAGGGTGTCGCGTCGGCAATCCGGATAGCCGGAGTAGTCCGTCTCGCACATGCCGCCCACCAGCCGGCCCAGGCCGCGCCGGTCGGCCAGCGCCGCGGCGTAGACAAGGAACACGAGGTTGCGCCCCGGCACGAAGGTCGAGGGCAGGCCGCGCGCGGTCATCTCGATGGCCTTGTCGGCGGTCAGGGCCGATTCGGCGACCGCCCCGAAGCCCCTGAGATCCAGGACATGGTCCGGACCGAGCCGGTCGGCCCAGGCGGGAAAGGTCTCGATAACGGCGGCCCGCACGGCCAGGCGCGACTGCAGCTCCACCGCATGCCTCTGGCCGTAGTCGAACCCCACGGTTTCGACCCGCGCCCAGCGCTCGAGCGCCCAGGCCAGACAGACGCTGGAATCCTGCCCGCCCGAGAACAGCACAAGCGCTGCCGCGTCCTTGGAAATGGATCCGGTCATGGGGAAGGTCGGCTACAGCCTTTCCGGTCCAAGTGGAACCGTCCAGATCCGAAAGGGGGTTCTAATGTCATGACGCGGGCGCGGCGCGAAGGCCCGAACGGGCGTCAGTTTCCAATCTTCGCACTTTGTACCAAGCCTGAACAAAAATGAGATCAATGAAGGCAGGAATTCGTCGTCAGTTGATAACACTCAATTTGAGTAACGCCCTGGCGCGGAGCGCGTATTAACCTTACGTTTCCCATTTTCCTCGATGAACTGGTTATAGCGTAGGCGCGAGACAACTCCAATGTCGCCAAGGCGTGAGCACACTCCAGCCGAGAGCGGCCTAGGCTCCGACACACCGGAATCCGCCTGCAATTTTCTGGTCGGTATGCTGATCGTGATGGCCTCCTTGCCCGCCGTGGGCCTCGCCGCGATGGCGAGCCCGCAATCGCCGCGAATCGCCGCCGTCTATCCGCCCTGGTGGAGCAATCGTGACGCCGCGCTCGCCGCCGCATCGGCCGGCTCCATCGCCTCGGCGGGCGCTGCGCCCTTCGTCATCGTCGTGCGCCGGGCTGACGGCCAGACCCTCGGCCGCCTGCGTCGCAGCGGCGCGGTCCTGTTGTTGAACGCCCCTGGCGGCGGCTGCCAGAATCCCACGTCAGGAGCCTGAAATGAACGCCCTTTTCGCGACGATCGAGGCCCAACGCCGCGCCGGCGGGACCCTCGTCATGGTCACCTGCTGGCTGATCGTCGCTGCCATTGCAGCGGCGATCAGCCAGCAGGTGACCATGACGAGGGTCCCGCCGGCGCGGCGTTGGGCCTCGATCGTCGCGAAAAGGGCGTTCATTTCAGGCTCCTGACGTGGGATTCTGGCAGCCGCCGCCAGGGGCGTTCAACAACAGGACCGCGCCG
>FTIH01000338.1_pt1 | contig 25302 bp, 22 predicted proteins | sample 1658451 | NCBI WGS metagenome assembly FTIH01 (sample SAMEA3914826, study PRJEB12502) | metagenome | biome: forest; material: soil | place: Canada | collected 2011-07-03 | depth 0.3 m
ACGGCGGCCACCCCGCCCGCGCAGGCGGAACTGCCGGCGAAGAGGCCGCCGTCCAGGGCGCAGCCGCCCACGGCCACCACCCACTTGGGCGACGGCGTCGCCGCATAGGTGCGCTCCAGGGCCTCGCGCATGTTCAGGGTCACCGGGCCGGTGACCAGCAGGACGTCGGCGTGGCGGGGGGAGGCGACGAAGCGCAGGCCCAGGCGCTCCAGGTCGTAGACGGCGTTGGCCAGGGCATGGATCTCCAGCTCACAGCCGTTGCAGGAGCCGGCGTCCACCTGACGGATCGACAGGCTGCGCCCCAGCCGCCTGCGGGCGGTCGCGTCCAGGCCCGCGACGAGCTCGGCGAGGTCGCCGTCATCGATCGCCGGCGCCCGTTCGGTGAGGGGCGGTCTGAGCAGGCCTTCCAGGAGCAGTTTCAGCTCGGCCATCAGAGGTCACACCCCGCGTAGGCGCAGTTGAAGGATTTGTTGCACAGGGGGAAGTCGGCCACGATGTTCCCCTCGATGGCGGCCTCCAGCAGCGGCCACTGGAACCAGGACGGGTCGCGCAGGCGGGCCTGGTCGACGCGGCCGTCGGCCCTCAGGCGCACCCAGGCCAGCACATCGCCGCGGAACCCTTCCACCACCGCCAGGCCCTCGCCCGCGCCGGCGCCGAGCGTGATGTTCACCTTGCCGTAGGGCGCCTGCCCGAGGATCTGCTCGATCAGGCCAAGGCTCTGCTCCACCTCCGCGAAGCGGATCCGCACGCGGGCGTCGACGTCCCCCTCCTCCAGCACCGGGACCTTGAAGGTCAGCAGGGGGTAGGGCGGATAGGGCAGGGCGCGGCGGGCGTCGAAGGGGCGGCCAGAGGCGCGGCCGACATAGCCGCCAGCGGCGTAGGCCTGGGCCAGCTCGCGCGAGAGGAGTCCCGTCTTCACCGTCCGGTCCTGCAGCGAGGCGGTCTCGTCATAGAGGGCGAAGAGCGCCGGCAGCCGCTTGCGCACCTGGGCGACGTGGGCGCGCAGGGCCGCGGCGCCTGGCCCGTCCAGGTCCACGGCGACCCCGCCGGGGATCACCCGGTCCATCATCAGCCGGTGGCCGAAGGCCGTGCTGGCCGCCTTGAGGGTCCGCTCGCGCAGGACGCCCATGTGGGCGTGCATCAGGGCGAAGGCCGCGTCATTGCACACCGCGCCGATGTCGCCGAGGTGATTGGCCACCCGCTCGACCTCGGCCATGAGGGCGCGCAGCCAGTGGGCGCGCGCCGGGACCTCGACGCCGAGCGCCGCCTCCGCCGCGCGGGAAAAGGCCAGGGCGTAGGCCACCGTGCTGTCGCCGCTGGCCCGGCCGGCGAGGCGTGCGGCGTGATCCAGCGGCGCGCCGGCCATCAGCGATTCCAGCCCGCGGTGGGCGTAGCCGAGCCGCGCCTCCAGCCGCACCACCGTCTCGCCGTTGGCGGTGAAGCGGAAGTGGCCGGGCTCGATGATCCCCGCGTGCACCGGCCCCACCGGGATCTGGTGCAGGCCCTCGCCCTCCGAGCGCAGGAAGGCGTAGGGCGCGCCGCCCTGTGGCCGGCTGAGCGGCCAGCGGCCATGGTCGAGCCAGGGCCGGGTGTCCGCCGCCCCTTCGGGTTCCAGTCCGGTCAGGTCGCGGACGGCGCGCTCCAGGCGGATCGCGGGCGCGTGGTGAAGTCCAACCGAGGGGAAATGCCCCTCCGGGCAGCGCAGGCTGAGGACGGCGGGTGTGGCCGCCGCCGGGTCCAGCAGCGCCATGTGGACCTGGTCCGGCTCGCCCCAGAGGCCCATCAGGCTCCAGCGCTTGTCGGCCAGGCCCGAGATGGCTGCGCGCCAGGTCCGGCGGTCCACGACGGCGCGGGGCCAGGGCGCGCAGGCCTCCACGAGACGGCCCCTGGCGATCAGTTCGGCGAGGGTGGTCATGGCGCGGCCCTCATCCCAGGAGCTGGGCGACATGCTGGAACCAGGCGACCAGCAAGGGGGGCAGGTAGACGCCGGCGACAACGACCAGCGCCAGGTGGATGACCATCGGCAGATAGGAGGCGCGGGCCGGGGCGGTCCCCGCGGTGGGCTCGCCGAACGCCAGGCCCTGCACCCTGAGCGCCAGGGCGCCGAAGGCGATCAGCAGTCCCAGCACCAGCGGGATGGCCAGGAGCGGCTCGCGGGCGAAGGTGGAGGAGACCACCAGGAACTCGCTCATGAACACGCCCATGGGCGGCAGGCCGGCGATGGCCGCCACGCCCAGGACCAGGGTCCAGCCCAGCACCGGGTGGGTGGTGGTCAGGCCGCGGATGTCGGCGATCTTCTGGCTGCCCTTGACCTGGGCGATGTGGCCGACCGCGTAGAAGATCGCGGACTTGGTCAGGCTGTGCATGGTCATGTGCAGGAGGCCGGCGAAATTGGCCAGGGGTCCGCCCATGCCGAAGGCGAAGGTGATGATCCCCATGTGCTCGATGGAGGAATAGGCGAACATCCGTTTGATGTCGCGGCGGCGGTAGAGCATCAGCCCGCCGAAGATCAGGGAGGTCAGCCCCAGGATCACCATCAGGGGCCCCGGGGTCATGGCGCCGGCGTTCCTGGCCAGCAGCATCTTGAAGCGCAGCAGAGCGTAGAGGGCGACGTTGAGCAGAAGCCCGGACAGCACCGCCGAGATCGGCGTCGGGCCCTCGGCGTGGGCGTCCGGCAGCCAGGCGTGCAGGGGCGCCAGTCCCACCTTGGTGCCGTAGCCAAGGAGCAGGAAGACGAAGGCGACATTGAGCAGGGCCGGATCGAACCCCGACACCCGCTGCATCAGGACGGTCCAGACCAGGCCGTCGACGCCTTCGCCGGTCACCGGCCGCGCCGCGACATAGACCAGGATGGTGCCGAACAGAGCCAGCGCGATGCCGACGCTGCCCAGGATGAAGTACTTCCACGAGGCTTCGATCGCCTCGTGGGTCCGGTAGATGCCCACCATCAGCACCGTGGACAGGGTCGCCAGCTCGATCGCCACCCACAGGACGCCGATGTTGTTGGTGGTGAGCGCCAGGTTCATGGCGAACATCAGCACCTGATAGGTGGCGTGGTAGAATCGCAGGCGCACGCCGGTGATCCGGCCGGTCTCGATCTCGTGGGCGATGTAGCTGGCGCTGAACAGGCTGGTGGTGAAGGCCACCAGGGTGTTGATCACGATGAAGACGACATTCACGTCGTCCACCAGGAGGTAGCGGCCCACCGGCGGGCGGTGGAAGATCAGGGTCACGGCCGCCATGAAGGTGATCGCGGCCGCCGCGACATTGATCCGCGACGTCAGCCGATAGCCGGGCAGCAGGGCCAGGATCGCCGCGGCGACGGCGGGAACCCCCAGGACGGCCAGAACCGCGTTGAACCCGAGCGCGTTCATACCCGCCCCTTGCGGAAGCGATCCAACGCCTGGACGTCGACGGTGTCGAACCGCTCGCGGATGCGGAACAGGAAGACCCCGATCACGATGAAGGCCACCAGCACCGAGAAGGCGACGCTGGCCTCGATCACCAGGGGCATGCCCTTGGCGCCGGTGGCGGCCAGCACCAGCCCGTCCTCAATGGACATGAAGCCGATCACCTGGCCTACGGCGTTGCGCCGCGAGATCATCATCAGCAGGCCCACCAGGACGATGGACAGGGCGAAGGCCAGGTCCTCGCGGGCCACCGGGTCCGACCCCGGCGTGACCCGCAGCATCACCACCATAGCCAGGGCCACCAGGGCGATGCCCGCCAGCATGGTCGAGCCGATCCCGACCACGGTCTCGATCTCGCGGTGGACGCCCAGTCGGCGCACGATCCGGTGCAGGGCGGTGGGGATGACGATGGCCTTGAGCCCGAGCGCGATCAGGGCGGTGACATAGAGGTGCGGCGCCTGCTGGGTGTGGGCCTGCCAGGCCACCGACATGGACAGGATCACCGCGTGCAGGGCGAAGATGTTGATCAGGGCCGGCAGCCGGTCCTGGTAGAGCAGAAGGAAGCTCACCAGCACCAGGGCCCCGGCGAGCAGGTGCGCGAGGTCGAAGTCAAAGCCCGTCATCGCAACACCCCGCGCGAGACGAACAGCAGAAGGGTGGCGAGCAGGCCCAGCATCAGGCCGGCGCCCAGGAAGTCGGGGACGCGGAACACCCGCATCTTGGCCACCGAGGTCTCGAACACGGCCAGCAGCACGGCGCCGAGGGTGAGCTTGCCCACATAGGCCAGGGCGCCGACGGCGTAGGCGGCCGGTCCCGCCTCGGCGCTCGCCAGGCCCCAGGGCCCGAAGACGCAGGCGATCAGCGACAGGTAGAGCAGAAGTTTCACCTGGGCCGCCAGCTCGATCATGGCCAGGTGGCGGCCGGAGTATTCCAGCACCATGGCCTCGTGGACCATGGTCAGCTCCAGGTGGGTGGCGGGATTGTCCACAGGCACGCGGCCATTCTCGGCGATGGCCACCATCATCAGGGCCAGCAGGGCCAGGCCCAGCGAGACCCGCAGGCCGACGTTGGCCGACTGCATGTATTCCGCGATGGTCGACAGCTGGCTGGACCCCGCCACCAGCGCCAGGGTGAAGACGATCATCATCATGGCCGGCTCGGCGAAGGAGGCGATCATCACCTCGCGGCTCGAGCCGATGCCGCCGAAACTCGTGCCCACGTCCAGGCCCGCCAGCGCCAGGAAGAAGCGCGCCCCGCCCAGAAGGGCGATGATCACGATCAGGTCCGCCGACCAGCTGAACAGCAGGCCCGTCGCGAAAGTCGGCACCAGGGCGGCGGCCACCCAGGTCGAGGCGAAGATCAGGTAGGGCGCGGACCGGAACAGCCACGAGGCGCCGTCGGCCAGCACGGCCTCCTTGCGCAGCAGCCTCAAGAGGTCGCGATAGGGCTGTAGCAGTGGCGGGCCGCGCCGGCGCAGCAGACGCGCCTTCACCTTGGCCGTGAAGCTGGTGAGCAGGGGCGCCAGCCCGAGGACCAGCATCATCTGGGCGCCCTGCACCACAAGATCGCGGATCAGAGCCACAGGGCCAGCACCAGGAGCAGGCTCACCAGGGCGGCGAACACCAGGGTCAGGTAGAATCGGATGGTCAGGAACTGGACGCGGTTCAGCTTTTCCGCCGCGTATCCGATGGCGCCGGCGATCGGGTCGTAGATCCACGCCCAGACCGGATCATGGGCCTCGACGCGCATGCGGGCGGCGCGCAGCTCGCCGGGCGCGGGCATGTCGACGCGCTCGCGCACCCGGAAGACCACCGTCCCGAAGGCGCGCCGGATCGGCTGGGCGAAGCTCGACGCCGTGTACTGCAAGGCCGGATCGGGGTCAGGGAAGCCGCAGTCCCAGGCGGGGCCGCGGCGCAGGGCCCGCGAGGCGAACCGGTGTATGGCCGCCGCGGCCATGCAGGCTGAAGCGGCGATGAAGAGCAGCACCAGAAGGCCGTTATAGGAGCTGCGCGCCTCGGCGATGGGCACGATCGACATCCAGCCCACGGACGACTGCTGGGGCATGCGCGCCCCGACCATGCCGCCCACGACGGGCTGCAGGGCGTCCATGATCAGGCCGGGCAGCACCCCGGCCAGGATGCAGAGGCCGGCCATCGCGCCCATGGCCGCCAGCGACCAGCGGTCCGCCTCCTGGGCCGCGGCCGCGGCCGGACTACGCGGCCGGCCGAGGAATCCGATGCCGAAGGCGCGCACATAGCAGGCGGCGGCCAGGGCGGTGGCGAGGGCGAGCAGTGCGCCCACTGCGGGGATCAGGAAATCGAGCGGCCAGGCCTGCAACTTGGGGCTCAGGAGGATGGCCTGGAAGGTCAGCCACTCTGAGACGAAGCCGTTCAGCGGCGGCAGGGCGGAAATGGCCATGCACCCGACCAGCGTGGCGAGCGCCGCCATCGGCATGCCCCGGATCAGTCCGCCCAGCCGCTCCAGGTCGCGCTCGCCGGTGGAGGTCTGCACGGCGCCGGCGGCGAAGAACAGCAGGCTCTTGAACAGGGCGTGGTTGAAGACGTGCAGCAGGGCCGCCGTCGCCGCGAGCGCCGCAGCCACGTCCATGTGCTGGGCCTTGAACGCCAGGGCGAGGCCGAGGCCGATGAAGATGACGCCGATGTTCTCGACCGTGGAATAGGCGAGCAGCCGCTTCAGGTCGGTCTGCATCAGGGCGTAGAGCACCCCCATCACGGCGGTCAGGCCGCCGAGCGCCAGTACGACCGGGCTCCACCACCACTCCGGCGGGCCGAGCAGATCGAAGACAATGCGCACGAAGGCGTAGACCGCGACCTTGGTCATGACCCCGCTCATCAGCGCCGAGACGTGGCTGGGGGCCGCCGGGTGGGCCAGCGGCAGCCAGACGTGCAGGGGGACGAGACCGGCCTTGGATCCCGCCCCCAGGATCGCCAGGGCCAGGACCACGGCGGCGAAGCCGCGGGGCGCGCCGTGGGCGCGGATGCTCTCGAAGGCGTAGCCGCCGCCCGGGCCCGCCATCAGACCAAACGCCAGGAGCAGGCACAGCGCCCCGAAGCTCGCCATCAACAGATAGACATATCCGGCGCGGGCGTTCCCCGGCTCGCGGTGGTGGGCCATCACCAGGCCCCAGGAGGCCAGGGACATGAACTCCCAGGCGACCAGGAAGCTGAAGGCGTCGTCGGCCAGGACCGCCAGGCTCATGCCCGCCAGGAAGGCCGGATAGAAGGGCAGCACCCGGCCGGGGGCGTGCTCGTGGCGGCCGTAGCCGATGGCGTAGAGGCTGGCGGCGGCGCCGCCGAGATTGATGACGACGAGGAAGAAGGCCGAGAGCGCGTCGAGACGGAAGTGCGCCCCGATCCACGGCAAGCCGAGCGGCAGGATGATCGCGGCGGGCGCCGATCGGGACAGGAGATTCGTTCCCGCCAGGGCCAGTTCGGCGAGGCAGACCCCGAGACAGGCGCCGTAGATCAGCGGCGTGGACCAGCCGCGCCGGCAGGTCGCGATGGCGAGGATCGAAAGCCCCAGCAGGATCGCCGGGCAGACCATGAGAGCCTGGAGGATCATCTCAGCCGGACGCCGCGCCCTCCGCCCTGGCTCGCCGCGCTCTCGTCGAGCAGCTCCAGGCCCAGGGAATCCAGGGCCCGGATCAGCTTCATCAGGGAATCCACATTGCCGCGGATCACTCCGCCGCTGCCCTCCATGCGCTGGATGGTCGGCACCGAGAGCCCCGAGACCTCGGCCAGCCCGCGCTGGTCGATCCCCAGAAGCGCCCGCGCGGCGCGAAGCTGAGCGGCCGTGATCATGTCTCAGACATCAGAAGTCCGATTCGAACGCCCTCTTATGCCGTCTGGAGCGGGGATTTGGCAAGCTCTCCTCCCCTGCGAAGCGGGGGAGGGGGACCGCCGAAGGCGGTGGAGGGGGCGGGGACAGAGCGCCGTGCACCGGCCGCCCCCACCGTCTCGGCGCTTCGCACCGATCCACCTCCCCCGCTTCGCAGGGGAGGAGAAGGGGCCCTACCGCAGCCCCAGCGTGATCGCCTTCACCTGCAGGTATTCATCCAGGCCGAAGACCGAACCTTCGCGGCCGAAGCCGGATTGCTTGACTCCGCCGAAGGGGTTGGAGGCGTTGGACATCAGGCCGACGTTGACGCCCACCATGCCGGCCTCGATGGCCCGGGCCACGCGCATCACCCGGTTCAGGTTCTCGCTGAACAGATAGGAGGCCAGGCCGTACTCGGAGGCGTTGGCCAGGGCGATGACCTCCGCCTCGGTCTCGAAGCGGAAGACCGGGACCACCGGGCCGAAGGTCTCCTCGCAGCGGAACAGGGCCTCCTCGCCGCCGGCCAGCACCGTGGGCTGGAAGAAACGTCCGCCCCGTTCGTGCCGCCCTCCGCCCGTCAACACCCGCCCGCCCCTGGCGACCGTGCGCTCGACATGGTCCTGGGCCTTCTCCACGCCCTTGGCGTCGATCAGAGGCCCGATGAGCACGTCCGGCTCGAACGGACCCCCGACCTTGAGGGCCGCGACCCGGGCGGTCAGTTTCTCGAGGTAGGCGTCATGGAGGGGCGCCTGGACATAGACTCGGTTGGGGCAGACGCAGGTCTGGCCCGAGCCGCGGAACTTGCCCTTGATGGTCTGGTCCACCGCCAGCTCCAGGTCCGCGTCGTCGAACACGATCAGGGGCGCCGCGCCGCCGAGCTCCATGGAGAGGCGCTTCAGGGTCGGCGCGCAGTCGGCCATCAGCGTGCGGCCGACCTCCGTGGATCCCGTGAACGACAGCTTGCGGATCAGGGGCGAGGCGGTGAGCACGGGACCCAGCACCCGGTTGTCGCCGGTGATGACGCTGAGCACCCCGTCCGGCACGCCCGCTTCCTGGGCGAGGGCCGCCAGCGCCAGGGCGGTGAAGGGCGTGGCCGAGGCCGGCTTCAGGACCACGGTGCAGCCCGCGGCGAAGGCCGGCGCCACCTTGCGGGTGATCATGGCGGCGGGAAAGTTCCAGGGGGTGATGGCCGCGACGGGTCCCACCGGCTGCCGGATCGCGAGGATCTGGTCCCTGGCCGTGGGGCTGGGGATCACATCGCCGTTCAACCGCTCGATCTCGCCGGCGAACCACCTGTTGAACTGGTTGGCGTAGGCGACCTCGCCCCTGGCCTCGGCGTAGGGTTTGCCGTTCTCCAGCGCCAGCAGGGCGCCCAGCCCGTCGATGTCCCGGTCGATCAGGCCGGCCCAGCGGCGAAGGATGTCCGCCCGCTCGAAGGCGTTGCGGCCGGCCCATGCCGGAAAGGCGTCGGCGGCGGCCTGCACGGCGCGTTCGGCCTGCGCCGCCGAGAGCTTGGGCACGGACCCGAGCACCGTCTCGTCCGAGGGATCCTCGACCTGCAGGGGCGCGCCTTCGGCGACCCACTCCCCAGCCACCAGCGCCGCCTCGCGGATCAGACTGCGGCCCAGGGTCTTGGCGGTTTCGATTTTCAGCGAGGCCGACGCATCCATCATGGGTCTCCGTGCGTATTGGACGGGGGTGGGGATTTCCCCCATAAACGCCCGACCCCGGTTCCGAGGCGCCTGTTTACAGTATGAAGCATCCGATCGCCGCCATCGCCTTCAGTGTCATGGCCGCCGCCACGGGCGCCCTGGCCTCGGCTCCACAGCCGAAGAAGCCCTTCGCGCTCGATCGTATGCCGGGCCATTGGTACGAGATCGCCCGCACCCCCAACCAGATAAACCAGAACTGCCAAGCCAGTTCGACCGACTGGGTCGCCGCCGGCGACAGCAAGTTCAAGATCACTGCGACCTGCCGCAAGGGCGCGCCGGACGGACCGGCCCAGGTGGTCCACGGTGACGTCAGCATCACGGACGCGGCCTCCCACGCCAAGGTCCGCATGTCGCTGTTCGGCGGGCTGATCTCACGCGACTACTGGCTCTTGGACCACGCCGACGACTACAGCTGGCTGATCATGGGGACCCCGAGCGGGAACTTCATCTCGATCATGGCGGCTCGCCCCGCCCTCACCGCCAACGAGACCGCCCGCGCGCTGTCGGACGTGCGGTCCATGGGCTACGACGTCACCCGGCTGGTGTTCCCGGTCCAGCCCGCGACGGACTGACAGAGGCCGCGCTTTTGGCCTTCGGGGCCTGATCCTCTATAGGACGGCCATGAGCCGCCCATTCCTCAAGATGAACGGCCTGGGCAACGACTTCGTCGTGGTCGAGGCGCGCAAGGAGCCGTTTGATCCGAGCGAGGACGAGGTGCGCTCAATCGCCAACCGCACGACCGGCGTCGGCTGCGACCAGCTGATCGCCATCCAGCCGGGCCGTCACGGCGACGCCTTCATGCGCATCTGGAACGCCGACGGCGGCGAGGTGAGCGCCTGCGGCAACGCGGCCCGCTGCGTCGCCTGGCTGCTGACCGAGGGCCAGGCGCCGGGCAAGGTGGTGATCGAGACCCGCGCGGGCCAGCTGCGCGCCGAGCGGCTCGGCCCCTCGACGGTGCGCGTCGACATGGGCGAGCCAGGACTGGACTGGCGGGACATCCCCCTGTCGGAGCCCATGGACACCCGGGGCATCGAGCTGCAGGTGGGGCCCATCGACAATCCGGTGATGCACACCCCCGGCTGCGTCTCCATGGGCAATCCCCACGTGGTGTTTTTTGTTGCGGATGCGGACTCAGCCCCGGTGGACAAGATCGGCCCCATGATCGAGCACCACCACCTGTTCCCTGAACGGGCCAACGTGGGATTCGCCCAGATCAAGGCCCGCGACCGGATTCGCCTGCGCGTCTGGGAGCGCGGCGCCGGCCTGACCAAGGCCTGCGGCACCGGCGCCTGCGCCGCCCTGGTGGCCGCCGTCCGGCGCGGCCTCACCGGCCGCGCCGCGACGCTGGAGCTGGACGGCGGCGAACTGCGCATCGATTGGTCCAAGGACGACAACCACGTCCTCATGACGGGCCCGATCGAGTTCGAATACACCGGGATGCTGCCGTGACGGTCGCCTCCACTCTCGCTCCCCCCACTTTGTCATCCCGGACGGCCGAAGGCCGATCCGGGATCGTGCCGGCCGCCGACCTGGGGGTGGATCCCGGCTCTCCGCCGCTTTGCGGCTCCGGCCGGGATGACATTGAACGTGGGGGCCAAGAGGCCGCCGGTGTCCAGATCGTCACCCTGGGCTGCCGCCTCAACGCCTATGAGAGCGAGGTCATCCGCGCGCGGGCGGCCGAGGACGGGCTCCAGGACGCCGTGGTGTTCAACACCTGCGCGGTCACCGGCGAGGCCGTCCGCCAGGCCCGCCAGGCCATCCGCAAGGCGCGCCGCGAGCGTCCCGGCGCGCGCCTGATCGTCACCGGCTGCGCCGCCCAGATCGACCCGGCCGCCTTCGCCGCCATGCCCGAGGTCGACCTCGTGCTGGGCAATGCGGAAAAGACCGCGCCCGGCGCCTATTCCGCTCCGATCGAGGCGCGGGTCCGGGTCAACGACATCTTCTCGGTGCGCGAGACCGCCGGCCACCTGATCGACGGCCTGAAGGACCGCGCCCGCGCCTATGTGGAGGTCCAGAACGGCTGCGACCACCGCTGCACCTTCTGCGTCATCCCCTACGGCCGGGGCAATTCCCGCTCGGCCGGCGCCGGCGAAGTGGTGGAGCAGGTTCGCCGCCTGGCCTTCCAGGGCTATCGCGAGGTGGTGATCACCGGGGTGGACATCACCTCCTGGGGATCGGACCTGCCGGGCGCCCCGACCCTGGGCCAGCTGGTGGCGCGCATCCTGAAGCTGGCGCCCGCCCTGGAGCGCCTGCGCCTGTCCTCCATCGACGCCGCCGAGATCGACGCCGACCTGATGCGCCTGCTCGCGGACGAGCCGCGTCTGATGCCCCACCTGCACCTGTCGCTGCAGGCCGGCGACGACATGATCCTGAAGCGCATGAAGCGCCGCCACAGCCGCGCCGACGCTCTGCGCCTGATCGACCAGGTGCGGTCCGTGCGCCCGGACGCCGTTTTCGGCTGCGACCTGATCGCCGGCTTCCCCACCGAGACCGAGGTCATGTTCGAGAACACCCTGTCGCTGGTGGACGAGGCGGGCCTCGCTTTCGTCCATGCCTTCCCCTTCAGCCCGCGCCCCGGCACGCCCGCCGCGCGCATGCCCCAGCTGGACCGGCGGACGATAAAGGCCCGCGCCGAGCGCCTGCGCGCCGCCGGCGACGCGGCGCTGGGCCGCCACCTGGCCCGCCAGGTCGGCCGCACCGTCCAGGCCCTGGTCGAACGCCCCGGCATCGCCCGCGCCGAGGACTTCACCGAAATCGCCTTCGAGGGTGATGGCAAGCCAGGCTCGATCGTCCCGCTGACGATCACCGGCCACGACGGCCGGCGGGCGCGCGCCTGATGACCGGCGCCGTCGTCCGCGCCGCGCGCGAGGACGACCTCGACGGCGTCCTGGCGCTGCTGCGCAGTCTCAACGAGGACGCCGCCGTCCTGCCGCCGGCGGACGCCGATCGCATCTGGGCCGAAATCGCGGCCGTCCCCGGAATCACCCTCTACGTCAGCGAGGATGAAGGTCGCCTGGTCTCCACCTGCACCCTCATCGTGGTCCCGAACCTCGGCCGGGGCGGACGCCCCTTCGCCTTCGTCGAAAATGTGGTGACCCTTCCGGACGCCCGCCGTCGCGGCTTCGGCCGGGCCGTGATCACCGCCGCCCTGGACGAGGCGTGGGCGCAAGGCTGCTTCAAGGTCATGCTGATCACCGGCCCGCGCACCGAAGGCGTGGTGGACTTCTATCGGGCGCTCGGCTTCGAGGGCGGCAAGACGGCCCTGCAGATCCGGCGGCTGTGACCGTCGCCTTCCTCCGCCGCGAAGCCACGGGGGGCCGAGTCTGGATTCCTTCACGATCCTGCTCTATAGCCCCCGCCCCATGACGCGCGCATCGCATCATCACCATGCTTTCCACCTGACCCGCTCCGGCGGGCCGGGCCGGAGTCGCTTGGCTTAGCGATCCCCGCCCCGAGCCCCGCCGCAAACGCGGATGGGGCACCGACGCCGCTCCATCCGCTCCTCCATACGGAGACCGAAGATGGACCGATCCTTGCCCGCCGCCTGCTTATCCGATAGGCGCGCGCCATGACCTCAGACACCCCCGGCGAGACTTTCCGCCCCGAGGCCCGCGCCCCGCGCGGCTTCGCCGACAAGCGCGCCCGTGACCTGCGCGCCGAACGCCGCATCCTGGAGGCCGTGTCCCGCGTCTATGAGAGCTACGGCTTCGAGCCCTTCGACACCGGGGCGTTCGAATACGCCGATGCGCTCGGCAAGTTCCTGCCCGACTCCGACCGTCCCAACGAGGGCGTCTTCGCCCTGCAGGACGACGACGAGCAGTGGATGGCCCTGCGCTACGACCTGACCGCGCCTCTGGCCCGGTTCGCGGCCCAGAGCTGGGAGACCCTGCCCAAGCCCTTCCGCCGCTACGCCTTCGGCACGGTCTGGCGCAACGAGAAGCCCGGCCCCGGCCGCTACCGCGAATTCATCCAGTGCGACGCCGACACCGTCGGCTCAGCGCGCCCCGAGGCGGACGCCGAGATGGTGGCCTTGGCGGCGGCGGGCCTGGAGGCCGCGGGCCTGCCCCGCGGCGCCTATGTCCTCAAGATCAACAATCGCAAGCTGCTCGACGGCCTCTTGGCCGAGGCCGGTGTGTCGGACGCCCGCCAGAAGCTGACGGTGCTACGGGCGGTCGACAAGCTGGACCGCCTGGGCTGGGAAGGGGTGAAGGACCTCCTGGGAAAGGGGCGGCTGGACGAGTCCGGCGCCTTCACCAAGGGGGCCGAGCTGGACCCCGCCGGCCAGGAGACGGTCGGGGAGTTCCTCGACATCTCAACCCGCACCGCCGGGGTCCTGAAGGCCCTGGCCGAAATGAAGCTGGGCGCCGCCGGCGAGGAGGGCCTGAAGGAGCTGGAGCGGATCGAGGATGCGCTGAACGGCCTGGGCCTCACCGCCGAGCAGGCGCGCTTTGACCCTGCCGTTGTGCGTGGGCTCGAGTACTACACCGGCCCGGTGTTCGAGGCCGAGCTGCTGCTCGAGACCACCGACGAGAAGGGCGAGCCCGTCCGGTTCGGCTCGGTGGGCGGCGGCGGCCGCTACGACGATCTGGTGGCCCGGTTCACGGGCGAGAAGGTCCCGGCGACGGGATTCTCCTTCGGGGTGTCGCGCCTGGCCGCGGCGCTCAGGGCCGCCGGCCGCGACGCCGCCGGGGATTCCCGGGGCCCCGTGGTGGTCATCGCCTTCGACCAGGCCCGCATGGCGGACTATTTCGCCCTGGCCGGTGAACTGCGCGGCGCGGGCGTGCCGGCCGAGGTCTATCTCGGCGGCTCCGGCATGAAGGCGCAGATGAAGTACGCAGACCGGCGACTGGCGCCCGCCGCCGTGATCCTGGGCGAGGACGAACTGGCCGCCGGGACCGTCACCATCAAGGACCTGGACCTCGGCCGCGAGCTGGCCCGGGGCGTCACCGACAACCAGGCCTGGCGGGCCGAGCGTCCCGGCCAGGTCACCGTGCCCCGCGCCGAGCTGATGGCCGTGATCCGGCGCATCCTGGACGGCGCGCCATGATCCGGCTGGAGTCCGCCGTCCCGGACAAGGCCCTTGCGGCCATCCGCGCGCCGTTCCTGGACCAGGGCGCGGCGCTCATCGACACGCCGGTGCTCCTGCCGCTGGACCTGATGCTCGACCTGTCGGGCGAGGCCATGCGCGCGCGCCTGTTCGTGGTCCAGGCCGATGGCATCGACGAGGCCTGCCTGCGTCCCGACTTCACCATCCCGGTGGCCCAGGCCCACATCGCCGGCGGAGCGGCCCGGGGGCGCTACATCTACGAGGGCAAGGCCTTCCGCGTGGCGCCCAAGGGATCGGCCCGCGCCGAGGAGTTCCTGCAGATCGGCATCGAGTCCTACGGCGATCCGGACGCGCCCCTGGCCGACGCAGCGATCGCGGGCCTCGCCTGGCGGGCAGCCGCCGCGGGCGGGCGCACCGACGTGACGCTGGAGATGGGCGACATCGGCCTGTTCAGGGTGTTCCTTGAGGCGCTCGGCCTCGCGCCGGCCCTGGTGACGCGGCTCGACCGCGCCTTCCACCGGCCCCGGGGACTCGGCGCCGAGCTGGCGCGGGCCCAGTCCGCCGACCCGGCTCCACGCGACCAGGGCCGCCTCGCGGCCATGCTGGCCGGGTTGCCGGAGGCCGAGGCCGCCCAGGCGCTCGAGGAGATCTGGGCCCTGGCCGGGGTCCAACCCGTGGGGGGCCGCGCCCCGGCGGAGATCGTCCATCGCCTGGCCGAGCGGGGGGCCGCGGCCCAGGCGCCGGCTCTGGCCGCCGGCGACGCCGACCGCATCACCCGCTTCCTGGCGATTTCCGGCGCGCCCGCCGCCGCGCTCGGCGCGGTCCGCGAGCTGGCCCGGGCCGAGGCGCTCGACGCCGCCCTGGACGCCTGGTCCCGTCGCGCCGCGGCGCTGGCGGCCGAGGGAATTCCCGACGACCGCCAGCGGCTGTCGCCGGCCTTCGGCCGGGCGTTCGGCTATTACGACGGCTTCCTGTTCGAGGCTCGCAGCGCCGCCCTGGACGTCGAACGGCCCCTGGCCGCCGGCGGCCGCTACGACAGCCTGCTGGCCAGGCTGGGGGCCCGGCGCGTGGCCGGCGCCGTCGGCTGCATGGTGCGGCCGTGGCGGGCGTATGCGGGAGGCGAGCGATGAGTTCTCCGTTGCTGATCGCCCTGCCGTCCAAGGGCCGGCTCAAGGAACAGACCGAGGCCTGGCTGGCCGACTGCGGCTTCGGCCTCGAGATGGCGGGCGGTGCGCGCGGCTATCGCGCGGCGGTCAAGGGCGTGGCCGGCGCCGAAGCGGCCTTGCTGTCCTCGTCCGACATCGCAGCGGCGCTGGAGGCGGGGGATGTGCACCTGGGCGTGGTGGGCGAGGACCTGCTGCGCGAACGCGGCGACGACGTGGACGAACGGGTCGCCCTGCTGCAGCCGCTCGGCTTCGGCCATGCCGACCTGGTGGTGGCCGCCCCCCAGAGCTGGATCGACGTCCAGGGCATGGCCGACATCGACGCGGTCGCCATGGCCTATCTCGCGCGGACCGGCCGGCGGATGCGGGTCGCCACCAAGTACGGCGTCCAGACCCGGGCCTTCTTCGCTCGCCACGGCATCGCCGACTACCGCATCGTAGAGTCCAGCGGGGCCACCGAGGGGGCCCCGGCGGCGGGCGCCGCGGAGCTGATCGTGGACATCACCACAACCGGCGCGACACTCCTGGCCAATGGCCTGAGGCCCGTGGCCGACGGGGTGATTCTCCGCAGCCAGGCCCATCTGGCCGCCAGCCTGACCGCGCCCTGGACCCGGGCCGGGCTCGCCGCCGCGCGCCGCATGGCCCAGGTGATCGAGGCCAAGGCGCGTGCGCGCGGTCTCGTCGAATTCAACTGGCCGACCGAGCAGGCGGGGATGGCGGAAGCGGCGACGGGCGCCTTCCTGGAAGGCGGCGCTTCCCGACGCCCTAACGGTTTGCTGGCCGATCGGCGCGACCTGTTCGACGTCGCCGGCGCCCTCGGCGCGGCCGGCGTCGGCCCGGTGTCCATCGCCCGTCCCGACTATGTCTTCCACGCCGATTGCCCCTCGATCGACGCCCTGGCCCGCCGGTTGGACCTGTGACTCGATTGCATCAGTTCGCCGCCGGCAACATGGCTCCCGAAACGTTGCGTTGACAGCTTTATTGAAGTCGCCTTCAGTCCGGCCCGTGAAGTCCGGGCGCGCGGATCGTGTGTGGACTTCTGGCGCTTCAGGGGAGGGAGCGCCCGCTCCGGTTGAGAGCAAAGGCGAGCCCGTCGCGACCACCCGCGGCGGGCTCGTTTCTTTTTGGGCTGAACGGCCAGGACCGTTCTGCACCTGAACTGTTCCTCACTACACTCAAGGCCTCATCTCGAAGGAATAGCCCCCCGCGACCGGTGCGCGATCGGCGACGGCGCATGCCATCGCACCCAATAGCGGCCGGGGGGGGGGCGGCGGCGGCGGTCCGGCGTTGCCCCCGTCCCGAGGCCTGCCCATACTCCCGGACCTGACCCGAGGAGACAGCATGGCGGCTGAGGCTTCGGCTCATTATTCCAACCTCGTCGCCTTCCTGGCCACGGCCGGGGTGGCCGCGCCATTGTTCAAGCGCTTGAAGGTCAGCCCCATCCTGGGTTTTCTCGTGGCGGGGGTGGCCCTGGGCCCCGAGGGCCTGGGCCGCTATGTGCCCACAGCGCCCTGGCTGGACTATATCACCGTCTCCAGGCCCGAGGAGATTGCGGACTTCGCCGAGCTCGGCGTGGTTTTCCTGCTCTTCACCATCGGCCTGGAGCTGTCGTGGGAGCGGCTGCGCCTGATGCGCCGGCTGGTGTTCGGCCTGGGCGCCGCCCAGACGGTGGTCTGCACCGGCCTGATCGCGGGGACGGGCGTGGCCCTGGGCCTCGACCCCGTTGCTGCGGTCGCGCTGGGCGCGGCGCTCGCCATGTCGTCCACCGCGGTGGTGACGCCGGTGATGGCCGAGGCGGGCCGCCTTTACGCCGCCTCCGGGCGGGCGGTGTTCGCGACCCTCCTGTTCCAGGACCTGGCCGTGGCGCCGATCCTGATCGCCCTGGCCCTGCTCGGTCGCAAGTCGGACGGACCGGGGCCCCTGCTCGCCGTCGTCACCGCCGCGAGCGGTCTGGTCGGCCTCATCGTTGGCGGCCGGCTGATGCTGCGGCCGCTGTTCCGCTCCGCCGCCCGGGCCAGGAGCAAGGACCTGTTCATGGCCCTCAGCCTGCTGGTCGTGATCGGGGCGGGCCTCGCCGCGCGCATGCTGGGTCTCTCCATGGCCCTGGGCGCTTTCATCGCGGGCCTGCTGCTGGCCGAGACCGAGTACCGGCACGAGATCGAGGTGCTGATCGGCCCCTTCAAGGACCTGCTGCTCGGCCTGTTCTTCCTGTCGGTGGGCCTGGGGCTGGACGTCGCGGTCCTGGCCGCCCGGCCGGGGCTGGTGCTGGGGGCCGCGCTCGGATTCATGACCCTGAAGGCGCTGACCGGCGGCGCCTTGGGCCGGCTGTTCGGTCTCAAGGGGGGCGCGGCGCTGGAAGCCGGGCTCGTCCTGGCGGCCGGCGGCGAGTTCGCCTTCGTGGTCATCGCCCAGGCCCGGGCCGGCGGCGTTCTGCCTCATGGGATCGCCGAGGCCCTGACCGTGTCCGCCACCCTCACCATGTTCTGCATTCCGGCGCTGGGCGCGCTGGGCGCACGGTTCGGCAGGGCCCAGGGCGCGGGGGAGGCGGCGGCCAGGGCCGCGCCGCCACAGGCGCCGGACGCGGAGCGGCGGGTGCTGGTGATCGGCTACGGCCGGGTGGGGCGGCTGGTGTGCGAGATGCTGGATCGGCACCAGATCGCCTGGACCGCCATCGATCGCGACCCGCGTTCGGTGGACGCCGGCCGCCACGACGGCGGGCGGGTCTATTATGGCGACGCGTCGCGCGGAGAACTGCTTCTGCGCTGCGGCCTGGAGACGGCGCCGGGGGTGGTGTTGACCACCGACGAGCCCGAGGCGGCCGAAGCGGTCACGGCCGAGGTCCGGCGGCTCCGGCCGGACGTGATCCTGGTGGCTCGCGCCCGCGACGCCCGCCATGCCCGGCGGCTCTACGACCTTGGCGCCACCGACGCCGTGCCCGAGACCATCGAGGCGAGCCTGCAGCTCTCCGAGGCGGTGCTGGTGGACCTCGGCGTCCCCATGGGTTTCGTCATCGCCTCGATCCACGACAAGCGCGACGAGATCAGGAAGAGTCTGCTGCCCACTCCGTCCTGACGCTTTCGTCCATCTCCGCCGACAGCCGCTCCGTCGCCAGCCCGGCGAACGCCTCGCCGTCCAGCAAGCGGCTCAGCGCCCAGACGGCGGCGCCGCGGACCAGGGGGGAGGGGTCGTCAAGCAAAGGGCGAGCGGCGGCGGCCAAGGCCGTATCCCCCGAATTGCCGATGGCGTAGAGGACGTTGCGCACGAAGCGGTCCCGGCCGATGCGCCTGACGGGACTCTTGCGGAAGAGGGCGCGGAAGGCGGCGTCGTCCAGGCCGGCGAGGTCGGCCAGGAGCGGCCCGTCCAGGGCCTCGCGCGGGTGGAAGGCCAATTCGTGGGCGGACTGGGCGAACTTGTTCCACGGGCACACGGCCAGGCAGTCGTCGCAGCCATAGATGCGGTTGCCCATGGCGGCCCGATAGCGCTGGGGCATGGGCCCCCTGGCCTCGATGGTCAGGTAGGAAAGGCAGGCGCGGGCGTCGAGCTGGTAGGGGGCGGGAAAGGCGTCGGTGGGGCAGACGGCCAGGCACGCCCGGCACGAGCCGCAGTGGTCGATCTCGGCCGGATCGGGCGTCAGGTCCAGGTCGGTCAGCACCGAGCCCAGGAACAGCCAGGAGCCGTGCGCGCGCGAGACCAGGTTGGTGTGCTTGCCCTGCCAGCCGATGCCGGCGGCCTGGGCGAGGGGCTTTTCCATCAGGGGGGCGGTGTCGACGAACACCTTCACCTGGCAGGCCAGGGCGCTGGCCATCCAGCCGGCGAGCGTCTTCAGCCGCCCCTTGATCAGCTCGTGATAGTCGTCGCCCTGGGCATAGACGGAGATCGCCGCCCGGTCCCGGCGCGCCAGGGCGGCCATCGGATCGGTGTCCGGGCCGTAGTTCAGACCCAGCACCACCGCCGAGCGGGCCTCGGGCCACATGGCGCGGGGATGCGTGCGGCGGGCCGCGCTCGTCGCCATCCAGTCCATGTCGCCGTGACGGCCGAGCGCGACGAATTCCTCCAGCCGCGCCGACGCCGGCCAGGGCGCCAGCACCGACGCGACGCCGCAGGCGTCGAAGCCGAGGGCGAGGGCGCGGGCCTTGATGGAGTCAGAAGTCGAGGTCGGCATAGTGGGCGACCGGGGCCAGGCCAGGCTGGCGGTCGCCGAGGAGTGGCCTGAACGAAGGGCGGGACTTGATCTTCATGTACCAGGTCTTCACCCCCGGGTAGTCGCGCCAGGGGATGTCGCCGAAGTAGTCGATCACCGACAGGTGGCTGGCCGCGGCGATGTCCGCCAGGCTGAGCCGCCCGCCGGCCAGCCAGTCGCGCTCGTCCAGCAGCTTTTCCAGATAGCGCAGGTGCTCGCGCAGGCCCTCGCGGCCGCGGCGCATGGCGTCGTGGTCGGGCGCGCCGAGGCCCAGGAGCCGCTTTTCCATCTTCTCGTGGACCAGGAAGGCGTCGACCTCGAAGTCGAACTTGCGGTCGAACCATTGCATCAGGCGGCGCGCTTCGGCCCGGTTGCCGGGGTCGCGCGACAGGAGCGCGGGATCCGGCACGGCTTCCTCCAGATGTTCCAGGATCGCGCGGCACTCGCAGATCACCAGGCGCTGGTCGGGACCTTCCTCGACCAGGACCGGCGTCAGGCCTGAGGGATTGAGCGCCAGAAACTCCGGACGGCCTTCCCAGTAGCGTTCGACGATTTCGGTGAAGGCGAGCTTCTTCTCGGCCAGCGCCAGGCGGACCTGTCGCGAGGCCGGGTCCAGGGGAAAATGATAGAGGATGCGCGCGACGCTCATGAACGGGCTGTGCGATGGGTGAAGAGGGCTATCAACGCCATAGGCCTTAAGACCCCGTTTACCTCGTTTGGAAAGACGTTGCGGTGTGTGGCTTTACGCAAAGTTAGAGCCGATCCCCTAGCGTGCCGGCTTCCGACGTCTCGGACATCCGCATGCCTTGGTCGATCATCAGCGTCGGTGCGTGTTTCATCGTTTTCGGCGCCCTGTCGCGGGTCTTCCCCTGCAACCGTGAGCAGCCGGGATTCGTCTCCCGCGAGACCGCGGACGACGTCCTCTACTACTTCGTCAGCACCCTGTTCTACACTGGTCTGACGATGAGCGTCGCCTTGTGGCTGGCGCGGGCCGCGATCCCTGGCGACGCCGCGCGCGCGGTCCAGGCGGTCAAGTCCGGCTACGGCCTCTTGCCGCACCTGCCGCTGGCCGTGCAGATCGTGATCATCTTCCTGGTCAGCGACATCGCCCAGTACTGGCTGCATCGCGCCTTCCACGGCCGGGTGCTCTGGCCGTTCCACGCCGTCCATCACAGCGCCAGGCAGCTGGACTGGATGACGGCCTTCCGGGTGCATCCGGTCAATTTCCTCGCCTACAACACCTCCGTCGGCGTGCTGACCCAGCTGATGGGGTTCTCCCCCATGGTCTTCGTGGTGATCGCTCCGGTGAACTTCGCCATCGGGGCCCTGGTTCACGCCAACCTCGACTGGACGTTCGGACCATTCCGGTACGTGGTCGCGAGCCCCGTGTTCCACCGCTGGCACCACAGCCTTGACCCCGAGGTCCGCGACAAGAACTTCGCCCCCACCTTTCCGTTCCTGGACCTGATGTTCGGCACCTTCCACATGCCGAAGGACCGCCTGCCCGCAAATTACGGGGCCGAGGGCGTGCCGGACCACTTCCTGGGACAATTGATCCACCCCTTCCGGCCGATCGCGGCCTGGCTGGCCGGCCGGCGCAAGCCGCAGCTCTCCTCCACCTGACGGATGGCGGTCCCGGACCCTTCGACCGCGGTCGCCTATCTGGCGCAGGTTCCCCAGGCCCTGCAGGCGACCGCCCGCGCCCACACCGACCGGGCCCAGTGGCAGGGCGCCGCCGGAGGCGCCCTGGCGATCATCGTCTTCTGGCTCATCCTGAAGTCCGGCCTGTTGGTCAGGTTGCGGCGCGAAGCCGAACATGAGGCGCCCAGGCCCTGGCTCGCCTCGCTGCTCTGCGCCTTCGCCTTCCTTGGCCTTTCGGCCCTGCTCATGCTGCCCTGGACCGCCTTCATCGCCTGGCGCGGCGAACCCGCCGGAGCGGCCCACGGATTCGACCTGCCGACCTTCATCATGGCCAGCCTGCGCCAGGCGGCGCCGTGGATCATCGAGGGCATGATCGGCCTCGCGCTGATCTGCGCGGCGATGCGCCAGGCACCCCGGACCTGGTGGATCTGGTGCGCGACCGCCGGCGCCGTCATGACAATCACGGTCGTCTGGCTCCCCTTCGCCCTGGCGTCGGGACCGACGTCCCTGCCCGCCGTTCCCGCGGGGCCGACACGCGACGGGCTGCTGCGGCTGGTCAGGGAGACCCGCCTGCCGGTGACCGAGGTCTATGTGGCGCCGATCTCCGGCCTCGACGCCAATGTCACCGGCGTTCCGCGCCAGGCGCGCGTCTGGATCAGCCAGGGACTGCTCGACAAGGCCTCGCCAGCGGAGGTCCGCGCCAACGTGGCGCACCTGATCGGCCACTTCCGCAATTTCGACGACCTGACGATGGCGATCCTGCTGGCGGCCCTGATCGGCGGCGGGTGTTATGCCATGCGCGCCCTGTATGGGCCGGCGGTCGTGCTGCTGGGCGCGCGGGACCTGGACGGGCCGGCAGACCCGGCCAGCCTGCCCGTCCTGGCCGCGATCGCCGTGGTCTGGCTGGCGCCGGCGGGCATCGCCTTCAACACCTTCGACCGGCTGGTCAATGTCCGGGCCGACCAGTTTTCCCTGGACCACGCACGCGAGCCCGACGGGCTGGCGGCGGTCCTGTTGCGCGACTGGCGCGGCGACAAGGTCGACCCGTCGCCCCTGGAAGAGGCGATCTTCTACGACCATCCCTCGCTGAAAAGCCGTGTGCTGCACGCCATGGCCTGGAAGGCCGCGCACCCCGCGCCCAAGGCGGCGTCCTAGCCGGCCTTGACCGTGTGATGCCGGTCGCTCTCGGCGAATGCGCCCCCATGGGCGTCGGCGCGGTCTTCCGGGTCAGGGTGGATGATGATGTCGGCGGCGGGGAAGGCGGCCAGCACCCGGTTCTCGGCCTCGACCACCACCACGTGGGCCTCTTCCAGGCTGAGGCCCGGATCGAGATCCGCGTGCATCTGGATATGGACATAGGGCCCGGACGCGCGGGTCCTGAGCTGGTGCACGCCGCGCACCTTCGGATCGGAAACCATGCGCCGGACGATCTCCGCCCTGGCCGCATCGGGCAGCTCGCGGTCCATCAGCTGGTTCGAGCTGTCCCGGAACACCTTGACCGCCCCCCAGACCAGCCAGGCGGTGACCACCAGTCCCGCGGCCGCGTCGATCCGCGGAGCGTGAAAGACGGCTGCCAGGCCGATGCCGATCAGCGCCGCGACGTTCGATCCGATGTCCACCAGGTAATGGGTGCGATCCCCCGACACCGCGACGGAATTGGCCCGCCGCAGCACCCGCGTCTGGGCCCAGACCAGGGCCATGGTCAGGACGGTGGAAAAGGCCATGACCCCCATGGCCAAGCCTTCCGCGCCGATCGGCTTGGGCGCGATCAGATGCCGGATCGCTTCCTGGCCCACCAGGGCGGCGGAGGCGAAGACCAGTCCCGCCTGCAGGAGGCTGGAAAAGGCTTCCGCCTTGCCATGGCCGTAGCGGTGCTCGCGGTCCGGCGGCGCCGCCGCGTAGCGCACCGCCAGGAAAGTCGCGACCGAGGCCGCGACGTCCAGCCCTGAATCCGCCAGGGACGCCAAGAGCGCGATGGAGCCGCTGGCCATCCAGACCAGGACCTTCAGCACGACCAGGATCGTCGCCACGCCCACCGAAAGCGCCGTGATGCGCCGCGTCAGGGCCGCTGTCTGATCGACCGGAAGACCGCCGGAGTGGGAATGGGAGTCGTTCAAGGTTTTGGCCGTTGGGCGAAGCGCGCGCGGACTATAGACCGGCCGCGATCCAGTCCCAGCGCGAACGACTCGCAGACCGGCTCGGCGCACGGCCGACTCGTCGGCGGAGGGTCCAGGCGTTGCAGGACTGTGGGGGCTAGGGTCGGGCAGAAGCCAGTGGGCGCAAGTCTAGAATAAGACTAGGCTCAAAAAGAACGCGTCCGCCGCTTGGAATGACCGCGCGACGGACGCGAACAGGACCTTGGACCTCCATCCAAGGCCCTACTTTGCGCTGGCCAACGCTGAGGTTCTAATCACCATGGCGTGAGCCGGCGCGTGATCGGCCCGGCCGTGGCGAATCCGTCGCACCTGGACGGGGATCGGTACGCCCGCGTCCTTCGCCTTTGCCGCGGCGCCCTGAAGCGCTATCCACCGCCCATGCGCGCGATTGCGATCCTGAAGGCGGCTTGGCGCGAGCCCATAGACATCCTCGCCGCCGGCGCCGACGACGATTTCGCGTTCGGCCTGCTGTCGGACGGCCACGGCGAGCGTGGCCGCTGGTCCTATGTGATGGCCGCGCCCACCGAGGTCCTGACCGTCTCCGCCGAGGATGCCCGTGACCCGTTCCAGGCCCTGAAGGCCCTGCTCGGTCCGGCCCAGGCGACCCACCCGGACGCGCCGCCGTTCCAGGGCGGCCTGGCGGGCCTGCTGGGCTACGACCTTGGCGCAAGACTGGAAGGTGTCGGCCACCCTGGCCGGCCCGAATGGCCCGACGTGGCCTGCGGCCTCTATCTCAGCCTCCTGGCCTTCGATCACGCCAAGGGCGAGGTACTCGCCATCGGGCGGGGCGCGGACGAGACGGAGGCGGCCGCGCGGGCGCGCGCGGCGCTCGGCCTGCTGGAGCGCCCCTCCGCCGCCGCGGTCTCGGGGCCGCTCAGCGACAGCTTCAACGTGCTGACGCCCGGCGAGGTCTATGAGGCGTCGGTGGCCGCCGTGGTCGCACGCATCGCGGCGGGCGAGATCTTCCAGGCCAACATCGTCCGCGCCTGGGGCGGGCGGCTTCGGCCCGGCACTCGGCCCATCGACCTGGCCCACCGCCTGATCGGGTCCAGCCCCGCGCCTTTCGCCGGCTATCTGAAGCTGCCGGGACGGGCGCTCGTTTCCAATTCGCCCGAACGCTTCGTCAGCGTGCGCGCCGACGGCGGGCTGATCGTCGAAACCCGCCCGATCAAGGGGACCCGGCCGCGCGGCGGCACACCCCCCGCCGACGAGGCGCTCAAACAGGAATTGCTGGGCTGCGCCAAGGACCGGGCCGAGAACCTGATGATTGTCGATCTGATGCGCAACGACCTGTCCCGGGTCTGCCGGCCGGGCGGCGTCAAGGTGACCGAGCTCTTCAAGATCGAAACCTTCGCCAACGTCCATCACCTGGTCTCCACTGTCATCGGCCTTATCGCCCCCGGGCTGTCGGCGCTCGACCTGCTGGAAGCGGCCTTTCCTCCCGGCTCGATCACCGGCGCGCCGAAGATCCAGGCCATGAAGGTGATCGCCGACTACGAGCCGGCCCGCGGCCCCTTCTATGGGGCGATGTTCTGGGCGGGCGTCGACGGCGCCTGCGATTCCAGCGTGCTGATCCGCACCGCCGCGTTCGTCGAAGATCCTCAGGGCTGGGGCTATGAGACCCAGGCCGGCGCGGGCATCGTCGCCGACAGCGATCCGCGACTGGAGCGGCTGGAGACCGAGGCCAAGATCGACGCCCTGCGCCGCGGGCTGACCGGTGACGCCTCATGATCCCCGAGGACGACCGGGGCCTGCTCCTGGGCGATGGCCTGTTCGAGACGATTCTCGCCCTGGACGGACGCCTGCAGCACTTTGACGCCCACATCGAGCGCATGATCCGGGGCTGCGCCGTGATCGGCCTTGAGCCGCCGGATCCGAGGGCCGCCCGCCGCGCGGCTGAGGCTGCCGCCCACCCCCTGGCGGGACGGGCGGTCGTCCGCATCACCCACACCGCCGGTTCAGGCCGGGGCCTGGAGCGTCCCGAAGGATCGGCCCCGCGCCAGATCGTCACCGCGGGTCCGGCGCCGGCCTGGACGGGCGCCGTGCGCCTGGCCCTGTCGTCGATCCGCCGCAACCCGACCTCGCCCGCCTCACGGCTGAAGAGCCTGGCCTACCTGGACAACGTGATGGCCCGCCGTCAGGCGCGAGAGGCGGGC
>FTIH01002825.1_pt2 | contig 24836 bp, 24 predicted proteins | sample 1658451 | NCBI WGS metagenome assembly FTIH01 (sample SAMEA3914826, study PRJEB12502) | metagenome | biome: forest; material: soil | place: Canada | collected 2011-07-03 | depth 0.3 m
TCCCGGGCCATGCCGGCGACGCCCTGGGCGCGGAGCTCATGCGGGCGCTGAAGCGGCGCCTCGGCCCGGATGTGCGCTTCGTAGGCGTCGGCGCCGCCGGCATGGCCCGGGAAGGCCTGCGGAGCGCGTTCGACGTCTCGGAACTCTCCATCGTGGGACTGGTGGACGGACTCATGGCGTTCGGACGGGCCCGGCGGCGCGCGAGGCAGGTTGCGGACATCGCGGCGCGAGAGGAGCCCGACGTCGCCGTGCTTATCGATTCCTGGGGGTTCAGCTACCTGACCGCCCGCGAGCTTCGCCGACGCTCGCCCCGATTGCGGCTGGTGAAGTATGTAGCGCCCCAGGCCTGGGCGACGCGACCGGGCAGGGCGAAGGCCCTCGCGCGGACCTTCGATCACCTGCTCTCCATCATCGCCTTCGAGGCGCCAATGTTCGAGGCGGCCGGCGCCGCGGTCACCTTCGTGGGCCATCCGGCGCTCACTGGCCCCCCGGACAAGGCCGACCCGGCCCGGCTGCGGACGCGCATCGGCGCCGAGGCCGACGATCCGATCCTGCTGGTCCTTCCCGGAAGCCGCAGGTCGGAGATCGAGAGGCTGTCGCCTCCGTTCGCGGAGGCCGTCCGTATACTGATGGCTCAACGCCCCACCCTCAGGGTTGTCGTGCTGGCGGCGCCCGGCGTGGAGGATCTGGTGCGCGCCAAGGTCGCCGCATGGCCGACCCGCGCCGACGTGATTTCAGATCCCGTGGGGAAGGCGGACGTCATGGGAGCGGCTGTCGTCGCCTTGGCCTGCAGCGGCACCGCGACTGTCGAGCTCGCGGCGGCCGGGTGTCCGATGGTGGTCGCCTATCGCGTTGGGCCGATCACGTATCAGATCGCCAGGCGGATCATCCGGACCCGATTTATCAACCTGGTCAACATAGCCGCCGACGCCCCTGTCGCGCCTGAGCTGATCCAGGACACCTGCACGGGCCCGCGGCTGGCGCTGGAGGTGGCGCGGCGGCTGGATGACCCGCGCCTGCGCGCCGAACAGGTGGCCGCCCAGGACGCGGCCCTCCTGCGCCTGGGCCGGGGTGGACCGCCCACGGCGGACGCCGCCGCGGATGTGATCGCCAGGATGCTGGCCTAGCTAGCCGCCGCCCGCGGGCAGGATCAACGAGAACACCGCTCCCCGCGGCGCCCCGCGCCTGGCCAGGGCCCGGCCGTGGTGGGCGATGGCGACCTGCCGGGCGATGTTCAGCCCGATGCCGGAGCCACCGGTCTTGGTGCTGAAGAAAGGCACGAAGAGGCGATCCAGATCGTCCGGCAGGCCCCGCCCGTTGTCTGACACCATGAGCTCCACAAGGCCCTCTTCGGCGTGCCGGAACACGATCGTCACCGAGGGCTCCGCGATCCCCTCCACCGCCTCGGCGGCGTTCTTGACGAGATTGACCAGGGCCTGTTCTAGCATTTCCGGGTCGGCGCAGAGGACCAGGTCCTGGGGGCGGACTTCGCTGGCGTAGGCCACGCCGCGCGCCCGGAGCATCGGCTCAAACAGCTGATCCAGCCCTGCCATGAGGTCGGACAGGTGGATGGCGACTCGCCGCGGGGCCGGCAGTTCGGCCACCTTCCTGTAGCGGTCGACGAAACTCATCAGGCCCTGGCTGCGCCGTGCGATCACCTGGACCGCAGCGGCGGTCTCGTTGGACGCGCCTGGATGGTCGTTCAACAGGTCTTCGAGGCTCTCCGCCAGGGATACGATCGGAGTGAGGGAGTTCATCATCTCATGGGCGAGGATGCGCACGAGATCCTGCCACGCCCCGACCTCGACCGCGGCGAGTTCACCCGAAACGCTCTGCAGCGACACCAGTCGCCGCGTCTGGCCACCGGGAAGGGCGAAGCCGGCCACCGAGGCGAGGACGCGCCTGCCGTCGGCGAGGCGCAGGATTTCCCGTCCGCCGGGGGCGAGGGCCATCACGCGCGCCACTGCGTCTGGGCCCAAGACGCGGATGTCGGTGAACCGCGCGGCGGCTTCGCGGGCCAGCAGCCGGGCCGCGTGGTTGCTTTGCTCGATCGCGCCGTCCGGCCGGATCACGAAGAGGGCGGCCCCGACTGTGTCGAGCATGCTTTCCAGAAGATCGTTGCGCCGCTGGCGGTCAGTCCTGTCGGCGTCGAGGCGGTCGGCCGCCCGATCGATGGCGGCGCCCAGGTCGCTGAACGCGGCAGGCATCCGCGCGGGCCGCTCGATTGCGCCACCCGCCAGGCCGTCCGCGAAGGTCGCCAGGATGCGGTCGGCGGTGCGGGCGTGGCTCGCCAGGTTGGCCGTGGCCAGGCCGGCGAACGCCAGGAGCACCAGTGCGGTGGCGTAATAGTGGAAGCGGATCGCCACATCGCCCGCTCCCCAGACCAGCGCCGCGATGGTCACGGCCCGAATGGCGACGCCGAAGGCGAAGTTCGAGGGGCCCCAGAGCCTAAAGCCCATGTTTGGTCATCCGCCGGTAAAGCGCCGGCCGGGTCAGGCCAAGCGCCGCCGCGGCCTGGCTGATGTTGCCGTCGTGACGGGCGAGCGCGCGCTGGATCGCGTGTCGCTCCATGAGGTCGAGGTTCAGTGTGTCGCCCGACCGCCTGGAGCGCGTGAGGTCCGCGGCGGCGGCCATGGCGTCGACGAGCGCCGCGTTTCGCCACGGCTTGAGCACGAAATCGGCCGCGCCGCGCTTAAGGGCCTGCACCGCCAACGCGACCCCGCCGTAGACGGTCATCAACACCACGGAAACCGCGCCATCCGCGGCCTGGACCAGGTCCAGCACCTCGAGCCCGGCGCGTCCGGTGTGTTCGCCTGGCGCGAAGTTCATGTCGAGCAGGATCACGTCGTAGGCCCGGCCGGTCAGAAGGCCGGCGACGCCTTCAGGCCTGGTCAGGACATCCACCCGCTCGGCCTCGCGCATGAGGGCCATCCGCGCGGACTCGGCCACATCAGGATCGTCGTCAAGGACCAGCACCTTGCCCAAGCGGCTCATGCCTCCAGACTAAGGCTCATTGGCCAAAACCGGAAAGCCAGCGAGGCCAATGGGTTGGCGGCCAATGGGCGCCTGCTGCACATCCAGGGTGTCCGATTGCGGACACCCCGAGGGCTCGGAGGCGGCCTCGGGTAAGTCTAAGTGATTGCTTTTGCGTGATTTCAACGCGCCCGCCTTCGACGCCATACTGGCGGCGTCAGGAGACGAGCATGAGCGCAGAGATGGATCTGAAGGTCCATCGACCGTGGTGGCGATCGACGGCGGCGCGCGTCTGCGCCGTCGCCGTGCTGGTGGTCGTGGCGTGCGTGGTCATGGCCTTGGCCTTCCTCGGCCGTGCGCGCAGCTCCGTGCGCGTGCCGTTGCAAAGCCTGAGCATCGATGTGGCCAGCACGGGCGTGTTCCACGACCTGACCTCCCTGCAGGGCAAGGTCGTTCCGCGCGACACCATCTATCTGGACACCCTCGAAGGCGGGCAGGTGCAAAAGGTGCTGGTGCAGGCCGGCGACAGGATCACCGCGGGGCAGCCGCTGGTGGCCTTCCGCAACACCCAGCTGGAACTTGAGGTCCTCGATCAGGAAGGTCGCCTGGTGGAGTCGATCACCCAGCTGCAGGCCTACGAAAAGCAGCTCGAACAGAATCGCGCCGATAACGAAAAGACCCTGGCCCAGATCGACTACAACGTCCTTCGCCTGCAGCGGATGGCGGGTCGGCGCGATCCGCTGCTCAAGGCGGGCTTCGTGCCGCGCGAACAGACCGATCAGATCCACGACGAACTGGACTACGACCGAGCCCTGCGCCCTGTGCAGGCGCAGACCAATCAGCGCCAGGACGCCTTACGCCTGCAGCAGCTGCCCCAGATCCACGCCGAAATGGACAGCCTGCAGCGCAGCCTCTCGATCACCCGTACGAAGCTCGGCGACCTGACGGTCAAGGCTCCCGTGTCGGGTCGGTTGACCGCGATGGACCTGAAGATCGGCGAAAACCGCAACCGGGGCGACCGCCTGGGCGAGATCACCCTGGACGCCGGCTTCAAGATTTCGGCGGACGTAGACGAGTTCTACCTGTCGCGGGTCCATGCCGGCCAGAGCGCCGACGTCGACCTGGATGGCCGCACGCTCAAGCTCGTGGTCACACGCCTCTACCCCCAGGTCCACGGCGGGACATTCACCATCGATCTGGCCTTCACGGCCGCGGCGCCATCCAGCCTGCTGCCCGGCGAGGCGGTGCAGGGGAAGCTTTCGCTCGGCGCGGACCTCCCCGGCATGGTCCTTCCGGCAGGGCCGTTCCTTGAGCGGACGGGCGGGGACTGCATCTTCGTGTTGTCCGCGGACGGCCATCACGCAGACCGCCGGCGCATCAAGATCGGCCGGCGCAATTCCGAACAGGTGGAGGTCCTCTCGGGCCTGAGGCCTGGCGAGAGGGTGGTCACTTCGGACTACCAGGGTTGGGACAAGATCGATCGCCTCGATCTGACGTCATAGGGACCAAGACCATGCTGACACTCGATCAGGTCTCCAAGACCTACAGGACCTCGGATGTGGAGACGCGGGCGTTGGATCGCGTGTCGCTGCAGATCGCGCCCGGTGAGTTCGTGGCCATCATGGGCCCGTCCGGCTGCGGCAAGTCCACGTTGCTCAACGTCGTCGGCCTTCTCGATCAGCCGACCACCGGGCGGTACGAATTCTTTGGTGAGGAGGTCTCGCGCTCCAGGGAAGCGCAACTGACCCGCCTGAGGCGGGACAAGATCGGATTCGTGTTCCAGAGTTTCAACCTGATTGACGACCTGTCGGTGGCGCAGAACGTCGAGGTGGCGCTGATCTACCGTGGCGTTGCGGTGGGTGAGCGCAAACGGCGGGTCACCGCCGCACTGGAACGCGTGGGGCTGGGCCATCGCGCACGCCACCGGCCCCAACAGTTGTCCGGCGGCCAGCAGCAGCGCGTGGCGGTGGCAAGGGCGCTGGTGTCCGAACCCAAGCTGATCCTGGCGGACGAACCTACCGGCAACCTCGACACCGCCAATGGCGAGGCGGTGATGGGCCTGCTCAAGGACGCCGCCGCTCAGGGTGTGACGGTGGTGATGGTGACCCACTCGCTGGTCCACGCCGGCGAGGCCCAGCGGACCATCAAGCTGCTCGATGGCCGGGTGGTCTCTGAAACCCAGCTCGCCGCCTGAGGAGGGCGAGATGTTTCGCAACTACCTTGCCGCCGCTATCGGCAACCTGGGTCGCAACTGGCTCTATGCAGGGGTCACGGTCCTCGGCCTCGCCATCAGCTTCACGGCGGCCATCCTGATCGGCCTCTATGTCCGCGACGAATTCAGCTACGATCGATGGCTGCCCGACCATCGCGACGTCTATCTGGTCTCCCAGACCCTTTCGCCGCCAGGCGGCGCCGGGGGCGAAATGGACGCCGACCCGACGCGGTCGGACGTCGCGGGCCTATTGAAGCTCGACTTTCCACAGGTTGAGGAGACCACGAGACTGGTCGCGGCCCAGCCGATCGTCAGGCGGGGGAATGTGGAAGCCGTGGAACCTCGGGTGTTCTGGGCCGATCCCAACCTCTTCAAAGTATTGCGGCTGCCGGTTGTGGCTGGAGATCTGACCGCGGCGTTGCAAAAGCCCGACAGCATCGTCCTGACCCAGGCCCTGGCGCGAAAGTACTTCGGCCGCGACGACCCGATCGGCGAAACCCTTACGCTTAACCCCGCAGCTGGGGGGGTTCCTGGCGGAGACCTGGCGTCGCTCAACAGCCCGCATCCGATGCACGTGACCGCCGTGATCGCGGACCTGCCGTCGGAAACGCATCTCAGGGCTGACGCCTTCGCGTCCGGACAGGCGTCCTTTTCCCGCCTCGCCTGGCTGGACCGCGGTCCAGCGTGGCCCTTCGGTCAAGCCGCCTACACCTATGTGAAGCTGAGGCCGGGGGCGTCGGGCGCGGCGCTGGCCCGCGCCTTGCCTGGATTCGTGGCGAGGCACGTCGCCGCGGCGCCCTTGATGGGGTCGAGGTTCGCCCTGCGCCTCAGTCCGATCGCCGACCTGCATCTGGACGGACGTCGCGATGTGATGGGAGCCATGACGCCGCGGGGAGACCGCGCGGTCCTGGAGGCCATCGCCGCGACCGGCGGTCTGATTCTGGCGGTGGCGATGATCAACTTCATCACCCTTGTGACGGCGCGCGGCGCGCGGCGCGCCCGGGAGGTCGCTGTCCGCAAGGTTGTGGGCGCACGCCGGCGCGACCTCGTGATCCAGTTCATGGGGGAGGCGATCTTCGTTGTCGTGCTGGCGATGGTCCTGGCCGTCGCCCTGGCCGAACTGGGATTGCCGTTCGTAAACGCCTACCTGCAGCGAACCATGACGTTTGACTATGGTCGTGATCCGACCGTCCTGGCGTGCCTCGTGGGTGTCACGATCACTGTGGGATTGGTCGCGGGGGCCTATCCGGCGTTGACGCTCTCGGCGTTCCGGCCTGTCGCGGCGCTCAAAGGCGGTCCGGCTCAGGTCTCGGGATCACCCGCCGTGCGACAGGCCCTGATCCTGGTTCAGTTCGCCGTGCTGATCGGCCTGATCCTGTGCGCGGCGACCCTGTTCCGCCAAACCCGGTTCGCCCTGCAAGGAGATCTTCGCCTGAACAAGGACCAGGTGCTCTGGGTCAGCGTCCCTCGCCCGTGCGGGCGAGTTCTGAGCGACGCGTTCAGGGCTGTCCCTGGTGTCCGTGACGCGGTCTGTTCCAGTGAGGTCCCGCTCACCAATGGCAGTGTTCCGGTCGTGGCTATCGGGATCAAGGGGCGTCAGGTACGGGTGAATCTGTCGCCTGTGGATTTCGGATTCCTCGAGTTCTATGGGCTGACGCCCTTGGCCGGCCGGTTCCTCGATCGAGCCCACGGCGCGGATGCGCGGCTGCTCCAGCCTGGCGCCGAGGGGAATCCCTCGGTGGTCCTCAACGAGAGCGCCGTGAGACTCCTAGGCTACTCAGCGCCACAGTCGGCGGTCAGCCAGTCTTTCGCCTGGAGCCGGATCCATTCCCCGCCAGGTGGGGCGAACAACAGCATGCTGGCGCCGCAGTCCTCCGAGGTGGTGGGCGTGGTCCGGGACTTCTCGATGGGTTCGGCGCGCAGCCCGGTCGAGCCGTTGATCTTCTATGTCGACCCCGACCTTTGGGCGTCTCTCAATGTGCGCCTGTCGGGTCACGACATTCCGCAGACGCTTCAGGCGCTGGACAGGATGTGGCGCAGCCGGGGCAATGTCCGGCCGATGCAGCGCCTATTCGTCGATCAGGCCACCCGCGAGCTCTACAAGGACGTGATCACCCAGGGCGTGGCGATCGGCATCTGCGCCGGGCTGGCTATCTTCATCGCCTGTATCGGCCTGTTCGCCCTGGCGGCGTTCACGACCGAACGGCGGACCAAGGAGATCGGTGTGCGCAAGGCCATGGGCGCCAGCACCTTCGACGTGGTGAAGCTGCTGCTTTGGCAGTTCACCCAGCCTGTGCTGTGGGCCAACCTAATCGCCTGGCCGGCGGCATGGTGGGCCATGGACCACTGGCTGCGCGGCTTCGCCTACCACGTGGACCTGCCCCTCTGGCTGTTCGCTGCGGCGACCGTGGGGGCGGTGATCATCGCCTGGGCGACGGTGGCGACCCACGCCTGGCTCGTGGCGCGGGCCAAGCCAGTCACCGCGCTCCGGTACGAATAGGCGGCGCTGGCCGGATCAGGGCTTGGCGGGCGGCGGGCCGCCGGTGCGCTGGGGCAGGTTGTACATCACCTTGCCGTCGGGCCAGGTGATGCTGGCGTCAAAGCCGCCTTTGCGGCCATCCCGGAGGGGATGGATGGTGAGCGTCACCTTGTCGCCGGGGCTGATGGTGTGCTTGCTCCAGCCGTTGCGGCTGAGATAGCTGGGGCTCATGCCCTCTATGCCGTATTCGTCCGTGGCGCCCGCGGCGTTCGGCACCAGGAAGACGATCCAGGTGTGAGGCTGCGTCCACTGGAATTCCTTCACGGTGCCGTTGATCTGGACGTTCTTGTCCATATCGAACATGGCCGTGGAGTGGTGCGCGAGGGCGGGGGCGGCGGCCGCAAGCGCGCCGGCGGCGGCCAGAACGGCCACGGCGGCCCGGATGCAGTTACGCGTCATCTTGGTCTCCATGATCAGTGGGCCGCCGGGGCGGCCGCGCCCTGGGGCGCCGGTTCATTGTCCAGGCGGAAGCCCGCCCGGCCTTGTTCATCCGCGGAGTCGTGGTTGTTCTGCTCGCAGACGTATTCCTCGATCTGCCAGTCCTTGTGGCGCAGATAGGGGCGCGTCACGGTCCACGGCTTGGTCAGGACCGCGGGGTCCTCGATGGTGGTGGCGATCTCGAGCTTGTCCGGCCCCGTCTGGTGATAGCGCTCGACGATATGGACCTTGTCGCTGTGCCCGACGCCCGGCGCGATGTCGGTGTGTGGCTCGAGCGCGATGGTGTCGACCACCAGGGTGTCGCCCTCCCAGTGACCGATGGAGTCACCGTTGAAGGTCTGGTCCGGATCGTCGGGATGCTTGCGGCCGTCCGTGTAGATGCGGCGCACCTGGCTGTCGGTCTCGATCGCAATGGTCACCCGGCCCGGAGAATAGATGAACTCCAGGGGATAGGGCATCTGCATGATCTGCGGCACGCCGGGCGGCAGGCAGTTGGCGTTCTGGTTCTGGACGTTCTCGCCCTTGGCCTGGCTGGACTGGAAGGCTTTCAGCTTCGCGGCGTACTCGGGCGTCAGGGACGGTGGTTCGGGACGCCCGCCTGCCCCGAACAGGGCCGACCAGTCGATCTGCCAGACGCCCTGGGTCCAGTCCGGCAGCTTGGCCAGGCTCGCCCAGTCGGCGGCGGTTTCAGCGGCGGCGGCCGAGGATAGTCCACTGGCGACGGCCAGCAGGCCTGCGGCGGCGAGCGCGGTGCGTGTCAGGCGAAAGGGCATCAAGCCTCCCATACTGTTGGCGGGTCTGATGTCCGCTTGCGAACGCATTTAGCGGAGCCGGGCCGTCATGAACAGGGTCAGGAGTCCTTATTCCATGGGCCAAATTCAAAGGCCCATGCCCCGCATCTCGTTTCCGTCCGCGTCGATGCGCCCGTTCATCCGGCGCCGCGGCCTGACGCGGGAGGCGGTCGCAGGGCTGGCTTTGCAAAGCCGCATGTTCGCGTCCAAGCTCCAGGCGAATCGACGACGTGCGTCGGGGAGTAGAGCGTGACGGACGCGGCGTTCAACGGCACCGTCCTTCCGACGACGCCTTCGGGCGCTGGACCGACGGCCCGGCAGGTGGCTTCCGTCGTCGCGGGCAATGCGCTCGAGTTCTACGACTTCCTCACCTATTCGCTTTTCGCCGTGCAGATCGGCCAGACGTTCTTCCCGTCGAGCAACCCGGCCTCCAGCCTGCTGGCGTCCCTGGGCGCCTTCGGCGCGGGGTTCCTGACCCGGCCCATCGGCGCCATCGTGATCGGCAGGTTCGGCGACAGGGCCGGGCGCAAGCCGGCCATGCTCCTGACCTTCGCCCTGATGGGGCTGTCGATCGTCGGCCTGGCGTTGACGCCGTCGTTCCAGATGATCGGCATCGCTGCGCCCATCACCGCCATCGCCTTCCGCCTCGCGCAGGGGTTCGCCCTGGGCGGCGAGGTCGGGCCGAGCACGGCCTATCTGATCGAGGCGGCCCCGCCGGGGCGCCGGGGCCTCTACGTGTCGCTACAGTACCAGGGGCAAGGGGCGGCCATCCTGTGCGCGGGCCTTATCGGGGTCGCCCTCAACACCCTTCTCGACGCCGGGACCATGCGCCTGTGGGGCTGGCGGATCGCCTTCCTGGCGGGTGCGACGATCGTCCCTTTTGGCCTGGCGGTGCGGCGCGGACTGGTCGAAACCCTGCATCAGCCCGAAGCAGCCGCCGTCGGCGGCGAGGTCCGATCGGCGAGATACCTGCGCGTCGCCGTGCTCGGGCTCTTTCTGCTCGCGTCCGGGACGACGGTCACCTACGTGCTCACCTACATGACCACCTATGCCGCCTCGACGCTGCACATGCCGATCGGCCTGGCGTTCGGCGCGTCTGCGATCCTGGGCCTGACCACGGTGGTGTTCTGCCCGCTCGGGGGGTGGCTCTCGGACAGGTTCGGCCGCAAGCCGGTGATGATGGTCCCGTGGGCGACGCTGGCCGTCCTCGCCGTGCCATGCTTTTCAGTGATCGCACACCTTCGCAGCCAGTTGGCGCTCTTCAGCGCCACCGCGCTCATGGCGGGCGCGGGCGCCATCGGCGGGGCGGCCATGCTCGCCGCCATCACCGAATCCCTGCCCAAGCCCGTGCGGTCGGCGACCCTCGCCCTGGTCTACGCCCTGGCGATCGCGATCTTCGGCGGTTCGGCCCAGTTCAATGTGGCCTGGCTGACCGGAGCGACCCACAATCCGGTCGCGCCGGCCTGGTACATGGTCGTGGGGGTCTGCGTCGGCCTCGTCGCCATGGCGGCGATGCGCGAGACCGCGCCTGCCAGGCGATGAGGTCCTGACAGTTCGAGCTTCACTTCAGGTCAAGAGCCGGGTGTCTTGAAAACCCGGAAGATCTGGCAGCTGACTCAGCCGCGCTTGTCGATCGGAACGTAGTCCCGCTGGACGGCGCCGGTATAGAGCTGGCGCGGACGCGCGATCCGGAAGTCCGGGTCCTCGATCATTTCTCGCCATTGCGCGACCCAGCCCACGGTGCGGGCCACGGCGAACAGGACAGTGAACATCTCGCTGGGGAAGCCCATCGCGTTCAGGATGATGCCCGAATAGAAGTCCACGTTGGGGTACAGCTTGCGCGAGACGAAGAAGTCGTCGTTGAGGGCGATCCTCTCGAGCTCCATGGCGACCTTGAGCACCGGATCGTCGTGCTTGCCCAGCTCGTCGAGCACTTCGTGGGCGGTCTGCTGCATGACCTTGGCGCGCGGGTCGTAGTTCTTGTAGACCCGGTGGCCGAAACCCATCAGCCGGTATTTGCGGTCCTTCACGCCCTGGACGTATTCGGGGATGCGGTCGACGGTCCCGATCTCTTTGAGCATGTTCAGCGCCTCTTCGTTGGCGCCGCCGTGGCTGGGCCCCCAAAGGCAGGCGATTCCCGCCGCCACGCAGGCGAAGGGATTCGCGCCGGACGAGCCGGACATGCGCACCGTGGAGGTCGAGGCGTTCTGCTCGTGGTCGGCGTGCAGGATGAAGATGCGGTTCATCGCCCGCACCAGGACCGGGTTCAGCACATAGTCCTCCGCAGGCACGGCGAAGCACATGCGCAGGAAGTTCTCCGAATAGGTCAGGTTGTTGCGTGGGCTCACGAAGGGCTGACCCATCCAGTACTTCATCGCCCGGGCGGCGATGGTCGGCATCTTGGCGATCAGCCGGTGGGTGGAAATCTCGCGCTGCTTGGGATCGGTGACGTCGATGGAGTCCGGATAGAAGGCCGACAGGGCGCCGACCGTGCCGGTCAGCACGCCCATGGGGTGCGCGTCGCGCCGGAAGCCCTCGAAGAAGCGGTCGAACTGGGCGTGCAGCATCGTGTGATAGGTGATGTTGCGCTCGAACTGGGCGTACTGGGCCGCGGTCGGCAACTCGCCGTAAAGCAGCAGGTAACAGATCTCGAGGAAGGAGCAATTCTCGGCCAACTGGTCGATGGGATAGCCGCGGTGCAGCAAGATACCCTTGTCGCCATCGATGAAGGTGATCCGGCTCTCGCAGCTTGCCGTCGAGGTGAAGGACGGATCGTAGGTGAACACGTCCGCATCGCCGTAGAGTTTGCGAACATCCACGACGTCAGGGCCAAGCGAGCCCTTCATGACCTTTAAATCAAAGGACTTGTCACCCAGTCGCAGGACTGCGGGCGCGGCTTTGTCGTCCATGCGCAACTCCCTTCTCGCTGACTGAGCGAGCTGTGCGTTCGAAGCTGAACGGCCTTATAGCGCCTTATAGGGGGCGGGAAAGGGCGTCGTCGATGCGTCCCAGCGCCTGATCGCGCCGCAGTGCAAAAAGAGTACTCGCCAGATCGGGCGCTGGCGAGCCGGCCGTCAGCACACCCCGCAAAACGGGCCCGATCTCGCCGAACTTGATGCCCTCGAGGGCCGCGAATTGCTTCAGAGCCTCACCCAGCGCCTCGCGCGTCCAGTCGTTCTGCTCCGCAAGGCTTTTCCGCAGGCGCGCAAGCCTCTGCACGGCCTCGGCGCTGAGCAGGGTGCGGGTCTTCTCGTCGAGCCGCAGCGGCCGGCTGAGCAGGGCGAAGGTCGCGAGCACCGGCAGGTCGAGTAGGGTCTTGGCGCCTTCCTTGACCAGGGGGATGGCGTTCCTCAGCCCCTCCTGCTCCGCCTCGCCCAGGGCCTCGCCCCTGGCGGCGAGCAAGGCGGTCACCAGCTCGAACAGCCGATCGTTGTCGGCGACGCGGATGTAGTGGGCGTTGGTGGCGTTCAACTTCGCGACGTCGAAGCGTGCGCCGGCCTTGACCACGTCCCTGACGTCGAACCAGGCGACGGCCTGCTCGATGCTGAAGATCTCATCGTCGCCGTGCCCCCAGCCCAGCTTGGTCAGGTAGTTGCAGACCGCCTCGGGCAGATAGCCCAGCTCCTTCAGCTCGCCCACGGTCTGGGCGCCGTGGCGCTTGGACATCTTGGCGCCGTCGGGGCCGAGGATCAGCGGCAGGTGACCGAACAAGGGCGGCGTCCAGCCCATGGCCAGGTAGATCAGGGTCTGGCGCGCGGCGTTGCCCAGGTGCTCCTCGCCGCGGATGACGTGGGTCACGCCCATGTCGTGGTCGTCGACGGTGACCGCGAGGTTGTAGGTCGGCGCGCCGTCACTGCGCACGATGATCAGGTCTTCCAGGTCCTTGTTGGGGATGCGCACCGTGCCCCGGATGGCGTCCTCGATCACCGTCTCGCCGTCCAGGGGGGCCTTCAGGCGAATGGTGAAGGTCTTGCCGATCTGGTCGGGGCCGGGCGTCCGGTCGCGCCAGGGCGAGCGGATGGCGTGGCCCTCGACGCGCGAGGAAGCCTTCAGCGCATCGGTCTCCTCGGCGGTGAGAAAGCAGTGATAGGCCCAGCCCTTTTCCACGAGCTGGTCGGCGACCTCCCGATGCAGGTCGGCCCGTGCGAACTGGAACACCGGTGCGCCGTCGTACTTCAGGCCCAGCCATTCGAGACTGTCGAAGATCACCTGGACGGAGGCCTCGGTCGATCGCTGCCGGTCGGTATCCTCGATGCGCAAAAGGAACCGGCCGCCGTTGTGGCGCGCATAAAGCCAGTTGAACAACGCCGAGCGGGCGTTGCCGATGTGCATGGAGCCGGTGGGCGAGGGGGCGATCCGGGTGACGACGGTCATGGGGCCTGGGAAGGTGGGGACGGGACGCGCATTGTTGCGGCGCAGCCGGCGCCTCTTAGCACGCGTCTCCGTGCGGTACATAGGGCGGTGCGGACGGCGTCAAATCGGTTGATCCCGAGCGATCCCTCGGCCTCAATATACGCGGGGTTGTGGTGGGGCGACGGGCGCGATGAATCTGGGCCGGAACGACGAGGCTGAGCGGTGAGCGTCATTGCATGGCGCGTTTCGGCCCCTGCGATCGAGGTCCGGGGGATCCTGTCCGGCGTGGCCGCCGAAGTCCGGGCGCAGGCGGACCGATGGTTCGTCTGGGCCCCTGTGTCGTTCGGCGCGGGCTGCGGTGTCTATTTCGCCCTGTCGGCCGAACCATCGGTCTGGATCGCCCTGGTCCTGGCCGTGGCCGCCATCGCAGCGGCGACCACCGCCCGCACCCTCAGCCGCAATCGCGCTGTCGTCATCGCTCTCAGCCTGGTCGCGTTTGGCGCCTGCGGCTTCCTCGCGGCCAAGGCGCGGACCCTGGGCGTCGCCGCGCCGGTGGTCTGGCAGCGGACGACCGGAACCGTCGAGGGCTGGGTGGTGGATGTCGCGGGCCCCGGATCGGGCGGCGGGCGGCTCCTGATCGCGCCCTACCGCATCGACGGGCTGGCGCCGGATCGCCTGCCGGCGCGTGTGCGCCTGACCGTTGGCCCCGACGGCCTGATCGGCCCGGGCGAGGCGGTGCGGCTGAGGGCCATCGTCGGACCGCCCCCGGACCCCGCCAGCCCCGGCGCCTATGACTTCGCCCGGGACGCCTTCTTCCAGGGCGTGGGCGGCGTCGGCTTCACACTGGACAAACCCATGATCGTGGCGGGGCCACGCCCGCCAGCCGGGCTGAACGTCCTGATGGCCGTGAACGCCGCGCGCTGGTCGCTGGCGCGCCGGATGATCGACGACATGGGCGTCGCCACCGGGGGGATCGCCGTAGCCATGACCACGGGCCACGAAGCCTGGCTGCAGCCGGCGGACGTCCAGTCGATGCGCGATTCAGGCCTGACCCACATCCTTTCGATATCCGGCGTCCACATGGCGATCGTGGGGGGCTTCGTGTTCCTCTTGATGCGGAGCCTGATCGCGCTGTGGCCCTGGCTGGCCTTGAGGATCCCGGGCAAGAAGGTCGCCGCGGGCGGGGCGCTTTTCGCGGTGGGTGTCTATCTGATCGTCTCCGGTGCGCCGGCGCCGGCCGTGCGCTCGGCCGTGACCCTTTCTGTCGCCTTCGCCGCCGTGCTCTTCGACCGCCGCGCCGTCAGCCTGCATGCCCTGGCGGTGGCGGCCCTGATCGTCCTGGTCCTGCAGCCCGAAGCCGTGGCCCAGCCGGGGTTCCAGATGTCATTCGCGGCGACCGCCGCCCTGATCGCCATGGCCGAGGCCTGGCCCCACCCGGTGCGCGAGCTGAAGGTCCCCTGGCCCATCCGCCTTGTGCAGGGGGCGATGGGCTGGCTCGCCGTGGCCATCGCGGCCAGCTTTGTCGCCGGCGCGGCCACCGAGCCGTTCGCCATCCAGCATTTCAACCGCGTCTCGATCTACGGCCTGCCGGCCAACCTGCTCATGGAGCCGCTCTCGACCATCCTGATCATGCCCGCCCTGGCGGTCGGCGCCCTGATGGAGGCCATGGGCGCAGGCGGAGACGTGCTGAAGGTCGCCGGATTCGGCATCCACCTGCTGACCCAGTTGTCGGCTGCGGTGGCGCATTGGCCGGTGGCGGCCTGGATCGTGCCGAGCGCGCCGGATGTCGCCCTGCCGATCGCCTTCGTCGGCGTGCTGGGCCTGTGCCTGTGGCGCGGACGGATCCGCTGGCTGTTCCTGCCGCTCGCCCTGGCGGTCTCGATCTGGCCAAGACCGGCCCCGCCCGTGGCCTGGATCGCCTCGGACGGCGGCGGCGCGGCGATCACCGAGCGGGACAACTCTGTCTTCCTGAGACCCGACGCCAAGAAGTTCGCCTCCGACCTCTGGGCCAAGCGGCGCGGCCTGACCGAGCCCAAGGACGGGGAGGCGGTGATGCAGCGCCACTTCGACTGCAACCGGCTGCGCTGTTTTCCCACGGCCCCGGACGCCGTGCGCCTCTCCGCCTGGTGGACGAAGCGCCGGCCCAACGCGGACGACCTGGACCGTCTCTGCGCGGGCGCGGACATCGTGATCTTCCGCGCCCAGGCGCCGCCCGGATGGTGTCCGGCCGCGGCGGTCCTGACGGCGGCGGATTTCGATCGGGGCGGGTCGGTGGAAATCTATCGCGCCGAGCAGGGCTGGCGGTACGTCTGGGCCAACGACCTGAGGGGGGCGCGGCCCTGGACGGAGGCTGGTCAGCGCTAGCGGCGCGACCGCAAAGCGCCGCCGCCGGCGCGGTGGGGCGCCGCCGGCGGCGGCCGTACGGGCCTGTCGGTGAGTGTCAGCCAGGCCGAACCGGTCTCAGCAGGCCCAGGTGTGGACGACGGTGTAGCTGGTCTGCATGCCGTAGAAGTAGCCCTGACCGGAGCAGTCCATGCCGGCGTAGCCGACAATCACCGTGTGGCCGGGGTCGGCGTAGAAGTACTCGACGAACCCGGTGATGGCCCAGGCCGGCGAGGACGCACCGAGCGCCATGAGTCCGGCGCCGATCAAGCCCAAAAGCTTCTTCCGCATCTCCGTTCCTCCTTCGTGCGAGGTTGAAGCGGGTGCAGCCTAAGGGTGAATTCGAGCGTGTCAATTGATGTCAAGTAAAAGTGATATCACTCAATCTACCAGGATATTGCCGCGGGCGTGGCCGGGACAGAGCGCCGCCGCCGGCGGGGTGGGGCGCCGCCGGCGGCGGCCAGGCTGGCCTGTCGGGGGGGAGTCAGGCAGGCCGGCCCGGTCTGAAAAGTCGTCCATGAATTCGTGGCACAAGCGAGCGATATTGTACATGGCGCCACTGAAGATTGTGCGGCGCAGCGCGAAACGCGGCGGCTACTCGGCCGCCTTGCCCTTTCTCGCGGCTTCCTCGGCGGCATGCTTGTCGAGCGCGGCCTGGGTGGCGGCGCGGGAGGCGCCGCTGAAGGTCTCGCGATTGGCGCCCATCCAGTCGTAGGAGGCCGTCCGGCGGTCGTTGCGCCCGGCGAACTTCGGCATGACGTGGCGGGCGAACAGATCGAAGGACTTCTTGGTGGTCTCGGGATCGGCCCAGTTCTGGCCGAGGATCAGGATGCAGCCGAAGCCGCCGGTCTTCTCCCAATAGCGCTCCAGCTGTTCGACCGCGTCGTCGGGCGTGCCGATCACCGCCGACTGCTTCTCGATCATCTCCTCGACACTGGCTGACAGGCCGATGCTGGCCGGGCCGATGGCGCTCACCTGATAGGAGTAGCCAATCCACTTCTCGAAGCCCCACTTCAGGTCGTCGATGGCCTGCTGGCGCGTCTCGGCGATGTGGAAGGGGGCCATCAGGCGCAGGCCCGAGCGGTCCATGACGCGGCCATTCGCCTCGGCGGTGCGGCAGGCCACCTCCCAGTTCACGTCCAGGGCGTCGTAGCCCTGGCGGCTGGCGGCCGAGACGCACAGCATGCCGAGATCGAAGCGGCCGGCGAGCTTGGCGCCGTTGGGGGTGACGGTGGACGTGGCCGCCAGGTGGGGGCGGCGGTTGGCGTAGGGCGCCAGCTGCAGTCGCGCGTCCTTCAGGTCGAACCAGTCGCTCTTTTTGGTGACGACCTCGCCGTCCAGCAGGCGCACGATGATCTCCACCGCCTCGGCCATGCGGTCGCGTTGGGTCTCGGCCTTGATGCCCAGCATCTGGGCGTCGGAGTTCAGGAGCCCGGGCCCGAAGCCGAACATGGCGCGCCCGCGGGTCTGGTGGTCCAGCTGCAGGATCCGGCCGGCGACCGTCAGGGGGTTGTGGTAGGGCAGGGAGATCACCCCGGTGCCGAGCCGGATGCGGCGGGTCCGCTCGGCGGCGCCGGCGATGAACAGCTCGGGCGAGGCGATGATCTCGAAGCCGCCGGAGTGGTGCTCGCCGATCCAGGCTTCGTCATAGCCCAGTCGGTCGAGGTGCTCGATCAGTTCGAAGTCCCGCTGGATGCAGAGGGACGGATCCTCGTCCAGGTTATGGAACGGCGGAAGGAAGGTTCCGCACCGCAAGTCCGCCCGCTCGACCATGACGCTTCTCCCGACCGTTTCTGACCGCGAGAGACCGGCCTGGGCCGGCGGTTGTCAATGGGGACCGGGGTCAGGCCCGTCGTCGGTGCGGTAGGTGAAATCGACGAGATAGACGATCTCGCCCGGACCATGTTTGGCGACCTTGAGCAGATCGACGACGCCCTCGAAGCCCGAGCGCCGGGCGAGGGAAGGGGTCACGTCCTGCAGACTGATCTCACGGATGGCCGTCACCTCGATGGCGCCCGGCCCCACGCGATAGCGCCCGCCGACCTTCACGTGGGGCCGCCGCCAGATCCGCACACTGCAGGTGATCTCGCCGCTCATGACCCGATCGCGCAGGCGCCTGGTGAACATCATCGGCTGGCGGATCCCGCGCGCTTCGCGCCGGTCACTCCGCTGGCGCGAGGGCCACGATGGCGCCGCTGGCGTCCGGCCGCCAGACCCATGCCAGGGCGGCGTAGCCAGCGACGGACAGGACTCCCAGCCCCGCCTCCGTCAGAAGCATGGCGCTTGAGCCGTAGCGGGTCTGCACCCAGCCGACGAGTACGGTCACCACCACCACAGGAAGGTTGCACAGGCTGCTCAGGATGGCGCCGATGGTCGCCGCGCCCGAGGCGCCCAGGCACTCGTAGATTACGGCGCTCACCGCCGCCCAGGCCACGCCGAGCAGGAGGGCGTTGCCCAGGATGAAGCCGGCGAAGAGTTCCGGAGTATGGGGCGTGACGGCCATCAGGGCTTCGCCCGCAGCGCAGATCAGCGCGCCCCACATGTAGACGATCCGACGGGGGAACCGGTCACACAGGTAGCCGCCGATCAGGCATCCCGGCACGCTGGCGAGGCCGCCGAGCACGCCGGTCACAATTGCAACGAGGTCAGCAGATGCGCGCCAGGAGCTGGCCGACGCTGGCAGCAGATTTGTCGCCGCGCCGAGCGCCGCCGGCAGGGTCACCGCCAGCATGGCCAGGACGCCGCCACGCGAGCGTACGAGCCTGAAGAACACGGCCCCGAGGTCCAATGCCTGGCGCGGCAAGGGGACGCCCTGCGGGCGGAGGGGGACGCGCATCCAGAGCATCGGCGCCGCGCAAAGGAGGCATATGGGCGCCAGCGTCAACGCCGCCGCGCCCGCCCCGCCGAAGTGTGACGCGATCCAGAGGCCTGCGCCGCCTCCGATCCCAACGCCTCCGAGGTTTCCCGTCTGGACCCAGCCGGCGACCGCGCCGCGCAGTTCCTTCGGCGTCGTCAGCGCCATGGCCGCTGTTATGCTCGAGCCTGCCGCATTGGTCGCGACGCCCATGGCGAAGGCCAGCAACCCCAGCGTTGGAACCTCGGCCTTGGACAGGGGCAGCAAGGCGAACGCCGCGAGGCAGGCCGCCTTCGCTACGATGCAGATCATGTACCAGGTGCGGGAGGACAGGCTCATGTCCAGGACGGGACCGATCAGGAACTTCCAGGTCGACGGCAGCAGCCCGAGCCCGACAATCCCGGAGATGGAGCCGACGTCCACGCCATGGCGGCCGAGCACATAGCCCAAGGTGACGGTGATGAACCCCGCAGACAGTCCGCCCGGCAGACAGAGGACGCCGTAAAGGGGCGGCGGCAGGCCGCGGACATCGGTCCCAGCGTCGTTCACGCCATCACCCCTTCCGCCATGACGGCGAAGGGTGGCGCAAGGGCCCGCCAGGATCAACGTTCTACGGGAGGCCGGTCGAAAATGTTCGCGTCTGCTGTCCCTGCGCCGGGAGACGCCCAGGCCTGATCAAGGTTCGTGCGGCCGGATCGTCGAGCTCCGTCGAGGCTCAGTGGTAGCGGCGGATCAGGCCCACGAGCTTGCCCTGCACCTGGACCTGGTCGGGGCCGAAGATGCGGGTTTCATAGGCGGGGTTGGCGGCTTCGAGCGCGATGGAGGCGCCCTTCTTGCGCAGGCGCTTGAGGGTTGCTTCCTCGCCGACCAGGGCGACGACGATCTCTCCAGAATTGGCGGTCGGAGAGCGCCTGATGATGACCTGGTCGCCGTCGAGGATGCCAGCGTTGATCATGGAGTCGCCTGAGACTTCCAGGACGAAATGCTCGCCCGCGCCGAGCAGGGCCTCGGGCACGAGCACCCGGTCCTTCTCGTGCTGGATGGCGTCGATGGGCGTGCCGGCTGCGATGCGTCCGAGGACGGGCAATTCGCGCACGTCGTTGGCGGCGGAGGCGATGGGGCTGGATTCCACCAGTTGCGGCTTGAAGGGCGCGCGGCCCTTGACCGACCCGGGCGTGGCGTCTTCCGGAAGACGCACCACTTCCAGCGCGCGGGCCCGATGCGCCAGGCGGCGCAGGAATCCGCGTTCTTCCAGGGCGGTGATCAATCGATGGATGCCGGACTTGGACGCAAGGTCCAGAGCTTCCTTCATTTCGTCGAAAGACGGCGAGACGCCGGACTCCTTGATCCGCTCGTGGATGAACATGAGCAGTTCGTGTTGCTTTCGCGTCAGCATCTTGGACCTCGGAACAAACCGCAAACGTCTGGGGATGTTCTCTATGCGTTCCGGATTAATGTCAAGTTATCGACCGAGCGGCATCTAAGGGTTTGAAATAGCGGAGTTATTATTGCGGCGGAGCGTCGTGCGGCGCGGAACATGCCCAGAATCAGCGCGCCAGGGCCGGTTCAGCCGAGCAGGACCCGTACGGCGGCGGCGACGTCCGCCTGGCGCATTAGGCTCTCGCCCACCAGCATGGCGCGGGCGCCGGAGCGCTCCAGCCGCGCGGCGTCCTCGGCGGTGAAGACGCCGCTCTCGGTGACCAGCAGGGCGCCGTGCGGCGCGCGCCGGGCCAGGCGCTCGGTATTGGCCAGGTCCACCTCGAAGGTGCGCAGGTCGCGGTTGTTGACCCCGATCAGGGTCGCGCCGAGCGCGGCCGCGCGATCGAGCTCGGCCTCGTCGTGGGTCTCCACCAGGGCGTCCATGCCGTGGCGGGCCGCCTCGGACATCAGCTCCGCGGCCAGGACGTCGTCCACCATGGCCATGATCACCAGGATGGCGTCGGCGCCCAGGGCGCGGGATTCCGCGATCTGCCAGGGGTCGACCATGAAGTCCTTGCGCAGGCAGGGCAGGGCGACGGCGGCCCGGGCATTGCTGAGACAGGCGTCGTCTCCGCCGAAGCTCGGGGTGTCGGTGAGGATGGACAGGCAGGCGGCGCCGCCCGCTTCATAGGCGCGGGCGAGGGCGACCGGGTCGAAGTCGGCGCGGATCAGGCCGCGCGAAGGGCTCTGCTTCTTGATCTCCGCGATCAGGGCGAGGCGACCGGGCGCATGGGCGGCCTTGAGGGCGGCGGCGAATCCGCGTGGGGCGGAGGCCGCTCTGGCCCGGGCGTCGATCTCGGCCTGAGAGACACGAGCCTTACGCCCGTCCACGTCCAGGCGCTTATAGGCGGCGATGCGGCCCAAGATGTCGCTCATGCGGGGCCGTTGCTGATGGCGATCAGACTGTCGAGGGCGGCAAGCGCCTTGCCGTCCTTCACGGACGCCGCGGCGAGGGCGGCGCCTTCGCGCAGGTCCGCCGCGCGGCCGGCGATCAGGAACACCACCGCGGCGGTGAGCAGGACCACGTCGTGATAGGCGCTGCTGCGGCCTTCCAGCGCCGCGCGCAGGGCGCGGGCGTTGACCTCGGCGTCCCCACCCCGCAGTTCGCCGAGGCTGCTGCGGGCAAGGCCGGCGTCATCGGGCGTGACCTGGAACGTGCGGACCTGGCCGTCCTTCCACTCCGCGACCTGGGTGATCCCGGCGATGTTCATCTCGTCCATGCCCTGGCCGTGCACGACCCACGCATGTTCGGCCCCAAGCTCGCCCAGCACCCTGGCCAGGGGCTCGATCCATTCGGGGGCGAAGACGCCCAGGACCTGGCGGCGGGCGCCGGCCGGATTGGACAGCGGACCCAGCAGGTTGAAGATGGTGCGAAACCCCAGTTCCTGGCGGACAGGCGAGACGTGGCGCAAGGCGCCGTGGTGGGCCGGGGCGAACAGGAAGCAGATGTTGGCCTCGTCCAACGCCCGCCGGGACTGGGCGAGACTGGCGTCGACGTTGACGCCGAGCGCGGCCAGGACGTCGGAGGACCCGGACCGGGAGGACATGGCGCGCGTGCCATGTTTGGCGACCTTCACGCCTCCGCCGGCGGCGACGAAAGCGGCGGCCGTGGAGATGTTCAGGGTGTGACGCCCATCGCCGCCGGTGCCGCAGGTGTCCACCACGTCGTAGGGATGGTCCAGCGTCAGGGCCGCCTCGCGCAGCGCCCGCGCGCCGGCCGCGATCTCGTCCACCGTCTCGCCGCGCACCCGCATGGCGGTGACCGCCGCGGCGATCTGGGCGGGCGTGGGCTCGCCCCTCAGGCAGGCGGCGAAGAAGGCCTTGGCGTCGTCCTCACCCAGGGTCGCCCCGTCGGCCAGCTTGGCCAGCAAGGGCTTGAACGCGTCGGACACTTGGGAATCAGACCGCCGCGAGGCGCTTGACGCCGGCCAGGTCCAGGAAATTGCCCAGGAGTTCGTGGCCGTATTCGGTGGCGATGGATTCGGGGTGGAACTGCACGCCGTGCACCGGCCGGGTCTTGTGCTGCACGCCCATGATCTCGCCGTCGTCGGTCCAGGCCGTGACATCGAGCTCGGCCGGAAGGCTTTCGCGCCGGACCGACAGGCTGTGGTAGCGCGTCGCGGTGAAACCGTCCGGGATTCCCTTGAACAGGCCCTTGCCGGTGTGGTGGATCTGGCTGGTCTTGCCGTGCATCAGGCTGCCGGCGCGGATCACCTCGCCGCCATAGGCCTGGCCAATGGCCTGGTGGCCCAGGCAGACGCCCAGGATCGCCAGGTTCTCCGGCGCCGCGCGCAGCAGCGGCAGGCAGACGCCCGCCTCATCCGGCGTGCAGGGGCCCGGGGACAGCAGCACCGCCTCGGGGGCCATGGCCAGGGCCTCCTGGACCGTGATCTTGTCGTTGCGGCGCACGACGGTCTCGGCCCCAAGCTCGTTCACATAGTGGACGAGGTTGTAGGTGAAGCTGTCATAGTTATCGATCACCAGGATCATGCCGTGGGATGTAGAGCCTGGCGCGGCTGTCGCCAAGGGGCGCCCGCGCGCCGGCGCGGTCGCAAAGGCTCCCGCGGGTAGACAGGTATGGAGGCGCCTTCAGTGTTGGCGAGGGTCTGGGATCCTGAATCACGTCCACCGCGTCTCAATCTCAAGTTAAGCGACTGGCCCTAGCGTGATCGCGTCCGCATCCCGCGCGCAGTTCGCGGGGCCAGGAGGTCGGCATGTCCTATTCCAAGACGTCGAGTTACAGGCACTCGGCAAGCGATCACTTCGAGCCTCAGGACGTCAGCGACCCGGCCACCCAGCGAAAGCTGCGCGGACAGCTCGAACAGATCGACTATACCGCCTTTGCGTCCAATCGGGAGGTGATCGCCCATATCCTCGGCCATGCCGACGCCGCGAAGTTCCAGCGCCTGGGCGTCGCGGCCGCGCACGCCCGCGCGATCTGGGTCAAGGAAGCCCTGGCCATGACCGAGACACCGCATGCCCTGACGGCGGAGCAGGTCTCACGTCTCCACATGCTCAGATCCAGCTTCGAGGAACTGACCGAGGTCTATGAGGCCATGCGCCGGATGGTCGAGCGCAACTACATCAGCTACCGCGCCGCGCCGCCGACATAGGCGGCGCTCAGCGCATCTTTTCCGATTGGCGCAGGATGAATCCAAGGATCTCGGCGACAGCCTTGTAGAGCTGCTCCGGGATCTGGGAATCGAGCTCGACCTTTGACAAGGCCTCGGCCAGGGCCGGGTTCTGTTCCAATGGCACGCCGTGCTCGGCGGCTGTGTCGATGATCTTTTGTCCGATGTGGCCCCGGCCGGTCGCGACGACCACGGGCGCGTTGTCGCCGTCCTCATAGCGCAGCGCGACGGCCAGGCGGGATCTGGGAGGCTCGCTCATGAGGCGCGGTCCAGGAACCGCCCGGGCTTGGGGGGCGGACGGCGGGGCGCGCCGGTGTAGACGGCCACGTCGGAGTCCAGGCCGGCGGCGACCAGGGCCTTGGCCAGGGAGCCTTCCTGCCGCCGCAGCGACTGGGCGCTGGCTTCCCGCTCGGCCCAGAGGGTCACGCCGGCACGGCTGCCGGACAGGATGGCCTGGGCGTGCACCGGCCCTATGGGCTCGATGTCCAGGGAAAAGCCGACTCGCCACATGCCTTGAGGGTCCTGATCCTCGCCGCCGCCGGCACGGCCGCGCCGGTCGCGGCTGATCTGGAACTGGGCGACCGCGGTCCCCTGCGGCGTCACGAACGGCATCTCGTACATCCAGGCCGATCCCTCCTCCGGTTCGGGCAGGGACGCGATCTGCAGCAGCTCCTGGCGGGCCAGGGCCGCGCCGGTCTGCTGCAACAGGCCCCGCGCCAGCGCCTCGGGCTTGGCGTCCTGGGGCAGGGCTGGCAAGGCCGGCGGCTGGGCGCTGGTGGGCGCTCCGCGGTAAGGCGGCGGCGGCGCGGGCGGCGTTGCGGGCGCCGCATCGCCGGAAGGCGGGGTTGAGGCGAGCCAGGTCTTCAGCGCCTGGCTGAATACGCGCAGGGCCGCCTTGAGGTCCGTGGCGGGCAGGCCGGCGGCGATATCCGCCTCCAGGAACAGGCCGGACTGGGCGAGCGCCAGCTTCAGGTCCAGCGCGGACGGCGGCGGTTCAGTCTGGGTGCGCAGGGCCAGGACCTGGGCGGCGGCGGCCTGGACGGGCTGGGGCATGTCCGGCGCAGCCACGGCCTGGGTCAGGTCCGCCATCAGCTGGGCCAGTCCGCCCTGACGCAGGGCGGCGGCGAGCATGGCGCCGTCGACGGCCGAAACCTGCGCAGGCGGGGGCGCGGCGTCAGCCACAGGGGTCGATGCGGCGCTCGCCTGAGGTGCGGTGACCCCGGCGCGCTGGGCGACCGGCGGCCCGGCCGCAGGCGACACAATCGGCGGGATCGGCACGAGGGACTCCTTACGGGCGTCTGGCCAGCCTAGGCGGCCCCCGTAAAGCGTTTGTTAAACCTGTGGCCGCGGGTCAGGCGAAGCGCCAGGCTTCCTCGGCGGCGCGGGTCAGGGCGCGGGCCTTGTGCAGGGTCTCGTCGTATTCGGCGTCCGGATCGGAATCCGCCACGATGCCGCCGCCCGCCTGAACGTACATCATCCCGTCCTTGAAGCAGGCCGTGCGCAGGAGGATGCAGGTATCCACAGCGCCGCCGGCGGAAATGTAGCCAGCCGCGCCGGCGTAGGCGATGCCGCGCTTTTCCGCCTCCAGTTCGTCGATGATCTGCATGGCCCGCACCTTGGGCGCGCCGGACAGGGTGCCGGCGCGCCCAAGGTGCGGGCCATGCAGATCATCGACGAACTGGAG
>FTIH01349843.1_pt1 | contig 24739 bp, 24 predicted proteins | sample 1658451 | NCBI WGS metagenome assembly FTIH01 (sample SAMEA3914826, study PRJEB12502) | metagenome | biome: forest; material: soil | place: Canada | collected 2011-07-03 | depth 0.3 m
TCGCGCCGACGATCGCGACATTCAGGCGGCGCGATGCGGATTGTCTGGAAGGTGATGCAACAAGCATTCGAAGTCTCCGGGCTTGGCCGGAGGTCGAGGCGCCTGGCTTGGTGATTAGCGACCCCGTCCATCCGGCGGGGTCATCAGGGGTGGTCTACGCGGCGTGCGCGCGCCAACCCCCGGGCCCCGAGCGCCAGGTGGTCTTAATCGCGCGCGTAATGGTCATCGACCGCATGAGCGCGAGATAGGGCGGATGGGCGTGGTTGTAAACCGGTCGGGCGCGAGCGCGCCGCCGCGCGCCTCGTCCGGCCCTCGCTTACGCTCCGGCGTTCCTCGGGGAAATCGCCAAGCAATTGTCGTCTCGCGCCTCTCCCGGCCCTCCGCTTGCGCTACGGGCGTTCGGCGCGGCGATCGACAAGCAATTGTCGATCGCACAGGCGGCGCGAGCGCGCCGCCGCGCGCCTCACCCACCCAGGCTGGGGTTGAAGCCGTATTCTTCGTCGCAGGTGTCGGACAGGCGGGTCAGGCCCAGGACGGAGGGAGAGTCCATTGTTCCCTCGGTCTCGGCGTCAACCAGCTTCATGTAGTCAGCCGAGCGTTCGGCCTCGCTTGAAGCCTGCAGATCGGTGATCCCCTTCTCCTCCTTGCGGGCAAGCTGGGCCAGGCGCTCGTTGAAGTCGATCTTGGCGAAGTTGAGATAGCGCTCGCCCATGAGGCTGTCGGTGGCGCCGAACGCTCCCTGTTCCTGGGCCAGGGCGCCGTAAACGCCCGCGCACGCCTTCACTGTCGGGCGATCCTGCGCCCACGCCGATCCGCCAGCCGAAAGGGCCAAAAGGCCCAGGCCAATGATAATTGCTTTCAAGACGCCCTCCGCGACGGGCCTGTTATACCTGTGCTCGCGGCCAGAATGAGGCGCCCGCGACTGTCGCCAATTCCAGACCCCGTGCTAGGTAGGACATAACGGGAGGGTCAGTCATGAAAGCGTCATCGAAAGCCTTGATCGCCGTCGTCGGCGCCGGCGTTGTCGGCGGGACGGCCGCCGCCGAGCAGCCGGTCACCGGACCGGTCGCCGTATACTGGATGAGCGCCGCCACCACCTCGGGCATGACCGGCATGCCCGGCATGGGGGGAATGGGCGGCCCTGGCGCGGGCGGCCCGCCCCCGCAGCAGCAGGCCCCAAGGCGGCCCGGACTGGGCGCCATGATGGGCATGGCGCTCGGAGGGGCCCCGCCTCCTGGAATGTACGGTGGGCGCGGCGGCCCAGGGGGTCCAGGCGGAGCTGGGACGGGGCGTCCCGGCATGGGGGGCTATCCGGGCATGGGCGGCGGCGGCGCGAGCCACACCCTGACGCTGCAGCTGGGATCAACGCAGCGGGCGCAGGGCGAACCGCAGGCCGCGCACCTGCCGCCCGACGCCCTGGGCGCGGGCGAAAGCCTGCCGCTGGTCACGCCGCGCGTGGCGCCGCCTGAGCCGGCCGAACCGTCCGAGCCGCCGCGCATGACCCAGGGCCAGAGGCCGCGCGGCCGGATGCTGATCTACTGGGGCTGCGGCGAGCACGCAGCGGCGCCGCCGGTCGTCATCGACTTCTCCAAGATCGGCCCGAACATGCCGCCCCCCAACATCCCCTTCGTGGTCGCCAACGGCGGCCGACCGCCGTCACCCGGCCGCTACGCCACCTATGGCGAGTGGCCCAACGAGCGCTCGGCCTCGACCGTGCCCCCCGACGGGTCGCTGGTCGGCGCCCATACCGTGCGAGGAAACTATTCGCCTGAAATCCACTTCAACCTCGGGCCGAACCAGGACTTCCTGGGGCCGCTGAACATCGTCGATTCAAGCCCGACGCCGGAGGGCGGGCGGCACGTGGCGTGGGACGCCGTTCCCGGCGCCACCGGCTACTACGCCTGGATGGTCGGCGCCCAGGATCGCGGCGAGACCGTCGTGATGTGGAGTTCGGGCTCGGCGGCCACCATGATGGGCGGCGCGCTGGCGGACTACCTGCCTCCGGGCGAAGTGCGCCGCCTGATCGCCCAGCGCATGGTGATGGCGCCCCAGACCACCGAATGTGTGGTGCCCGCCGAGGTGATCAAGGCGTCGCCCTTCGGCATGCTGTCGATGATCGCCTATGGCGAGGAGACCGACATGGCCGATCCGCCGCGGCCCCGCGACCCCAAGGTCGCCTGGAATATCCGCTGGACGGTGAAGGTCCGGCGCAAGTCCACGACCGGGACCTTGCTCGGCATGCCCGCGGGGGCGCGCGGCGGCTACTGAGGCGCCCGCCGGACGACCCGTGGCCGCAGCCCCGGGCCGTCCGGCCAGTCCCGCGCCTTTCAGAGGTCGGACATCCAGCGGCGCTTGGCCTCTTCGTGGTCCATGGAGAGGTGGACCTTGTCGTCCACGAACTCGACCCAGGTCAGGGGCACGAGGCGGTGCTTGCCGGCCGTGGACAGGTCGAGTTTGGCCAACTCGATTTCGTCGCCCTTGATGCGGTCGACCCGGCCGACGTGTTTACCGTCCGATCCGACCACATCCATGTGTTCGCGGATTTGGGTGGCGTTGATCATGTTGCATACTCCTTCGAGAGGCTCCTGCCTGGCCTGTCTAACGGCCGGCGGCGCGAACCGGTTGCGCCCGGCCAAGGTTGACCGCCCCCGTTGTTCTTGTATTGTTCCGGCAAATGGAGGGTTCCGATGCTCACGCTCTATCATTCGCCCCAGACCCGTTCGTCCCGGTTCATCTGGCTGCTGGAGGAACTCGGCCAGCCTTACGAGCTGACCTATGTCACCATCCGGCGCGGCGACGGTTCAGGCCAGGCCGATCCGGCCAACGCCCATCCGCAGGGCAAGGTCCCGGCGCTGGTCCATGACGGGCGACTGGTGACGGAGTCGGCCGCCATTTGCCTCTACCTGGCCGACGCCTTCCCCGACGCGGGCCTCGGCCCCCGCGTCGGCGATCCCGGGCGGGCGGACTTCCTCACCTGGCTGTTCTATTACGCCGGAGAGGTCGAGCCGGCGCTGATCGCGAAGTTCACCGGGCGGGTGGAAAAGGACGAACGCGAGACCCGCAACTACGATCAGATGGTGAAACGCTTCGAAGACGCCGTGCAGAGCGGACCCTACATCCTGGGCGAAACCTTCTCGGCCGCGGACATCCTTTACGGCAGCATCGTGCAGTGGGGGGCCCAGATGCTGCCCAAGCGGCCAGCCTTCGACGCCTATCTGGAACGGCTGACGGCGCGGCCCGCCTACGCCGCCGCCCTGCCGAAGGACGCCGCCTGACCCGTGGCCGAACTCGTCAACTTCAACAAGGCCCGCAAGGCCAGGGCGCGCACGCAGGCGGAGGCGCGGGCGGCGGAGAACCGCGTCAAGTTCGGCCGCACCAAGGCCGAGAAGGCCCTCGCCAAGGCGCTCGCCGACAAGGCCAGGCGGGACCTGGACGCCGGCGAGCGGGACCGCTGAGGTGCTGAAGAAACGCTCAGTCAGCCTGTCTGGACACCCCACCTCCCTCGCCCTGGAGCCGGAATTCTGGGCCGCCCTGCAGGCCATGGCCGCCGCCGACGCCGTCAGCCTGGCGGTAGTGATCGGCCGCATCGACAAGGGCCGCCAGGACAGCCCCCTCGCCTCCGCCTGCCGCACCGCCGCCCTGACGTGGGCGCTGGACAAGGCCGCGGGCTAGCTAGAGCGTGTTCCGCCAAATTGGACCCCGGTCTTTGCGGAAAGAACGCGCTCAAACTATTGAATCATGCTCTAGGCCCGCGTCCCGCGGATCAGCAGGACCTGGCCGGCCAGGACCAGGGCCAGGCCGATCAAGGCGTCGGCGCCCCACCGGGCGGACTCCGTGAAGCTGGACAGGATCATCGCCGTGGGCGGGGTGAGCGCCGCGACGTAGGACGCGAAGGCGTAGCCGCGCCGCCGGGCCAGGGCGTAGAAGACCAGGAAGGCGGTCACCGAGCCCAGCACCGCCAGGTAGGTCAGGGACCCGAGGTAGGCGGGCGAAGTGTCGAAGCGCCAGGGCTGCCCGGTCAGCCCGACATAGGCCGCCAGCAGCGCCGCTCCGTAGGCCATGGCCCAGGCCGTTCCGGGCGCCGTCGCCGCGCCCGCGCCATGCGCCCTGGCCGCGAACAGGTTCCCGAACACCGACGCCAGCACGCCGCCGAAGGCCGCGCCCACCGCCAGCGGCGCCTCGCCGGAGGCGCCCGGCGCGCGGACCTGGGACAAGGACATGGCCGCGACCCCCGCCAGGCCGAGCAGGGCCGCCAGCCACGCCGGCCAGGGCGCCCGCTGGCCGGCCGCCAGCCGGAAGACGACCAGGTTGACGAAGACCACCGCCGCGAAAATCACCGCCACAGCGCCCGACGCGAGCGTTTCCTCGGAAAGGTAGACCAGCGCGTATTGGAGCCCGAAGCCGAAGGCGCCCTGGGCGAACGCGAACAGGTGCTGGCGCCGTGTCAGGGCCATCGGCTGGCGCGTCACCCGGCACAGGATAAACAGCAGTACGGCCGCCAGGGTAAAGCGGTAGACCACGGATTCGAGGGGCGGGACCACGCCATACTGCAGCTTGATGACCCGCCAGGTCGTGCCCCAGATCAGGCTGCACACGGCCAGGGACACCAGGTCCGCGCCCAGGGCGCTCGATCTCCGATGGACGGCGGCGTGCGACACGTGGACCTCCTGACGGATCCACGCATATCAGCCGGGCGGTCGGCCCGGAAGAACGTAACAGGAACTTAATGTTGGCGACGGCGGCGCGTCAGAGCGGCGGGCCGAGGCCCCACTTGGCGAAGACGATGAACCCGGCCACCACGATCATGGCCAACATCAGCCAGAGCAGCGCAGGCGCGCGACCGTGGCGTTCCGCGCGGGTGCGCTGGTGTTCCCGAGGGATGTCGTCGCGTAACATTTTCCGCCCTGGATGCGCCGCGCCTCTCGTGAGCGCAGCTGCCGTTCAGGCCACCATCCTCCCAATCGAGGGCGGGCACAAGACATTGGCGCCGTTCAAGTTTTCGCGATCGGCCAGGATCGTCGCCTCCCGGGCGGGCCCAAGCCGCACCCGGGAGTTGAACGAGACCGGGAACGCCTCGACGGCTCAGCCGCGCGGGCTGAAGACGCCGGCGATGCCCGCGCCCAGGCCGGACGACAACAGGTGTCCACCCGAGGCGACAATGCCTCCGCCGACGGCGATCACGGCGACTGCGGCGATAATCCAGCCCATCGGGGAGGAGCCGCGGCGGTCGGCGTCGCGGTAACCGCCGGGCGGCAGGGGATCACGGGCGGAGCCTGAGTGTCTGGCGCGTCCGTCTGAAGGCGCCGGAGCCGCGGCGCGCGCCGGCGGCGTGGGCTTACGGCCGCGGGGGGGCGCGACGTCCAGATAGAAAGGATCGCGGGCTGAGCCGGTATGGCTGCTGCGTTCGTTTGGGCCCAGCCCCGCCGGGGGCGGAGCCGAGCGGCGGTCGGGGACATCAGGGTGCAGTAGGTCGCGGGCGGAGCCCGTGTGTTTGGTCATTGGTTTCCTCCTCGTACATCTTTTTTATGCGTCCTGAACGGGAGGGGGCGGGCTCGAGGGCGGGCGTGAAGCGCCGTCGCCGAGGCTCGCCGCCGCACGCACGCGCGGGGCGCTGGATCGGGGTCTATGCCGCTCAACCCACGGGGGCAACGTTAATCGTGAATTCGCCTGTCAGGGCATGTTGTCGCAGGCCGGATCGGCCCGGCCGTGCGATGGCGCTTAAGACCCATGGCCCGCGTGTGCTACATATGTTCTTTCGATTCAGAGCCCCTGCCCCGTGTCCGACGCCCTGCCCCAGACCCGCATCTCCGACCTCGCCCGCGTGGACGCCCCGCCGTCCTATCTCGACGGCCTGAACCCCGAGCAGCGGCAGGCGGTGGAGGCCGTCGAGGGCCCGGTGCTGGTGCTGGCCGGGGCGGGCACAGGCAAGACCCGGGTCCTGACCACCCGACTGGCGCACATCCTGGCCATGGGCCGGGCGCGCCCGTGGGAGCTCCTGGCCGTCACCTTCACCAACAAGGCCGCGCGCGAGATGCGCGAACGGATCACCGCCATCATCGGCCCCTCGGCGGAGGGCCTGAGGTGGCTCGGCACCTTCCACGCCATCGCCGCCCAGATCCTGCGGCGGCACGCCGAACTGGTGGGCCTGAAGTCGAGCTTCACCATCCTGGACACCGACGACCAGGAGCGGCTGATCAAGCAGGTGCTGGAGGCCGAGAACGTCGATCCCAAGCGCTGGACGCCGCGGCAGATGGCCGGCCTGATCGACCACTGGAAGAACCGCGGCTGGACGCCGGAGAAGCTGCCGCCGTCCGAAGGCGGCCATTTCGCCAACAATCGGGGCCAGGCGCTCTACAAGCTCTACCAGGACCGCCTGAGGGTGCTGAACGCCTGCGATTTCGGCGACCTTCTGTTGCACAACCTGACCATCTTCACCGGCCATCCCGACGTCCTGGCCGACTACCAGAACCGGTTCCGCTACGTGCTGGTGGACGAGTACCAGGACTCCAACGTCTGTCAGTACCTGTGGCTGAGGCTGCTGGCCCAGGGTCGCCAGAACATCTGCTGCGTGGGAGACGACGACCAGTCGATCTACGGCTGGCGCGGCGCGGAGGTGGACAACATCCTGCGCTTCGAGCGCGACTTCCCGGGCGCGGAGGTGATCCGGCTGGAGCGCAACTACCGCTCCACGCCCCATATCCTGGCGGCCGCCTCGGGCCTGATCGCGGCCAACAAGAGCCGGCTCGGCAAGACGCTGTGGACCCAGGCCGAGGGGGGCGACAAGGTCCAGGTGCGCGGGGTCTGGGACGGCGAGGCGGAGTCCCGTCTGATCGCCGACGACCTCGAGCGGTGGAAGCGGTCGGGCCGGCGCTATCGCGAATGCGCCATCCTGGTCCGCGCCTCCTTCCAGATGCGGGCGTTCGAAGAGCGCTTCGTCATGCTGCAGATCCCGTACACCGTGGTGGGAGGCCCCCGGTTCTTCGAGCGGGCCGAGATCCGTGACGCCCACGCCTACCTGCGGCTGATCCAGTCGCCGGACGACGACCTGGCCTTCGAGCGCATCGTCAACACCCCCAAGCGCGGCATCGGCGACACCACCGTCGCCAAGCTCCTGCAGTTGGCGCGGCTCCAGGAAGCCTCGGCCATGCAGGCCGCGCGCGGCGTGGTCGCCACCGACGAGCTGCCGGCGCGTACGCGCACGGCGCTGGCCAACTTCATCCGCGACCTGGACCGCTGGCGCGCCCTGGCCGCCTCCACGCCCCACGCCCAGGTGATGGAGACCATCCTCGAGGAAAGCGGCTACACCGACGCCCTGCGCGCCGACCGAGGCCCGCAGAGCCAGTCCCGCCTCGACAACCTCAAGGAGCTGGTCCAGGCGATGGGCGCCTTCGACACCCTGGAGTCCTATCTGGAGCACGTGTCCCTGGTCATGGACCTCGACCGCGGGGCCGGCGACGACGCCGTCCAGATCATGACGCTGCACTCGGCCAAGGGGCTGGAGTTTCCCCTGGTGTTCCTGCCGGGCTGGGAGGAAGGCGTGTTCCCCTCGCAGCGCTCCATGGAAGAGAAGGGCGAGAAGGGCCTGGAGGAGGAGCGCCGCCTGGCCTACGTCGGCATCACCCGGGCGCGGGAGGAGGCGCGGATCTCCTTCGTGGCCAACCGGCAGGTCTATGGCCGCTGGACCTCCCAGCTGCCCAGCCGCTTCGTGGACGAACTGCCCCAGGCCAACGTCGAGGCGGTGAGCGAGACGGGCTATTACGGCGGCGGCCCGGGCATGACCGAGCAGACCAGCCGCTGGGACAGCCAGGCGAGCTTCGGCGGGGCGGGCTACGCCTCCCCCGGCTGGCAACGGGCCCAGCAGGCACGCGCGGCCCCCGCCAGACCGGGCGCGGCCAGGACCTATGGCCGCACCGACGTCATCGAGGGCGATGGCAAGCTGGTGGCCGTCTCGGAACCCGGCGCCTCCAGCTACAAGCGCGGCGAGCGGGTGTTCCACCTGAAATTCGGCTACGGCAAGATCACCGCCGTTGAGGGCAACAAGCTCTCGGTGTCCTTCGACAAGGCCGGCGACAAGAAGGTCATCGACAGCTTCGTGGAACGGGCGTGAGGTGAAGACGGTCGGGGAGGACGGAAATAGAGGGCGGCTCTATTGCCCTCCCGCGGCCAGCCCTGCCAGGCGGGCTTCCAAGAACCGGCGTTCGGCGGGTTGGCGGGTCAGGGCGAGGGCGCGCTGGTAGGACGCCTGGGCCGCCTCGGTGAGTCCGAGCCGGCGCTGCAGGTCCGCCCGGGCGGCGTGGGCCAGGGGATAGTCGTCGAGGCCGCCCTGGCCCAGGACCACCTCGATGGCCGCGAGCCCGGCGTCTGGCCCGTCCCGCATGGCCAGGGCCACGGCGCGGTTCAGGGCGATCACTGGCGAGGGGGCGGCGCGGAGCAGCCCGTCGTACAGGGCGACAATCCGGGTCCAATCGGTCCCGGCCACGCCCGCCGCGTCGGCGTGAACGCCGGCAATGGCGGCCTGCAACGCATAGGGTCCGGCCGGCCCAGCGGCCAAGGCCAGCTCGACAAACCACTTCGCCTCGTCGATCCGCGCCCGGTCCCATAGCGAACGATCCTGGTCTTCCAGCAGGACGAGTTCGCCAGCGGCGTCGACGCGCGTCGTCCGCCGCGCCTCGTGCAGAAGCATCAGGGCGAGCAGGCCCAGGACCTCGGGCTCGTCGATCAACTGGGCCAGCCACCGCCCCAGCCGGATCGCCTCGGCGCACAGATCGCCCCGGACGAGACTGGGCCCCGCAGTCGCCGCATAGCCTTGGTTGAAGACCAGATAGACCACCTGCAGCACGCTCTCCAGGCGCGCGGGCAGGTCCGCGGGTGCGGGAACCTCGTAGGGGATGTGCTCGTCGCGGATCCTGGCCTTCGCCCGGACGATGCGCTGGGCGATGGTCGGCGCTGGCGCCAGGTAGGCCCGGGCGATCTCCTCGGTGGTCAGGCCGCCCACTTCTCGCAGGGTGAGGGCGACGCGCGCATCCGGCGGCAGGGCCGGATGGCAGCAGGTGAAGATGAGCCGCAGGTCGTCGTCACGGATGTGTTCGGACATGGCCGGCTCCGGCGGCGGGTCCGCCAGCATCGCGAGTTCGGGCAGGGCGCCCGCCAGCCGGGCCTCGCGGCGCCAGCGGTCGATGGTCCTGAACCTGCCGACGGAGACCAGCCAGGCGTAGGGATTGGCGGGGACGCCCTGGAGCGGCCACTGCGCGGCGGCGGCGGCGAAGGCGTCGTGCAGCGCCTCTTCCGCCGCATCGAAGCCCCCCAGCAGACGGATCAGGGTCGCCAGGACGCGCCGCGCCTCGCTTCGGTACGTCGCCTCCAGGGCCCGCTCAGCACCCGGCAGTTTCACAATTTGGGGCGCGGCCGGCTGAAGTCCACGACGGGCCGCACCTCAATCGATCCCAGCCGGGCGAACGGCATGCCGCCCGCGATCCGCACCGCCTCGTTGAGGTCGCGCGCCTCGATCACCACAAGTCCGCCCAGCAGCTCCCGGGTCTCCATGAACGGACCGTCCGTGGTCGACATCTTGCCTTCGCGCACCCGTACTGTGACAGCCTCGCTCGGCAGAGTCAGGGCCTGGGACGCCACGAAACTGCCGTTGGCCTTCAGCGCCTCGTTGTGTGGCCCCACTTCGGCAAGGACCGCGTTGGCCTCTTCGCTTTGATTGAAGACCTGCTTGGGGTCGAAATAGATCAGGCAGACGTACTGCATCGTGGGCTCCTTCCCGAGATGGCGTGACTGCGGCTAGTCGACCGCCGGCGCCCGGATTCGACATGGCTATGCTTCTTTTTCCACACCGTTGTCGAAACCGCCCGGCGCGGGGCGACCAGGACGTCCTTCCCCGGGAGTTCAGACCATGACCGCCGAAACCGACTTCACCCCGCTCGATGGCGGCTGCCGATGCGGGCAGGTGCGCTTCCGCATGGAACGCGCGCCTATCATCACCCACGCCTGCCACTGCCGCCTCTGCCAGAAGACCAGCGGCGCGCCTTTCCGGGTCAACGCCATGATCGAGACCGACCGCCTGACCCTGCTGGATGGGGAGCCGCAGTCGTTCCACGGCGCCAATAGCCAGGCGGCGCTCCGATGTCCGGCCTGTGGTGTCGCCCTCTGGTCGCATCATCCGCGGCTTGGCGAAGCGATCGCCTTTGTCGGTGTGGGCCTCCTCGACGAGGGCGAACGACTGGCGCCGGAAGCGCACTATTTCACGCGCTCTAAGCACCCGTGGGTGGTGCTGCCCGTCAACGTCGTCGCTTTCGAGGAACTAGGCGACCCGGGCAAGGCCGGGGCGCGCGAGCGGATCACGGCCGCGCTCGCAAAGGGCGGCGCTGGTCAGACGATTGGCGGCTTTACCGGAGAGACGCCGTCTTGACCGGACGGATAATGACGCTCCAACGGCGCCGGCCCGTAGCGCCCGGCATTTCACTATCGCCTGCCTCCCAATCACCTCAACCGCCGCAGGCGAGGAGGGGCCGGTCCCGGTCCCGGCCACTGAGCCGAGCCCGCGCAACCCTATGTTTCAGGAATGCGGGGATATCGATCCCATTGTATATCTCCGCCGCCTTTCGGCTTGTCGTAGGATTATTCTATATTTAACCAGTTCGATTAGCGATATTTCCATATGTATCGAGCATTATCGCGAAACAATACCTGAATAGATCGGGTGTTGAGCAAACTACAATAAGGGGAAATCCTGAAACAACGTAGTTTGTTCAGGATACATTCAAACAACCGCTCAGGAGAACGCATGTTCAGAACTCTCGCCTTCGCTACGATCGCCATCGTCGCCATCGCCGGTTCCGCATCGGCCCAATCGGGCGACGATGGTGCGCCGAACGCCGTCTCGATCCACTATTCCGACCTGAACCTGAACCAGGGCGCCGGCGCCGGCGTCATGCTCGCCCGCATCGAGTCGGCGGCCAGCACCGCGTGCGGCGGTCAACCCGACGCGATGATGCTCGGTCGCCGCGCCAGCTACGATCGCTGCCGCAAGGAAACGGTCGCGCACGCCGTGGCCCAGCTCAACGCGCCGTCGGTCACCACCCTGGCCGGCCTGTCGACGCCCGTCCGCTTGGCGTCGCAGTAACCGTCACATAGCTGTTCGGGCGGCCCCTTTGGGGCTGCTCCTTCCGTGAGGGCGTCCTGGAGGTCTCCAGGACGCCTGACGCGTTCCTGGGGTCCGCTCAACCGTCCGTGAGCTGAGCTGTCGAAACCCAGGAGAATCGCCTAGGCTGACATCCTGTTTCTGTGTGCGCGTCGAGCCCGCAACCGTTCGCGTGAGGCGTCACGGATGGACCTTCAGGACTTCGTCGCCGACGCCCTGCTCGCGATCGCAAGAGGCGTGGCCCAGGCCCAGTCGGACCCGCGGGTCGGCGGCCTGGTCGGCCGCCCGGCGCAGACCATCGACCAGATCGTCGGCGTCAGCGAGGCCGATGGATCGGTCGCCAATATCGAATTCGACCTGGCGACCACGGTCTGCAACATCGGCGGCCGCCTGACGGTCAAGGTGCTCGGTCAATCCGCCATCGGCGACGCCAATGTCAGCCGCATCCGCTTTGTCGTACCTGTCGCCCTGCCCCAGCCGCCCCAACGGTCCGACGACGCCTACCGGCGCGTCGGCCGATCCTCCCTGGCGGCTTGAACAATGCCGCGGATCGATGCGTGCTCAATGAAGTGCTTGACCTGAGGCGCGCGGGCGGCACGCTTGCCGTCAAGGGAGACGCCAAGGTGAACACCACAATCGCCGTGATCCGCGGCGGCGCGATCGCCGCCGCAGTCCTGGCCAGCGCGGCGCTCGCCGGCCCGGCCTTCGCCCACCATTCCTTCGCCATGTTCGATCGGGAACGGACGGTTACGCTCGTTGGCACGGTCAAGGAATTCCAATGGACCAACCCGCACACCTGGCTCCAGCTCAACGCGCCCAACGGCCAGGGCGTGATCCAGGAATGGAGCGTCGAGGGCAACTCCACCGGGACGCTCAGCCGGATGGGCTGGAAGCCGGGCAGCTTCAAGCCGGGGGACAAGGTCACGGTGAAGATCTACCCCATGAAGGACGGTTCGGCGGGCGGCTCGTTCGTCGGCGCCATTCTCGCCAACGGCTCGACGCTAGGCCGCATGGACGCCCCGAAATGAGATCGCCGCTCCTCGCCGCGGCGGTCTGCGCCGCCCTCGCCCTCGCCGCCCCCGCCCTCGCGGCGGATGCCCCGGCCAAGCTTCCGGCTTTCGCCAACCTGCCCGACTGGAGCGGCGTCTGGACGCTCGGTCCCGGCGGAGGAACCTGGGACCCCTCCACCACCACGCCCAAGGGCGGTGTCGGCGGCCTGCCCGGCGTGCGCGAGCATCCGCCCCTGACGCCGGCGTGGGAAAAGCTCTACGAGGACCACATCGCCAAGGCGGCGCTGGACCGCTTCCCCGACCCGGTCAGCTTCTGCGGCACGCCGTCAGGCTTCCCGCGCCTGATGGCGATCCCCGACGCCTATGAGTTCGTCGTGCGGCCCGAGCAGACCTGGGTCCTTACCGAAAACGGGCCCAACGTCATGCGCATCTACACCGATGGGCGCCCCCACCTCGGACCGGACGACATCTGGCCCACCTTCATGGGCGACTCCGTGGGCCATTGGGAAGGCGGCACGCTGGTGTTCGACACGATCGGCCTGAATGGGGATGGCCACACCATCCTGGACCGGACCGGGCTGACCTATTCGCCGAAGCTGCATGTGGTCACCCATATCCGCAAGCTCGACGCGGACACCCTGGAGGCGACCCTCACCCTGGACGACCCGCAGATGCTGACCAAGCCGTGGACCCTGGTGAAGCACTACAAGCGCCAGCCCCAGGGGTCGCGCGTCTACGACTACGTCTGCACCGAGAACAACCGCAATCCGATCACCTCCAGCGGCCAGACCTTGACGCTGGGGACCGATGGCAAACCCATCGACAAGGCCGTGGATCCCGCCCCGAAGTAAGCCGGCGCCAAGGCGTGGAATAATCGTAACTGATACTGTTGCGGATTGCCGGCGGGCGCCTACATGCGCCAGATCGGGCCGTTTGCAACACAAGGCGATCGCCATGGCGTCCACCCCCCTCAAGATTCTCGCGCTCTCCGGCAGCCTGCGCCAGGCGTCCTACAACACAGCCGCGCTCAGGACCGCCCAGCAGCTCGCGCCCGAGGGTGTGACCATCGAGATCGCGTCGATCGCAGACCTGCCGTTCTATGACGCCGACGTTCAGGCCCAGGGCTTTCCGGCGCCGGTGCCCGCCCTGGCCGAACGGATCCGGGCGGCCGACGCGGTGCTTATCGCCACGCCGGAGTTCAACTACTCAACCTCCGGCGTGCTCAAGAACGCCATCGACTGGATCTCGCGCACGCCCGATCAACCCTTCGCCGGCAAGCCCATCGCCCTGTTGAGCGTCAGCATGGGCCTGCATGGCGGAGTGCGCGCGCAGTATCATCTGCGCCAGATCTTCGTGTTCCTGGACGGTCTGGTGCTGAACAAGCCCGAGGTGTTCATCGCCCAGGCCCACACCCGCTTCGACGCCCAGGGCGTCCTCACCGACGAGCCCACCCGCGGCTTCGTCCGCCAGCTGGTGGACGCGCTGGCGGCCTGGACGCACAAGCTGAAGGCCGGCTAAACCCGCCCCATGACCGACGCCCGCCCCGAGCGACTGCGCACCTTCGGCCGGATCCGGGGGCGCAGCCTGCGTCCAGGCCGGGCCTCGCTCCTGGATGGGCTCCTGCCCCGGCTGAAGCTCGACCTAGCGGCAGGCCGAATCGACCCCGCCGCCCTGGCGCCGGCCGCCCGAGAGACCTGGCTGGAGCTGGGCTTCGGGGCGGGTGAACATCTCGCCGGCCAAGCGCTCGCCCACCCGGACGTCCTGATGCTGGGCGCCGAGCCCTTCCTGAACGGCGCGGCGAGCGCCCTGCGACACATCCAGGACCAGGGCCTCGGCAATGTCCGGATCCACGCCGGCGACGGCCGCGAGGTCCTCACCGCCCTGCCTGACGCGTCGGTGACGCGGGTCTTCATGCTGTTCCCCGACCCCTGGCCCAAGACCCGGCACCACAAACGCCGGCTGGTGAATCCCGACTCCATTTCCGAATTCGCCCGGGTCCTGAAGCCCGGCGGCGTGTTGCGTTTCGCCACCGACTGGGCTGACTACGTCGGCTGGACGCTCGAACGGTTCGCGGCGGCGCCGGCGTTCGCCTGGACGGGCGAGCGGGCGGACGACTGGCGCCGGCCGCCTGCCGACCACATCTGCACCCGCTATCAGCTCAAACGGCTGGGCGACTGCGAACCGGTGTTTCTGGAATTTCGCAGGCTCTGAACTTCGCTCATAACTGAAACAACGCGGCGCGGACCGTGTTATTGGGCCTGCTCACGCCACGAACACGTACGCCATGACCGAATACGACGACGCCAGTCAGACCACACGAACCGCCACGGTGATCATCGCCGTGGTGCTGATGGGCGCGGTCGTCTGGTGGCTGCGGGACATCCTGGCGCCTCTCGCCTTGGCCCTGTTCCTGATGGTGATCATCGACGGTCTCGCCAGGGTCCTGCAGCACCGCATCCCGCGCTTCCCGCGCGCGGCGGCCTTGCCGCTGTCCATGTTCCTGACGACGCTCGCGTTCGGTCTGACCGTCTATATCGCCGTCGACAATGCGGGCCGGTTCTTCGCGCAGTTGCTTGCCGAGTCCGCCAAGCTCAACGGCCTCGTCGGCACGATCGGCGCCCAGCTGGGCGTGCCGGTGCCCAAGTCGCTGAATGAACTCGTCGCCCAGATCAACATCCCCCAGTATCTGACGGGGCTCGCGAACGGGCTGAAGAGCCTGGCGTCAGGCGCGACCCTGGTGCTGATCTATCTGATTTTCCTGTTCATTTCCCGCCACGGCTTCGAACAGAAGGCGCAGCAGCTGTTCCACAGCGCCGAGAAGCGCGAACAGGCGCAGCGAATCTTCGTGCGCATCCGCACCGGGGTGGAGCGCTACGTCTGGGTGCAGACCTTCGTGGGCCTGATCATCTCGTCCCTGTCGTGGGTGTTGATGACCTGGGTCGGCCTCGATAACGCGCTGTTCTGGGCCTTCCTGATCTTTGTCGCGATCTATGTGCCCATCCTCGGCGCGGTGATCGGGATACTGCTGCCGCCAATCTTCGCCCTGGTGCAGTTCAACACCCATTGGCAGGCCCTGGTGCTGCTGATCGTGGCGGAATGCATCCATTTCATCGTGGGCAACTTCGTCGCCCCCCGCATGCAAGGCGTCAGCCTCAACGTCGATCCGGTCGCGGTGGTCCTGTCCCTGGCGTTCTGGGGCGTCATCTGGGGCGTGCCGGGCATGTTCCTGTCCACGCCCTTCACGGTGGTGGCCATCGTGGTGCTGGTGCAGTTCAAGAGCACGCGCTGGATCGCGGTGCTGCTGTCGCGTGACGGCGACCCGGAGGCCTACAGCGAGGGCTCTCCGGACCCTTCCGTGCCGCTCTCCCTCTTGCCGCCCGCGGACAAGCCGCCCGTCACACAAGCGTGAAGTGGGCGCCCCCTTCCAACCGGCGCGCGCAATCCTATCTCTAAGCCATCCCAGGCGCCCCCTCGCCTGAGGTGTCGGCGCACTCCCAGTCCCCCCAAAGCGCGCCGGCGAATGAGCCCTAGCGTACCCCCCACGCAAAGGCCCGCAGCCGCCGGACGGTGACCCCTCCGGCGGCTTTCGCGTTTTCGGGCCGCCGAAACCGCGAACGGGTTCGGCGATCACGCGCTCGTGGTTGATCCTTCGCCATATGGGCCTAGGCTGAGGCATGGATTCCAGCTCGGCCCTGACGGACGCCGCCGGCGACAGCGCCGCGGCGACGACCCTTTCCCCACGGGCCCTGGCCGACGCCTTCGCCCGCCAACTCGAGCAGGACCTGGGACGCGACGGCTCCCCCGAGGCCGCCGCAGCCTTTGTCGCCCAGATGCGCGAGGATTGCGCCGGCGACGAGGTCGCGGACCTGACACCCGAAGACCTGACGCGCATCGCCCTGGACTTCTGGGCTTTCGCCGGCCAGCGAACGACGGCCGGACCCAAGGTGGGTCTGCACGCCGCGACCGGCGCGGACGGTCGGAACCTGGACCTCATGGCCCTGCAGATCGTGCAGGATGACGCGCCCTTCCTGGTGGACAGCGTCATGGGCGAAGTGACCGAGGGCGGTTCGCGCGTCCTGGCCATGTTCCACCCGGTCGTGGTGGTGGGCCGCAACGCCTCCGGACTGCGCGAAACCGCCGCCCCGTCCAGCCGAGAGTCCATGATCCTGGTGCTGCTGGAGCCGGTGGGCGCCGAGCGCGGCCAGGCCCTCGTCCAGGGCGTCCTGGACAGCCTGGCGGACGCCCGCGCGGCTGTCGCGGACTTCGCGGCCATGCGCGAGCTGATGGACCGGACCATCGCGGAACTCGAAACAAGCGCGCCCGGACCCGCCCGGGATGAAATGCCGGAGGACCTCGCCTTCCTGCGCTGGCTGAGCGCGGATCACTTCGTGTTCCTGGGCGCCCGCGTCTACGACTATCCGCGCACGCCGGACGGCGGCTACGCCGCGGAGGAACCGCGCTACGACGCGCAGGGCAGCCTCGGGGTGCTGCGCGACCTGGACCGGCTGGTGCTTCGCCGCGATTCAGAGCCGGCGGTGTTGTCCGCGGCCCTGGGTCGCCCCTTCGGCCAGACCCCCCTTGTGGTCGCCAAGGCCAACGCGCGCTCGCGCGTGCACCGGCGCGGGTACATGGACTACATCGGGGTCAAGCGGTACGGCGGCGACGGACGAGCGGTTGGCGAGGTGCGTTTCATCGGCCTGTTCACCGCCGACGCCTACGAGGAGCCGGTCAGGAATGTCCCCCTGATCCGCCGCAAGGTCGCCAACGTCATGGCCCGCGCGGGCAAGGCGCCCGGCGGCCACAACGAAAAACGGCTCAAGAACATCCTGGAGACCTATCCGCGCGACGAGCTGTTCCAGATGGACGAGGACGATCTGCTGCGCATCGCGCTGGGCGTCGTCCACCTCTACGACCGGCCCCGGGTGCGGTTGTTCGCGCGCCGCGACCCTTTCGACCGCTTCGTCTCGATCCTGCTGTTCCTGCCGCGTGACCGCTACGATTCCGGCGCGGATCGGACGGCCAGTCGCATTCTCGCCGAAGCCTGGGGAGGCCGGCGGTCGGCGTCCTATCCCTATTTTTCCGACAATCCGCTGGCCCGCGTTCATTACATCATCGGCTTTAGGCCCGGCGACCACCCCGAGCCGGATCTGGCCATCTTGGAGGACCGGGTCGAGGCCGCCGTCCGCACCTGGGACGACCGCTTCGCCGAGGCCCTTCGCCACGCCGACCTCGGCCCGGAAAGGGACGCGGACATCCTGCGCCGGTTCACCGGCGCCTTTCCGCCCGGCTATCGCGACATCTACGACGCCGGTGAGGCGCTGGCCGACATCGAGATCATCGACGCGGAGAGCGCGGACGGCATCAAGGTGAGGGCCTGGCGGGCCGGCGACGAGTCCCGGCTGCAGTTCCGCTTCAAGCTGTATCGCGAGAACGAGGCCGCGCCCCTGTCGGACGTGTTGCCGATCCTGGAGAACATGGGCCTGAAGGGCCTGATCGAGGAGGGGCTCGAGGTCTCGCACGAGCGACGAGACGGCGCGCGGGCGACCGTTTGGGTGCACGACTTCCTGCTCGAGGATCCCCGCGGCGAGCAGCTGGTGTTCGAGGAGGTCAGGGACGCCTTCGAAGCCGCCTTCCTGGCGGTATGGGCCGGCCGTACGGAAAATGACGCCTTCAACCGGCTGGTGCTGGAGCTGGGCGTGACCTGGCGCGAGGCGGCGCTGGTGCGGACCCTGGCGCGCTATCGCCAGCAGACCGGCCTGGACCCGAGCCAGATGGTGCAGACCGCCGCGGTCGCGGACTTCCCGGGCATCACCCGCCTGATCCTGGATCTGTTCCGCATCAAGTTCGATCCGGCCATCCGGGCGGAGCCACCGGCCAGGAAGACCCAGACCGAAGCGGTGTTCGCCCAGATCATCGCCGCCCTGCAGAGGGTGGAAAGCCTGGACGCCGACCGGGTGCTGCGCCGGCTGGCGCTCCTGGTCCGCTCGGCCGTTCGCACCAACTATTATCAGCTGGACGAAGCCGGCCAGCCCAAGCCCTACATCGCCTTCAAGGTGGCGAGCCGCGAGCTCGACGACCTCCCCGTCCCCAAGCCCTATCGGGAAATCTTCGTCTGGGCGCCCCATGTGGAAGGCGTGCACCTGCGCTTCGGACCCGTCGCACGGGGCGGCCTCAGGTGGTCGGACCGCCGGGAGGACTTCCGCACCGAGGTGCTCGGCCTGGCCAAGGCCCAGCAGGTGAAGAACGCCGTGATCGTCCCGGTGGGCGCCAAGGGCGGCTTCTATCCAAAGTGCCTGCCGCGCGGCGGCGGGGGCGATGCGGTCCGCGCCGAAGGCGTGCGCGCCTACAAGACCTTCCTGGCGGGCCTCCTGGACATCACCGACAACCTCGACGCCAAGGGCCAGGTCATCCGCCCGGACGGCATGGTCGCGCACGACGGCGACGATCCGTATCTGGTGGTGGCCGCCGACAAGGGCACGGCGACCTTTTCGGATATCGCCAACAGCGTCGCCGAGGAATACGGCTTCTGGCTGGGCGACGCCTTCGCCTCCGGCGGTTCGGCCGGCTACGACCACAAGGCCATGGCGATCACCGCGCGCGGCGCCTGGGAAGCGGTCAAGCGGCACTTTCGCGAGATCGGCAAGGACGTCCAGAAGCAGCCCTTCACGGTCGTGGGCGTGGGCGATATGTCCGGCGACGTGTTCGGCAACGGCATGCTGCTGTCCAGGCAGATCCGCCTGATCGCCGCATTCGACCACAGGCACGTCTTCTTCGATCCCGACCCCGATCCGGCCAAGTCCTGGGCCGAGCGCAAACGGCTGTTCGATCTGCCGCGATCCTCCTGGGCCGACTACGATCCCAAGCTGATTTCCGAAGGCGGCGGCGTCTTCCCGCGGACCGCCAAGTCCGTCGCCCTCACGGCCGAGATCAAGGCGCTGCTGGGCGTCAAGGACGACGCCATGGCGCCGGCGGACCTGATCCGCGCGGTCCTGCGCGCGCCATGCGAGCTGCTCTACATGGGCGGCATCGGCACCTATGTGAAAGCGCCCCAGGAGTCCGACGGCGACGTGGGCGACAAGACCAACGATCCGGTGCGAGTCAACGGCCCGGAGTTGCGCTGCACCGCCGTCTGCGAAGGGGCCAACCTCGGCTTCACCCAGGCCGGCCGCATCGCCTATGCGCGGGCGGGAGGCCGGATTGACACGGACGCCATCGACAATTCCGCGGGCGTGGACACCTCGGACCACGAGGTGAACATCAAGATCCTGACCGGGGCGGCGGAACGCTCCGGCAGGCTGAAGCGTGAGGCGCGCAACGCCCTTCTGGCGTCGATGACCGACGAGATCTCAGCGCACGTGCTGCAGCACAATTACGACCAGACCCTGTCGCTGAGCCTGCAGGAGTCCAGCGCGCCGCGGGACCTGGACGCCCATGCGCGCTTCATGGCCGAGCTGGTCGCCGACGGACGCCTGGATCGCCGCGTCGAGGGATTGCCTGGGCCGGCCGCCATCGACGAGCTGCGCGCCGCCGGCAAAGGCCTCACCCGTCCCGAACTGGCGGTGCTCCTGGCCTATGGCAAGCTGGAACTGTCGCATGACATCGTCCAGGGCTCCGCGCCCGACGACCCCTTCTTCCTGGACACTCTGAAATCCTATTTCCCCGAGCCCCTGGCCAGGTTCGAGCCGGAGATGAAACGCCACCGGCTGCGGCGCGACATCATCGCCACCGTACTGGCCAACGACATCGTCAACGCGGCTGGACCGACCTTTCCCGCCCGCCTGATGCAGGCCACCGGATGCGACACGGACGGCGTCATCCGCTTCTTCGAGGCGGCGCGGCGCATCTTCAGGCTCGACGAAGCCTGGACGGCGACCTCCGCCCTGGACGGCAAGATCCCGGCCAAGGCCCAGCTGATGGTCTATAACGAACTCGCGGTGTTGCTCCGCCGCCAGACCTTCTGGCTGGCGCGCAGGGCGGCGAACACCAATGCCGGGATCCGCAGCCTGATCCGGTCCTACCGGCCGGCGGCCGACGCCATCCGGGCCGCGGGGCTGAATGCGCTCTCCCCCTTCGTGCGCACCCAGGCGGACGAGCGGGTGAAGGCGCTGTGCAAGGCGGGCGCGCCGCGAGCCCTCGCCTGTTCGATCACCCTGCTGCGTCCGCTGATGACGGTCTCGAACATCTCGGACATGGCGCGGCGCAGCCGTTGGCCGGTGGAGGCCGTCTGGCGCACCTACCAGGCGGTGGGCGCGGCCTACGCCTTCGATCGCCTGCGCGCGGCGGCAGGTTCCCTGGCCGTGAGCGGTGAGCACTACGAGCGCATGGCCGTGCGGCGGCTGATCGAGGACCTGCTGCGCGAACAGCTGGCTCTGACCGCGGCGATCGTGGCCTTCGCCGGCAACGAACAGGCCGGCGGCGACAATGCGTCCGCCAAGGCGGCCGTCCATTCCTGGTCGACCATGCACCGGGAGATTTCGAAGACGACTCGTGACGCGATCGAGGAGATCGAATCGTCGCCCGGCGGCTGGAGCTTCGCCAAGCTCACCATCGTCAACGCCGCCCTGGCCGCCCTGGTGGAAACGGCGAAGTAGCAATCTCCGCTCCTCTGCGAAGGGAGGAGAAGATCACCGAGCGGCCTGGAGTGCCCGCATGGCCGGCGGAAACCGCAGCCCACGCACATCGTTCGCGAACGACCGCGTGAATCCACCGCCCGCCAAGGCGACAACGTTGCCCGGCCCGCTGGCGGACACGCCCACCGCGTAGGGCATGCGCGCGCCCGGCGCGGCGGACACCGAGCCGCGGACCTGATTGTCGGCTGGGTCGTGGCCCAGCCCCGGATTGTCGAAATAGACCCCCGCCTGCATGGACGGCATCGGTCGCCAGACGGCCGCGACAGAGTCATGCAAGGCGCCGACGTTCTTCGCTGTCACCTGGATGATATTGTGCTCGACGCCCTGGCGCCGGCGGAGCGGATTGTCCGCGGTCCCGGCGAGGTAGACTGCCGACAGGCCTGTCCCATCGACGTCGGCCGTGATGCGGCAACGCTGGGCGCCGTACATCAGCTTGACCGGATAGAGCTGGGTCTGGCGGGCGTGGATCCGGGCCGTGACGCCATCGCCCCAGCAGTCGAGCACCTCGCCGACGCCCTCTCCTGAGATCAGGCCGAAGCTGGCTCCGGTCCAGCCGCTGGACATCACCGTCACCGCGTCGGTCTGCGGCCCGTACCGCGCCAGGGCCCGCGGGCCGAACAGCAGGTTTGAGTAGCGCACGGCGCCGAAACTGACGCCCGTGGTGTTGCGCCCGGCGATGCGATTGTCGTCGAGCACGACGGCCGAGACCTGCAATGAGGGCAGGACGTCCGTGTCCGGATTGCAGTCGTGGGCGTAGAGATCGCAGACAACGCCGCCCGCGCAGCTGTCCAGCGTGAAGAGGCCGCGCCAGGTCTCCTTGAAGCCCCAGTATTCCAGGCGTCCGATCCGCAGGTTGGAACAGCCGCGCAGGGCGAAGGGGATGCAGACCCGGACGCCGGGGTTTGGCTGCATGGAGACGCGCAGACCATCCAGCGTCGGCCTGTCCACCCCGAGCGCCAGGAGTCCCACGTGGCGTTCACCGAAGTGTTCGCCGGGATCGTAGCGGTCCAGGTCGAATCCGCCCGGTCCAGTGAGCATGACGATCTGCGCGCCCGCCCCGGCGCACGAAAAGCCGCTGGATGGCCGCTCGATCGCGATACGCCCGTTGATGAAATACCGCCCCCCCGGCGTCAGGCCCCAGACGCCGCCCCGGCGCATGGCGGCGCGGAAGGTCCGGGTGTCGGCCAGGCCCGAGGCGTCGCCGGATGGGGCGATGAATCCGCCGCTCGCCCCGACGTTCGTGCAGGCCGCGGCCCAGGCCCCACGGCCCAGCCCGGCGCCAGGCGCCAGCATGGCCGCGCCTGCGACGCTCGTGATGAACTGACGGCGGCTGGTCATGGCGCGGGCCGTGATGGGCGTCGGCTCAGGTCGCGGCCCAAGACGGGCGAAAAGGCGATCAGGCCTCGGCGCGTTCGCTGGTGGCGTGCTCGAAGGCGAATCCGGGCTCCGCATCGCTCAGCGTGCGGTCCAGAAATCCCGTGAAGCGCTGCAGCGTCTCGCCCGCCAGGTCCGCGTCATAGCGCATGGGCGAGGGAAAGCCTTCGTGGCCCGGCGCGTCGAAGGCGTGGGTGCCGGGCGCGATCCAGAGCTGCACGTCCGCATCCTGGCGGCGCGGCGCGTCGAAGATGCGCAGGGCGTCGGCCTGGGCGGTCAGATGATCCTTTTCGGCCACGACGCCGAAGGTGTGGGGGCCCCGCACCCAGGGGCGAGAGCGGCTGAGCGCTCCAGGGCCGCCGTAGGGATAGGCGAGGAACAGGCTGCGGACTCCAGCCAGGCAGGCCGGGCTCCCGTTGGCGAGACTGGCGTCGCCGGGCCGGTCCAGTCCCATGGTCATCAGGTCCATGATCGACCAGGCCCCATGGCTCCAGCCGGCCAGGGCGATCCGCGAGGCGTCCACGCCCGGATCCTGCGAGAGGCCCCAGACCGCGGCCAGCACGTCGCCGGCGCGCTCGCGACCCCAGAACATGGCGCCCGAACAGACGAAGGTGGTGGCGTAGCCCTGGCTCCAGCCGCGCGGTTCGTAGGAATCGATGGTGAAGGCGCGGTACCCCGCCTCCGACGCCGCCTGGGCGTAGGTCTCGATGTGGCCGCGCACGCCGGCGCAACCGTGGAACAGCAGGACAGCCGGGCGTGGTTCCTCATCGGCAGGTCCGCAGGCGCGCACGCTGGAGGCAAGCATGTCCCAGCGGCGTTCGACGGTGTCGAGCGGCCAGAGCATCTCAGCAAATTTCTTTGGTTGGGATGATCGATGGTCCACTTTCACGCCCCCGACCACGCCGCGACCTCCGGTCCCTCGTCGCCACGCCGTCTCGTTCATACGTGAGGAAACTGGCGTCCCGCGGGGTCCCGGTCAAGACGCCCGGCCCGCGGTGGATCGTCCGAACCCATCTTTCGGTCAGCATCCGCTTGCGGACGCGGCAAACGCTCAGGCCGCTTGCTCCAGAGCCGCCCTCACGAAGGCCTTGAAGCGTTCCAAAGCTTCGCCGGAGAACGCCGAATCATGGAGCACTGGCGACAACGGCGTCGCCGGCTCGTCAAAGCCGTGGCGGACCGGCGCGCGCCAGATGTCCAGGTCCGCCCCCGCCCGGCGCGGCGCCGAGAACACGCGCTCGGAGTCCTTGAGGCCGGTGATGTGGTCCCGCAGGGCGATGATCCCGTAGGTGCGCGGCGCCCTGACCCAGTTGCGATTGCGGCTGAGCGCGCCGACGCCGCCATAAGGGTAGGCCAGGTAGAGTCCCCGCACTCCCGCGATGGGCGTCGGCGTCGGGTCCAGCAGCCCGGCCTCGCCCGACCTGAGCAGGGGCATGGTCATCAGATCCATGATCGACCATGCGCCGTGACTCCAGCCGGCAAGGATCAGGCGGTCCGGATCGGCATGCAGGTCGCGGATCGCGCCGTGGACCGCGGCCAGCACATCGCCGGCCCGCTCGGGTCCGCGCAGCAGGGCGCCGGTGCAGACGGTCGCCGCGCCGAAGGTGCGGCTCCAGCCGCGTGGCGCGTAGGAATCCACCACCACCGCCCGCGCGCCAAGCGAGGCGACAGCCTCGGCGTAGTCATCGGGCTGGCGCCAGATGCCGCCGCAGCCGTGGAACAGGAGGACCGCAGGCCGGCGGCCGGGGGGGCCGACTACCCTGGCGAAGGGCTTCAGCCGCGTCCAACGCTCATCAAGCGTTTCGAGCTTGCCGATGCTCAATGCCGGAACACCCGGACGCCCGTGAAGGCCATGGCCACCCCCCGCTCGTCGGCGGCGGCGATCACCTCGGCGTCGCGCATGGAGCCGCCGCCGACGAGCGGGGGGTGGCCATGGCCTTCACGGGCGTCCGGGTGTTCCGGCATTGAGCATCGGCAAGCTCGAAACGCTTGATGAGCGTTGGACGCGGCTGAAGCCCTTCGCCAGGGTAGTCGGCCCCCCCGGCCGCCGGCCTGCGGTCCTCCTGTTCCACGGCTGCGGCGGCATCTGGCGCCAGCCCGATGACTACGCCGAGGCTGTCGCCTCGCTTGGCGCGCGGGCGGTGGTGGTGGATTCCTACGCGCCACGCGGCTGGAGCCGCACCTTCGGCGCGGCGACCGTCTGCACCGGCGCCCTGCTGCGCGGACCCGAGCGGGCCGGCGATGTGCTGGCCGCGGTCCACGGCGCGATCCGCGACCTGCATGCCGATCCGGACCGCCTGATCCTTGCCGGCTGGAGTCACGGCGCATGGTCATCAGATCCATGATCGACCATGCGCCGTGACTCCAGCCGGCAAGGATCAGGCGGTCCGGATCGGCATGCAGGTCGCGGATCGCGCCGTGGACCGCGGCCAGCACATCGCCGGCCCGCTCGGGTCCGCGCAGCAGGGCGCCGGTGCAGACGGTCGCCGCGCCGAAGGTGCGGCTCCAGCCGCGTGGCGCGTAGGAATCCACCACCACCGCCCGCGCGCCAAGCGAGGCGACAGCCTCGGCGTAGTCATCGG
>FTIH01004477.1_pt1 | contig 24101 bp, 22 predicted proteins | sample 1658451 | NCBI WGS metagenome assembly FTIH01 (sample SAMEA3914826, study PRJEB12502) | metagenome | biome: forest; material: soil | place: Canada | collected 2011-07-03 | depth 0.3 m
GCGCGCGAGCCTCGCCGCCGACTGATCAGGTCCGCCGAGCGCGCCCACGACCGCGGCGCCATCGCGCAGAGCACGCATTGGGGAGCATTCGCGGCGCCAGTATCGCGACACCCCTTGCGGAAGGCGCGCCGTTTCCGCCATGCCTGGGCGTCGCCGCGACCGGAGTCCCACATGCACGCCAGCACCGACCGCATCCTGACCACCCACGTGGGCAGCCTTCCGCGCTCCGAGGCCGTCACCCGCGTGGTGTTCGATCGCGAGGCCGAGGTGGAGACGGATCCGGCGGCCGGCGCCGCCGTGATCGCCGACGCGGTCCGCGAGGTCGTCCGCCATCAGGCCAGTGTCGGCGTCGACATCGCCAGCGACGGCGAGATGAGCAAGATCAGCTACGCCACCTACATCAAGGACCGGATCACGGGCTTCGACGGCGACACGCCGCGCGAACCCGGGCAGGATCTGGTGGATTTCCCCAATCTCTTGAAGAAGCTCGCGAACTCCGGCGCCACGGCCAAGTACCGCCGGCCGCGCTGCGTGGGCGAGATCAAGGTCAAGGACATGGGGCCGGTTCAGACCGACATCGCCAACATGACCGCCGCCCTCAAGGAATCGCCGGTTGTCGAGGGCTTCCTGAACGCGGCGGCGCCGGGCGTGGTGGCGTTGTTCCAGCCCAATGATTTCTACCCTACCCAGGACGAATACCTGGAGGCCGTCGCCGAGGCCATGCGACCCGAATACGAGGCCATCGTCGCCTCCGGGCTGCTGCTGCAGATCGATGCGCCTGACCTGGGCATGGGCCGCCACACCATGTACCGCGCCCGCAGCGAGGCGGACTACATCACCTTGGCGGAACGGCACGTGGAGGTGCTGAACCACGCCCTGCGCAACGTTCCGGCCGACCGCGTGCGCATGCACATGTGCTGGGGCAACTATGAAGGTCCGCACCACCACGACATCCCCATGCGCGACCTTCTGCCCGTCGTGGCGAAGGCCAAGCCGCAGGCGCTGCTGTTCGAAGCGGCCAATCCTCGGCACGCTCATGAATGGGCGGTGTTCCGGGATACGCCGATCCCGGAGGACAAGATCCTGATCCCCGGCGTGATCACCTCGACCAGCAACTACATCGACCATCCCGAGCTGATCGCCGAACGGCTGGTGCGCTTCGCCGGCATCGTCGGCCGCGCCCGGGTCATCGCCGGATCGGACTGCGGCTTCAGCACCTTCGCCGGCTTCGGCCCGGTGGAGCCGGAAATCACCTACTTGAAACTCCAGGCCATGGCGGAGGGCGCGCGCATCGCCAGCAAGAGTCTGTGGACGCGCTGACGCCCGCTTCGCTTCTGTCCGAATGGTTGATATGCTGGCATTTCTGCTGGTAGCAGTCCCAGTTCTAGAACAATTACCCCTCTAGCCAAATCACGACGCCTCCTGGCATTTCCGGCCCATGAAGGACGCTGCGGTCGCCTTTGGCCGCGAGACGTCGAGGGGAGGCATTCCTTATGATCCACCATAACACTCGCATTCGCTCCACCCTGCTGCGCACGGCCTTGCCGGTCGCGCTGCTGGCTGGCCTGTCATCCTACGCCCAGCTCGCATACGCGGCGGCGCCCGCTCCGGCCAAGGCCGAGCAGGGCAACACCGTGGGCGAGGTGGTCGTCACCGCCCAGTTCCGCGAACAGGGTCTGCAGAAGACTCCGATCGCGATCACGGCGGTCAACGCCAAGATGCTCGAACAGCGCAATCAGACCGACATCGCCGCGGTCGCGGGTCAGGCGCCGAACGTGACGCTGCAGCCCAGCGGCGCGGCTTTCGGCTCCTCGATGGTCGCGTTCATCCGCGGCGTCGGCCAGACGGACTTCAACCTGGCGCTCGAGCCGGGCGTCGGCATCTATGTCGACGACGTCGACTTCGCCGCCGTGACGGGGTCGATGCTGGACCTGCTCGACCTCGACCGGGTGGAAGTCCTGCGTGGACCCCAGGGGACGCTGGCCGGCAAGAATTCCATCGGCGGCGCCATCAAGCTCTATTCGAAGAAGCCGAACGGCGAAGGCGGCGGCTATGTTGAAGGCACCTACGGCAGCCTGAACCGCATCGATGCGCGGGGCGCGGCCGACTTCACGGTGGTGCCGGACAAGATGTTCGTCCGCGCTTCGTTCGCCAGCAAGCACCATGACGGCTACGTGACGCGGGTCGACTACGCCTGCACCCATCCGGGATCCAACATTCCGACCCACGCCGTCGGCGACGGCTGCGTGCTGGGCCACGACGGCAGCCAGGCGTTCGATGCGGCGCGCATCGCCCTGCGCTGGCTCCCGACCGAGAAGATCGAAGTCAACCTGTCGGCCGACGCCACCAACGACCAGTCGAGCGTCCAGGCCAATACGCTGCTCGCCACCAACCCCGCGGGCCTTGGACCTCTGACCTACATCGACGGCCTCAACGGCGCGCCGGTCACCTTCGGCCCGCAGTTCATTCCGTGGGGCCCGAACTCCCAGGACACGAACAAGGCCACCAACAATCCCTATATGAGCTATGCGACGTTCTCCCAGAACGCCAAGTCGTTCGTATTCGGGGCTGACCCGTGGGCGGGCTGGTCGGTTCCGCCGATCAACCATCTGAAGTCCTGGGGCCTCTCCAGCGACATCAACTGGAAGCTGACCGACAGCATCACCATCACCTCGATCACGGCCTATCGCCGGCTGTCCAATCAGTTCGCTGAACAGACGGATGCTTCGCCCATCGGCGTGCAGCTGCTGCTGCAGAAGAACACCTTCCGTCAGCTCAGCCAGGAATTCCGCCTGAACGGGTCGGTCGGGAAGTTGATCGACTACACCGTCGGCGGCTTCTACATGCACACCAACGGCGGCCTGAACGCGCGCGTCGGTCTGCCCTGGGTCGGGTTCGACTTCATCCACGGCCCCGACAGCACGCCGTCCACCACGAAGGCCGTGTTCGGCAACGCCGAAGTCCATGTGACCGACAAGTTCAACGTGGTCGGCGGCCTGCGCTATTCGGACGATGTCAAGGATTACGCCTACTTCCGGCACAACGCCGACGGCACCTTGATCAATCCGGCGGGCTACAATGGCCTCGTCGCCGCGGACAACGGCCTGACCGGTCACTACGCCGGCACGCGCCTCGACTACCGGATTGATGCGGACTACCACTTCACATCCAACGTCATGGGCTACGTCGAGACGTCCACCGGCTATAAGGGCGGCGGCGTTGACCCGCGGCCGTTCGTGCCGACCCAGGCGGTTTCGTTCAGCCCGGAAACCCTGACCGCGTACGAAGTCGGCCTGAAGACCAACCTGTTCGACCACCACATGCGGTTGAACATGTCGGCCTTCTACAACAACTACAACAACATCCAGCTGACCCTGAACAGCTGCCCGGCCCAAAGCGGCGGCAACGCGGCGATTCCCTGCGCCCTGCCGGCCAACATTGGTTCCGCGCATGTGAAGGGCCTCGAGGCCGAAGCCGAGATTCATCCGGTGGCTGGCCTGGAGATCGACGGTTCGGCCAGCTATCTGAACTTCAAGTACACCAACATCCTGAATGCCGCCGCTTCCGGCGTCACCCTGGCCATGGCGACGCCCTATACGCCGAAGTGGAAGTGGAGCTTTGGGGTCCAGTATGAAATGTCGATGGGCAACAGCGGCTCGCTGACGCCTCGGGTGGACGCCACCTACCAGTCTTCGATCTTCACTGGCCCGATCAACGACCCCCTCTACAACAAGATCAATGGCTATACGGTGTTCAATGGCCGTTTGACCTGGAGGGCGCCGGAAGGCGGCTGGCAGACGTCATTGAACGTCTCCAACCTGACCAACAAGCTCTACTACCTGACCCTGTTCGACGGTCACGCCGGTGGCGGGTATACGAGCGGTCAGCCCGCCATGCCGCGGGAGTGGTCGGTCACGGTCAAGAAGACCTTCTGATCCGGTCCGATACCGAAATGCAAAGGGCGGGTCGCAAGACCCGCCCTTTTTTCGTTGCGGTCGATGCGGCGGAGCGGGATCTGGTCCCGGACTTGCGCCCCTCGTGACAAGGGGCGGATCCTGCGAGCCGCCCTCGCCGCGTTCGAGAATCTGACTGCGGACGAGCCGAACCTAGCGCCCGGAGGAAATCACGCCGTGGAAGGCGCCGGTGGCGTCCTGGCCGTCGAAACCGTCTCCAACCTGATAGTCCTTATCCGGAACACAGACCGGCGCACCGCCGGCATAGGCCGCCGGCGACGTGATGGAGAAGCAGCTCTGGCCGCCCGAGTCCTGCCAGGTCCCGTGGATTGTCTCCCCTGAGGCCGGCACGATCGAGTAGCTGTGGTCGGGTTCGACGAAGACCTTCACGGCATGTCCGTCCGCATAGGTCGCGACGATGGTCCCCGAATAGGCCGCCGACCAGGTGTCGGCGGCGGCCGGGCCGGCGATCAGGCCGGCGGCAAGCAGAAGTACGCAGGCGGAACGGTACATCTGAGCCTCCCGGGCTGTCCTAACGGTAGGTGTTGTTGGACGTGTGGTCTCCGCCAAGCCAGCGGCTCAGCACGTCGTGGGCGTCCGCCCGGCGGTCCGTGGCGATCTTGTCCGCGCTGGGCGCATCCAGGGTGAATTCCACGATCATGCCATTTGGGTCGGTGGCATAGACCGACCGGCAATAGCCATGCTCGAGCACGTAGGAGTCCGGCTCCTTGTAGCCCGCCGCCTTGAGCCGCTGCTCGATGCCCTTCTGGGTTTCGGCGTCGACGTTCAGGGCGATGTGGTTGAACGGGCTGGCGGGGATCTCCGGTCCGAACAGCGCCTGATCCCCGGGGCTGGCGAACTGGAAGAAGGCAAGGGCGCCGCCGTCGGCCAGACCGAAGAAGCAGTGGCAATAGGTCCTGAGCGCGCCGAACAGCTCATCCTGCTCCGACCAGGCCGCCACCAGCGGCAGGCCGATCACGTCCTCGTAAAACCGGCGCGTGGCCTCCAGGTCCTTGGTCACACGGGCCGTGTGATGCAGACGGCTGGGCAATAGACGTGACTGCGCCATCGCGATGGGTCTCCTTCATTGACTGGCACAAGTGATAAGAGCAGAGACCGGCGGTATCAAGGCCGACAAGTTACCCTGGTAGTATTGATACCAATACTAATAGCAACACCAATAGCTATTAAGTGGCCATTAGGCATATCAGTCTAGTTCGTCATATCTTTCCAAGCCGGCTCGTCAAATTCTGGCAGGAAGAGAAGAAGGGGAGGCGATAAGCTATGTGCAGGATCAGAAATTTCCGCGCAGTCTTGTTCGGCGCCGCGGCGACGACGTCCTTGATGGCCGCGGCGGGGTCCGCTTGCGCCGCGGCGCCAGCGCCAGCGCCGGCGCCGGCCGCAGGGCCGACACAGATCGGCGAAGTCTTGGTCACCGTGCGTCGCCGCTCGGAAGTGCTGCAGAAGACTCCGGCCACGGTCACCGCCTTCACCGCCCAGGCCATTGAGGACAAGGGCATCGAGGCGCCGCGGGACTTTATCCAGGCCGTGCCCAACGTCACCCTGGTGGAAACCCAGAACGCCGGCACCTCCTTCGTGGTGATCCGCGGCATTTCCCAGGCCCGCAATTCCGAGCCCTCCGTCGCCGTCGTGGTCGATGGCGTACCCCAGACCCAGCCGGCCCAGTTCAACCAGGAACTGGTCGACATCCAGCAGATCGAAGTTCTGAAGGGTCCCCAGGGCGCCCTCTACGGCCGCAACGCCATCGGTGGCGCCATCCTGCTCACCACCAAACAGCCGACCGAACATTGGGAAGGCCGCGTCACCGGCGGCTGGGAATCCGGTCCAGGCGGCAAGGCTCAGGGGGTGGTCTCAGGCCCGCTCAACGACGTCCTCGGCGTCCGCGCGGCGGCGTCCTACACCAACACCTCCGGGCACATCGAGAATTCGTTCCTGCACCAGAAGGCTGACCCGGTTACGGATTTCAACGGCCGTCTGACGTTCCTGTTCAAGCCCAACGACAAGTTCAAGGCGGACCTCAGGCTTCAGGCCGACCGCCTGTGGACCCAGGCGCTGTACTTCAACATCGTCTACTACCCGTTCCTGAGCACCCTGCCGTTCCCGCCGTTCAACGTGGCTGCGCAACCCGACGTGAACAACACGTCCCTGCCGGTGCGCGTGAACAACCCGGGCAAGAACAACCGCGCGATCTACGACATCGCGCTCAAGATGGACTACGACACCGACATCGGGACCCTGACCTCGATCTCCGGGTACAACCTGACCAAGGAGATCCTGACCGGCGACGCCTGGGACTTCCTGCCGCCGGCCCAGTCGGCGATGAACGCGTTCACCGGATTTGACCAGACGCAGAGCCAGTTCCTCCGGGTCCGGACCCTGACCCAGGAAATCCGGATCACCTCGCCGTCTGAAAAGCGTTTCCGCTGGATCGCCGGCGCCCAGATCTTCGCCACCGATCGCTTCATCTCGACGGGCACCGAATGGGACACAGGCCACGGCGTCACCCCGACCTTCTATTCACCGACGTCGGACGTCACCAGCCCGTTCACGACCCCGAACTTTGCGACGCTGATCAACCCGCAGGCCACGTTCCTCGCTGACAAGCAGAACAATCTCGCCTGGGCCGGCTATCTGGACACGTCGTTCGACATCACCAGTCAGCTGGAAGTGTCGGCCAACATTCGTTTCGACCATGATCACCGCAAGGACACGCCGCTGGAAGCGGCCCAGTTCCTGCCGCTCGGCATTTCCACGCCGCCTGGCGGGTTCACGGAGCACAGCTGGAAGGGCTGGCAGCCGCAGTTCGTGCTGAAGTACACGCCCCTCGATAATGTCACGCTCTACGGCAGCTACAGCCGCGGCTTCCGCAGCGGCGGCTTCAACCAGTACGGCGTGCAGGCGGTCGCGGCGGCCAATGGTTTCGCCGGGGTCGGCAGCCAGTTCAACGCCGAACGGGCCGAGACCTTCGAAGCCGGCTTCAAGACCCGCCTGTTCGATCGCAGGCTCACGCTGAACGCCGCCGCCTACACCACCAAGTCGACCAACGGATACTTCTTCGTCTATCTGTCGCAGAACTCGACCCAGAACCTCGGGAACATCCCGGAGGTCCGCCTGACGGGCTTCGACCTGGACGGCACGTTCCGCGTCACTGACGACATTCAATTGAACGCGGGCTACGGCTTCACTGACAGCTCGGTGAAGAAGTACTACCACGACACCTTCCCGCAGTATGACTTCCGGGTCGGCGAACAGGCGCCGCTGGTGTCGCGCTACACCCTGAACGTCGGCGCGCAGTGGCGGCCGCGCATCAACGACATGCTGCACGGCATCCTGCGGGTCGACTACGACCGCATCGGCAAGACCTTCTTCTGGGAGTCCGACCCTGCAGCGGCATTCGCGGGAGCGCCCCCCGTGCTGGAACGCAAGCCCGTCGACCTCGTCGATCTGAGGACCGGCGTCCAGGCCAGCGACTGGTCGATCATCCTCTGGGCCAAGAACCTCAACAACGCCAAGTACAACTCGGAGTATTCTCCGGGCGGCTTCGTATTCAAGGCTGAGCCGCGGCGTTGGGGCGTGGACCTCACCAAGAAGTTCTAGGCCGCACTGCCTTTATCGGAACGGCGAACGGGGACGGCCAGATCGGCCGTCCCCGTCTTGCATTCGCAGCCGGCGTTCGACGACGTGTCTGACGGTTCAGGCTGCGGCCTTGCGGCCCCAGAGTTCCTCGCTGGCGATACGCGCGCCTTCCACCAGGGATTCGAACTTGGCCCACATCACCGTGGGATGCACGCGGGCGATGATGTCGACCTGCGCAAAGCCGCAGTCGGCGCCGGCGATGACGTTCTCGCGGCCCACAAGCTTGGCGAAGCGGACGATGCGGTCCGCCACCAGCCGCGGGTGCTCGACTGTGATGATGTGATGGGTGATCACGCCCGGGATCAGGATCTTGCCAGCCGGCAGTTTGACCTGTTCCCACACCCGCCACTCGTGTTCATGACGCGGATTGGCCGCCTCGATGGAGTAGGCGCCGGCCTTCACCTGCAGGATGAAGCCCACGATCTCGTCCAGCGGCGCGTCGGAGACGTGCGGCAGGTGCCATGAGCCGAAGCACAGGTGATAGCGCACCCGGTCCTCCGGAATGCCCGCAAGGGCGTGGTTCAGGGCGTCGATCCGCAACTGGGCCCATTCCCGGTAGCGCTCGGGGCTCTGCTGGACCAGGTGGTCGTACATGTTGGCCAGGACGGCGTCGTCCACCTGCACCAGCAGGCCGGCATTGTGGATCGCCAGGTACTCTTCACGCAGCGCCTCGGCGATGGCGAAGACGTAGTCCTTCTCGGTCTTGTAGTATTCGTTGACCCCATCATAGGCGGTGGAGGCCGGCGCGACAGCCGTCATGAAGGCCTCCTCGACCTTGACGCCCGGCAGCGCCGCGGTCAGCGCGCCGACCGCGAGCCTGATGCTCTCCTTGTCCACATAGCGGATGGGGCCGACGCAGGCCTCCGTCGGCGATCCGGTGACGCCCCGCGGGAACTCCTGAGCGATATAGTCGGCGAAGCGCTCACGGTCCCGGCCCAGCCACTCCAGCGGCCTCATCTGGTGCGGACGAATCTCGAAGCCGGAGATCCGCTTCAGGATGTAGTTGGCCCAGCTTTCCTTGCCGAATTCGCCGTCGTTGATGATGTCCAGGCCGACGGCAGCCTGCTGCTTGACGATGTCGGCCACCGCCGCCGTCATCACCCGGGCGTATTCGACAGGGTCCTCCGGCGGACCCTTCTGAAAGCTGGCGAGCTCGATCAGCGCCGCCGGCCGCGGCAGGCTGCCGACGTGGGTGGTGAGAATCCGGGTTTCGCTGCGCTTCATGACGTTTGTTCCCGCTCGTCTTTCTCACCACCCATTTCGGTGTTGGCTCAGGCCGGCTGGTGCGCCCGCCAGCCGCCCGGAGCATAGGAGGTCCGCACGACCTCGACGTAGGGGACAGGGCTCACGGTCGCCCGCATCTCGGCCTGGACGTGTGGCTCGACGGTGGGCTTGGAAGATCCGCCGCCTTCTTCACCCCAGACGAAGGTGACATCCGTGCCGGGTTCGGCGTGCTCGGCGTCCAGCACCGCCAGGGTCAGCATCTTGCCCTCGTTGGAGCTGTAACCGATCCAGGTGGAGACGCCGACGGTCTTGCCGCCCACCGCGACCTTGTCGAACGGGTGCATGCAGTAGACCGCCGACGGCCAGTCCATGAACTTCGCGCGGCCCGTCTTCTGGAACTGCGTGCCGATGACGCGGGTCACGTCGGCGTCGTCGAGCGCCAGGGTCACCTTCTTGCGGTGACCGCCGGCGGCGGCCCGCTTTTCGAGGGCTTCACGGCCGATGAAGTCGTGGTCGAACTTCACGAACGACCCATAGGAGAGATCCCACGGCGAGAAGTAGTAGTCCTCGATGTTGGGCGAGCTGAAGCTGCCGCCGATCGACGCCTTGGCTTCATAGCTCGTGTCGGTCAGCCACTTGCGATAGGCGTTGGTGCCTTCGCCGGAGAACACCGCGGGCAGCGGCGAGGGCACCCACCCGGACTCGAGGGTGTTGGAGGAATAGGCGCGGCCGCCGACCTGACGCAGGCCGAATTCCTCGCCCGCCTTGACCAGGGCTTCGCGCACCGCTTCGCCGTCGTCCCAGGGGCCATAGAGCTCCCAGCCCGGCTGACCGGCCATGCCGTGACGCAGGGCGCCCACGGTCTTGCCCGCGATGGTCAGGATGGTCATGTTGAAGAACTTCAGGTCAGGCGGCGTCTTGCCGATCACCTTCTCGATGACGCTCATGGCGTTGGGGCCCTGGACCTGGAAGCGATAGACCTTCCGGCGTCCGTCGCTGCGCAGCGCCGTGCGCTGGTCGAGCGTCACCTTCACGTCATAGCCGCCGGTCTCGGCGTGGAACGTGATCCACTCCAGGACGGGCGCGCGGCCGACCAGGTTGAAGCTGTTCGGGGCGAGATAGAACAGGATCACGTCGCCGATCACATAGCCTTCCGGGGTGCAGGGCACGAATTGCTTGGCCTTGCCGGGCTCGTATCCCTTGAAGCTGTTCACGCCGAGGTAGTTCAGGAGCTTGAACGCGTCGGGGCCTTCCACGGCGAGATCCGCCATGTGGTAGGACTGGTTGAACAGCACGCAGCTCTTCTGCCAGGCTTGCTGCTCGTCACGCCAGTTGGTGAATTCCGCTGGCACGCCCGGATAGACGTTCGGTCCAGCCTGCGAATTCCGCAGCATTTCCACGGGGCTTTTGGCGGCGTTCAGTAGGTCTTCCAAACTCTTGGGCATCGCGTCCTCTCTCGGCGTCAGGCGCCGGGGCGCCCATTTCATAGCTGCGGCGCGACGTTGCAGATCGCGCCCTCCGGAGCAATCGAAGGCGTAATACTGGTAATGTTTCTAACATTATTCCAGCCTCTGTTGACGCGCCGCCGCCGGCCAGCGCCAGATGCGGCCAGCGAACTGCTAGTAGTGGGGCCAACTGTGACTGTGAGCAGCACAATGCAGCGTGTGCAGCTGTCGGAATTCCTGAAGAATTGCCGGGCGCGCCTGTCGCCAACGTCCGTGGGCCTGCCGCCGGCCGGCCGGCGGCGGACGCCAGGACTGCGCCGCGAAGACGTGGCGGCCCTCGCGGGCCTGTCGGCCACCTGGTACACTTGGCTCGAACAAGGCCGGGACGTACGCGCCTCCGACCGCGTGCTGGAGAGCCTCAGCCGCACGCTGCGGCTTACGACGGAAGAACGGGATTACCTGTTTTCGCTGGCCCAGCATCGGTCCGCCCCGATCCAGCCCGCACGTGATGTCGAGATCACGCCCGCGGTGAAGCGCACCCTGGACGCCCTGAACCTGCCCTCGCTGGTGATGACGCCGCGGTGGGAGGTCATCTACTGGAACCGGATGATGACGGCGGCCATCCGCGACTACGGGGCGCTGCCGCCGCACGAGCGGAACCTGATGAAGCTGCTCCTGATGAGCCCCGGGCGGCGGACCCATGCCGACGACTACGAAGCCATGGCCCGGCGGATCCTGTCCAAGCTGCGCGTGGACTATGGCCAGGCGGGGGTGGACCCCGTCTTCGACGCCTTGATCGAGGAAATGAACGAGATCTGCCCGATGTTCCGCCAGCTCTGGCGCAGTCCGGAGATCACGGGCCATTCCGAGGGCGTCCACCCCGAACGCCATCCCGTGCTCGGCGATATCGTCTTCGCGCACAGCTCCTATGTCATTGAAGGGGCCCCCACCCTGAGGGTGGTGATCTACGCGCCCTACGACCCGGAAAGCACCGCCAAGGTCGACCAGCTCGCCCGGGAAGCCCGCGCCGCTTCCCTGTCCTGACCGCCACCGGCGCCATGGTGGTGGTGGGATTGATGGGATAATTCTGAGACTGGTGATGACGCGGCGGCCCCGGCGATGGTGGCGGCGGCGCGGACGAGCGGGCGGGCCGGCCGCTGGGCCGGGCGTTTCGGCGTCGCCATGCTGGACCCGCTTGCGGTCTCCCCCAGCAGGCGGCGAAGGGGCCCCCGGGCGGCGGACGGTCTTTCCACCTCGGCCGCACCGGTACTGAGCTGTTATTCTACCCCTAGATCTTGGCGGCGGGCCTTCGGGTTCGCCGCCTTCTTTTCCGGGGTCAGGCCAGGGCGACTTCCTTCATCGAGACGGACATGTCCGTCAATTTGCGCCGGTCGACCGGCCGCTTCTGGCCGATCATCAGCCGGCCCGCCATGAACTCGGCCGGTGCGTTCACCGCCTCCACCGCCAGGATCCGGTCGCCCTGAAGGTGGAAGATGGCGAATTTCGCATCCGCCACCGAGCCGCGGATCAACCGCTGGTCGGCGTCGAACGGCACGCCGGCGATCTGGAGTTTCAGGTCATACTGGTCGGACCAGAACCACGGCGTCTCCGGCGCGGGCTGGGGACGGCCCACGATGGCGCAGGCGACCTGCTTGGCCTGTTCAAGCGCGTTGGGCACGCTTTCCAGCCTGTGCATGCGGTCGTCGTAGAGCGGCATAGGCCGCCAAGCCACGTCGCCGATCGCGAAGATCGAGGGATCGGACGTGCGCGCCGAGCTGTCCACCACCACGCCGTTGGCGCAATCCAGGCCCGCGTCGGCGGCCAGCTGGCTGCAGGCCATGGCGCCCACCCCGACCAGCACGACATCGCAGGCTTCCTGCGACCCGTCCGCCAGCCGCACGCCGCTGACGTGGCCGTCGGGTCCATGCTCCAGATCCAGAACCTGCGCTCCGGTCACGATCTTCACGCCCTTGGCGCGGTGGTAGTCCTGGAAGAACGTTGACAGCTCCTCGCAGGCCACCCGCGCCAGCACCCGCGGAGCCAGCTCAAGGATCACCGCGTCGGCGCCCAGCGCCCGCGCAGAGGCGGCGGCTTCCAGGCCGATGTAGCCCCCGCCGACGATCGCGAGCCGCTTGCCGTGCTCAAGCACCGACTTCAGTTGTTCCGCGTCGGCGACGCTGCGCAGCTCATGCAGGTCGTGGGCATGGGCGCTCGGCAGGGTGATCTTGCGGTTGGCCGAGCCGGTGGCCAGGATCAGCAGGTCGTAATCGAGGCTCCCACCGCCCTTTAGCGCCACGCGCCTGGCGGTGCGGTCGATCGCCTCGGCGCTGGTCCCGAGCCTCAGGGTGATCCCGTGGTCGGCATAGAACTCGTCCGGCTTCAGCTTCAGCGTCTCGGCGTCCACATCGCCCTTCAGATAGGCCTTGGACAGAGGGGGGCGCTGGTAGGGGCCGATCAGCTCCTCGCCGACCAGGACGATGTCGCCGGTGTGGCCGTACTGGCGCAGCAGGGCGGCGACCGTGCCGCCGGCGTGGCCTGCGCCGATGATGACGATGCGGGGGGTGGATTCGCTCACGGCGCTTTCCTGTGCGCTGGCGCTCGCCGCGTCAACCGCGCCAGGCCGGGATCGTCCTAGTTGCCCGAGTCCTTGAACGGCACGCCGTAGAGCTCCAGGCGGTGATCGACCAGACGATAGCCAAGGCGATTGGCGATCTTCTCCTGCAACTCCTCGATCTCGACGTCGACGAATTCGATCACCTGGCCGGTCTTCATGTCGATCAGGTGGTCGTGGTGGGTCTCCGGCGCCTCCTCATAGCGCGAGCGGCCATCGCGGAAGTCGTGACGCGCGATGATCCCCGCCTCCTCGAACAGGCGCACGGTGCGATAGACCGTGGCGATCGATATGTGCGGGTCCAGGGCGTGGGCGCGGCGATACAGCTCCTCCACATCGGGGTGATCATGGGAGGCCGACAGCACCCGCGCCACGACGCGGCGCTGATCGGTCATGCGCATGCCCTTTTCAATGCAGATGTTCTCAATGCGATCCAAGGCTGACCTCTGATTCAGGGCAGTGGGCGGTGCGACCATAGTCTCAGGCCTCGGTGCTGTTAAGCGGTCGTCTCAGGACCAATGCGTCCATCGCCGGCCGGTCCGCCCGCGCGTAATAGGCGCGGCGCAGTCCCGCCTGTTCGAAACCTGACTTCAGATAGACTCCGACGGCGCCCGCGTTGTCCGCCGCGACCTCCAGGAACATCGCGCCGGCGCCGCGCCTCAGAGCTTCCTGGGCGACCGCCTCGACCAGGGCCGAGCCGACGCCCCGGCGCCGCGCCCAGGGCGCCACCGCCAGGGTCAGAATCTCCGCCTCGCCGCCCATGGTCCTCGCCAGGATGAAGCCTGTGACGCCGTCATCCTCGGCCACCAGGGCGAAGCCGCCCATGATCTCCATCAATCGGGCGATGTCGTCTGCCTGCCAGGATGTGTCGAACGCCCGGGCGTGCACCTCGGCCAGGGCGTCGGCGTCTTGGCTCGTCGCGAACCGGAGCTTCATGCCGGCAGCCGCGCGTCGGGCGCCCGCAGATAGAGCGGCGCGGGCGGCGTCTCCGGCGCCGGAGCCGCCGCCGCCAGGCGGGCGACCACGGCTGGATCTGGCGCAGCCGCGCCGACAGCCGTCATGGGCCCGCCGGCCAGCTGGTCCGCCGCCGAGCCGATCACCTTGACCTGCGCCCCGCCGGCGAAGTCCGCCAGGCGCCCGGGCGCGGCCGCCGCGGGCACGGCCTCCGGCGCGCTGAGCGGACGGCCGTCCGAGAAGACCTGCAGATAGATCTGCCCTCGACCGGCGTCGATGGCCGCCGCGACCATGCCGGTCGATCCAGCCCCGGCGGCGAGCGCCTCAAGCGCCCCGATCCCGACGCACGGCCGGCCCAGCGCCAGGGCCATGCTGCGGGCGAAGGCGAGGCCCACGCGCAGGCCGGTGAACGAGCCGGGGCCCGTGGTCACCGCGATGCGATCCAGATCTGAGAAGGCGACGCCGGCCTCCTGCATCGTTTCGGCGACCAGGAGCGCGAGCCGTTCCTGATGGCCGCGCTGCATGGGCTCGGACCGGCTGGCCCGGACGTGATCACCGTCAAGCACCGCCGCCGAGCAGGCGCCGAGGGCGGAATCGATGGCGAGGATGATCATGGCGTCGGGCCTGATCCGATCCGAGCGGCGCGGGCTCAGATGATCTTGCCGGCCTCCTCGAAGGAGAGGCGGGGCGCACGGGGGGGCAGCTTGGAAGCGTCGCCGCGGCCGATGGAACAGATGAAGTTGGACTTGACCTTCGTGCCCGCGAAGAACGCCTTGTCGACGGCGGCGTTATCGAATCCGGACATGGGACCGCAGTCGAGGCCCAGCGCGCGAGCCGCCAGCATGAAATAGGCTCCCTGCAGCGTGCCGTTGCGGAAAGCGGTCACCTCGGCGACGTCCGGATTGGCGAACCAGTCCTTGGCGGAGGGCGCCTGGGGAAACAGGCGCGGCAACTGCTCGGCGAATCCCAGGTCGTGACCGATGATCACCGTCACCGGCGCCTTGACCACCTTTTCGGCGTTGGTGGCGCTGACCAGGGGTTTCAGCCGCGCCTTGGCGTCGTCCGAAGCGACCCAGACGAACCGCGCCGGCGAGCAGTTGGCGGAGGTCGCGCCCATCCGCGTCAGCTCGTAGATCGCCCGCATGTCGACGTCCGTCACCGGCTGGTCGGTCCAGGCGCTGTGCGAGCGCGCGTCGCGGAACAGCTGGTCCAGGCTGTGGTCGTCGATCGGTCGGGACATGCGGCTCAGTTCCTGGGACGGAGGGTGGAGAAGGGTCCGGGCCTGATGGCCACCTAGAGGGTCTGCTCGACCCGCGTGACCTCGGGCACATAGTGCTTGAGCATGTTCTCGACCCCGGCGCGCAAGGTCGCCGATGAGGAGGGGCAGCCGGAGCAGGCGCCCTTCATGTGCAGCCAGACAACGCCGGTGTCCGGCTCGAAGCGATTGAACAGGATGTCGCCGCCGTCCTGGGCCACGGCCGGACGGATGCGGGTGTCCAGCAGGTCCTTGATCTCGGCGACGATCTGGGCGGTTTCGCCGTCATAGACCTCGGAGTCGTGGGACACCGCCCCGTCGGCGGCGTCGCCGGCGAACAGCGGCGCGCCGGCTGTGTAGTGGTCCATCACCGCCGCCAGGATCGGCGCCTTAAGGTGACTCCAGTCGGTGGCCGCGTTGGCCTTGGTGACGGTGAGGAAGTCCGGCCCGAAGAAGACCCGCGCCACGCCGTCGATGGCGAACAGGCTCTCGGCCAGTGGAGACGCCCTGGCTTCGTCCGCCGAGCGGAATTCGCGGGAGCCCTCGCCCATGACCTCGCGGCCGGGCAGGAACTTCAGCACCTCGGGATTGGGAGTGTGTTCGGTCTGGATGAACATGTCCCCTAGATGGCGCCGGTACGGCCCGGGCGCAATGTCCCGGCTGTTCCGATCAATGGCTCATGGGCATGGACATGGCCGGGGCGGGCCCCACCGGGACGCGGCTTCTGACGTCGAAGGCGGCCTTCACCACGCCCGCGTGCTCGAACCTCAGGGTGATGGTCTGGACCGCGCCGTCCGCGAGCGCCCCCTTCAGACCGGTCACCATCAGGTGCTGGCCGCCGGGCGCGAACCTCGCGGAACCGCCCGCAGGGATCGCCAGCGGCCCCGACGGCATCATCATCGCCATGCCGTTCATGACATGGCTGATGTGGATCTCGACGCTCTTTGAGCAGTCGCAGGACGCCGCGAGCAGCTTGTCGGCCTTTGCGCCGCCATTGGAGATGGTCAGGTAGGCGGCGGTGTTGGGCACGCCCGGACCGACCGCGCGCACCACCGTGTCCTTGAGGGTCAGGTCGCCGGCCTTGATCTCCGCCGCGGCGGCCGATCCAGCGACGGCCGCAGCCGCCGTGAGCATGAGCAAGGTCTTCATCGTTCAGCTTCCCCAGAAGCCCACCAGCCGCTTGGTCTCCGCCACGATCGGATCCGCCAGTTCCCTGGCTCGTTCCGCGCCCTTTGAGAGTATCCGGTCGAGCTCGGCCGGATCCGCCAGGAGCTCGCGCATTCTGGCGCCGATCGGCCCAAGCGTCTCCACCGCGAGGTCCGCGAGCGCCGGCTTGAACGCTCCGAAGCCCTGGCCGCCGAAACGCGCCAGCACCTCGGCTTTCGACAGGTCAGACAGGGCCCCGTAGATGCCCACCAGGTTGTCCGCCTCGGGGCGGCCTGTCAGGCCGTCCAGCGTTTCGGGCAGGGGCTCCGGGTCGGTCCTGGCGCGGCGGATCTTCTGGGCGACCGCATCGGCGTCGTCGAGCAGGTTGATCCGCGACTGGTCGGACGGGTCGGACTTGGACATCTTGGCCGCGCCGTCGCGAAGACTCATCACCCGCGCGCCCGGCCCTTCGATCAGGGGCTCCGGCAATGGGAAGAAGTCCGGCGCCGCGAAATCGTGATTGAACTTGCCGGCGATGTCGCGCGTCAGCTCAAGGTGCTGCTTCTGGTCCTCGCCCACGGGCACGTGGGTGGCCTTGTAGACCAGGATGTCGGCGGCCTGGAGCACGGGGTAGGTGTAGAGGCCGACGGAGGCCCGTTCCTTGTGCTTTCCCGACTTCTCCTTGAACTGGGTCATCCGGTCGAGCCAGCCGAGGCGCGCCACGCAGTTGAAGATCCAGGCCAGCTCGGCATGGGCGGTCACGGCCGACTGCACGAAGATGGTCGCCCGGCCGGGGTCGACGCCCGAGGCGATATAGGCGGCCGCGATCTCGCGGGTCTGGGCGGCGAGGAGCCTGGGGTCCTGCCACTGGGTGATGGCGTGCAGGTCCACCACGCAGAACAGGCACTCCATGCGGTGCTGCAGGGCCACGAACTTGCGAAGCGCGCCGAGGTAGTTGCCCAGGTGCAGGGCGCCGGACGGCTGGACGCCGGACAGCACGCGCTGGGGGCCGGCATAGGCGTTGGGAGGCAGATCGGTCATGGATGGGGTCGCAGCTTGAGGAATGACATCAGGGCGCGCGCGCCCCGAACCTGTTCAGAGGTCGAGCCGTCCGTCCCGCCATCGCGATTGAGCACGCGTCCGATCCATGGCCGCAGATAGCGCCGAACCCCTCCCTAGAGCAAGTCGGGGCCTGACGGGGTCTCGCCGAGATCTTCCTGGATCTCCTGATCCAGGCTGGCGGCCTTGGGCGGCCGGCGCAGGGCGGTCTTGAGCTCTGACAGCTTCAGTCCGCCGAAGACGAACAGCAGCGGCGGATAAAGCAGCCCGCCCACGAGGACGGTGACCAGGATGGCCGCTTCCTTGGCGCCGACGATCTTGCGGCCCAGGTGGAAGCCCGCGAACGGCGCCTCGATCTGGGGCCGGTAGTGCGCCGCCAACGCCAGGATGGCCGCCAGCACCAGGCTGGCCAAGAGGATGCGGATCAGCCGCGACCAGGCGGCCGGGCTCGGTGTGTAGTCCCCCCGCCGCCCCAGGGCCCAGGCCATCTGCACAAGGTTCAGCCAGGCCGCGAAGGCGGTCGCCGCCGCGATCCCCTGGAAGCCGATGGTCCGCACCAGGGTGACCCCCAGCACGATGTTCACCACCACAGAGATCAGGGCGAAGCGCATGGGCGAGGCCGTGTCCTGGCGGGCGTAGAAGGCGCGCGAATAGAGCTGGGTCAGGACGAAGGCAGGGGTGCCCAGGCCATAGAAGAACAGGGCGTCGGCCGTCTGGCGGGAGTCGAAGGCGGTGAACTGGCCGCGGGTGTACATGGCGTCGATCAGGAAGAAGGGGATGGCGACGAGGGCCGCGGCCGCCGGCAGGGTGACCGCCATGGAGAAGGTGATCGCCTCGTCCATGGTCGACTGCGCATCGCCCCGGTCCCTGGCGTGCACGGCGCGCGACAGGCGGGGCAGAAGCGCCACCCCGATCGCCACGCCCACCAGGCCCAGGGGCAGCTGATAGAGCCGGTCGGCCGCCGCCAGCCAGGAGCGGGCGCCGTTCACCTGGGACACCAGGATGCCGGAGATGAAGATATTCACCTGGGTGGCGCTGGCGGCCATGGCGCCGGGCACCGCCCGCCGGACGAGGGCCCAGATCTCGGGCGTCATCCGGGGCCAGCGGAAATGCACATTGGCGCCGGACCGCCGCACGCCCCAGACCAGGAGGGCCGCCTGCGAGACGCCCGCTACGGTCACGCCCGCCGAGGCCGCCACGGCTGCGCTGACCGGCGAGTGCATGGGCAGCACCGCGACCAGGGTCCAGATGTTCAGCAGGATCGGCGCGCCCGCGGACAGGATGAAGCGGTTGCGCGCGTTCAGCACGCCCGAGAGGTGGGCGTAGATCGCCATGCAGGGCAGGTACCAGATGGTGATCTGGGTCAGCAGGATCGCCAGCTTCTGCTTTTCCGGCGGAAAGCCCGGCGCGATCAGGAACATGAGCCAGGGCATGGCCAGGGCGAAGGCGGTGGCCAGGGCCAGGGTCATGGCCGCGAGCAGGGCCATGGCGTCCGCCGCCAGGATGTCGGCCTTCTCTTCGCCGTCCTGTTCCAGCGCCTTGGAATAGGCCGGCACGAAAGCCGCTGCAAAGGCGCCTTCGGCGAAGATGCGGCGGAACAGGTTGGGGAAGGCGAAGGCGGTGTTGAAGGCGTCCGCCGCGATGGTGGCGCTGGCGCCCATCGTATAGGAGACCGCCAGGTCGCGCAGGAAGCCCAGCGGCCGGCTGAGCATGGTCACGCCGGAATAGACCATCGACGAGCGGATCAGGCTCGAACGCTGGGGCTTGGACACGGGCTTGGCGGCTGAGGTCACCCGGCGGCCCTACGCGCAGCCCCGGAGTCGGTCAAGGCGGCTAGAGCCACGGCGCCAGCGGCTCGCGGGCCAGCATTTCTTCGTAGGTCGGGCGCGGGCGGACCACGGCGAACTCACCGCCCTTGACCAGGACCTCGGGCGCCAGGGGCCGGGTGTTGTATTCGCTGGACATCACCGCCCCATAGGCCCCCGCTGACATGAAGGCGGCGAGGTCGCCGGGCTGGAATTCCGGCAGCTTGCGGTCGCGGGTGAAGGTGTCGCCGGTCTCGCAGATGGGTCCGACCACGTCGTAGGTCGCGATGGGCGTGTCGGCGCCTGGCGTCATCACCGGACGGATGTCGTGATAGGCGTCGTACATGGCCGGCCGGATCAGGTCGTTCATGGCGGCGTCGAGCACCAGGAAGCGGCGGCCCTCGGGGCGGTCGTGCACGTGGATCACACGCGACAGCAGGATCCCGGCGTTGGCGCAGATCACCCGGCCGGGCTCGACGGCGAGGTCGGCCTCGAAGCCCTCGAACACCCGGCGGACCAGGGCGCCCAGCTCGGCCGGCGCGGGCGGCGCCGGCTGGTGGAAATAGGGCACGCCCAGTCCGCCGCCGAGGTCGAGCCGCTCGACCGCCATCCCCTCGGCGCGCAGCCGCTCGGCCAGGCCGCGCAGGGTGCGGTAGGCCGCCTCGAGGGGCGCAAGGTCGGTGATCTGGCTGCCGATGTGACAAGCCAGGCCCACGGGCTCCAGGACCGCCGAATTGGACGCCTGGGCGTAGAGCCGTTCGGCTTCGGCCAGGGACACGCCGAACTTGGAATCCGCCTTGCCGGTTGAGATCTTGGCGTGGCCGCCGGCGCCGACGTCGGGATTGACGCGGAAGGTGATTTTCGGCCGGGCGCCCAGGCCCTGGGCGATCTGGGCCAGCAGCAGCATTTCCGGCTCGGATTCCACATTGATCTGGCCGACCCCGGCGCGGACGGCGAACTCAAGCTCGGTGCGCGATTTGCCGACGCCGGAGAAGATGATGCGCTCCGCGGGGATGCCGACCTTCAGCGCCCGGCGGATTTCGCCCTCGGACACGGTGTCGGCCCCCGCGCCCAGGGCGCCCAGGGTGGCCAGCACGGACAGATTGGAGTTGGCCTTGACCGCGAAGGCCACGCTCACCTCGCGCGGCGCGAAGGCGTCGCGGAACACCTGGTAGTGCCGCTCCAGCGTCGCGGTGGAATAGACGTAGGCCGGCGTGCCCACCGCCTCGGCGATACGGCGCAGGGGCACGTCTTCGCAGTGCAGCTCGCCGGCGCGAGCCTCGAAGTGGTTCATTGCGGCGCCGGCGCGGTCTGGGCGTCGGGCGACTGCGGCGAGCCGGGCGGATGCGGCGCGCTGGGGTCGGCGGCGTCCGGGGTCTGGACCGCCTTGTGGCGGGTGCTGTCGATCTCGCGCAGCTCGTCGATGGACGCCGGCGCGCGGGGGCCTGACTTGGCCGCACCGTCGGCAAGGGCGCGGTGAGCCGCGTCGCGGGCGTCCGCCTGGGCGGTGGTCGCCGTCGCGGGTCGGCCGGAGAGGGGATGAGGGCGCTGCAGGTCACCCTGCTTGCCGCATCCTGCGAGTGCGGCGGCGAGGACGAGCAGGGCCAGTGGCGCGCGACTCCGGGTCATGACAGACGCTCCTTCCAGGCCTTGATTTGCGCGCGCACCTGATCGGGCGCGGTTCCGCCGTAGCTGGAGCGGCTGCGCGCCGACGCGATGGGCGTCAGCACCTGATAGATGTCCGCCGTGATCCTGGGATCAATGGCCTTGAGGTCGTCGATCGGCAGGTCGGGCAGGTCGACGCCGAGGGTTTCGGCCCGCTTCACCGCCGCGCCTGCGACATGGTGGGCGTCGCGGAAGGGCAGGTTCAGCACGCGCACCAGCCAGTCCGCCAGGTCCGTGGCCGTGGAGAACCCGGACCCCGCCGCCGCCGCCATCCGCTCGACGTTCGGCTTCAGGTCCGCGATCATGCCGGCCATGGCGCGCAATGACAGTTCGAGCGCGTCGAAGGCCTCGAAGGCCGGCTCCTTGTCCTCCTGCATGTCCTTGCAATAGGCGAGCGGCAGACCCTTCATCATCACCGTCAGGGATGTCAGGGCGCCCAGGATGCGGCCGACCTTGGCGCGGATGAGTTCGGCGGCGTCCGGATTGCGCTTCTGCGGCATGATCGAGGAGCCGGTGGTGAAGGCGTCCGACAGGGCCGCGAAGCCGAACTGCGGCGTCACCCAGATCACGATCTCCTCGGCCAGGCGCGACAGGTGAACGCCGGCGATGGCGGCGGCCGAGAGCGCCTCCAGCACGAAATCCCGGTCCGAGACGCTGTCCAGGGAATTGGCGGTCGGCCGATCGAAGCCGAGCGCGGCGGCCGTGCGGGACCGATCGATGGGAAAGGCGGTGCCGGCCAGGGCCGCGGCGCCCAGCGGGCACTCGTTGAGGCGCGCGCGGGCGTCCGAGAAGCGGGCGGCGTCGCGGCCGAACATCTCAACATAGGCCATCATGTGGTGGCCGAAGGTCACGGGCTGGGCAGGCTGCAGGTGTGTAAAGCCGGGCATGAGGGATCCCGCGTGCGTCTCGGCCTGACCAAGGAGCGCGCGCTGCAGGGCTTTGAGCTGGTCGACCGTGCGGTCGCAGGCGTCGCGGACCCACAGCCGCATGTCCAGCGCCACCTGGTCGTTGCGCGAGCGGGCCGTGTGCAGCCGGCCGGCCGCGGGGCCGATCAGCTCCCTGAGCCGCGCCTCGACGTTCATGTGGATGTCTTCGTATTCCTCGCGGAAAGGAAAGGCCCCCTCTTCGATCTCGCGGGCGATGCGCCCGAGGCCGTCGCGGATCGCAATGTCGTCGTCGCTTGAAATCAGGCCACAACTGGCCAACATCGCCGCGTGCGCGAGCGAGCCCCGGATGTCCTGGGCCGCGAGTCGCCGGTCGAAGCCGATGGACACATTGATGGCCTGCATCAGCTCGTCGGGTTTGTCGGAGAAGCGCCCACCCCACATCGCCTGGCTGCGCGCCTGGCCATGCGGGCCCTTTGGCGGATCGGAGGCGTCGTCGGTCATATGAGCGAGGTCCAGAACAGTACGGCGAAGACGCCCGGCAAGCGCGCCCCGATCCTTTGGGCCGGCTTAGGCCTGATCGTGATCGTGGCGGTTCTATACGGCGCCATCTGGTTCGTTTCCAAATCCCACGGCGGCGGCGACCTCAAGCCGCTGGCCGTCGGCGAGATGAGCAAGCTGATCGTCGCCAAGCAGCTCGGCCCGCCCCCCCCGATCAAGGCTCAGGCCCTGGACGGCGCGCCCGTCAGCCTGGCGGACTTCAAGGGCCGGGTGGTGGTGGTCAATCTCTGGGCCACCTGGTGCGCGCCGTGCGTGAAGGAGATGCCCGCCCTGGCCAAGCTACAGGCCGCCCTGGCGGATCAGCCGGTGACCGTTCTGGCCATCAGCCTCGACAAGGGCCAGCCCGATATCGACAAGGCCAAGGCCTTCATCGCCGACAAGCCGCCGTTGAAGTTCTATCACGGCGACTACAACCTGGCCTTTTCCGTTGATCCGCCCGCGGAGGGCTTGCCGACGACCATTCTCTACGACCGATCCGGGCGCGAGCGGGCGCGGCTTTCGGGGGGGGCGGATTGGTCCACACCCGAGGCCAGAGCGGTGTTGGCGCGTCTGCTGTCGTTGAAGGACTGAGATCAATTCGGGTTGACCTCTCCGCGCTCGGCGGGCATTCAGACGACCACAACTCGAGACTTGGACTCCTGAAGTTTCTGATACAGGCGCGCGCCTGCGAAGAACGAGCGGTACGGGGAGCGAGATGTATCCGAGGCCGGCTCGCCGGCCTCACCCGGGATCGACTCGTAAGAGAGAGAGAATCATGTCGAACGGCACGGTGAAGTGGTTCAACGCCACCAAGGGCTTTGGCTTCATTCAGCCCGAGGACGGCGGCAAAGACGTCTTCGTGCACATCAGCGCGGTGGAACGTGCGGGCCTGCGTGGCCTGAACGAAGGTCAACGCGTGAGCTACGAACTTCAGAACGAACGCGGCCGCACCGCCGCGGTGAATCTGAAGCCGCTGTAAGCGATACGGTCCGGATCGCCGCCTCGGCGGCCGTCCGGACCGCCGTCAGCGCTTTCGAGGGCGCTCCGGGCTTCCCAGGAAGCCGGACGGTCCAGCGTCGGTAGGACGCGCGCATGCGGGTCAGTCCGTTGACTCCATGGGGGCCGCTCGTATAAGTCAGCGCCCTCGCCCGCGGGCTTGCTCGCGGGCGTAAGCTTTTCTGGAACGGCAGCCGCTGGACACAGCTGGCCGCCTTTCTCAATAAGACTTGATTTCAAGGACTTATGACGATGTACGCGGTGATCAAGACCGGCGGGAAGCAATACCGGGTCAAACCGGGCGACGTGCTGGTGATCGAAAAACTGTCCGGCGAGGCCGGCGCCGAGGTCGCCTTCGACCAGGTGCTGATGCTGGGCGAGGGCTCGGACGTCACGGTGGGCGCTCCTCTGATTGAAGGCGCCCTGGTGAAAGCCACCCTGGTCGAGACCCGCAAGGGCGAGAAGGTCAAGGTCTTCAAGAAGATCCGCCGCCAGGGCTATCGCCGCACGCGCGGGCATCGCCAACCGGAAACGGTGCTGCGGGTGACGTCCGTCGCTGGCCAGGGCAAGAGCGAGAGCTGGGACGGGACTGTCGACCTGACCACCCGCGCCGTACTGAACGCCCGCGCCCGGAACCTGACCTCGCTGGTCGCGTCCCTGGAAGGCCGCGCCGAACCTGCGAAGCCGGTCAAGGCCGAGCCGAAGCCGGTCAAGGTCAAGACCGAGCCGAAGCCCGCCAAGGCCAAGGCCGCCCCGAAGGCCGCTGAACCCAAGCCCGAAGCCGCGCCGGCGACCGAAGCAGTCGCCGAGGCCGCCAAGCCGGCCAAGGCCGTCAAGGCCAAGCCCGCCGCCCCCAAGGCCCCCACCAAAGCAGATGCGAAGCCCAAGGCGTCCGCCAAGGCCGCCC
>FTIH01353203.1_pt1 | contig 24069 bp, 10 predicted proteins | sample 1658451 | NCBI WGS metagenome assembly FTIH01 (sample SAMEA3914826, study PRJEB12502) | metagenome | biome: forest; material: soil | place: Canada | collected 2011-07-03 | depth 0.3 m
GCTGAAGTCGGTGATCAGGTCCGGGTTGGCGACGGTGGAGTCGCTGAGGGCATTATAGAAGAAGCTGTCGTTGCCGGCGCCGCCGGTGAGCGTATCGGCGCCGTCGCCGCCGACGATGTTGTCGTCGCCCCCCTGACCCGAGAGGCTGTCGCCCCCGCCCGAGCCCCACAGGGAGTTGGCGTTGTCGTCGCCGATGATGTTGTCGTTGAACTGCGAGCCGAAGATGTCCTGGATGTTGATCAGCCAGTCGCTGCCGGCCCCGCCGGTGCCCTGGTAGGAATCGGTGATGCGCAGGTCCACCGCCACCGCCGAGGGGGCGGAGTCGTAGGAGGTGTAATTGCGCCCCGCGCCGCCATCCAGGATGTCGTCGCCCGCGCCGCCGATGAGCACGTCGTCGCCGCCCTCGCCGTAGAGCACGTCGTCGCCGGCGCCGCCGACGATGGTGTCGCCGCCGTCCCCGCCGTGGATGATGTTGCGCCCGCCGTCGCCCACGAGGTTGTCGTTGAAGTCCGAGCCGAAGACGTTCTCGATGGCGGTGAGGGTGTCGTTGCCGTCCCCGCCGCTGGCCACGCCGGCGCCCAGGTCCACCGCCACGGCCGAGGTCGCCGCCGCATAGGAGGCGTAGTCCAGGCCTGGGCCGCCATCGAGAGCGTCGTTGCCCGGACCGCCGACCAGGACGTCGTCGCCGCCGTCGCCGAAGAGATGGTCGTTCCCACCGCCGCCGGTGACCGTGTCGCCGCCGTCGCCGGCGTGGATGACGTTGGCGCCGCCGTCGCCGGTCAGGCTGTCGTTGAAACTCGACCCCGTCAGGTTCTCGATGGACACCAGGGTGTCGGATCCGGCGCCGCCGGTGTTCTGGGCGCCGCCCACCGACAGATCCACCGCGACCGCCGAGGGGGCTGACGCGTACGACGCCGTGTCGTTCCCGGGTCCGCCGTCCAGGGTGTCATCGCCCGGGCCGCCATCCAGCGTGTCATCGCCTCCATGCCCGCTCAGCACATCGGCGCCTGAGCCGCCGGCCAGCACATCGTCGCCGGCTCCGCCGTTCAGCGACTGGTTCACGACCGGCGCGTCGATCGTCTGGTCGTCGAACTGCAGCTTCTCGATGTTGTAGAGATAGGTCGTCCCGAGCGGGCCGATCGCCTGCACCGATCCATTGCTCGTCAGGACCACATAGTCGGCGCGATGGCCCGCCAGTACGGCCGTATCCGTCCCGGATCCGCCGTCCAGCACATCGTTGCCCTGGGCGGCGACAAGCACGTCATCGCCTCCCATGCCGAAAAGGGCGCAGCCGTATCCCTGAGCCGTCAGGGTGTCGGCATAGTCCGAGCCGACCAGATGCTCGATCGAGATCAGGGTGTCGACCCCGCCCCCTCCCGTGTTCTGGATCCCGGAAACCTGCAGGTTCACGGTCACCCCCGAAGTCGCCGCGGCGTAGGACGCGGTGTCGGTCCCCGCTCCGCCGTCGAGCGTGTCGTTCCCCGCGCCGCCGACCAGCGTGTCATCGCCGCCGCCGCCCTGCAGCAGTGATCCCCCCGGTGCGGCGGTGAGGACGTCGGGGAAGCTGGAGCCGATCAGGTTCTCGACCGACACCAGGGTGTCGATCCCGGCGCCGATGGTGTCCTGCGGCCCCGACACGGCCAGGCTCACGGTCACGCCCGCCGCCGCCGCCGCATAGGACGCGGTGTCTGAACCTGAACCGCCGTCCAGGGTGTCGTCGCCGCCCAGGCCGGTGAGGGTGTCGTCGCCGGCGCCGCCCGTCAGGACATCGTTCCCGGGCGTGCCGTTCAGCGTCTGGTTCTGGACGCCGAGATCGAGCGTCTGGTCGGCGAACTGGAGTTTCTCGACGTGGATCAGGGTGTCGGTCCCGTCCGGACCGACGACCGTCAACACCCCTCCACCTGAGGTCACGGTGTAGCTTGAGCGAACGCCGCTGAACACGGCGGTGTCGGTTCCCGGGCCGCCGTCCAGGATGTCGTCGCCGGTCCCGCTGATCAAGGTGTCGTCGCCGGTGAAGCCCTGCAGCTGCGAGCCGCCGCTGGCCGCCGTCAGGGTGTCGGCGAACCCGGAGCCGATGAGGATCTCGATCGAACTCAGGGTGTCGGTCCCGGCGCCGCCGGTGTTCTGCGGACCCGAAATCGCCAGGCTGACCGTCACGCCCAGGCTGGCGCCTTCGTAGCTGGCGGTGTCCGTTCCGGCGCCTCCGTCCAGGATGTCGTTCCCCGCGCCGCCGACCAGCACGTCGTCGCCGCCGGCCCCTTGCAGCGATGCGCCCGCGTTCGACGCCGTCAGAGTGTCGGCGAAGCCGGAGCCGATCAGGTTCTCGATGGAGACCAGGGTGTCGACGCCGGCGCCGCCGGTTGACTGCGGCCCTGCGGCGGCCAGGCTGACAACCACGCCTGCCGCGGCCGAGGCGTATGACGCCGTGTCGGTCCCGGTCCCGCCGTCCAGCGCATCGTCGCCGGCGCCCCCGTCCAGGGTGTCGTCGCCGGCGCCGCCTTGCAGCGTGTCCTTGCCGGCGCCCCCGCTCAGCGTGTCGCCGCCGTCCAGCCCGGTCAGGAGATCGCCGTCGGACCCGCCCGCGAGATGGTCGTCGCCGGACGTCCCCGTCAGGGTGAGGCCGCCGGCGGGCGCGTTGATTGTCTGATCGTCGAACTGGAGCTTTTCGATGTTGCCGAGCGTGGAGGTTCCGTCCGGCCCCGTGACGGTCAGCAGTCCGGCGCTGGTCGACAGCGTGTAACTCGACAGGTCGCCGGCGAAGACCGCGGTGTCGATGCCGCCGCCGCCATCGAGGCTGTCGTCGCCGCCTCCGCCGGTGAGGACGTTGTTCACGTTGTCGCCCGTGAGGGTGTCGTTGAAGTACGAACCGAACAGGTTCTCGATCGAGATCAGGGTGTCCGTTCCGGCGGCGCCGGTGTCCTGGGGCCCCGCGATCGCCAGGCTGACGGTCACGCCGGACGATGCGTGCAGGTAGGACGCCGTGTCGTTTCCCGCGCCGCCGTCCAGGGTGTCGTCGCCCAGGTCGCCGGTCAGCACGTCGTCGCCGCCGCCTCCCGAGACGACATTGGCGTTCTCGTCGCCGCCCAGGACGTCGTTGAAGTTCGATCCGGTCAGGTTTTCGAAATTGAGCAGGACGTCGGTCCCGGCCCCTCCGGTCACCTGGTAATAGCCGTGATCGGCCAGGCTGGCGGTCACGCCCGAGCTGGCCGAGCCGTAGTAGGCCGTGTCGATTCCGTCGCCGCCGTCCAGGGAGTCATTGCCCGGCCCGCCGTCGAGGATGTCGTCGCCGCCCAGCCCGTACACGAAATCATCGCCGGCGCCGGCGGTCAGGGTGTCGTTCCCGGATGTTCCAGTGATCGTCTGGGCGCCCCCGGGGGTGTCGATCGTCTGGTCTGAGAACTGCAGTTTCTCGACATGGGTGAGGGTGTCGGCGCCGTCCGGCCCGGACACAGTCGTCGTTCCGGCGATGGTGGAGATCGTGTAGGCGGAGCGCACGCCGCTGAAGACCGCGGTGTCGATCCCGCCGCCGCCATTGATGACGTCGTTCCCCGCGCCGCCCCGGATCTGATTGTCGCGGTCATCCCCGGTCAGGGTGTCGCCGAACACGGAGCCGATGACGTTCTGGATGGCGATCAGCGTATCGGCGCCCGAGCCGCCGGTGGCCTGCGGGCCGCCTTGCTTCGAGAGGTCCAGGGTGATCGCCGAACCGGCGTCGGCGTAGGTCACCGTGTTGACGCCCAGGCCGCCATTGAGCGTGTCGTCGCCGGCGCCGCCGTTCAGCAGGTCGTCCCCGCCGCCGGCGGTGATAACGTTGTCCTTATTGTCGCCGGTCAGGACATCGTTGAAGTCCGATCCGGTCAAGGCGTCGATATGCAGGAGCGTATCGACCCCGGCGCCCACGGTGTTCTGGGCGCTCCCTTGCAGCGCCAGGCTCACGGTCACGCCGGCCGGAGCGCTGGCGTAGGAGGCCGTGTTGTATCCTATGCCGCCGTCCAGCGTGTCATTGCCCAGGGCGCCGTCCAGGGTGTCGTCGCCCGCGCCGCCGCTCAGGACGTTGTCGCCGCTGTCGCCCGTCAGCGTGTCGTTGAACACCGTGCCGATCAGGTTCTCGATCGACGTCAGCGGCATGAAATAAAGGGGCGCGGCCAGGTTGACCTCCAGCCCCATCGGCGCGTCGGCGTAGGTCGCCGTGTCGTTGCCCGGGCCGCCGTCGCAGACGCTCACGCCCCAGCCGTCGAGCGTGTCGTCGCCCTCGCCGCCGTAGAGGGCGTTGGTTCCGCCGCCGCCGTAAAGGACGTCGTTCCCGCCGCCGCCGTACAGGGTGTCGTCGCCCCCCAGGCCGTAGATGACGTCCGCGCCGGCCGTGCCGGTCAGGGTGTCGGCGCCGGCCGTGCCGACGATGGTGTTGGTCGCTTGGCCGAGCGGCAGCAGCGTATCGGAGAACTGGATCGCCTCGAAGCCCGTGATGTGGTCGACCCCGTCAGATCCGACGTTGTCGGTGACCGAGAAGACGTCTGCGCCCAGGTCCGTGACGGTGTAATTGGCGCGTGCGCCTGAAACGACGAAGACGTCGTAGCCGTCGCCGCCGTCGGCGAAATCCGCGCCCGCCCCGCCGGTGATCCGGTCGTCGCCCTGATCGCCGAACAGCTGGTCGTCTCCGGCCGTGCCGATCAGGGTGTCGTCGCCCCGGTCGCCGTGCACAGCGCCGACCTGGCTGCCCCCTGTGCCGTCATAGAGATCCTTGCCGGAGCCGAGGGAGACCGTCCCCACGATCTGGCCGGTGTTGTGGATGACGTCGTCGTCGTAATTTCCAGCCTGTTCGAAGGAGCCGAGGTCGATGACCCCGCGGATCGTCCCGGAATTCAGAAGGTCGACATGGCCATTGTCGCTCCCGTCCTCGAACCTGAAGGGCGCCACGGCGTAATCGCCCTGGATCAGACCCGAGTTGGTGATGGTCACGTTGGAGGCGTTGGCGATCTCCACCGCCACGCTGGCGTAGTCCGGAGAGCTCGTGGAGGCGACGATCGAGCCGGTGTTGTCGAGCGTCAGTCCGGAGCTGGCGGAGACGCCAAGCGTGACCACGCCCGTCGCCGCGCCGGTCTGGGCGGTTACGATCAGGTCGCCGCTGTTGTGGACCGTGCCGCCATTGGAGAGGTAGGCGCCGGTGGCCCAGTCCCCGGAGACGTCGAATGTCCCGGTGTTCGACAGGACAAAGCCATTGTCGGACGAGACGATCCCGTAGGCGTCCGCGACGGCGGAGATCTGGAACAGGCCGTCGTTGCTGACGTCCGCCGACCAGCTGGGCGAGAAGTAGCCGAATGCGGCGGTCGAAGCGCCTGTCGCCGTGACCGTGAACGTCGCCCCCGCGCCGTTGTGGACGTATGAGGTCGCGTAGAACGAGCTCATCCCGTTGCCGACCCCATAGACGCTGGGTGTGTCCTGGGTCTGGGTGACGTTGAACGTCCCGTAGTTCGCGAAGGCGGGGTCGGGTCCGGTGACGCCGCCGTCGAGGAAGGCGCCCTGCGGCCCGGTGGCATTGAAGGTCCGGCCGGCGTCGATCACATAGGTCCCGCGCACGTCGAGGGACACGGCGAGATCGTATTCAAGGGCCTGGCCGTCGAACTGCAGGTGTTCGACGTTGATGAGGGTGTCGGTCCCGTCTGGTCCGGTGACGGTGGTGACAGCCCCGTTGTGGGTGATGACGTAGCTGGCCTGGCTGCCGTGGAAGGCGGCGGTGTCGTCGCCGGCGCCGCCGTCGATGACGTCGTTTCCGGCGCCCCCGTCCAGGATGTCGTCTCCCGCGCCGCCGTTCAGACGGTCGTTCCCGCCCTCGCCAAAGAGGTGGTCCGCGCCGTCGCCGCCGTTCAGGGTGTCATTGCCGTCCTGGCCGCTGACATCGAAGAGCGAGCCTTCATCGCCATAGAGGACGTCCGCGCCGCTCGTGCCGGTGAGGACGTCGTTGCCGAGGCCGCCATAGACGGCGCCCACCTGGGACCCGCCGGTTCCGTCATAAAGGTCGTCGCCGTCCTTGAGATAGACCGCGCCTGAGATGGCGCCGGCATTGTAGATCGCGTCATTGCCGAAGCCGACGTCGATGAGTCCGTGAATGGTTCCGGTGTTCCTGATGACGTCTGGGGACAGGACCGTATTGGAGTACGCCTGCTGTTCCTTGAAGGCGTAGTCCCCTTCGATCGTGCCGGAGTTTGTGAACGTCTGCAGACTTGGAAGCAGCCGACTGTAGGACACCGCGATGCTGTCGTAGGTGGAGGTCGTGTCGGTGACGCGCAGGACGCCGGAATTGTCGAACTGAATCTGGCCTCCGGCGTAGACGCCGACGCCGCCGTAGTCGCCGCCCGCCACGGAGATGAAGCCGCTGTTGGAAAAGGATCCGCCGTCCAGGCCGCCGGTGTTGAAGGTGACGCCGCCGGCGCCGGCGGCGGAGGCCTCCACTGTTCCGGTGTTGCTGAAGTTGAACCCGCCGCCGGTGACGGCGTTGGCCAGCCAGGTGGAGGTGACATCAAGGAAACCGTCGTTGATGACGTCGCCGGCCGCGTTGGTGACGCCTTGCGCGGCGATGCCGGGCGCGGTGGCCGTGACGATGTACTCACCGCCGAGCGCGATGTGGATGCGCTCACCCGTCGTGGGCTGGTTGTCTAGATTCCAGATTCCCCAGGCGACGCCGCCCTGCTGATCGTAGTTGAGCAAGAGGCGCCCGGCGATCGTGACGATCGGATCATTGAGCGCGCCGCCGTCCAGCTGCAGGGCGATGTCATCGGTGACGGTGACCGTCTGGCCGGAGTCGATCACATAGCTGGTAGCGACAAGAGTCAAAATGACTGCCCCCGGCGAACTCAGCCAATGGGCGCGCCGCCGAAGCCGAGCGGCAGGCGCGGCCGCCAATTCCCAGACCTTAACACAACTTAACGATGGAGTTCATCCCCGCCAACCCATGACGCTACTGCGGGGCGCTGGAGATGGACGGCGGCGGTTGGCGCATGAAGGCGTCATCGATGTGCGTCCAAGGATTGGACGTGAGCACGACCATCCCGCGGTCGACCTCGATCCGCCGCGGCGGATAGGCGGCTTCCCTGTTCGCTTACGGCCCGGCCCAGCTACTTGATCGCGCCGCTCGAAATGGCGATGTCCAGCTCACCGGACAGCGGCTGCATGGCGCCGAGGTTCGCGCCGGTCAGCGCGATGGGTCCGGCGATGTGCGCCCCCGTCCTCGGGGCGGATTCCGATGGCCTGAGCGTGGCGCTGGCGGCGGCGGACCCGAGCCGCCTCGGGGCGCCCTGCGGCCGCTCGCGCCAGGCCAAGGGGCCGGTCTGGGTGGCGGCGGTTTCGGCCGACACGCCGGTGAGGACGTCGCGGTGGTGATAGTAGTCCGCCGACCCGTCCGGATTGACGCCGATCAGCACCCCGCCCGCGCCGGCGGCGATCCGCGCATAGCGCCCCCAGCCCTGGGCCACCGTGATCGGGCCCTGCCAGCGGACCGACCCGTCGAGGTAGCCCTCGTGGCGGTACCAGAGAAGATCGCCGGTGGGGGTGAGCGCATAGACCACGCCGTGGCCGGCGCCGACCACCTGGCGGAATCCGGCCCACCCCGACCCGACGGCCCGGGCCGGAGCCGCGACGGCGCCTGTGATGCGCGTCCAGATCAGGGCGCCGTTGGCGGATATGCCGTAAAGCACCCCGTCGCCGCCGCCGAACAGGCCGCGCGGCGCCTGCAGCGCAAAGCCCGGGCCGCCGGACACCGGCGCGAAGGAGCCGCCGACCGCGCCCGAGAACACGCCGTAGGACTGGGTGACGCCGATCACGCCGGACTCGCCGGACGAGACCAGGGCCGAGAGGTCGGGCTGGGTCCAGAACGGGGACGCCGCGCGGGTCAGGGCGCCGGCCGACCCCTTGACCACGAGCTTGACGGAATAGGCGCGGCCCTGGGCGTCGGCGCCGATCAGGAAGGTGTCGATATCGTCCGGACCTGCCGGCGCGGCCTGGGCGGCTTGTGCTGCGGCCGACAGCTGGCGCTGCGTCGCCCCCGCGCTGGCGCTGGGGCCGGTGTGGGCCGGCGGGACGTACTGGGCGATATAGGCGGGCTCGCTATAGCGCCAGCCGCGCGACGTGCCGTGGATCTGCGCATAGGCCAGAAGGTCGCGCATCTCGTCGATCATCATCCAGACCCTGGGGCTCATGCCCTCCTGGCCCCGGCGCATGGCGATGTAATAGGCGTCCGACAGCGACGTGTTGGTGTGGGTGACGTACCGGTAGTAGTCGGTGGATCCCGCGCCGTCCGGCGACGGGTCCGGCGGGGCCTGCGCATAGGTCAGGAAGGCGATGTGCCGGTCGAACAGGTGCGCGTACTTCGTCCGGAAGTACGCATACTTGCCGTTGAGGAGCACGGTGTTCTTGGCGCCAGCCATGTCCTGGCCGCCGAGGTCGGTTTCCATGGCGGCGACAGCGGTCCGCAGCTCGGCGAAATAGGTTCCAAGACCGACCTCGGGCCGGAACTTGTAGGTGGGAACCATCTCCGCGCCGTCCACCGTGCCGTAGGAGCGCAGCTTTCCCTGCTCGTCACGGTCCGCGACCTGCTGGGGCGTGACCGCCGAGACCACCCACAGCGGGTTTGGCGAGCAGTCGCCGACGACTCCCGCCGAGGTCCCGCTCGCCGCGCAGCCGCCGCCATAGGGGCGGTAGCGCAGGTCGATGAAACTGTCGGCCTCGCCGACCGTCGACGCCGCGACGCCGAAGGCCGCGGTGTGGAAGCGGTTGGTGTAGAGGCCGCCGCCGGAATCGGGGACGGCGTCGATCTCGGCGGCCGGCGTCCGGGTCAGGGGTTGCAGGACCTCATCCACGGATTTTCGCACGCCGTCGGTCTTCTCGGTCAGGTCCTGCAGGGTCTGGACGTTCCAGTTGCGGGCGATGGCGAGGGCGTCGAGGTTCTGCGCGTTCTGCAGGTCGCTCATGTGCTGCGACAGCACCCGCATGTCGGTCTGGATCTTGCTGATCGCCGTGTTGATCCGGTCGATCTGGGCGCCCGTGGAGTCCTCGCTGGTGGCCCCGACCAGCATGCCCGCCATGGTCAGGATGTCCCCGACCTCCGGCTGTCCCGCCAGGTCGGCGAAGGCGCCGACATATTGCAGGGCGCCCCCCACGGCCGCGGCGTCGTCCGCCCCGGCGGGCGAGGCGCCAAACAGCGTCGCGGCGCACAGGCCGGCGGCCCCGAAACGTCCAATCGCCAGGCGGCTGGGCCGCGAGGTCGTCACACGCATCGCCATTAGGCTCTCCCCTGACCCGGTCCCCGGGCGGCGGCACTGTAGCGCAACAAATCAGGCGACCGAATGGCCGCGGCGGGGATCACTTCGCCGGCGACGTGGCCACGCCCCAGGGCCTCTGGCCCAGGCGCGTCCTGCCGATCACCTGCCTCGTCGCCGCGTCGACGATCGTCATGTCGTTGGACGGGCCGTTGGCGGTGAAGAGCCGCCGACCGTCTGCGCTAATCGCCAGGCCCCATGGCCTCTGGCCAACGGCCAGCGGCGGGGCGGCTGCGCCGGAGGCGGCGTCGAGGACGACCACCGTCCCCTCACGCCCGGTGGTGACATAGATTTTCGAGCCGTCTGGCGAGACCACTACGCCCATCGGCCTGGCCCCCTTGCCGGGCACGGAGAACGTGCGCAGGACCCGATGCGTGCGTCCGTCCATCTCCGTGACGACGCCCTGAAGCTCGTCGGCGACATAGGCGCGCGAGCCGTCCGGCGAGAAGCCGATGCTGCGGGGCCGCCCGCCGACAAGCGTGCGGGCGATCACCCGCCGTCCCGCGACGTCGACCACAGCCACCGTGTTGTCGCCCTCCAGTGTGACATACAGGAATCGCTCGTCGGGGCTGATCGCGACGCCTTCGGGCTCGTCGCCCACCGGAATGCTGTCCACCACCTTGCGCTCCTGCGGGTCGAGGACCACGACCGCGCCCGCAGCCTCGCTTCCCGCGTAGATCAGGCCTGAACGCGACACCGCCAGTTGTTCCGGATTGGCGACGCCGCGCACGACGCCGACCAATTTGCGGGAGGCGAGATCGAACAGACCGACTCCGTCGGCGCTGTGGTCGGGCGGCGGCAGCTTGCTTTCGTCGGTCCCAGGCGGCGCAATCGGGGAGCCGGACAGCGCCACATAGAGCACACGACCGTCGGGGCTGAGCTTGATCCCGCGCGGGCGCTTGCCGAGGGGATAGGTCCCCAGCATCCGGCCAGTGGCGCCATCGACGATGCTGAGGTCGCCTGAGAGCTCATTGGTGACGAACACCAGGTTGGAGCCGAGCGCGCTCTGCCCGTTAGGGCTACAGCCGGCGACTGCCAGCAGCAGGAGCAGCGACGTCAGTCCGCGGGAGACGCTCACCTCGGATTCCTTCCCCATCGAGGGGGGAAGGATGCGTTCCTGCTGGCCCGAACTGGCCGGGCCGCCGCGTCGAGGACCGATCATGCGCTAATGGTCGGCTGGCGGTGGGTCCGAGCCTGCGGGTACGACGGTGATTTCGCCGTACTGCCAGGGGAATTCCTTGGCGTGGTAGACATAGGTCCCCGGCTTGTCGAACACGTGCGTGCCGATATCGAGCGGGTGCAGCGTGTCGGTCGACCACGATCCGTCGACGGCGGCGATGGTGTGATCCTTGACGCCGTTGTTCCTCCAGCTGACCTTCTCGCCCGCCTTGACCCGGATGCGGAAGGGCTCGAACTGATACTCGTCCTGGATGGCGCGCTGTCCGGCCAGGCCCATGTCCTTCACGATCGTGGAGGTCTCGACGTTGGTCTTGTCCGCGATCGGCCCGGCGAAATCGCCGGTTGGCGAGCTCTTCGGCGCCGGGCGTTGCGGCAGGGTTCCGCCGAGCTTGAACAGCCAGACCGAGCCGCCCGTGACGCTGGCGATGTACTCCTGGCCGTCCTGCTCGAACGCGAAGGGCGGGCCGCCGGCGGTGGCCCCCATCTGGAACCGCCACAGGACCTGGCCGCTCCTGGCGTCATAGGCCTGCAGTTCGCCGTCGCCCATGGTCTGGAACAGCAGTCCCCCCGCCGTGGTCAGGGCGCCGCTCGGCCTCGACCCGACGTACTTCTGCCGCCAGGCGATCTTGCCCGTGCGGCTGTCGACGGCGGCCAGCACGCCATAGCCCAGCTTGGCGATCCCCGGCACCTTGCTGCTGAAGCCGAGGTTGAAGTAGTTCGGATCCGACGAGCGCCGGAACCACTGCAGCCCCGCGCCCCCGGTCGCATAGAAGAAATGGGTCTGGGGATCGAACGCCATCGGCGTGGCCCGCATGCCGTAGACCGGCGCCAGCAGGTTCGGCTTGTCGACCGACGCGGCGGTGAAGAAGCAGCCCAGCTCGAAACCGGCGGGCAGCGGCTGGGTCTTCCAGTAGTCGCAGTCCGGCAGGACGGGCTCGGCGCCGACCGGATAGGGCTGCGTCATAGACGTATGCTGGTACGCGTCCTGGGGAACCGGACGCTCTTCGATGGGGCCCAGGGGCTTGCCGGTGACTCGGTCGAGCATGAACAGGTGCCCGTCGGTGCGCATCGCCGCGATCGCCTTTTGATCCTTGCCGCCAACCTTGGTGTCGAACAGGACCGGCGTCTCGGCGATGTCCGCCTCCCAGATGTCGTGGTGGACGATCTGGTAGTGCCAGCGCAGCTTGCCGGTCTTGTTGTCCAGGGCGATGACGGAATCCGTGTAGAGGTTGTCGCCCTCCCGGACTTCCCCGGCGTACTGCGCGACCGCATTGCCGGTCCCGTAGAACTGAAGGCCCAGCTTGGCGTCATAGACGCCGTCGAGCCAGATGGCGCCGCCGCCGTGCAGCCAGGCGTTATTGTCCTTGGGCCAGGTCTCGGAGCCCGGCTGACCGGGCGATGGCACCACATAGAACCGCCAGGCTTCCTGGCCGCTCTTGGCGTCAAACGCGACGATCTGGCCCCGGTAGCCGAAATCGGCGTTGGTGCCGATCGACACCACGCCATCGGCGAACAAAGGCGCGCCGGACGCGGATCCGGTCATTTCGCCCGTGGGGCTCGAGAGCGGCGCCTTCCAGACGATCTCGCCCGTCTTTTCGTTCAGCGCGACCAGCTTCGCGTCGCCCGGGCTGCCGGAGCCCACGAAGACCAGCCCGCCGCCCACCGCCACGCCGCCACGCGACGGACCGCTGCCGCCGGGGTCGGAGCGCCAGGCGATCTTGCCGGAGGCGATGTCCACCGCATAGACGGCGCGCAGCGATGTCATGAACATCATCCCGCCGTCGATCACGGGCGAGGTGCGATTGGTTGTCCCGGGCGCGATCCCAGCGATCACCTGGGCCGCGCCGAGCTTGGCCACGTTCTTCGCGTTGATCTGGGTGAGCGGCGAATAGCGCTGGTTGTCAGGGCCGTTGACGGCGGGCCACGCAGCCCATGCCGGTCGCGGCGCGAAACTGATCGCGACCGCCAGCAGCGCCATGACCCCGCAGGCCCGCGTCGCCGTCGAGGTCCTCGAGGCGCGCGGCGCCACACCAGGCTTTCGTCCACCCATCATTGCTCTCCCCATCGCTGTCATTGTGCAGTCGGTTCGTCGTCGTGTCTTGGCGATACGACCTAATGCCTGGGCCAGTTCGCCCCGTAGTCCGCCTTCTGAGCCGCAGGCCCCCAGGTGGTGGTGTACAACACGGTCAACGCCGCCGTCGCCCCCAACTAGGGCGGGCTATTCGCCCCGTTGAGGTTGATCGGCCGCAGGAAGCCGATGCTGAAGGGGGACGTCTGATAGTGGACGTCGCCGTCCGGCCTCGGCGCGGCCACGTCAAGGACGAGGTTGGGAATCGTGTCCGCCAGGCCAGGCTTGCGGACCGCGAGCTGTCTCAGGCTGTCGGGCGTCGGATAAGGCATCCGCACCCGGATATGGTCGTCGCTCCAGGACATGACCTCCAGAACAAGCAGGGTGTCAGGCGGCAGATTGATCCCCGAGGACGTGTAGCGCGCATAGGGTCGGAGCACGCTGACGACTCCCGGCGTGTCGCCGAAGCCGCGGCCCGAGATGTCCGCCCATCCCGCGTCGAGAATGCCCATGTCGACCCGCGTGCCGTTGACCAGGGCGATCCCGCCGGCCAGCACCCGCTGCGGCCCGCCCACCGCTGCGAGTCCATCCGGGGACGACGTGGTGATGGTCGGGGAAGAGTTCGCGCCGGGGTCGCCTGCGGCGGACGGCGCGCGCTGCGGGACAGTGGCCGCCGCGCCCGGTGAGGACGGGACCACGCGCGGGCCGGACCTCGGCCCTGTCAACGCCTGCCCCGCCATCGCCGCGCTGGCCGCCACGAGCGCCAGGACGCCGGGCGCGAGCGCCGAGCGCAAGCCAGCGAGGGTCCGCACCCCACGGCGTCCGACCGTCACTGATCGCCGCATTTCATCCGGACCCTGGGGAAGATGGCTTCGGCCCCGACCGTACCGCCCGGCTGGGGTTTGTCAAAGCCGTGGAGCGCCGGTCTATCGATGCGCATCACGGCAATTCGGGCGTGGACGCGGCCCGCGCTGGGGCGATGGATCGCCGGCAACATCCGCCTCAGGGTGTCCGCCTCGCTGGCGGCCAGGGTGAGATGCGCATGCGTCGATGCTGGTCTCGCCGCAACGGCAGCTCACATCACGCACGGGCGCCGGAATACCGGTATGGTATGAAGTATCAATAATATCAATGGCTTATTGCGGATAGGGGGGATTCGAACCCCCGATACCCTTGCGGGCATGCCGCATTTCGAGCGCGGTGCATTCAACCGCTCCGCCACCTCTCCAGCGAACTCGGCGACCGATGCCCATGTCCACCGCTCTAACTCAGCAGATCGGGTCGCCCCGCGGCGACGCGCGAGGACGTCCCACTTGGCCTGGCGGCTCAAGCTTGAAGTCGCGACTGAAGCTTCGCCTCGAGCCTGGCACACGCCCGACCCGCGCAATAATCCCACGGACCCTTCGCCGGAACGTGGCGGGAGGGCGACGCCTGCGCGGCGGCTTGGTCATGATCGCGCACAGCCGGACCCCGGTTCGCCCCTCGAGACGATGGGCCGACACCGCCGTGCGGCGCGTCACTCGGCTGGCGTCAGGGTCCCGGACCGGCGCCAGGGCAGGGTGCGGCGCTTGGGCAGCCGCGCGCCGATCTTGCGACAGACCACGTAGAACGTCGGCGTGAACAGAAGGCCGAAGGCGGTCACCCCCAGCATGCCGAAGAACACCGCCGTTCCGAGCGCCTGGCGCATCTCCCAGCCCGCGCCGCTGCCGAACGCCAGCGGCGCCACGCCGAAGACGAAGGCGAAGGAGGTCATCAGGATCGGACGAAGCCGCGTGCGGGCCGCCTCGGCGGCGGCGGCCAGGGGATCGGCGCCGCGCTCGTCCTGGGCCTGGCGGGCGAACTCGACGATCAGGATGGCGTTCTTGGCCGCGAGTCCGATCAGCACCACCATGCCGATCTGAGTGAGGATATTGTTGTCCGTGCCCCGGACGTTGACCCCGAGCATGGCGGCCAGCAGGCACATCGGCACGATCAGCACGACCGCGGCGGGCAGGGTCACGCTCTCGTAGAGCGCCGCCAGCACCAGGAAGACGAACACCACCGCCAGCCCGAAGCTCAGTCCGACGCCGCCGCTGGAGAGCTTCTGCTGGTAGGCGAGGTCGGTCCACTCGTAGCTGAACCCCGAGGGGAGCCGCGCCTTGGCCAGGCGTTCCATGGCGTCCATGGCCTGGCCGGTGGAGTGGCCGGGCGCGGTGTCCCCCTGGATGTCCGCCGCAGGATAGAGGTTGTAGCGCATCACCCGGTAGGGTCCGGTGGTCGGGTGGAAGGTGGCCACCGCGCCCAGCGGGACCATCGCGCCCGAGGCCGAGCGCGTCTTCAGCTGGGCCACCCCCTCGGCGTCCTGGCGATGCTCGGTGTCGCCCTGGGCGATGACCTGGAAGGTATGGCCCAGGAGGTTGATGTTGTTGACGTAGAGTCCGGCCAGATAGGTCTGCAGGGTGTCGAACACGCTCCCCACCGGCACGCCCAGCATCTCGGCCTTGTCGCGGTCGACATCGGCGGCCAGGCGCGGGCTGCGGGTATTGAAGCTGACGAACGCCGAGGTGATGGCCGGGTCCTTCCCGGCGGCCTCGGCCAGGTCGCGCGTGGCGGCCTCCAGCGCCGGGTAGCCCAGGCCGCCGCGATCCTCGATCATGAGGCGGAACCCCCCGGCCGAGCCCAGGCCCCGCACCGGCGCAGGCGTGGTGATGCGGATGTCGGCGGCGGTGACGCCGGCGAGGCGCTTCTTGAGTTCGGCGGTGATCGCCTTGTCCGTCAGACCCCGCTTCAGCCGCTCGTCGAAGGGATCGAAGATCGCCCACATCTGGCCGGCGTAGGAGGCGGTCATGAAGCCGTTGGGATCCATGCCGGAATAGACCGAAGCGGACGAGACCCCCGGCGTTCCCAGCACGATGGGCACGACCTGCTGGACGACCGCATCGGTCCTCGCCAGGCTCGAGCCCGGCGGCAGCGTCACCGCGAGCTGGACGTTGCCCTGGTCCTGCTGGGGTATGAAGCCGCGCGGCGTGTCGATCACGCGCCAGGCGGTGAGCGCGAGAAGCCCCCCGTAGACCAGCAGCACCAGCGCGGTCATGCGGATCAGCCGCCGCGTCAGCCGGCCATAGCCGTCGCCGAAGCGGTCGAAGGCCCGGTTCCAGGCCTCGCCCAGGGCGTAGAGCCGGCGCGCCAACGGTCCGCGCACGCGGTTCGGGTCGTGTGGCTGCAGGATCAGGGCGGCCATCGCCGGCGTCAGCGTCAGGGAGACCAGCAGCGAGATGAAGGTCGTGGTGGCGATCGTCAGGGCGAACTGACGATAGAACTGTCCGGCCACCCCGGCCATAAGCGCGGTCGGCACGAACACCGCGCCCAGCACCAGTGCGATGCCGATCAGGGCGCCGCCCACCTCGTCCATGGTGACGTGGGCGGCCTCGCGCGGGGTCAGGCCCTCGCCCAGCCGCCGCTCCACGTTCTCGACCACGACGATGGCGTCGTCGACCACGATGCCGATCGAGAGCACCAGGCCGAACATCGAAAGGTTGTTCAGCGAGAAGCCGAAGGCGGCCATCACCGCCAGCGTCCCGATCAGGGAGACCGGGATGGTCACCAGCGGGATCACCGCCGTGCGCCAGCGCTGCAGGAACAGGATCACCACCAGGACCACCAGCAACAGGGCGTCGATCAGGCTGCGCTGCACCTTCTCCACCGCGGCGGCGATGTAGGTGGTGGGGTTGTAGATGATCTCGTAGGCCACCCCCGGCGGGAACTGCGCCTTCATCTCGTCCATCGCCGCGCGGATCGCGGCGGCGGTCTTCAGGGCGTTGGAGCCGGGCGCCTGCTGTACGCCCAGCGAGACCGCGGGTTCGAGGCTCTTGTAGGCGTTTATCGCATAGCTCTGGGCGCCGAGCTCGACCCTGGCCACGTCCGCGACGCGGGTCACCCGACCCTCGGCGTCGCGCTTGATGACGATCTGGGCGAACTCCTCGGGGCTGTCGAGCTTGCTGCGGGTCTGCACGCTGAGCTGGTTGGCGGCGGGGCTGTCGTTGAACGGCGGCCCGCCCACCGATCCGGCGGCGACCTGCAGGTTGGCGGCCCTGAGCGCCGTGACGATCTCCTGGACGGTCAGGTCGCGGGCGGCGGCCTTGTCCGGCTCGATCCAGACCCGCATGGCGTAGTCGCGGGCCGCGTTGACGCCCACCTCGCCGACGCCCGGCACGCGCAGCAGCCGCTCGCGCACCTGCAGGGCCGCGTAGTTGGCGACGTACTTGCGGTCCACGGACTTGTCCGAGGCGTACATGTGGACGATCAGCAGGGTGTCGCTCTGGCCCTTGCGCACGGTGACGCCGAGGTTGCGCACCTCTTCGGGCAGCTGGGGGATCGCCGACTGGATGCGGTTCTGGACGTTGACCTGGGCCTTGTCGACGTCGGCCCCCAGCTTGAAGGTGACGGAGATCGAGACCCGCCCTTCGCCGATCGAGGAGGAGGACATGTAGAGCATGTCCTCGACGCCGTTGATCTGCTGCTCCAGCGGCGCGGCCACCGTGTCGGCCAGCACCTCGGCCGAGGCGCCGGGATAGACCGCCGTGACCTGCACGGTCGGCGGGGAGATCTCGGGATACTGGTCGACGGCGAGCTTCGGGTAGGCGATCAGCCCGAGCAGGGTGATGATCGCCGAGATCGCCGCTGCGAACACCGGCCGCTCGATAAAGAAGTGGGAGATCCGCACGCCCCGCCGGCCCGCCTCAGCGGGCGCCTCCGGCGGGCAGGGACAGGCGGCCGTTCTCGCCCAGCGACACGCCGGACGGGAAGGCGGTGATCGATCCGGGGCGGGCGTCGACCTTGCGGCCCGGCCGCGCCCTCTGGACGCCGCTGATGACCACCCTGTCGCGGGGCGACAGGCCGGAGCGAATGACCCTCAGGCCGTCGATCAGCCGGCCCGGCTCGACCTCGCGCTGGCGGACGATCCCCGCCGCATCCACCACGTAGACCACCTGCCGGGTCTGGTCGGTGACCACGGCGGTGTCGGGCGTCAGAAGGGCGTCGGTGGGCTGGGAGGCCATCAGCCGCATCTGGCCATAGAGGCCAGGCGTCAGGAAGCCGGTCGGATTGGACACGACGGCGCGGCCGCGGATGGTGCCCGAGCCGCGGTCGATGGCGTTGTCCAGGAAGTCGATGCGGCCCTTCCACCGGTAGTCGGTCTCGTCCTGCAGGCGGATCTCCACGGCGTTGGCCTGGGCCCGGCCGCGCTGGCGCTGGTACTTGAGGAATTGGGCTTCGGGCGCATCGAACACGAACCGGATCGGGTCCTGGGTCATGATGGTGGTGAGCAGGCTGGCCTGGGCCTCCACGAGGTTGCCGACCGCCAGGCGCCGGTAGGAGATCCGGCCCGACTCGGGCGCGACCACGGTGGTGAAGGAGAGGTTCAGCGCGGCGGCGTCCTCGTTCGCCTGGGCCGCGGCGAGGTCGGCGGCGGCCTGCTGCTGGGCCGCGACGCGCGCGTCGCTCTGGGACGGGCTGATCACGCGGTTGGCCAGCAGGAATTGGGCGCGCTTCAGCTCGGCGTCGGCGTTGGCGAGGGCGGCCCGGGCCCGCGCGCTCTGCGCCCGGGCCTGCGCCAGGGCGGCGGCGTAGGGGCGCGGATCGATGACGAACAGCACCTGGCCCTTGCGGACCAGCTGCCCGTCCTTGAAGCGCGCCTCGTTCAGCAGGCCGGAGACCCGGGGCCGAACCTCGACCATGTCGACGGCTTCGAAGCGGCCCGAATAGTCGTCCCAGTCGACAATCTGGCGCCGCAGGGGCTCTGCGACCACGACCACCGGGGCCGGCTCGGGCGGGGGCGCCTTTTTGGCGCAGCCCGCCGCGCCCATCGCCAGCACCACGCAGGACGCCGCCCGCCAAACCCGCCCCATTCAATACCCGCCGCTACCGCTCAACCCAGCCCTTGCGCACTCTCCCACGGTTTGCGCCGCGCATCCAATCCTTGCCGCCGCCCTGGTCCCGGGCGACGGCCGCAGAGCACGACCCATGGGTGTCGGTGGCGGAGAGGGGGGGATTCGAACCCCCGATACCCTTGCGGGTATGCCGCATTTCGAGTGCGGTGCATTCAACCGCTCTGCCACCTCTCCTGAAGGTCGCGGGGCCGGGGCCCCGAGCGGGGGGCAAGAACTAGCGACAGCGGCCCCGCTTCGCAAGCCGGGCCTGCGCCGGCGTCCCTATTGATCGCCGCGGTGGCCTCCGGAGGCCAGTCCGGCCAGCCAGTCCATCAGGGCGAACAGCACCCCCGAGACGATGAAGGTGACGTGCAGCCCGACCATCCACGCCAGGGTGGCGGTGTCGGGCCCGGGGCCGTGGCCCGCGCCGGCGCCTGCGCTGGCGGCGTCCCCGGCGCCGGCCAGCTGCATGAAGGCCCGGAGCAGCGAGATGGCCGAGATCGCCACGATCGAGGCGATCAGCTTCAGCTTCATGCCCGAGAAGTCGATGGCGCCCATCCAGGACGGCCGGTCCACATGGCCCTGGGTGTCGATCTTGGAGACGAAGTTCTCATAGCCCGACAGGGTCACGATCAGGATCAGGTTGCCCGCCAGGGACAGGTCGATCAGCGACAGGACCAGCAGGATGGCGTGCTCGGGCGACTGCAGCGCCTCCGGGACGCCCTGGACCAGCTCGCGCAGGAACACGATCATCAGGAGGACGAGGGCGGCCACCAGCCCCACGTAGAAGGGCGCCATCAGCCAGCGCGAGCTGAACAGGGCCTTTTCCAGGACCGCCTCGAAGACGGATCTGGGGCGTTTGGCGTGCTGCGGTTCTGGCATGGGCGACCTTGGGCGCGAGGAGTGCGCCTGCGACCGTACGCCCGTCCGACGCCGCTTTCATTGCCCATTCGCCGCCTGTGCATTAACTGCATGCCATGACCGACGCCTCAACGGACGCCGCGCCTGCGGAGCCGGCCAGCGGCCGACGTCGTTGGATCTGGCCCGGCGGTCTTTCCGCCCGGCTGCTCCTGCTGACGATCCTGTTCGCCCTGGCGGCGGGCGTGCTGACTCTGATCCCCTCCTTGGCCTCCTACCAGGACGCGCGGTTCCTGGACCGGGTGCGCGCCGCGGAGCTGGCGTCCCTCGCGGTGGAGGCCGCCCCGTCCAAGACCGTGACCAACACCATGGCGGCCCAGCTGCTGAACGGCGCGGGCGTGGTCTCGGTGGCGGTGCAGAGCGGCGGCGTGCGGCGGCTGCTGCTCGAGGCGCCGCGCATGCGCCGCACGCCCGAGCTGGTCGACCTGCGCTACCGCAATCCGGCCGAGTGGCTGGCCGAGCCCTTCTGGACCCTGTTCTCAGGCGACGAGCGGCGGGTGCGGGTGGTGGCCAAGCCCCGCTTCCGCGACGGCGACTTCGTGGAGGTGGTCATTCCCAACGCCCCGCTCAAGCGGGAACTGGGGGGCTATCTGCTCAGCCTGGTGTGGGTGGCGGGCTTCATCGCCGCGGCGGCGGGCCTGGGGATCTACCTCGCGCTCAACGCCTTCCTGGTGCGGCCCATCCAGAAGATCACCGTGGCCATGGAACGCTTCCGCGCGGACCCGGACGACCCTGCCGCCCGCATCGGCCAGTCGGGCCGCCGCGACGAGATCGGCCGGGCCGAGGCGGAGCTGGATCGCATGCAGGCGGACCTGCGCGCCGCCCTGGCATCGCGCGCGCGGCTGGCGGCGCTCGGCGAGGCGGTGGCCAAGATCAACCACGACCTCAGAAACATGCTGTCCAGCGCCCAGATCGCCTCGGAGCGCCTGGCCATGCTGGGCGACCCCCGGGTGACCCAGGCCCTGCCCCGACTCGAGCGCGCGCTCGACCGCGCGATCACCCTGGCCTCGGACGTGCTGGACTATGGCAAGACCGCCGAGGCTGCGCCGCTCGCGCAGGCGGCGCCCCTGCTGCCCGCCCTGGCGGCGGCGGCCGAGGACGCCGGTTTCTCCGAGGACGGCGTCGGCCTGGAGACGGACTTCGGGCCCCAGGACCAGGTCCTGGCCGATCCGGAGCAGCTGCACCGCATCCTCGTCAACCTGCTGCGCAACGCCCGCGAGGCCATCGAGTCGGCGGACAAGGCGGCGCCCGGCCAGGTTCGCGTCAGCCTGGAGCGGCGCGAGGGCGACAGCTTCGTGCGCCTGTCGGACAACGGGCCAGGGGTGCCGGAGCGGGCCGCGGCGAGGCTTTTCCAGGCCTTCGCGGGGTCCGGCCGGGCCGGCGGGGCGGGACTGGGCCTGGCGATCTCCCGCGAGCTGGCCCAGGCGCACGGCGGCGACCTGACCCTGGTGCAGAGTGGTCCGGACGGCGCGACGTTCGAACTTCGGCTGCCTGGCGCGCCCGCGGACGCGGCGGAGGACGCGGGCACGGAGTCCCGGCCCGTCGCACAGGGCTCGGCCGCGCCGGTCAGTAGCCCAGCGCGACGCCCTCCCGGCGGGGGTCAGCGCCGCCCTCGAGCGACCCACCGCGCGCCATGACGCCGTGCAGGCCGGAGTTCTCGCCCCGGCCGGTGGTGAACGCCATGCCCCGGCCGGCGAGGCCCTTGACCACCTCAGGCCCCAGCTTGTCGGTCTCGGCGCCGTAGCGGTCGCCGTTGGCGATCAGGTTGGGCAGGGCCACGGCCTGCTGCATCGACAGCTTCCAGTCCAGGATCCCGACCAGGGCCTTGAGATTATAGGCCAGGATCGCCGGCCCGCCGGGCGACCCGATCGCGGCCACGAACCGGCCTTTGGCGTCCAGCACCACGACGGGGGTCATGGCCGAGCGCGGCCGCTTGCCGGCCGCCACGGCGTTGGCCGCGGGTCGTCCCTCGCGGTCGGTCGGCAGGAAGGAGAAATCGGTCAGCTGGTTGTTCAGCACGAAGCCGTCCGCCATCCGGCCGGAGCCGAAGACGCTCTCCACCGAGGTGGTCATGGAGACGGCGTTTCCCTGGCGGTCGACCACCACGAAATGGGAGGTGCCGCCCGCCTCGTGGGTGGCGTCCCCGCCGGCCTTCGGCGCGCCCGGCGGCGTTCCGGGCGCCGGCGGCGGGCCGGCGGTCTCGCCGATCAGCCTGGCGCGCAGATCGAGATAGCGGGCGGTCAGGAGGCCCGCAACCGGTTCTGTCACAAAGGCTGGATCGCCGAGGTAGCGGTCGCGGTCGGCATAGGCCAGGCGCATGGCCTGGGCCATCTCGAACCAGGCCTTCGGGTCGTCCGGCCCGCGATGGTCGATGTCGGTGCGCTCCAGAAGTCCGAGCATTTCCAGCAACGCCGGGCCGCCGGACGGCGAGGGCGGCGCGCAGACCACGTAGGCGCGGTAGGGACGGCACAGGGCGTCCGCCGCCAGGGCCTTGTAGCTCTTCAGGTCGTCCGTGGTCAGGACGCCGCCGGGCTCGCGCTGGACGCGGGCCGCGATGTCCGCCGCGATCGGGCCTTCGTAGAGGGCGCGCGCGCCCCTCGCGGCGAGTGCGTCCAGCGTCCTGGCGTAGGCAGGGTTCTTCAGCAGGTCGCCGGCCTTGACCTCCGTCCCGTCGGGCTTGGTGAAATAGGCGACGATGTCCGCGGCCTTCGCCTGCGGGAACGGGGCCGACACGAAGCCGGCCAGGCGAGGACTGACCTTGAAGCCCTCCTGGGCGAGGCGGCGGGAGTCGCCGAACAGGGCCTTCCACGGCAGCCTGCCGTGCTCCTGGTGCGCCAGCCCCAACATGGCGACGGCGCCGGGTGGGCCGGTGGACCGGCCGCTGAGGATCGCCTCGAACAGGGGCTGGGCGGTCCCGTCCGGCTTCAGGAAGAATTGCGGCGTCGCGGCCGCCGGCGCGGCCTCGCGGCCATTGTAGGCCGTCACACGCCGGGTCTTGGCGTCGTAGAAGACCATGAAGGCGCCGCCGCCAAGGCCTGAGCTCTGGGGCTCGACCAGGCCGAGCATGGCCTGCACGGCGACGGCGGCGTCCACCGCGTCGCCCCCCGCTTCCAGCACATTCAGCCCCGCCTGGGCCGCAAGCGGATTGGCGGCCACGACCATGGCATGCGGCGCGGGCCGGGCTTGCGCGCCCGCTCCCAGGCAGGCGGAAAGTCCGAGAATGAGCGCGGGGACGAGGCGGGTGAACAGCGATCGGGCCATGACGGCACGGGTTTAACGCAATGACCGCGACGCGCCAGAGGCGATTGCGCGCGGTCCGTTCAGTAGTCCACCCCCTCGAGATAGAGCCCCGCGGCCGGCGCCACCTGGCCGCAGGCGGTGCGGTCGCGCGCCTCCAGCGCCGCCTTCAGGGCCTCGGCCGTCCAGCGCCCGACCCCGACCTCGGCCAGCGAGCCGGTCATGGAGCGCACCTGCCGGTGAAGGAACGAGCGGGACGCGAAGTGCAGCCGCACTTCCTCGCCCTCGCGCCAGACCCGGGCCACGTCCAGGGTCTTCATCGGGGATTTGGCCTGGCAGGCCAGGTCGCGGAAGGTCGTGAAGTCGTGGTGGCCGACCAGGGCCTGGGCGGCGGCGTGCATGGCCTCGGCGTCGAGCGGTTTCTTGACGTGCCAGACCCGGCCCTGGTCCAGCGCCGGAGGGGCCGGCCGGTTGAGGATGCGGTACAGATACCGCCGCCCCTCGGCGGAAAAGCGGGCATGGAAGTCCGGCGATGTCTCGACCGCGTCCAGGACGGCGATGGGTTCGGACACCAGGTGGGCGTTCATGGCGTTGCGCACCGTCGTATCAGGCCACGCGCGCTCCAGGTCGAAATGGACCACCTGGCCGAGGGCATGGACGCCGGTGTCGGTGCGGCCGGCGGCGCTGATCCGGATGGTCTCGCCCGAGAAGGCCAGGATCGCGCGCTCCAGCGACGCCTGCACCGTGGGCAGGGCCTCCTGGGCCTGGAAACCGCGGTAGCGGTCGCCGTCGTACTCCACGGTGAGGCGATAGCGGGGCATCAGCTGAGCCGGGTTCCCGCCACGATCGGAAAGCCGCGCACGAAGGTCGCCGCGTCCTGCACGCCCTTGCCCTCGCGCTGGACCTGCAGCAGCCGCACCGCGCCCGAGCCGCAGGCGATCTTCAGTCCGTCGTCCAGCGCCTGGCCGGGCGCGCCGTCGCCGGGCTCGGCACGTGAGAGCAGGGCCTTGATCCGCACCGGGCCCCGGTCATCGTCCGGGCGCGCTGGCGCCAGGAACCAGGCGCCGGGGAACGGCGAGAGGCCGCGGATGTGCCGGTCGACCGCATCGGCGGCCTGGGTCCAGTCGATCCGCGCCTCGTCCGGCTTGATCTTGCGGGCATAGGTCGCGCCCTCCGCCGGCTGGGGAGTCTCATCGGCCGCGCCCCGCTCCAGAGCCGCCAGCGCCCGGGGCAGCAGGCCCGCCCCGATGGACGCCAGCCGATCCGACAGCCGGGCCGCGGTGTCGTCCGGGCCGATCGGCGTGACTTCCGACAGCAGGATCGGCCCCTCGTCCAGGCCCTCGCTCATGCGCATGACCTGCACGCCGGTCACCGGATCGCCGGCCATGATCGCCCGCTGGATCGGCGCGGCGCCCCGCCAGCGAGGCAGAAGCGAGGCGTGCAGGTTGAA
>FTIH01352294.1_pt1 | contig 22521 bp, 17 predicted proteins | sample 1658451 | NCBI WGS metagenome assembly FTIH01 (sample SAMEA3914826, study PRJEB12502) | metagenome | biome: forest; material: soil | place: Canada | collected 2011-07-03 | depth 0.3 m
CGAGGGCGAGCCCAGCCCCCTGGACACCGTCCGCTTCATCCTGTGCGGCGCCTCCTACGTGCCAGAACGCGTCCGCCGCGAGGCCGAGCAGAAGCTCGGCGTCCCGGTGCTGGAATGCTACGGCCTCAGCGAGGCGGGCCTGGTCGCCTCCAACCTGCCCGGCGACCGCAAGGCCGCCACCGTCGGGCGCGTCCGACCCGGCGAACTCGAGATCCTTGGCGACGACGGAACGGTCCTGCCCCCCGGCCAGGTCGGCGAGATCGCCGTGCGCGGGCCCAGCGTCACCCCCGGCTACCTCGACGCGTCGGGCGCCGTCGTTCCCATCGATGGATGGCTGCGCACCGGCGACCTGGGCCAGGCCGACGCCGAGGGCCGCCTGTCGATCGTCAGCCGCATCCGCGAGGTGGTCAACCGCGGCGGCGAGAAGATCTCCCCCCTCGAGGTCGAGAACGCCCTTCTGGAGCATCCGGCCGTCCACGAGGCAGCCGTCTTCGCCGTCCCCCACCCGCGCCTGGGCCAGAACGTCGCCGCCGCCGTCGTGGCCAAGCCGGGCGCGAGCCTCCGCGTAGACGAGCTCAGGGGCTTCCTTGCCGGACGTCTCGCCCGCTTCAAGCGGCCACAGACCATCCTCATCCTCCCCGCCCTGCCCCGCGGCCCCTCCGGCAAGGTCCTGCGCGACGCACTGCCCGCCATCGCCGCCCAGAGCCGGCCGGCCCCCGCGCCCCCACAGACCGACCTGGAACAGCAGATTCTCGACGTCTGGACCCGCCTGCTCCACCGCGACGATGTCGGCGCCGAAGACGACTTCATCGATGCCGGCGGAGACTCACTGCTGATGGCCGAGCTGCTGGTGGCGCTGGAGGACAACCTCGGCGGCCCCATGCCGCCGTCCGACTTCGAACCCCCGCTCACGGTGCGCACCCTTGCGCGGCTCATGACCAGCGAGCCACCCGCGCTCCGGCCGCGGATCTCGCCGCTCCGGCCGGGCGTCGGAGCGCCCCTGTTCTTCTGCGATGGGGCCTACGCCTTCAATCCCCGCTACCTCACCGAGGCTGTCGAGCTGATGGCGCCCGGCCGTCCCGTCTTCGCGGTGCATGCGCCGCGCTCGATTGAAGCGCTCGGCGACTCCATCGAGGCGCTCGCGGCGGAGTGCCTGCGCGAGCTGACGGACATCTATCCGTCGGGGGCCCTGCTTATGGGGGGGTACTGCAACGGCGGCTTCCTGGCCTGGGAACTGACGCGCCAGTTGCGGGACGCGGGCCGGGAGGTGCGCACCCTGATCCTGATGGAGACCATCTCGGTGATGGCGCGCGCGGAGGTCGGGTGGGTTCACCGGCTCCTGTCCCTCGGTATGAGGATGCTCCCCGCGCCGCGCAGGGTCCCGACGCGGCGCAAGGCGATGGGGCTCGTCTGGCTGCTGGGGCGCGCGCAGACGCTGGTGGTCAGGTTCCCGGGCGAGGTCGCGCCACGCATCTGGCAGGCGGTGTCGCGGCGGATTCCCTGGCTTGGGCGCTCAGGCGACGCCGTGGAAGCAGACCCGAACGCCCCGGCGATCGCGAGCGGGGAAGGCACCACGAGGCTCAAGCACGCCTTGTACATGGTGATGGTGGACTACATCCCCCGGCGGCTGGACGTCCCCGTCCAGTGCCTGATCTCTGAGGGAAGCTCCCTGCGGGCCAAGTGGGATCCGACGGCCTGGCGGCGGCTGTCGCCGGGTATGCGCGTCCTGCGTCTGCCGGGCGGGCATTTCACCTGCGCGACCTTCTACACCGATGGACTCGCCCGCGCCCTCGACGACGCCGTCGCATCCTTCGACTGAGGGCTAACCAGGTTCTGCGACCTGCAGCGTTCTTACAGTGCGGATCAGACCGCGACGGACGTTTCCGCGCAGTCCGCTCCGTTCAGCACCCTGGAGATCTCCGCCAGGAGGGCGGCGGGCGAGATCGGCTTGGCGGCCAGTCCGTCCATACCCGCCGCGATATAGGCGGGGCGCTGATGGGCGAGTGCGTTTGCAGTCAGTCCGATGACGGGGATCTTGGACACGGGCCCGTCCAGATCCCGGATGCGGCGGGTGGCTTCCATTCCGTCCATGCGCGGCATCTGGATGTCCATCAGCACCAAGTCATAAGCGGCCGCCTGCACGGCCTCGACTCCGAACACGCCATCCTCCGCGGTCTCCACGATCGCGCCGAGCCCCTCGAGGATCTTGCTGGCGACCAGCCGGTTGGTCGCATTGTCCTCGACCACAAGAATCTTCAGGCCACCGAGCGCGGATGTCGTGTTCGCGACGGCGACCTCCGCGGCCGGATTGACCGACGGCGCGGGGACGTCGAACCAGAAGGTCGAACCTTCGCCCTCGCGGCTGACAAAACCGACCTCGCCGCCCATCATCTCCGCCAGGGTGCGGGTGATCGCCAGGCCGAGGCCGGATCCACCGAATTGACGCGCCGTCGAGCCGTCGGCCTGATGGAAGCGCTGGAACAGCAACGGCTGAGCAGCCTCGGCGATACCGACGCCCGTGTCCTGGACTTCGAACCGCACGCGCTTGGCGCCTTCGCCGTCGTGCCGGATGTACAGTCGTACGTCGACATACCCCTTGGTGGTGAACTTCACGGCGTTGCCGATGAGGTTGAAGAGGGCCTGGCGAATGCGCACCGGGTCCACCAGGATCCAGCCGTCGGCGCCAAGCGCCGAGGCCCGCAGCTGAAGACCCTTGGCCTCGGCCTGTGGCCGCAAGAGCCCCACAACGCTGTTCAGCATGTCCGAGACGTTCAGCGGCTCGGGCGACAGCTCCAGCCGGCCGGCCTCGATCTTGGAGAAATCGATCACATCGTTGAGCAGCTGGGCCAGCATCTGTCCGCAGCCCAGGGCCTCGTTCAGGAGGTTGCGCGCCCAGGGTGACAAGGGCTCGCGGTCCAGCAGATGCAGCACGCCCAGGACGCCATTCATTGGCGTGCGGATCTCGTGGCTCATGTTGGCCAGGAACTGGGACTTGGCCTCGGCCGCGGCCTGGGCGGCCCGCTCCGCCTCCACGAGGGCCAGCTCCTGCCGCTTTCGTTCGTCGATGTTCAGGATAAGTCCGACCACCTTCTCGAGGTCGCCGTTGGCGTCACGGTGCAATTCAGCGCAGGTGTCCACCCAACGGATCTCGCCCGAGGGCAGGATCACGCGCGACTGCACGACTCCGAACCCGCGGTAGCCCTTGGAGTTGGCGACCTTGCCCGCCACCGCGTCGGCATCCTCGGGATGGGTCATTGGCCAACTGCGGCGGGAAGCTTCCTCGAAGGTTAGCTTGCGCCCCATGATCTCGGCGAACTGCGGCGAGCACCAGAACGTCTTCTTCTTGAAGTCGGTCTCGAACACGCCGGCCTGGCCGGCCGCGAGCGCGATCTTGAGGCGGTCGGCGCTGGTCTGCGCCGCCTGGCGCGTTTCTTCGAGGGCCAGCTCCTGGCGCTTGCGGGCGTCGATGTCGAGGATCAGGCCAACGACTTTTGACGGTCGGCCGTCCCCGGTCATGTGCACAACCGCGCTCATCTCGATCCAACGGCTCTCGCCGGACGGCAGCACCAGCCGCGTCTCGTACGGCGTGACCTGATGACTGGCGAGGGCCTTTTCGACGACGCTATTCACGTAGCCGCGATCGTCCGGATGGACATTGTGCCAGACGCGTTGGGCGGCCTCGTCGAACGTCATGGTCCGCCCGATGATCTCGGTGAACTCCGGCGAACACCAGAAGGTCCGGTTGGCGAAATCCGTTTCGAACACGCCCGCGCTGGCTGCGTCGAGCGCGAGGCTGAGACGTTCGGCGCTGGCCTGGGCCTGGGTGCGGGCCTCGAGCAGGGCGAGTTCCTGGCGCTTGCGCGAGTCGATGTCGACCACGAGGGAGACCGCCTTGACCGGACGGCCATCCGCGTCGTGCGTCACCTGAGTCTGGTGCTCGACCCACCGCACGTCGCCAGACGGCAGCACGACCCTCATCTCGAGGGTATCCGGACGGGCCTTGTCGCGGCCGAGGGCGACCTGCTCGCGGACCCGCTCCACGTCGTCGGGATGGGTCATCGGCCAGGCGTCGTTCGACGCCTCCTCGAAGGTCATGGTGCGGCCCACGAGCCGGACGAATTCCGGTGAGCACCAGAACGTGCGGGCCGTGTAGTCGACGACATGGACCCCTGCGCGCGCGGCGTGAAGCGCGAGGCCGAGCCGCTCGGCGTTTTCCTGAGCGTCGCGACGGGCCTCGACCAGGGGCGAAATGTCGTGGCCGTGGATCAGATAGCCGAGGACCGAGCCGTCGATGGCGGTGACAGGGCGGTATTCGCATTGCAGCCAGTGAGGAACGCCGTCTGCGCCCACGAGGCGCTCATCCGGAGCGATGAGATTCTCGCCGGCCGCGGCCCGCCGGTGCAGGTCCAGCACACGTGCAGGCACGTCATCGCGAAGGTCCTGGAGGTTCCGCCCGAGGTAGTCGCGCCCGACCAGGTCGCCCAGGCGCACCCATTCGGGGCTCGCGGCCACATACCGGCCTGCGCCGTCAAACATGGCCACCGGCCCCGGGGAGCGCCGCGTGGATTCCGCCACCTGGAGAATTCGACGCCGGCTGAGTTCGCCGACGCCCACGATGTCCGAGATCTCCTGGGTGGCCGCCAGGACAGCGTACTTGCCGCGCGCACCGCGGCCCGCCTTCGAAAAGGTCGTCCGCAACAGGCGCAAACCGCCTGAGGCGTTGACCACATGGTGGATGATGGCGTCTGACCGTCCTGAGGCGCGGGCCTCGGCGACCGCCGCCCGCAGCCGCACGACGTCGTTGTCCACGGCCAGGGCCTCGATCAGGGCGCCCAGAGACTGGCGGCCGGGTTCGACCCCCACGAGTTGCGCCAGTTCAGGCGAGGCATCGGCCAGGTCGTCCGCACCCTCGATGGACCAGATCGCCAGGCCAGCGGCGGCGAATACGGAGGGGTAGAAGTCCGGCGCGCGAGAAGCCGACCGGACAGGCGCGCCGGCGCCGCGAGGACGCCTGATGCCCCTGCCCCCGTCGGCCTTCGTCCCCCCGCCGTGCTGATCCGCCATGATCGCTTCGCCTGTCCCCGTACCTCTGATTTCGCAGGTGGAGGTAAAGATTGGATGATCCGGGGACGGGTCGCCCGATCATCCCCCATCATAGGTTGAGCTTGAGCCGGGTCGGGCGGCCGGCCAGGGCGGCTTGACTTCCCTGCGCCCTGGCGCTCCGATCCGGGCCCAGGCGGACGTGGTGACCGATGCTCAGCGAAGCCAACAACAAGCTGTTGACCGAAGTCGGGCCCGGTTCGCCCATGGGCGATTATCTGCGCCGCTATTGGAGGCCCATCGGCGCCGAGACGCAGTTCGACGGCCCGGGCGCGCAGCCGATCCGGCTGCTGGGCGAAGATCTGGTGCTCTACAAGGACCTTACGGGCGGGTATGGCCTGATCGACCGCCACTGCCCCCACCGGCGCGCGGACCTTTCCTACGGCTACGTGGAAGCCCGCGGCCTGCGCTGCAATTACCACGGCTGGCTGTTCGACGCGGACGGACGCTGCCTCGAACAGCCCTATGACGACGTCGCCAACCCGGAGGCCCGCTTCAGGGACAAGGTCACTGTCAAGGCCTACCCGGTCCAGACCCTGGGCGGCCTGATCTGGGCCTACATGGGACCGCAACCCGCGCCGCTGCTGCCGGACTGGGAGCCGTTCAGCTGGAAGAACGGCTTTGTCCAGATCGTCTTCGCCGAGGTGCCGTGCAATTGGCTTCAGTGTCAGGAGAACTCGATCGATCCCGTTCATTTCGAGTGGATGCACGCCAACTGGAGCGTTCGGCTGAAAGGCCAGACAGGCCCTTACGGGCCCCGCCACCTGAAGGTGGACTTCGAGGAGTTCGAACACGGCCTGATCTACAAGCGCATCCGCGAGGACACCGACGAGAAGAGCGACCTCTGGTCCGTCGGCCGCGTCGCCCTGTGGCCCGATGGCTTCTATCTGGGCGACCACTTCGAATGGCGCGTGCCCATCGACGACGTCAGCACCCTGTCGATCACCTGGTCCTTTTCACGGGTGCCGCGGGAGATGGAACCCTATTTGCAGGGGCCGATCCCCTGCTGGCGGGGGCCCGTCAAGGACGATGCCGGCCGCTGGATCACCAGCCACGTGATGAACCAGGACTTCGTCGCCTGGGCCGGCCAGGGCGTTGTCGCCGACCGCATGCGCGAGCACCTGGCCGCCAGCGACAAGGGCGTCCTGATGATGCGCCGCCGGTTCCTGGCGGAACTCGCCGCCATGGGCACGGGCGCCGAGCCCAAGGGCCTGATCCGCGACCCTGGCAGGAACGTCCGCGTCCAGCTGCCCGCCGCCAACCGCGACTACTATCTGAACGGCCGCCCCAAGGCCGAGATGGGCGTGCATCCGACCGTCGGCAGCCCGATCCGCACCTATCCGTTCCAGGCCGGCCAGCCAGAAGGGGTCCGCCTCGCCTTCGAGGCCGCCATGGGCTTCGACGAGGAACCGGCGCCGGCGCACGCGGCGGAATAGCGGGGATGATAGGTTCGCGACCACTGGCGTCCTGGGCGATTAGTTAGCATAAGGCTCCCTTAGACCGCCGATCAGAAGCGCTGGGAGGGATTGTATCGATGAAGGCGTCATTTCTGGCGACCACGACCTATGCCGGGCAGGCGCCGGGCCTCGCCTCATGGCCGGTGGCGCCGTCGTACTGTGATCGCAGGGTGGCCAGCGAGACCATGCATCGGACCCTGGAGAGCTGCCGGTTGGCCGAGGACCTCGGATTCGACTGGGTGAGCCTGTCCGAGCACCATTACGCGCCCCTGATGCTGACGCCCAATCCCATGGTCATGGCCGGGGCCCTGAGCCAGGTGCTCAAGCGCTGCCAGATCGCCCTGCTGGGGCCGCTCCTGCCGCTCGCCAACCCCGTCCGCGTGGCCGAGGAGCTCGCCATGCTGGACTCCCTCACCGATGGCCGGGTTGTGGTCCTGTTCCTGCGCGGCACCCCGAACGAGCACCACACCTACGGCGACGTCGCCAAGCAGGCCCGGTCCATGACCCAGGAGGGCATCCAGCTGATCCTGAAGGCCTGGACGTCGGACGAGCCGTTCAGCTGGGAAGGCGAACACTTCCACTTCCCGACCGTGTCGGTCTGGCCGCGCACCCGCCAGGAGCCCCACCCGCCCGTGTTCGGCTCGGGCAACAGCGACGAGTCGGTGGTCTTCGCCGCCCAGCACAAGCTGGGGATCGGAATGTCCTTCGCGGGGCCCAAGCTGCTCAGGCGCTGGATCGACCTCTACAGGACCGAGGCCGAGAAGGCCGGCTGGACTCCGACGGCGGGGCACATCCTTTATCGCGGCAACGCCCATATCGCCGAGACGGACGACGACGCGCACCTGGCGGTGGCGCTGCGGACCGATGCGGCCGCCGCAAAGGGCGTGCGGGTTCCAGACCCCGATCCGGACGCGCCGCTGGGCTATCTCGTGAGGCCCTATTTCCTGGGGTCTCCCAAGTCGGTGCTGGACCAGATCGCCGTGCTGCGCGACTGCGGCGTGGGCGTTATCGACATGTCCTTCGCCACGGGTTTCGGCCCCCTGAATTACGACGTACAGGCCCAATCAATGAAGACGTTCGCCAGCGCGGTACTGCCCGAGATCCGGGCCTGGTGAGCCAACCCAGGAGGAAGCGATGAGCGACAAGGACAAGGGCGGCCTGGACCGCAGAGCGCTGCTCGGCGCGGCCGGCGCCGGCGCCGGCGTTCTGACGGCGGCGCTTGGCGGGGCGACTCCCGCCAATGCGGAAGTGCTGTTCCAGAAGGGGCCGCCGATGACCTTCGGCGGCGGCGGCGCGGTCACCGGCGCGGTGAATCGCTGCGAGATCGACCTCTTCGACTGCGAGGTGGAGGGCAAGCTGCCGGCGGACCTGGACGGCGCCTTCTATCGCGTCGGACCGGACGCCCAGTACCCCAAGCTCGACAAGTACATGAACGACATCCCCTTCGACGGGGAAGGCCACATCTCGATGTTCCGCATCAAGGGCGGCCACGTCGACTACCGGACCCGCTACGCCCGCACCCAGCGCTGGAAGGCCCAGCACGAGGCGCGCCGGTCACTGTTCGGCATGTATCGCAACCCAGGTACGGACGATCCGTCGGTCAAGGGCGTCAGCCGGGGCACCGCCAACACCCAGGTCACCTATCACCACGGCAAGCTGTTCGCGATGAAGGAGGACTCCCCGCCGGTGGCGATGAATCCCCTGACGCTGGAAACCACCGACGACTACTACACCTTCGGCGGCGGCATGAAGTCGCTGACCTTCACCGCCCACCCCAAGCTCGATCCCATGACCGGCGAGATGATCGCCTTCGGCTATGAGGCCAAGGGTTTCTACACACCCGATATCGAGGTCTTCTCCTGCGACAAGGCCGGCTCGGTGAACTGGTCGGCCTGGGTCAAGGCCCCCTACACCTGCATGATCCACGACTTCGGGGTCACCCAGAAGCACATCGCCTTCCTGGCCACGCCGCTGGCGGCGAACCAGGAACTGCTCGACAAGGGCGGACCGCACTGGGCCTGGGATTCCTCGCTGCCCTCATACCTCGGCGTCATGCGCCGCGGCGGCGACGGCAAGGATATCCAGTGGATCAAGGGGCCCGCGTGGATGGCCACCCACACCATGGGCGCCTGGTCGGACGGCGACATGCTCTACTTCGACATGGACGGGGCGCCGGGCAATCAGTTCCCCTTCTTCCCGAGTGTGCACGAGCCCTTCGATCCCAAGGCCTCGGCCGGGCGCGTCGTGCGCATGACGGTGGACGTCTCCAAGAAGAGCCACTCCGGCTACGGCATGGAGACCCTGTTCCCCGACATCACAGGCGCATTGTCCCGCCAGGACGACCGCTATCACACGGTCCCCTACCGCTACGGCTACTTCAACGCCTTCAGCCGGTGGGTCGTGCTGGATCACCAGACCAAGACGTCCAAGTCCTTCTCCCTGCCCGACACCAGCCTGGCCGAAGTGACCTTCGTGCCGCGCAAGGCTGACGCGCCAGAGGGCGACGGCTATCTGATCGGGGTGGCCAGCAAGATGAAGGAAGGCGGCCGCTCCGACCTGGTGATCGTCGACACCCAGCACATCGAGGACGGCCCCGTCGCGACGGTGCACATGCCGTCGCGGGTCGTCGGCCAGATCCACGGCTTCTGGGTCAGGGGGGACCAGCTGCCCTCCCAGACCTGATCGGCGGGGCGATCAGGTCCGGGCAAACACCGAGCGATGCTCGGGTCGCGCGCCGGAGCCCGGCGCGCCGTCCTCATCTCGCCACGTGCTTGCGGATCCAGGCCGACATGGCGTCCAGCGCGATCGGCGCGACCGTTTCCTCGATGTCGGCGTATTCGCCGACGGCGCCGGTCTTGGCGGTCTGGAACAGGTGATTGAGCCCGGGCAGCTCGACGATCGTGACGTCGGGGTTGCCGCTGGTCGCCTTGCGGATCGCCGGCAGGTTCTGCTCGGGCGGCACCTGCAGGTCCTTGGAGCCGTTCAGGGCCAGGATCGGGCATTTCACCTGCGCCAGGGTCGGCCGCGGATCGTAGTCCATGAGGTCGCGGATCCATCCGGAGCTGAGGCGGGTCGCCAGCACGTCGGCCTGGACGTCGCTCTGGATGAGATCGCCGCTTTCCGCCTTGATCACCTTGAGCGCCCGCGCGTGGGCTTCCGCCTCGTCCTTCGCCCCGTGCATGGCGAGCATGGCGTGGTCGACCACCGCCTGGCTCCGGCGGGTCTGCTGCGGCGTCGCGCCCATGGCCGGGGCGAGCTTGTCGCGCTGCAGCTTCAGCACCTCGGACAGCGGCGCGCCGGGCCCAGCCAAGAGCACGATGAAAGCGAGCTTGGGGTCCTTTGCGGCGACCTTGGGGGCGACGATCCCGCCCTCGGAGTGGCCGATCAGGCCCATCCGCTTGGGATCGATGTCGGGCCGGGTGCGCAGGAAGGCCACATCGGCGGCCGTATCGGCGGCGAAGTCGTCGTCGGTGGCCGAGCCGAAGTCGCCGGTCGACTTGCCGAAGCCGCGGTCGTCCATGCGCAGCACCGCGACGCCGTCGCGCGTCAGCCGGTCGGAGATCACCGCGAAGGGCTTGTGGCCCAATATAGTCTCGTCGCGATCCTGCGCGCCGGAACCGGTGATCATCACCACCGCCGGGAAGGGCCCCTTGCCCTCAGGCAGGGTGAGCACGCCCGCGAGTTTCACGCCCGGCGCGCTGTCCACCGTCACCTCCTCGGTGCGATAGGGGAATGGCGGCTGCGGGGTCTGGGGACGCTTGGGCGCGGCGGTTTGCATTGGCCGCGATGTGAAGGTCAGGGGGCCCTTGTAGGCCGGACCATTCCAGGCGCCATCGAGCGTGCGCTCGTCTGCCGACAGAGTCCCCTCGAAACCGGCGCCGTTGAGGTTGAAGGTGATCTTCCGGCCGTCCCGCTTCAGGGTGCGCAGCGGCACCCCGTAGGCCAGTTGATCGGGCGAATCCAGGCTGACCACTGTCCCGCGGGCGTCGGTCTTGACGTGAAGGATCAGGCGGATCGTGGCGCCGGTGGGCATGGTGATCGCCCCGGCCCAGTCCCCGTCCAGGCCCGCGATGACCGGCAGAGGATCGGGCTTGCCGGCGGTCAGCACCAGGGGCAAAGCCGCGCCCTGCCGCCAGTCGCCGACCCAGGCCTTGCGCCCGTCGTCCCAGCGGCCGGAGTAGCTGCCGTGGATGGCGCCGACGGAGAAGCTGAGCACGCCGCCCTCCACCTTCACCTCGTCAAGCGGGATGGGGACCGGAGTCTGGTCTGGACTCTGCATGACGCCCTCGTAGCCGCCGCCGGGCTTGGGCTTGAGGGTCAGACCCAGGCGCAGCTCGACTCCGGGGGGAACGCTGAGTGATCCATGCCAGTCGCCCGCGGCCTCCTGGGCCCGCACCACGCCGGGGCCGCTGAACCCCGCAATCGTCACGACTGTCGCGAACGCTGCGCTCCATCCGAAGATCCTGTACATTGCAGTGTCTCCCCCGTCGGGTTGGTCGCGGTCGCCTGAAGGTAGTCCCCTGGACCGGTGAAATCTTACAGTTTAGCTGTCGTCAGATGTCAGGCGCCGGCGCGGGGTTCAAGCCGTCCGACCGGGGAGACCACGCGGCGCATGCCGAACTCCACCAGCAGGCCGATGGTCATGGTGGCGATCAGGAGGGGCGGCAGCAGGGACGTCGGCAGCGCCAGGGCGCCGACCACGGGACGACCTGTGGTCAGAGCCGGATGGCGCGCAGTCGCAGGGCGTTGGAGATCACGCTGACCGACGACAGGGCCATGGCGCCCGCGGCGATCGCGGGCGAGAGCAGGATGTGGAAGGCGGGATAGAGCGCCCCCGCCGCGATGGGCACGCCGGCCAGATTATAGGCGAAGGCGAAGACCAGGTTCTGGCGGATGTTGCGCATCACCGCGCGCGACAGCCTGCGCGCCCGCACCAGGCCCTGCAGGTCGCCCTTCAGCAGGGTGACGCCGGCGCTCTCGATCGCCACGTCCGAACCGGCGCCCATGGCCACCCCCACGTCGGCGGCGGCCAGGGCTGGAGCGTCGTTGACACCGTCGCCCGCCATGGCGACCGACCTGCCTTCCGCCTGCAGCTTCCGCACGACCTTGGCCTTGTCCTGAGGCAGCACCTCGGCTTCGACTTCGTCGATGCCCAGCCGCCTGGCCACCGCCAGGGCCGTGGTCCGGTTGTCCCCCGTCAGCATCACCAGGCGCACGCCGTCCGCCTGCAAGGCCCGGATCGCCCCGGCGGTCGAGTCCTTGATCGGGTCGGCGATGGCGATCACGCCGGCAAGCCGACCGTCGATGGCGGCGAATATCGCGGTTGCGCCGTCCTGGCGCAGCGCCTCGGCGCTGGCCGTCAGATCGCCCGTATCGACGTCCTGTTCGACCATCAGCCCGGCCCCGCCAAGGATGACGCGTCGGCCGTCCACGGTTCCCACCACGCCCTTGCCCACAGGTGAGTCGAAGTCGCCGGCGTCGGACAACACCAGGCCGCGCGCCCTGGCCGCGCGCAGGATGGCGTCGGCCAGGGGATGTTCGCTTCCCCGCTCCAGGCTCGCCGCCAGCCGAAGCAATTCGGCCTCGTCGACACCCGACACCGGCCGGATCGCGGTCACCGCCGGGCGGCCTTCGGTGAGGGTGCCGGTCTTGTCGATCACCAGGGTGTCGATGGTCTCGAAGCGCTCCAGCGCCTCGGCCGACTTGATCAACACCCCCGCCTGGGCCCCGCGGCCCACCCCCACCATGATCGACATGGGTGTCGCCAGGCCGAGCGCGCAGGGACAGGCGATGATCAGAACCGATACGGCCGCGGCGAGGGCGTAGGCGAATCTCGGCTCGGGGCCGGCCACGGCCCATACCGCCGCCGCCGCCAAGGCCGCGGCGATCACTGCCGGCACGAACCAGGCCGAAACCCGGTCAGCCATGCGCTGGATCGTGGCGCGGCTGCGCTGGGCCTCCGCCACCATTTGGACGATGCGGGCCAGCAGGGTGTCGGCGCCGACTCTTTCGGCCCGCATGAGAAAGCCGCCCGTCCGGTTCAGCGCGCCGGCGATCACCTTGTCGCCCGCATCCCTGGTGACAGGCATGGATTCCCCGGTGACCAGGGACTCGTCGATGGAGATGCGGCCGGAGATGATTTCCCCGTCCACCGGGACCTTCTCGCCAGGTCGCACGCGAAGCACATCGCCGACCTCGACGAGGTCCAGCGACACGTCCTCGTCGACGCCGTCCCCGCGCACCCTCCTCGCCGTCTTGGGGGCCAGGTTGAGCAGCGCCTTGATCGCGCCGGATGTGCGTTCGCGGGCGTTGAGTTCGAGCACCTGGCCCAGCAGCACCAGAACCGTGATCACCGCCGCCGCCTCGAAATAGACCGGGACGGCCCCGCCCTCGCCGCGGAAGGCCGGCGGGAACAGGCCAGGGGCCAGGAGCGCCGCCGTGCTGTCGGACCAGGCCACGCCCACGCCGAGCGCGATCAGGGTGAACATGTTGAGCCGCCGTGAAACGATCGACTCCCAGCCGCGCCGGAAGAACGGCGCGCCCGCCCAGAGCACCACGGGCGTCGACAGTGCGAACTGGATCCAGTCCGAGGTCGCGCGCGCCAGCATGAAGGCGTGGCCGAGAAGGTGCCCGCCCATCTCCAGGACAAACACGGGCGCCGTAAGGACCAGCCCGATCCACAACCGCCGGGTCATATCCGCGAGTTCGGGATTGCGGCCGGCGTCGATGGTCACCGCCACCGGCTCCAAGGCCATGCCGCAGATGGGGCAGGCCCCGGGCCCGACCTGACGGACCTCCGGGTGCATCGGGCAGGTGTAGATCGCGCCGGCCGCCGCGGCCGCGGAGGGTTGGGGTCCGACATACCGGTCCGGATCAGCCTCGAACTTGGCCAGGCATCCCGCCGAGCAGAAGTGCAAGGCACGGCCCGCGCCTTCGGCGTGATGAGGGGTCCGGTCCGGATCGACGGTCATCCCGCAGACAGGGTCCAACACGGCGGCGGCCCGGGTGGGGATGTGATCGAGTTCGGTCATGCAGCGCTCCACGTCCGATCGACAATATACCCCCATCTGGTATTTGCCAGATACCCCATATGGGTATACGAGGCCCCTATGGGAGACCCACCTTGAAACAGGACAGACCCAGGCTGCTCAATCGGCTGAGGCGCATTGAGGGCCAGGTGCGCGGCGTCGCGCGCATGATCGAGGAGGATCGATACTGCATCGACGTCCTGACCCAGCTGCAGGCCATCCGGGCGGCGGTGACGCGAGTGGAGTCCGAGATGCTCAAGTCCCACCTCGGCCACTGCATCGAATCCGCCATCGTCAGCGGCGATCAGGCCGAACAGCGCAAGAAGGCCAGCGAACTGATCGAACTGCTGGAGCGCGTGAGATGAGGTTCGCCGCGGCCGTGGGCGCGGCGTCCGTCGCCCTGGTCACGGCCGCTCAGGCGGAGACCGCGTCGGAGGACGGCGGCATGGCCGGCATGACCGTCGACAAGATGGACATGGGAGGCATGACCATGATGGCCGGCGCCCTCGGCCATTACCTCATGATGCGGGACTCCTCGGGCACAGCCTGGCAGCCGGACTCCACGCCGATGGAGGGGCTCCACTGGCAGTCCGGCGGCTGGACCGGCATGGTCCACGGCGATGTCCTGGGCGTCTATAACCACCAGGGCGGTCCGCGCGGCGACGACAAGGCCTATAGCGCCAGCATGCTGATGGTCATGGCCCAGCATGGCGCCGGTCCAGGGACCTTGACCCTTCGCACCATGCTGTCGCTCGACCCCCTGATGGGCAGGCGCGGCTATCCCCTGCTGCTGCAGACCGGCGAGACCGCAGACGGAACGACGCCCCTGGTCGACCGCCAACACCCCCACGACCTCTTCATGGAACTGTCCGGGACCTACAGCCTGCCGCTGGGCGACCGGGACTCCGTGTTCGTCTACGCCGGCTATCCGGGCGAGCCGGCCCTCGGCCCTCCAACCTTCATGCACCGGTTCTCCGGCATGGACGACCCGGTCGCCCCGATCACCCACCACTGGCTGGACTCGACCCACATCACCTATGGCGTGATCACCACGGGCCTCGTCCACGACGACTGGAAGATCGAGGGTTCGGTGTTCAACGGGCGGGAGCCGGACCAATTCCGCTGGAATTTCGATCCCTTGAGGCTGAATTCCTATTCCGGCCGGATCAGCTGGAATCCGAACCTCTATTGGGCCCTGCAGGCCAGCTACGGTTCGATCAAGAGCCCGGAGGCGCTGGAGCCTGCCGTGAGCCAGCACCGGATCACCGCCTCGGCCACCTTCAACCGTACGATCGAGGGCGGCGACTGGCAGACCACCATCGCCTGGGGCCGGAATTATGTGGAGCCAGGCCCCACGCTCGACGCCTTCCTGCTGGAATCCGCGGTGACATGGGGGCGGCATACGGTGTTCGCCCGCGCCGAGAACGCCCAGAAGAACGAGCTGTTTCAACCGCCGAGCCCGTTCGCCGGCCGGGTCTTCCGCGTGACGGCCTTCAATCTCGGCTACATCTACGACATCCCTGTGGGCAAGCACCTCGCCCTGGGCCTTGGCGCCATGGGCGGCGTCGACGCCATCCCGTCGGCACTCACCCCCGCCTATGGCTCGAGCCCGACGTCCTTGCTGGGCTTCGTGCGACTGAAGATCCGCTAGAGGAGACCACCATGAAGCTCACCTTGGCCCTGCTCGTCGCCGCCGGCCTGTTCGCGGCGTCCGCCGCCGGCGCCCACCCCTTGCCCAAGGCGACGACTCCCGCGCCCAATGCGGTGCTCGCCACCAGTCCGGCCGAGATCCGCATGACCTTCAGTGAAGGCCTCGTGGCGGCGTTCTCCGGTCTGGAACTGAAGGATCAGGCCGGCAAGGCCGTCGACCTCGGGCCATCGTCCGTGGACTCCAAGAACAAGAAGCAGCTGTTCGCGCCCGTGAAGGCCGCCCTCGGCGCCGGAACCTACACCGTGAACTGGCACGCGGTCGCCGCGGACACCCATCACGTGTCCGGTCACTTCAGCTTCCAGGTCAAACCCTGATGCTGGACGCGGGACTGATCGTCTCGCGGTTCGTCCACTTCGCGGCGGTGCTGGCCCTGTTCGGCGCATCGCTGTTCCCGATCTACGCCTACGAGGGTCACCTGGACGACGGCTCCAAGCGCCTGCTGGACCGGCTTCGGCCGGTGCTCGCGGGCGCAGCCGCCCTGGCGATCGCAAGCGGCCTCGGCTGGTTCGCCTTCACTTGCGCCGCCATGTCCGGAAGCCTCGCCGGCGCCTTCGACCCGCAGGTCCTGACCACGATCGTCCGGGCCACGGATTTCGGCCCGCTCTGGCTAGCGCGGCTCGCACTTGCCGTCATGCTGTTCGGATACGTGCTGGCGAGGCCGCCGGCCCGTCGCAGGGAGTGGACCCTGCCCGTCCTCGCCGGCCTGCTGCTGGCGAGCTTCGCGGGAACGGGCCACGCCCGCGCGGGCGAGGGTCTTGCGGGCGCCATCCATGTCATCGCCGACGTCGCCCACCTGATCGCCGCCGGGGTCTGGCTGGGCGGACTGTGGCCCCTGGCCGCCGCCCTGGCCTGGGCGCACGCGGGCGAGGATCGGCGCGCGCACGCCGCCGCCGAGCTGCTCAGCCGGTTCTCGGGCGTTGGCTATGTCGCCGTGGCGGTGCTGGTCGGCTCGGGCCTGGTCAACAGCTGGTACCTGGTCGGTTCGGTCGGCGCCCTGGCTGGCACGACCTATGGCCGGCTGCTGTCGGTCAAGATCGCCCTGTTCCTGTTCATGGCGATGCTGGCGGGGGCCAACCGCTTCTGGATCACGCCTGGGCTCCACGCCGCGAAGATCGGGACCGAGACCCTCTGGTTGAGGCGCATTCGTCGCCACGTCGCCGCGGAAATGGCGCTGGGCCTGCTGGTCATCGCGCTGGTCAGCCTGTTCGGGACGCTTCAGCCCGCCATCGAAGGATGACCGCCACGTGGGCGTCGGCGCACAGTTTGAAGCCCAGCAATGAGGCGCGGCGCCCGATTGCTCCCGTCAGGAGGGAATCGACCGTTTGACCGCCGCCCGGTCGTGTTATGGTTAAGCCGCAATACTGCAACGGAGGGGTGCTTAAACATGTACATTCAACGTGTGCTAGCGGGAGCTGTTGCGTCGGCGATGTTGCTGGCGGCGGGCGCGGGTGTAGCCAAGGCCGACGTTGTGACCTTCGACGATCCGGTTGGCGTCGCAAATGCGAACACGGGCAATACGCCCATGGCCGACCAGGGTCTCGTCTTCAGCTACACCGCCGGTTTCGGCGGGGTCTGGGGCCCGGAAGACCCCAGCCAGGGCAACGGCACCCTCAACTACATCTATGCCTTCGGCGACGGACTGACCATCACCCGGCAAGGGGGAGGACTCTTCGACCTCGCGACCGCCGACTTCACCTTGTCCTGGTACACGGCGGCGTTCGGAGGTCCATTCGATCCTGGGGTGACCATGGCCAACGACAACGTCACGCTGACCGCTCAGACAATCGGCGGTCCGGTCGTCGAGACTCTGACCCTCGGTCAGGGCTTCCAGACCTACGGCCTGGGCCTGACCGGTGTTTCAAGCATCCTCATTACGGCGAACTCCACGGGCGAAGGGTACTGGGCCGTGGACAACCTCGAAGGCGCCAATTTCGGCGTGGGCGTTCCCGAGCCCGCGACCTGGGCGCTGATGCTGGTCGGCTTTGGCGGATTGGGCGCAGCCCTGCGCCTGCGCCGGCGCGAGCGAGCGATCTCAGCCGCGGCCTGATCGAACGCATCGTTCCAAGACCTGAAAGGCCGCCCGCGAGGGCGGCCTTTCTCATTGCGGATCAACCCAGCCAATTCCCGCTTCCGATCGCCCCCCAGGGGAATCTGGCGCCGCCTTTGCTCCGGTCCAGGCGAGTTTCCCGTTCTGGATCACCCATGACCGCTGCACCGGCCAACCTGAAGCCCCTGACCTCGCTCCGCTTCGCCGCTGCGATGTGGGTTGTGGTCTACCACTATTGGCCGGCCCTGACCGCCGCGGCCATGCCCGGCCTCGTCGCCAAGGGCTATCTGGGCGTCGAGCTGTTCTTCGTCCTGTCCGGCTTCATCCTGAGCCACGTCTATCTGCAGTCCTTCGGCGACGGCGGCTTCCGCTACGGCTCGTTCCTGTGGGCGCGTCTCGCGCGGATCTACCCGCTGCATCTGGCGACCCTGGCGGGCCTGGGCCTGTTGATCGGCGGTGCGGCGCTCTTGGGCGTCAAGGCCGGCGACCAGGTCCTGATCCTCTCCTCCCTGCCCGCGCAGCTCACCCTGACCCAGGCCTGGGGCCTCGCCCCGCACGGCGGCTGGAACCATCCCTCGTGGTCGATCTCGGCGGAGTGGTTCGCCTATCTCACCTTCCCGGCCTTCGCCTGGGTCGCCTGGCGCCTGCGCGCGCGGCCGAGGTTGGCGGTCGCCCTCGCCCTGTGTCTTATCGCAGCTCTGGATCTCGGCTTCGAACGGCTGGCCGGTTTCCCCCTGACCCGCGCCACCATCGCCTGGGGCGCCCTCAGGATCGTCCCGTGCTTCGCTTACGGCTGCGCGATCCACCTGCTGTGGCGCGCGGGCAAGGCGGAGGACCGCCTCGTGGCCGTCATCCGCGCCGCTGGGTTCCTCCTGGGGGTGGTCCTGGCCGCCGCCGCCGGCGACTCCGACGCGGTCAGCATCGCGCTCTTCGGCGGCCTGATCTTCTCCCTGGCCGCCCTGTCCCGCAGTGGATCTCGCCTGATGTCCTCGCGCCTCGGCGTCTACCTCGGCGAGGTCAGCTTCGCGGTTTACATGGTCTGCATCCCCTGGGAGCTGGCCTTCACCGGGCTCGTTCAGAAGATGCTGCACCTCGCGAACGGCCCCCTGCCCTGGCCGCTCTGGCCCGTCATGCTCGCTGGCGTCGTCCTCGTCGCCATGCTCGCCCACCACGTCGTGGAGCGGCCGGCCCGTGCGGCCATGCGCGCCTGGGAGAAGACCGGCTTCCGCCTCGACGCCGCCTCCCCCCTCCGCGCCCGCGAGGGACTGGTCAGCGAGGGACTGGTCAGCGAGTCCTGATCTGGGCGATGGCCCTGGTCTTGGGATCGAGCGCGAAATCGGCCGGCGCTATGAAGCCCAGGCCGTCCCATTCGACATCGATCCCGACTGTCTTGAAGCACTTGGCGACGTATTCCGAGCAGATGAATTCATCTTTCGGGCCGAGCGCCTTGGGCATGCGCCGGTTCGAGGCGCCCATGCAGATCCGCGCGGCGATCTTGAGGATCTCCAGCCCCGCGAATGGGTCGCCGAAGTGGTCCACGGCGAAGTCGCCCAGCCGCCTCATCGCCGCGGAGCCGGATTTGCCGCTCTTGTCGGCGTAGTCCTCGTGGCGCGCCAGGATGATCTTGCCCGGATAGGGCTTTCGCCCGGTGCTGCTCTGGCTGATGAACTTGCGCAAAGGCACGGCCCGCACGCCCAGGGTCTGGACGCTTTCGAACACCATGACCCGCCCCAGCGACGGCCAGCGATAGGCCAGCGCCACGTGGGTCCAGGGGCTCTTGGTCGCCCAGCCGATCAACCGCGAGAACGGGTCGTTTCCCGAGCAAAGCAATAGGTCGCCGTCGCGGATCCGCCGCGACACCATGTCGAGCGGTTCCGGCTTGAGGGTGGTCAGCACGTCGTCTGGGATCGTCACTGCAGGCTCCGTCCAGCTGACGAAGGGCGCCGCTGGTCCGGCCTCAACGCCGAGCTTGACCGTTTGATCCCCGCGTGGGGCGGGCGACTTCGGGCGCCAGCAGCCGCGTGAGGAGCGCCGCCATGCGCGCCTGACCCACCTCGTGTTCGATCAGGTCCTGGCGGACCTCGAGTTCCAGATAGTCCAACCCTCGCGCCTGGGCGTGGCGCGGTACGGTGTAGTCGGTCTCCCCGAGGCTGTAGGGTTCGTTGTCCCCGACCACGAGACCGTCTTCGCCCGACAGCAGCGACAGGGCCCGCTTGGACAGGGGGGAGTCTCCACCGTGCAGCACGCCCACGTGCCAGGGCCGGCTGAGGCCGTCCATCAACGGCGTGAAGCTGTGAACCGAGATGAAGGTGATCGGCCGCCCCTCAGCCTTGCGGCTGTCGAGCACCGCGGCGATGGCGCCGTGGTAGGGGGCATGGATCGAGGCGACCCGCGCGGCCGCGGCCTCGGAGGACAGGCCGGCGTTGGCCGGCACCGCGGTCCCGTCCGACATCCGCGGGATCGAGTCCGGACGCCCAGGCGCCCGGTTGCAGTCGATGACCAGCCGCGAATAGACCTGCTTGACCACGCAGGCGTCCAGCGCCCGGCCCAGCTGGGTGGCCAGCGCGCCGGCGCCGATGTCCCAGGCGATGTGCCGCTCCAGGTCCTGATCGTCCAGGCCCAGGCGGCCGAGCTGGCGCGGAATCCGACGCCCCGCGTGATCGCAAACCAGCACATGCGACGAAGAACCGCCCGCATTCTGGACGATCAGCGGCTCCGGGTCCCCTGGCGACAACAATCGACTCACCCCTTGGCTTGTACCGGCGTTCGCTGGGGGACAGTCATGCAAGTCTTTCGAGTCAATCATCTCACTCGCTACCGTTACGCCCGTCCGGTCCAGTTCGGCGAGCACCGGATGATGCTGCGTCCGCTCGACCATCCTGACCAGATCGTCATCCATGAACGACTGGTGATAACCCCGGAACCGCGCGAACTCAGCTTTGTGCGTGACGCCCTGGGCAATTGGGTCGGAGTTGCGCAGTTCGACGGCGCGGCGAGTGAATTGTGCTTCCAGAGCGAGGTCCACGTCGAGCGCCGGCGCCTGGATCAGCCACAGGCGATGCGCCCCGCGCGCTCCGCCAGCGTCCCGCGAGCCGCCGAGCCGACGACAGAGGACCAGGTCGTCGCGGCCTGGGCGCGGCGGTTCGCGCCGCCGCGGGATGGCCGGCCGGGGTTGGCGGCGCTGACCGCCATGACCCATGCCGTGCACGCGGACTTCCGGTATCGCCACCGGCTGGAGCACGGGGTCCAATCCCCGCGAACGACCCTGGAGCTCCGCTCGGGGGCATGCCGGGACTTCGCCATGCTGTTGGTCGCGGCGGGGCGCGCCCTGGGCCTGCGGGCCCGCTTTGTCTCCGGCTACGTGCACTGCGGCTTCGGAGCGCCGGACGAACGTCATCCGGGGACAGGCCACACCCACGCCTGGGCCAGCATCCACACCCCGGAGCGAGGCTGGATGGATTTCGATCCGACGTCCGGCGCCGTCGGGGCTGACGGCATGATCCGCGTGGCGGTGGCCGATGAGCCAGGCCAGGCGATCCCGATCCAGGGCGTTTATTTCGGCGGGCGTGACGACTTTCTAGGCATGGATGTCGAGGTCCATGTCGACGCCGACCACAAATTCGAGAGCGGCGGCGGCGCCCGAGAACCAGGTCCGATTTTGCGCGTTGCCGACAGTACTGCGTAGGTTAACAGGAGAACGGCATGCTGATCCGGGCCGGCTATGAGATCACATTTGAGTGCGCGGCGCCGACCCCGATGATCCTGATGCTAAGCGTCCGGCCCGAGCGGTTCCCGGACCTGCTGTCCTCCCAGTCTCCCCGGACCTGGCCTAACACGCCCCTGCGCGAATACCGCGACGCCTTCGGCAACGTCTGCCACCGCCTGACAGCCCCCGCGGGCCGCATCACCCTTGCGGCCGACTTCAGCATCTCCGACAGCGGACTGCCGGACGAGGCGGCGCCCCGCGCGCCTCAGCACCCCGTCGACGAACTGCCGAACGAGACGCTCGTCTACCTGCTCGGCAGCCGGTACTGCGAAACCGAGACCCTGCGTGACATGGCCTGGGCCGAGTTCGGCCAAACGCCGACAGGGTGGGCGCGGGTGCAGGCCATCGTGGACTATGTCCATGAATACCTGAGCTTCAGCTACGCCGCCGCCCGGTCCACGCGGACCGCATTCGAGGCGCACCAGGAACGGATGGGAGTCTGCCGGGACTTCGCACACCTGGCCATCACCCTGTGCCGGTGCATGAACATCCCCGCCCGCTATTGCACGGGCTACCTCGGCGATATCGGCGTGCCGGTCGTGCCGTTGCCCATGGATTTCAGCGCATGGTTCGAAGTCTTCCTGGGGGGGCGCTGGCGGACGTTCGACGCCCGGCATAACCAGCCCCGCGTAGGGCGCATCTGCATGGCGCGGGGCCGCGACGCCACCGACGTGGCCATCACCACCGCCTTCGGCACGGCCAACCTCGTCACGTTCAAGGTCATCACCGAGGAGATCTGCGAGCCCCTGGCCGACCACGAGTGGTCCGAGCAGGCGGTCGCCCTCGCTCGCTGAGGTCGCCGAGCCGCTACCCCTTCTTCGCCAAAGCCATCGCCACCGCCTTGTCGATCCGGCGCAGGCGCGTCTCGGCCGCCTTGGCGGCGTCTATGTCGCGGACGTGTTCCTTGCGGTGGGTGAATGACATGCGTTCCCACACTTCGCGCACGCCCGCCGCATCGAGCGCGGCGACGAGATCCGGCGGCGCGGTGACCTCGCGCGGCGCGGTGTCGAGTTCCAGGGTCACCTCGATCGCATCCCCGGCCTTGAGCCCGGACCTGGCGCGCTGCTCGGCGGTGACGCCCACCACGAACCTTCCGCCCATGACCGCCACGGTGCTGCGGTAGCTCAAGCCATTGACGGCGACCGTCACCTTGGGCCGCTTGCCCGCATTCAGGGCTTCAACGACGGCGGGCGGTATCTCGATGCCCGTGGCGTTCATGTCCGCGACGCCATGCAGCGTGGTCTTGAAAGTCGGCACGTCCGCCTCCCCTGGTCCGGGGGCAGTGTAGAACGGCATCCGCGACAGCGAAAAGGCCCCGAGCGCCGCCGCGCCTCCTCCGGCCCTCCGCTGGCGCTGCGGGCGTTCGTCGGCCGGATCGATCCACCGGATCGATCCCATGCGGCTGCTAATGC
>FTIH01328896.1_pt1 | contig 22280 bp, 25 predicted proteins | sample 1658451 | NCBI WGS metagenome assembly FTIH01 (sample SAMEA3914826, study PRJEB12502) | metagenome | biome: forest; material: soil | place: Canada | collected 2011-07-03 | depth 0.3 m
GGTCGATGAACAGCACGCCGTTCAGGTGGTCCATCTCGTGCTGGATGCAGACCGCCAGGATGCCCTCGGCGTCCTCCTCGACCTGTTCGCCTTTGTAGTTGAGATAGCGCAGGCCGACGCGGGCGGGGCGCTCCACCTCGTCGTAGATCTCGGGCACCGACAGGCACCCCTCTTCGCGCACAGCCAGCTCTTCCGAGCTCCAGGTGATCTCGGGATTGACGAAATAGCGGGGCTCGGGCGGCTCTTCCTTGGGGGCCAGGTCCATGACGATCACCCGCCTGGGCACGCCCACCTGCACGGCGGCGAGGCCGATGCCCGGGGCCGCGTACATGGTCTCCAGCATGTCGTCCATCAGGACGCGCAGGTCGTCGTCCACCGCCTCGACCAGCGTGGACACCGTCTTGAGCAGGGGATCGGGAACCGTGATGATGTCGCGCAACGCCATGGTTTTGCAGGTAAGTCGGCGAACCCTGATCGTCAAGGCGGCGGCGTGTCGCCTCAGGCCCTCGCCCAGACGCCGAACGGGTCCATGAAGGTCTTGCCCACGGCCTGGGCGACGGCCGGGTGGGTGATCTGGCCCTTCAGCACATTCAGCCCCTTGGCGAGGTGCGGATCCTCCTTGAGCGCATCGAGGCCTCGGTCGGCGATGTGCAGGCCGAACGGCAGGGCCGCGTGCACCAGGGCCTCGGAGGAGGTGCGCGGCGCCGCGCCCGGCATGTTGGCCACGCAATAGTGCACCACGCCGTCGACCACGAAGGTCGGATCGTCGTGGGTGGTGGCGTGGGAGGTCTCGAAGCAGCCGCCCTGGTCGATGGAGACGTCCACCAGCACCGAGCCGGGCTTCATCCGCGACAGGTGTTCCCGGCGCACCAGCTTGGGCGCGGCGGCGCCGGCGGTCAGCACCGCGCCGATCACCACGTCGGCCCTGAGGATTTCGTCCTCCACCGCGTCCAGGGTGGAATAGCGGGTGAGGATCCGGCCCATGAAGATGTCGTCCAGCTCGCGCATGCGCGGGATCGAGCGCTCCACCACCACCACCTCGGCGCCGAGGCCCGCGGCCATGCGCGCGGCGTTGGCGCCCACCACCCCGCCGCCCAGGACGCAGACCCGCGCCGGCGCGACCCCGGGGACGCCGCACATCAGCAGCCCCATGCCGCCGTTGTGCTTGAGCAGGGTCTCGGCCGCGGAGAACACCGCGATCCGTCCCGCCACCTCCGACATGGGCGCCAACAGGGGAAGACCGCCGCGGGCGTCGGTCACCGTCTCATAGGCGATGGCCGCGCAGCCCGAGGCGATCAGCCCCTCGGCCTGGGCGAGGTCGGCCGCCAGATGCAGATAGGTGAACAGGATGTGGCGCGACGTCAGGCGGCCCCACTCGCTCTTCAGCGGCTCCTTGACCTTCACGATCAGGTCCGAGGCGTCGAATACGGCCTTGGCGTCCGCGACGACCTCGGCGCCCGCCCGGCGGTAGGCCTCGTCGGCGTAGCCGGCGCCGAGGCCCGCCCCCGCCTCCACCCGCACGTCGTGGCCGTGGTGGACGTACTCGCGGACCGCGCTGGGCGTCAGCCCGACCCGGTATTCGCTCGGCTTGATTTCCCTGGGTACGCCAACGCGCATGGAATCGTCTCCCGCCTCGTCGCAGCTGCGAATCCTGGACCACGGATGCTCGCTCGCAGCGACAAAATCCACCGCTCCGTGCACTTTTCGCGCTGTTTCTATCCCCGGTTACGCGTGCGCCTCGATCGCGGCGATATCCTCGTCGGACAGGCCGAAATGGTGGCCGATCTCATGGACCAGCACATGGGTGATCAGCTGGCCGAGCGGCACGTCGCCGCGCTCGCACCACTCGTCCAGGATCGGCCGCCGGTACAGGAACACCATGGAAGGATGTGGCTGCGGGTCGAAGACCGTGCGGCGGGTCAGGTCGACGCCCTGGTACAGACCGGTGATCTCGAAGGGGTCCTGGGCGCCCAGTTCGTCCAGGACTTCGTCATCCGGAAAGTCGGCCACCCGCATCTGCACGTCGCCGGCGAGCCGGAGGAAGTCCTCGGGCAGGGCCCGCAGGGCGCCCTCGGCGAGGGCCGCGAAGTCGTCCAGCGACGGCGCGGCCAGGTGGCTCCAGGCGGTCATGGGCGTCGCTCGTCCGGCTTGAGTCAGCGGCCTGGATCGAGCCGCTGTGATCGCAGGGCAGTCTACCGCCGAAATTGCGCCGACGGTAATGTCGGCGACGACCGCCGGCCGGGCCGCGCGAGCTTGAACGGCGGGGCGGAGCGGAGCGATACAGGCGCGGAGCCAAGGCCGAGGAGGTCCAATGCCAGGTCCAGATGAGACCGTCCCCGAGGGCGTCGAAGTCCGCGAGACAGGGCGCGGCAAGTTCCAGCTGGAGATCAAGGCCGCCGGCGGGAGCATTGTGGTCGACGAACCTGTCGCCGCCGGGGGCCTGGGTTCAGGTCCCTCGCCCTACGACCTGCTGGCCTCGGCGCTCGGCGCCTGCACGGCCATGACGATCAGGCTCTATGCGGAACGGAAGGCCTGGCCCCTGAAGTCGGTGTCCGTCCGCGTGCTGCACCACCGCGGCGAGCCGGGGGAGAAGGAGCGCTTCGCCCGGGAAGTCGTGCTGGCGGGCGACCTGACGCCGGAGCAGCGCCAGCGGCTCCTCGAGATCGCCCAGCGCTGCCCGGTCCACCAGACCCTGGAGAACGGCGCGGACGTCATTACAGTCCTGGCCGAAACGCCGGTCCCGGGCCGCCTGGACCCGGACCCCACCGACCACCTGAACGACATGATCAAGGCCTGCCAGGACTGACCAAGGGTGGCCGTTGAGCGCCGCGACCGCCCCCTTTTCACTCGTCCGGCATGATGATGTGGGGCGCATCGGGCAGGCGGACCTCGAACAGGCCGATGTCGAGGGGCTGTTGCGGCTTCACCGCCTGCAGGGGCTGCTCGGCCATGGCCCGAAGCGCGCCGGCGTCCCGGGCCTCAGGCGCGCGGCGGGCCTTGCGCGCCTGGGGCAGGTCGGCGGCGGCGGGAGGGGTGGTGCGCCAGTAGGAGACCTGCAGCCGCCACAGGGTCTTGAGCAGGCGCTTGGGCCTTGGCCACCGATGGCCGGCTTCGAACACCGGCTCGGCCTGGCCGCCGACGGGCGTGCGGCCGGCCACGGGGGCGGTGATCTCCATCAGATCGCAGAAGCGGTCTTCCGGGGCGATTGTGGTGCGCCCCTCGACGTCCACCAGGGCGGCCCAGGCCTCGACGGCCGCCTCGCGGGTCTCGAAGGCCGGTCCGACCAGTTCGCGGGCGAAACTCACCTCATGGGCGGCCAGCTCACGGGCCTCGCGCTCGCGCACGGCGCGGCCGATGGTCGCGTTCAGGGCCGCTTCGGCGGTGGCGGCGATGGGGTAGAGGACCGACATGGCCCTATCCTGCCCGATATTCCGCCCGGACGGGAGCGCACGCAGGCCTGAAGGCGAAAAGGCCGGCGGCCGGGGGCGGCGCCGGCGGGGTGAATCCAGCCGGTTCCCGGCCGGGACTCGCGCAACCCGGATGTGGCGAAAAGACTTAGAATCGGACCACTTTGCCGGATTCCCTCTAACCCCGGGTCAACCTATGTTCAGGTGATTCGGAGCCGGCCCTGAATGTGGCCGGTCAGGGGGTACATGGGCGCCTCGGTGCTTTTCGTGGCCGCGGACGTCGTCGCCGCAGGCCTCGCGCTTGCGGCGGGACTCTGGGCCCTGGCTGAACGCCGGCGGACGCGGGCGAAGGAGCGCGCGCTCGCCGCCGCCCAGGCCTCGGTGTTCGCCCTCGACGCCCAGATCGGCCTGGACCAGGCCTGGACCAGCGCCTTCGAAGTCAGCGTGCTCGCGGTTGAGGAAGACCGGCCCCAGGTGGTCGCCGGCGAGGAGACCTTCGCCGCGGCGGCCCTGGCCCTGGGCGTGGCGGCCGAGCCGGCCGCGGTGCTGGCGCTCCTGGCGGAAGCCTCGGCCTCCGGACCCCGGGTGCGGGCCCTGCTGGAGCGCGGCGAGCCCTTCGCGGTCCATGTGGAAGGCCCCTGCGGCCGGGTGGAGGTGGAGGGCCGCACCTCCGGGGCCGTGGCGTGGCTGCGCCTGAGCCTCGGCGCCCACCAGCCGGCGATGACCGGCGCTGTTCCCTTCTCAAGCGTGTTCGACCGTCAGGAGAACCCGGCCTGGATCCTGGGCGCGGACGGCGCCCTGATGTGGGCGAACAAGGCGTGGCTGGACGCGGTGGAGGCCAAGTCGCTGCAGGACGCCGCCGCCCGGGCGCTGAAGCTGTGCGCCGGGGTCGAAGTCCTGGTCAAGGCGGCGGTCGAGGGCGTCGGCCAGACCGCGAACCTGGCCTGGACCACCGTGAAGGGCCAGCGCCGGGCCTTCAAGATCATCGCCGGCCCGCTGCCGGCCGGCCTGGTGAGTGTCCTGGCGCTCGACGTCACCGAGGCGGAAGACACCCGCGAGGCCTTCAAGCGCCATGTGGCGGCCCACGACGAGACCTTCAACCGCCTGGCCGACGCGGTGGCGATCTTCGGGCCGACCCGGCGGCTGTCGTTCCACAACACCGCCTTCACCGAGCTGTGGGGCCTGGAGCCGGCCTGGCTGGCGGACCGGCCGTCGCACAGCGAGATGCTGGACCGGCTGCGCCAGTCGCGCCGCCTGCCCGAGACCGACGACTACAAGCGCTGGAAGGCCGCGGAGCTGGCCCACTACGAGGACCTGGGCGCCGCGCCCGACGACCTGTGGACCCTGCCGGATGGGCGGACCTTGCGGGTGGTTCGCCAGCCGCACCCCTTCGGGGGCCTTTTGCTGCTGTTCTCGGACGTCACCAACGAGCTGAAACTGCGCGCGCAGTACAACGCCCTGATCCAGGTGCAGCAGGCCACGCTCGACAAGCTGAACGACGCGGTGGCGGTGTTCGGCTCGGACGGACGGCTTCGGCTGCACAACGAGGCCTTCGAGCGTTTCTGGAACGTCACGCCGGCCCAGCTGGCGGCGTCGGCGGATTTCGACACCGTCGCCGAGCTCTGCCTGACCCGGCTGCACGACCAGCAGTTCTGGACCGACCTGAAGGCGCGGATCGGCGATCCGGACCCGCAGGCGCGGGTGGCGATCTCGGGCGAGACCCGCACTTCGGACAAGCGGATTGTGGTCTATCAGTCCCGGCCGCTGCCGGACGGCGCCACCCTGATCGCCTTCACCGACGTCACCGACACCCGCGACCTCGAACGGGCGCTGGCCGACCGGTCCGCCGCCCTGGAAGAGGCCGAACGGCTGAAGCGGGATTTCGTGGGCAACGTCTCCTATGAGCTGCGCACCCCGCTCACCACCATCATCGGCTATGCGGAGCTGCTGGACCACGCCAGCGAGGGCCTGTCCGCGCGAGCCCTCAGCCACGTGCAGGCGGTGCGCCAGGCGGCCGGGCAGCTGGCCCGCTCCATCGACGACGTGCTGGACGTGGCCCAGATCGACGCCGACGAAATGGCGCTGGACCTCGGCGACGTCGCCCTGGCCGAGCTCCTGGACGAAGCGGGCGGGCAGTGGCGCCGGTCGGCCGAGGAGGCCGAGGTCAAGGTCGACGTGAAGATCGATGCTGACGCGGGGGTGATCCGCGCCGATCGCCGCCGGCTGGGCCAGGTGCTGGACCACCTGGTGGAGAACGCCGTGCGCCAGTCGCCGCCGGGCGGGGTGGTGACGCTGTCAGCGCGCCGGGCCCAGAGCGAGGTGCAGATCCAGGTGTCGGACACCGGGCGCGGCATCCCTTTCCACGTCCAGGCGCACATCTTCGACCGCTTCGTGGGGCGCGACCGGGGCGGCCCGGGCCTGGGTCTCGCCCTGGTCAAGGCCCTGGTGGAGCTGCACGGCGGCTGGGTGGACCTGGAGAGCGAGCCCGGAAAGGGCGCGACCTTCACCTGCCACCTGCCCGAAGTCGCCCAGGCCAGCGCCGCCCAGCCCGAACTGGACCTCGGCCAGCGGCGGGGCTAGGGCCGCCGAATATACATTGTTCGGGATGGTCCTAGTGCTGCTCTTCCGGCATGCGCACGATCAGGCCGTCGAGGGCTTCGGTGACCTTGATCTGGCAGCAGAGGCGGGAGTTGTCCTTCACGGATTCGGCGAAGTCGAGCATCGACTCCTCCATGTCCGAGCGGCCGCCGACGGCCGGCATCCAGGCGTCGTCCACATAGACGTGACAGGTCGCGCAGGCGCAGGCGCCGCCGCAGTCGGCGTCGATGCCCGGGACGTTGTTCTTCACAGCGCCTTCCATCACCGAATTGCCCGGCTTGACGTCGACGGTGTGCTCGGTCCCGTCGAACTCGATGTAGGTGATCTTGGCCATACGCGATGTCGTCCCTTCTTCGGCGGCGCCTTCTTTCAAGGAAACGCCGCCGTTTCGCAAGCCTGAGGCGGTGGTCAGACCACCCGGTCGGCCAGCATCTGCTTGACCTCGGAGATGGCCTTGGCCGGGTTCAGGCCCTTGGGACAGACCTGGGCGCAGTTCATGATGGTGTGGCAGCGGTAGAGCTTGAAGGGGTCCTCCAGCGCATCCAGCCGCTCGCCGGTGGCCTCGTCGCGGCTGTCGGCCAGCCAGCGGTAGGCCTGCAGCAGGGTCGCGGGGCCGAGGTACTTGTCACCGTTCCACCAGTAGCTGGGGCACGAGGTGGTGCAGCAGGCGCACAGGATGCACTCATAGAGGCCGTCGAGCTTGGCGCGCTCCTCGGGTGACTGTTTCCACTCGCCCTGGGGCTCGGGGGTCTTGGTGTGCAGCCAGGGCTCGATCGAGGCGTACTGGGCGAAGAACAGATTGAGGTCCGGCACCAGGTCCTTGATCACCGGCTGGTGCGGCAGGGGCGAGATCTGGATCGTTTCGCCCGGCTCGTCGGCCCAGGCGTGCGTGCAGGCGAGGGTGTTGCGCCCGCCGATGTTCATGGCGCAGGAGCCGCAGACCCCCTCGCGGCAGGAGCGGCGGAACGCCAGGGTGGAGTCCATGGTGTTCTTGATGTGGATGATCACGTCCAGGACCATCGGGCCGCACTGGTCGACGGCCACGTCGAAGGTGTCCCAGCGCGGATTGCCGCCCGTCTCGGGGTCCCAGCGGTAGACCTTGAAGGTCTTGACCGTCTTGGCGTCCTCGGGCGCGGGCGTGTGCTTGCCGGCCACGACCTTGGAGTTCTTCGGCAGACTCAGCTGGACCATGATGCATCCGGAAAGGTGGGCGGCCAGGACATGGGCGTCAGTACACCCGCGCCTTGGGAGCGATATAGGCGATCTCGTTGGTCATGGTGAAGGTGTGGACCGGGCGGTAGTCGATCTTCACCTTGCCCTTGTCGTCCAGCCAGGCGAGCGTGTGCTTCATCCAGTTGACGTCGTCGCGGTCCGGGAAGTCCTCGCGGGCGTGGGCGCCGCGGCTTTCCTGGCGGTTCAGGGCGCCGTTGACGGTGACCACCGCGTTGCCGATCAGGTTGTCGAGCTCCAGCGTCTCGACCAGGTCGGTGTTCCAGACCAGACCCCGGTCGGCGATCCTGAGGTCGGCCTTCCGGGCGTGGACCTCGGCCATCCTGGAGACGCCGCGGGCCAGGACCTCGCCGGTGCGGAACACCGCCGCGTCGTCCTGCATGGCCTTCTGCATCTCGGCGCGCAGGGCCGCGGTGGTCGTGGAGCCGGCGGCGTTGCGCAGGAGGTCGAAGCGGTCGATGTGCGCCTCGGTCAGGGCGGGCTTCAGCTCCGGCTGGGTCGCGCCGGCCGTGACCAGCTCGGCGGCCCTGAGGCCCGCCGCGCGGCCGAACACCACCAGGTCCGTCAGGGAGTTGGAGCCCAGGCGATTGGCGCCGTGCACCGAGACACAGGCCGCCTCGCCCACCGCCATCAGGCCGGGCACGATGGCGTCCGGGTCCTTGCCCTTCTTGGTCAGGACCTCGCCGTGATAGTTCGTGGGCACCCCGCCCATGTTGTAGTGGACCGTCGGCAGGACCGGGATCGGCTCCCTGGTGACGTCCACGCCGGCGAAGATCCGCGCCGACTCGGTGATCCCCGGCAGCCGCTGGTGGATGATCTTCGGGTCGAGGTGATCCAGGTGCAGGTAGATGTAATCCTTGTCGGGGCCCACCCCCCGGCCTTCGCGGATCTCGATGGTCATGGCGCGGGAGACCACGTCGCGGGAGGCGAGGTCCTTGGCGGAAGGGGCGTAGCGCTCCATGAACCGCTCGCCCTGGGAATTGGTCAGGTAGCCGCCCTCGCCGCGCACGCCCTCGGTGATCAGGACGCCAGCGCCGTAGACGCCCGTCGGGTGGAACTGGACGAACTCCATGTCCTGCAGCGGCAGGCCGGCGCGCAGCGTCATGGCGTTGCCGTCGCCGGTCTGGGTGTGGGCGCCGGTGCAGGAGGCGTAGATGCGGCCATAGCCGCCGGTGGCCAGGATCACGGTCTGGGCGCGGAAGCGGTGCAGGGTCCCGTCGTCGAGGTTCCAGGCGGTCAGACCCCGGCAGACCCCGTCCTCCATGATCAGGTCCAGCGCCACGTACTCGATGAAGAACTCGGTGTCGTGCGCCAGGGACTGGCCGTAGAGGGTGTGCAGGATGGCGTGGCCGGTGCGGTCGGCCGCCGCGCAGGTGCGCTGGATCGGGCCCTCGCCATAGTTCTTGGTCATGCCCCCGAAGGCGCGCTGGTAGATCTGGCCGGTGTCGGTGCGCGAGAACGGCACCCCCCAGTGCTCCAGTTCGTAGACGGCCGACGGGGCGTTGCGGCAGAGGTATTCGATGGCGTCCTGGTCGCCCAGCCAGTCGGACCCCTTGACGGTGTCGTACATGTGCCAGCGCCAGTCGTCCTCGCCCATGTTGCCGAGCGCCGCGGAGATGCCGCCCTGGGCCGCGACGGTGTGGCTGCGGGTGGGGAAGACCTTGGTGACGCACGCGGTCTTGAGGCCCGCCTGGGCGCAGCCGAGCGCGGCGCGCAGGCCCGAGCCGCCGGCGCCCACCACGACCACGTCGTGGGTGTGATCGACGAAGCTGTAGGCCGCCATCAGAACGCTCCGCCGCCGACGGCGACCTTCAGGATCGAGAAGGCCGCCAGCGCGCCGAACAGCACGCAGATGAAGAGATTGCCGAGGAGCAGGCCGACTCGGAGCAGGCCGCTTTCGACATAGTCCTCGATCACCACGCGCAGGCCCGCGTGCATGTGCCAGAAGCCGACGCCGATCAGCAGGGTGAGCAGGACCGCGTTCAGGGGCGAGCGCAGCCAGACCACCGCGGCCTCGTAGCTGGCCACCGACAGCATCAGGGCCGAGAACACCGCCCAGAGCACCAGCGGCACGAGCGCCGCGGCCGAGACCCGCTCGGCGATCCAGGTCCCGACGCCGTGCTTGGCCGAGCCGAGGCCCCGCGCGCGGCCGAGGTCCGTGCGATACCCCGCCATCACAGAGCTCCCATCAGGCCGGCGATGGCCCAGACCGCGATCGACGCCACCAGGCTGAAGGCGATGGAGGCGGCGCTCATCATGTCCGCGACCTTGAGCTCGAAGCCCTTGCCCGCGTCCCAGATCAGGTGCCGGACCCCCGACGCCAGGTGGTAGAAGGTCGAGACCGTCAGGCCGAACAGCACGAGCTTGCCGGGCCACGAGCCCAGCAGGGCCCTGTAACCGTCATAGGCGTGGGGCCCCGCCGCCAGGGACATGGCCCACCCCGCCAGGATCAGGGCGCCGATGTAGAGCCCCACCCCGGTCGCCCGGTGCAGGATCGAGCAGAGCATGGTGATGTGCCAGCGCCAGACCTGCACGTGGGGCGAAAGCGGTCGCGCGGCGTGGCCGGGCGTGGAGTCGGTCATCAAGGTCCCGGTGAAGAGAGTCGGATGCTGCGGCGCCGTTTTAGGCTCCAGGCGGGGGGTGTCAACGTGAGGCCTTCTGGCGCGGCCGTTCGGCCTCCGGCGTCCCGCGCACGGCCGGCGTGACGGGGCGGCCCACAGCCTCCGCGATCAGCTCGGCGGTGCGGTCCTCCACGGCCGCCTCCAGCCGCTGCATGAAGCCCGCCTTGTCGTCGCCGGCGTCGAGGGGATCCAGGAACTCCAGCACCGCCCGCCCCGGCCGCTTGGTCCAGGCCTCCTGCGGCCAGAACAGGCCGAGGTTGGAGGCCACCGGCACCACCTTGAGGCCAAAGTCCCGGGCCATGTGATAGACGCCGATGCGGTAGCGGAACTTCACCCCCACCGGCGCCAGGTGGCCCTCCGGGTAGATGAGGATGCGGCGCCCCTCGGCATGGGCCTGCGAAGCGCTCTGGGCCAAGGCTTTGCGCGCTTCGGGGCCCCCACAGTTGTCGACCACGATCGCCCCCAGTTTGCCCAGCACCGTCTTGAACAGCGGGAACCGTTCCAGGTGGTCGCCGGTGACGAAGGCGAGGTCGTCGAACTCGGAATAAACGCAGAAGCCGTCGCCGTAGGAGGCGTGCTTGGCGGCCAGGATGAAGGCGCCTTCAGGCAGACGTTCGCGGCCCCGCACCTCCAGCTCGATGCCGGCGAAGACCCGCATGGCCCAGACCATCCGGTCGACGTAGCGCTTGATCACCCGCCGCACCGCGCCGCGGCCGGGGCGCAGCGCCGCCAGGGCCGCCCAGACCGTGTGGACCAGGGAGATCAGGCCGAAGGCGATGTTGAAGGCGAGGCTGCGCATCAGGCCTTCCGGCGCGCCCGCAGGGCCTCGGCCATGTGGGCGATGCGCAGGCCGACGGTGACCAGGGCGAGGATGGCGATCAGGGCCAGGCCCGCCGCCAGGCTCTGGCCGCGCCAGCCCCACAAGGGCTCGGCGGCCGCCACCACGGCGGCGCAGGTGAGGATGGCCATGCGCTGGGGCTTGGCGCCCGGACCGCAGAAGTCGGCCGGTAACCGCATACCGCGTCCGAGTTCGCGCACATAGGCGGTCGCGACCGCCGCCAGGGCCGCGAGCCAACCGGCGGCCTCGGCCCAGGCGATCCCCATCAGGGCGCCGCCATAGCCCGCGCCGACCAGGAACAGGGCGTCGGAGGCGCGGTCGGGCGCCTCGTTCCAGATAGGGCCGTACGGGCCGGCCTTGCCGTGTTCGACCGCCACCAGCCCGTCCAGCAGGTTGCAGAGCAGCCGCAGCTGGATGCACCCGGCCGCCAGCAGGAGCGCCAGGAGCCGCTCCGCGCCGTCGGCGACGCCGCCCAGCACGAACGCGGCGGCGCCGATCAGGGCGAAGCCGAGCCCGCCGGCAGAGACGGCGTCGGGGCTGACCCCGCTCTTCGCCAACCCCGCGGCGGCGGCCTTGGCCCAGCCGGTGTCCCGGGACTTCAGCGGGCGGCGGTTGTCCAGCGGCGGTTTCATGACGCCCGCCCCTCGGCGCGCCGGCGGGCGCCGTAGAGGCCCAGGCAGTAGACGAACGCATAGGTGGACGAGACGGCGTAGGGCACGGCGATGGTCCTCCAGACTTCGGGTGTCCCGGCCAGGCGATGGACGCCCAGAAGGACGATCAGCACGACGGCGCAGGTGACGAGCGGCGGCAGCAGGACGGCCGCAACGCCCGTGACGCGCGCCGCCATGGCCTCCAGGCTCCGCTTCAGGCCGAAGGTGATGGCGCCGGAGAGCAGCCCCTGGACGAGGCAGGCCAGGGCCGCGCGGCCGAGCCCGTGTCCGCGATTGGCGAACAGCGCCCAGCCGCCCATGGCCAGGGCCGCGAACGCGACGTGCGCGGCGGTCGAGCGCAGCAGGGGCGCCAGGAGCGCGGGCTTCGGCGTCGGCATTTGTCAGACCCTCGCCATGACCCGATGATGAGCGCATGCCTGACACGATTCACAGCCCCATCGTGAGCGTCCCGCCGCAGCTGGCGATCGGCCTGCTGCTGGTGGTCGCGGCCCTGGTCGCCGGATCGGCCGCCGCCGTCGTGCTGCCGCTGCTGAAGCCTGGCGGCGATTTCCGCAACCTCAAGCAACGCGCCGCCTCCTGGTGGGTGATCGTGATCCTGGTCGCCGGGGCGCTGATGCTCGGCTGGCAGGCGACGGCCGTGCTGTTCGCCGTCATCTCCTTCATGGCGCTCAGGGAGTTCCTGTCGCTGGCCCCCGCGCGCCGCGAGGATCGGCTGGTCATCGCCCTGTCGTACCTGGTGATCCCGGTCTCCTACCTGTTCGTCTTCGCCCACATCTACATGTTCTACCTGGTGTTCGTGCCGGTCTGGGTGTTCCTGGCGACCCCTTTCCTGATGGCGGTCATCGGCCAGACCAAGGGCTATCTGACCTCCACGGCGGTGTTCCACTGGGCGCAGGTGACCTGCGTCTACAACATCGGCTTCATTCCGCTCCTGATGCTGGTGCCCCACTGGGACGCGCCCCAGGCCGGGGCGACGGGCCTGGTGTTCTTCCTCCTGGTGGCGACCGAGGCCAACGACGTCTTCCAGTACCTGACCGGCAAGCTGTTCGGGCGCCGCAAGATCACCCCCAAGGTCAGTCCCAACAAGACCTGGGAGGGCTTCCTCGGCGGCTGGGCGCTGACGGCGGCGCTGATCGTCTTCGCCGGGCCGCTGTTCACGCCGCTCCACGGCTGGGGCCTGGCCCTCGTCGCCCTGGCCCTGCCGGTGGCCGGCTTCGCGGGAGACGTGACCTTCTCGGCGATCAAGCGCGACATCGGGGTCAAGGACACCTCCGGCCTGATCCCCGGCCACGGCGGGGTGCTCGACCGGATCGACAGCCTGACCTTCACGGCGCCGCTGTATTTCCACCTGCTCGCGCTCTTCTGCCTGAAGACCTATTGATCGGCCGGGGAGGCGCTCCGTCATGACCTGGCTGCGGCTGATCCTGATCCTCCTGGTGGCGCGGCCGATCGCCCGGTTCCTCACCGGCGCCGACGTCATCGGCCGCGAGCGCCTGCCGGTGCGGGGCCCGGCCATCGTCGCGGCCAACCACAACAGCCACGTGGATACCTTGCTGCTGCTGAGCCTGTTTCCGGCCCGGGCGGTGCGCCACGTGCGGCCGGCCGCGGCGGCGGACTATTTCCTGGCCAATCCGGTGATCGGCTGGTTTTCGCAGAACCTCATCGGCATCGTGCCGGTGGCGCGGGGCAGGGCCAGCCGCGACGTCGACGTCCTGGCCCCGGCGCGTGAGGCGCTGCTGGCCGGAGATATCGTGGTGGTCTTCCCCGAGGGCACCCGCGGCGCCGACGGCGACGTCATGGCGCCCCTGAAGAGCGGCGTCGCCCGCCTGGCCGCCGCCGCCCCCGAGACGCCGGTCACGCCGGTGTGGATCCAGGGCGCCGGCCGCGTCCTGCCCAAGGGCAAGCACGTGCCTGTGCCCATGACATGCTGCGTGCTGGTCGGCGAGCCCATCCGATGGCGCGGCGACCGCGCCGCCTTCATGGAGGAGCTCCGGCTGGCGCTGGAAGCCCTCGCCGCCCAGGCCCCGCCCCTGCGGTGGCGGCGGGAGGAGGGATAGGGGGTCAACATGACGAGACACCGCACCTCCGCTCATCCCCGCGAAAGCGGGGACCCAGGCTTTTTCGGAGGCGCTGGCGACGGGGTAGGCGTCGTCCAGTTGGACGCAGAGATCACAGAGGATTTCGCTGAGGACGCCGAGCGCCAGGTGCGAACTCGTCCTCTGCGTTCTATGCGGCTTCCCTTTCGTCTCCGCGATCACCGCGTCCCGCTTGAGCGCGGAAGGGCATGGCCGACATCGCCGGAAAACGCCTGGGTCCCCGCTTTCGCGGGGATGAGCGGATTCATTTGTGCTCGGCCCCCCTCCCCATGATCGCCAACCTCATCACCTCTGTCCGGCTCGTGCTGCTGGTCCCGCTGTTCGTGCTGGCGAGCGGCGCGGAGCCCGGGATGCGATGGGCGGGGCTTGGGGTGTTTCTGCTGGCGGGGGCGACGGATGTGCTCGACGGCCATGTCGCGCGCCGGCTCGGAGAGGTGTCCAAGGGCGGGGCGTTGCTGGATCTCGTGGCGGACCGCCTCCTGACCCTGGTCGCGGTGACCGCCGTGGCGGCGGCGGGCGCTTTGCCCGGGCCCTGGCTGGTCGCCGGCGTCGCGCTGGTCGGCCGCGATCTCGTCGTCGCCAGCCTGAACGAGGCCCTGCCCGGCCAGCTGGACATCCGCGTCAGCCCCCTGGAACGGGTGAAGATCGCGCTGCAGTTCGCCGGGCTCGGCCTGCTGATCACCCCCCTGGCCGCCGGCCACGACATCGGGCGCATGGCCCTAGCTGCCGCGGCGGCGCTCGCCGGCGTCGCGGTGCTGGATTACGTCCGCCGGGCGATCCGCCGGATCAAGAATATGGCGTAGACGAAGGGCGCCGCACGCTTCGCGGAAGGGCCCAACTCGCCCAAACGGCCCATTGCGAACGTTCCCGAACCACTCTCAGCTCCGCCCCGACAGCCGGAGACGCCGATGCACCAACGCCATTGCAAGCTGCTGGCCGGAGCCTGCGCGCTCCTGACTGCGGCGGGGTGGTCCGCGTCCTCGGTTGGCCAGTCAGTGGCGCCGCCTGGCTTGTTCGACGCCGCAGCTGAAGGCGCCCGCGGCAACACGATCCTGGCCGGGCAATGCCGCCAACTGGAGCAGCAGCAGACCGCCGTCTGGGTGCGTGTCCACGGCAAGGGCTGGTGCCTGCGCTACTACGCCTCCGGTCTCGGCCGTGAAAATGCGGTCGTGGCCGCGTGGCTGCACGGAGATATCCTGGGCGGCGGAAGAGGCCCAGCCGGTCATCAGAAGGGGCTCGGTCCCCCGGCCATGATCGACCAGGAACGCGGCCTGTCCCGGAAATACCATGTGCCGTTCGTCTTCCTGGCGCGGCCGGGCGCCTATGGCAGCGCGGGCTCCCACCACGCCGTGCGACACACGAAACTGGAAGCTGATTTGGTCGCCGCCGAGCTCGACGCCCTGACCATCCGCTATGGCGTCAGGTCGTGGGTCCTGGGCGGCCACAGCGGTGGCGGCAGCCTGGCCGCGGCGATGCTCACCCGGCGCCGCGATATCGCATGCGCCGTCATCTCGTCGGGCGCGCCGGACATCGACGCCTATCTGATCGCGCATCACGAGCACGAGCGGGACGCGCGCGATCACCTGAACGTCTCCGAGGATGTCGCGCGGATGCCGACGCCGCCCGGACAACGGATCATCGTGATGGGCGATCCGCGCGACAAGAATGTGCTCTGGTATCTGCAACGGCATTACGCCGAGACCATCAAGGACCACGGAGCAAACATGACGCTCCTGCCCCTCGAGCGCGGGCGCCCGCCGGAATTCCATAGCCTGGTGGACCTCGCCGAAACGGCTACCGGCCTTTGCGCCGAGGGCGCGGCGACCTCCAGCATCGAGGAACAGTTGAGAGCCATGCAGAGCCAGGCGCCCAGGGAAAGCAACTAGGGCCGCGGCGGCGCTCGGATCTAGAATATGGCGTAGACGAAGGGCGCCACGTAGCTCAGGCCGCCGGCGAGGACGAGCAGGACCGCGCTGATCAGGATGAACAGCAGGAGCGGCAGCATGAAGAGCCGCCCCCGCCGGGTGAAATGGCGGAACAGCTGGCCGACGGTCTCGATGCGCGACACGAACTGCGCGGCTTTGGAGGTGGGGGCGGCCATTTTCATCTCCGGGTGAACAGGACGTCCTGCACCAGCATGGCGTCGACGGGGTGGGACATGAAGAAGCCCAGCGCGTCCGCTTCGGACGCGACGATCGGCTCGCCGTTTCCATTCAGGGAGGTGTTCAGCACCAGCGGCGCGCCGCGCCGGGCTTCGATCTCGCCCAGGAGGACGTGGAAATCCGGGGCGCTCTCGGCCGTCACGGTCTGGACCCGCGCGGTGCCGTCAACGTGGGTGACCGCGCCGAGGTCCTTCTCCCGGCCGGCGACCACCCCGGCCGTGGTGGTCATGAAGGGGGTCATGTCGTTGTCGAACTCGGTGAACCAGTTCCCGGCCGCCTCGCGCCGGACGGCTGGGGCGAAGGGACGGAAGGGTTCGCGCTTCTTGATCACCCGGTTCAGCCGCTCGCGCATCTCCACGTCCTGGGGCGCGGCCAGGATAGAGCGCTGACCCAGCGCCCGGGGCCCCCACTCGAAGCGGCCCCGCGCCATGGCCACCACCTTGTCCTGACTGATCAGGTCCGCGGCGGCCGCCAGCGGGTCGGGCGGGGTCCGGCAGGCCACACCGAGCTTCTCCGCCAGGCTGCGCACCGCGTCGTTGGAGAGCGGCCGACCGAGCGCCGCCGTCGCCATCGGCCTGGGCCGGCGGCCCTCCAGCGCGATCGACCCCAGCATGGCGGCGCCGAGCGCCCCGCCGGCGTCGCCGGCCGCGGGCTGGACGAAGACGCGGGCGAAGCCGCTCTCACGCAGGATCCGGGCGTTGGCCACGCAGTTCAGGGCGACGCCGCCGGCCAGGCACAGGTCATCGCAGCCGGTGGCGCGCCTGGCCTGGCGGGCCAGGCCGATGATGGCGTCCTCGGTCGCCTGCTGCAGGCTGGCGGCGATGTCGGCGAAGCGCTGGTCGGCCTCCGAGGCGCCGAGCCGCCAGGGCTGGCCCACCGAGCGGCGCGGCCCGAGCAGGAGCTCGAGCCTTGAGCTGAAGGCGATGTCGGCGTCGGTGTGGAAGGAGAAATAGGGCAGGCCCAGCTCGAAACTGCCGTCGGCCTGCAGCCGCAGGAGTTTGTCGAACTCGTCCCTGAACCGCGGCTCGCCGAATGCCGCCAGGCCCATGACCTTGTATTCGCCCTCGTTGACCTCGAAGCCGAGGTAGGCCGTCAGGGCCGCATAGAGCAGGCCCAGCGAGTGGGGATATTCGATCGCCCCGACGCAGGTCAGCTCGGCGCCCTCGCCCTTCCAGATGGCGGTGGAGACATCCTCGCCCACGCCGTCGATGGTGAGGACCGCCGCCCGCTCATAGGCGCTGGAAAAGAAGGCGCTGGCCGCGTGGCTGCGGTGGTGGGACGCGGTCGTCACCAGCCGGCGCGGGACCCCCAGCATGGCCGCGACGCCGTCCAGCACCCAGACCTTGGAGCTGAGCTGGCCGCGCAGGGCGCCGGGGAACTGCTTCCACGACCACGGGAAGGTCCGCAGCGACGACAGGATCACCCGCTCCAGGCGCACGAAGGGGTCCTCGTAGAAGACAACGCTGTCCAGGTCCCCGGCCGTCAGTCCGGCCTGGTCCAGGCAGGCCTGGGCGGCCTGGCGCGGCAGGCCGGGGTCGTTCTTGCGACGGGAGAACCGCTCCTCCTGCATGGCGGCGACCACCTCGCCGTCGACCACCAGGGCCGCGGCGGAGTCGTGATAGTAGGCTGAGATCCCCAGGACGGCGCTCAAGGGCGCACTGGCTCCCGCGAGCTGCGCGCCCGCGCCGCGGCGGCGTCCGCCTCGGCCTCCTCCAGCGGCACCGTCCACCCCTTGTGGGGGGGCCGCAGCAGGGCCGCCAGAACCACGAAAGGGGCCATCAGGGCGTAGATCACCATCATCAGGACGAAATAGATCTTCTCCGCGCCGAAGCGGCCCAGGCGGCGCCAGCGGCGCCAGGCTTCCCAGAGGGCGGCCTTGGCCAGCTCCCGGCGGGCCGCGCTCTCGCCGCCGGCCAGATCCACGAGCAGCTCGCGGGTGTAGGTCTCATGACGGGTCTCGTCGCGGACGATGGCGTCGAACAGGGCGCGGGTCTGGTTGTCGCCATTGCGGGCGAACCAGTCGCGATAGGTCTCGAACTGGGCCCGGCCGCGCCGCTCGCCGCGGTGGACGAAGGCCAGGAAGCGCACCTCCCCCAGCCGCTCGTAAAGGTTCTCGATATCGGCGTTGGGGAAGCCGTAGCCCGGCTCTCCGGCCTCGCGGCGCAGCTCGTTGGACCTGAGCGAGAACATCTGGGCGTGGCGCTGCTCGTCCAGCATGTGGCGCATGTAGAGCGCCGAACGCTCGGGCGAGGCCGTGAGCTTGGTCGCCGCCTTCAGGTCCAGCATGCTGCCCTGTTCGGCGAGGGAAAAGCTGTGGAGCTTTCGCGCGCCGTGGCCTGGAATACGCCAGACAATGGGATTGACGATATTGGCCAACAGGACGCTCATTCCGCCTCTTTCAAACTAGACGCCCGTCCGGGAGTGCCTATCCGGTCCGATGGCGTCGCTGCCGTCAACAACCTACACCTCACGAAAGAGTTCAATTTCACCATGAATGAGTTCAACGCCGCCGGAAATTCGTTCCGGGTATGAGCGCCGATCCGAATGCCCGTTTCCGCCTCGGCGCGCCGGCTGTGGGCGCCCTGGCCAGCGTGGCGCTGGCTGCGGCCGGGGCCGTGGTGCTCCTCAAATTGAGGTTCGACCCGCACGCAGCGAGCCTGGCGGCCCTCGCTGCGGCCATCGCCCTGGCGCCCCTGATCGTCGGCCTGCGCGGGACGCGGCGGAGCAAGGCGCTGCAGCTCGTCGCGGCTCTGCTGGTCACCTTCGCGGCGCTGGATGGAGAGGCCGGGGTGCTGTTCCGGCCCCACGTCGAGGTGGCCGGCGGCGGCGACTTCCTGGCGCGCGACCCCCTCCTGGGGTTCGGCCCGCGCCCCGGGGCCCATGCCCGGGTGCACTGGACCCTTGGCGGCAGGACGCTCTATGACGCCAGCTACGGCATCGGGCCCGACGGCTTCAGGCTCACCCGCTCCAATCCCGCTCCGGACGCCGACACCACCGTGTTCCTGGGGGATTCCTACACCTTCGGCGACGGCCTGAACGACGCGGACACCCTGTCCGGGCAGTACGCAGACGCCCGCCAGGGCCGCGAGCGGGTGATCGACGCCGCCTTCAGCGGCTACGGGACCCACCAGGCCCTGCGCCTGCTGCAGTCGGACCGCCTGGACCACGCCCTGGGCGCGGGGCGGCGGACCTTCATCTATCCGATGATCGAGGAGCACCTGGAACGGCTGGCGGGGAAAAGCCCCTGGGAGTGGTTCGGGACCCCCCGCTATGGGCTCGACCACGGCGGGGTGCGGTATCTGGGGCCCTTTTATCCGGGCCTGGACGGGGTCGTGCAGGGGCTGGCCTGGCGCAGCGTGCTCTTCACCATGCTGGCGAACCAGCCGACGCGCGAGCCGATGACGGGGTCGACGGAGCTGTTCGGGGCCATGGCCGCGGAGACCCGGCGCCTGGCCCAGACCCGCTATGGCGGCAGGTTCATCGTCCTGCTCTGGGACGAACCCATGCTGCGGGACGCGCAGACCCCGGGCCGCGCCCGCCGCCGGGCCGCCCGGGTGGACGCCATCGCCGCCGAACTCGCCCGGCGCGGGGTCGAGACCCTCAGGATCTCGACCCTGATCCCCGACTATCCCCGGCGCATGGCGGAATACGTGATCCCCGTGAGCGGCCACCCGTCAGCGGCGCTGAACCGTCGGCTGGCGCTGGAGCTGAGCCGGCGGCTGTAGGATGGCGCTGACCTCGGGTGGATCCCGGGTCTGCGCGCTTCGCGCTCCGCCCGGGATGACGTCGAAGGGGAACTTCCACCTGGGCTGTCCTCCCGGACGACCCGAAGGGGCGATCCGGGATCCAACCGAGGTCTTTTCCCACCGCTCGCTGTCGGGGTCGGCCATAATCGGGCGTCCTTGGGGACAGGAGGGACCGTCCGATGCTCTACGCCATCCTTTGCTACAACAACGAAGACGAGGTGTTCGGCTGGAGCCAGGCCGAGGACGACGCGGTCATGGCCAGGCTCAATGTGGTGCACGAGCGCCTGGTCAGGGAGGGCAGGTTCGGCCCGGCGGCGCGGCTGATGCCCTCCACGGCGGCGACCACCCTGCGCAAGGACACCGATCCGCCCATCGTCATGGACGGGCCATTCGCCGAGACCAAGGAGCAGCTCCTGGGCTTCTACGTGGTGGAGTTCGCCTCGCTGGACGAGGCGCTGGAGACGGTGAAGGAGATGGGCCGCGCCAATCCCGGCGGCGCCTATGAGGTGCGGCCGCTGCGCCTGTTCATCCCCGGCGTGGGGCTGCAATGACCGAAAGGGCCTGGATCGACGAGGCGCTGAAGGCGGCCCGTCCCCAGGCCGTCGGCGCCCTGCTGCGGTATTTCCGCGACCTGGACATCGCCGAGGAGGCCTTCCAGGACGCCTGCCTCAGGGCGCTGAAGAACTGGCCGCAGAACGGCCCGCCGCGCGATCCGGCCGCCTGGCTGATCCTGGTGGGACGCAACGCCGCTATCGACGGGGTGCGCAAGCGCTCCCGCCACCAGGCCTTGCCGCCGGAAGAGACGATCTCGGACCTGAACGACGCCGAGGCGCCGCTGGCCGAGCGGCTGGATGGGGCGGGCTACCGTGACGACATCCTGCGGCTCCTGTTCATCTGCTGCCATCCGGACCTGGCGGCGACCCAGCAGATCGCCCTGGCGCTAAGGATCGTCAGTGGACTGACGGTTCGCCAGATCGCCCGCGCCTTCCTGGTCAGCGAGAGCGCCATGGAGCAGCGGATCACCCGCGCCAAGGGCCGGATCGCACGGGCCGATGTCCCTTTCGAGGCCCCGGGGCCGATCGAGCGCTCACAGCGGCTCGCGGCCGTGGCGGCCATGATCTACCTGGTGTTCAACGAGGGTTATTCCGGCGCCCCGGACCCGGAGCGGACCGCCCTCGGCGCCGAGGCCATCCGCCTGGCCCGGCTGCTCCTGCGCCTGTTCCAGGCCGAGCCGGAGATCATGGGGCTCCTGGCCCTGATGCTCCTGCAGCAGTCGCGGTCGGCGGCGCGGCTGGACGGCGAGGGGCGGATCATCCTGCTCGACGACCAGGACCGAGGCCTGTGGAACGCCGGTATGATCGCGGAGGGCTGCGCCCTCATCGACAAGGCCATGCGCCACCGCCGGCCGGGCGCCTACCAGGTCCAGGCCGCCATCGCCGCCCTGCACGCCCGCGCCGCCCGGGCCGAGGACACCGACTGGGCCCAGATCGACCGGCTCTATGCGACGCTGGAGCGGCTGCAACCCTCGCCGGTGGTGACGCTGAACCGCGCCGTGGCGGTGGCGAAGGTGAACGGTCCGGAGGCGGCGCTGGAGATGATCGCGCCCCTGGAGGCGCCGCTGGCGGGCTATTTCCACTTCTTCGGCGCCAAGGGCGGGCTGCTGCTCCAGCTCGGCCGCACGGCGGACGCGAAAGTCGCCTTCGACCAGGCCATCGCCCTGGCCAACACGGCGGCAGAGGCGGCGCATATCAGGGAACACCTGGATAGGTTGGGCGGTGTCGGATCGGCAGGGTCCGGTGCGTCCTAGGTCCAGACTCAGAGAGACCCACACCATGACCACCCGCGAGCTTTCCATCACCCGGCTGATCGACGCGCCGCGGTCCTCGGTGTTCCGCGCCTGGACGGACCCCGGGATCCTCAAGACCTGGTGGGCGCCGAAGCCCTTCACCACGCAGGAGTGCTCGCTGGATGTGCGAAGCGGCGGGACGTTCAGTTCGGTGATGGTCGGGCCGGACGGGACGAAATATCCCGGCAGCGGGGTCTATCTGGAGGTGGTCCCGGACGAGAAGATCGTCTTCACTGACGCTTACACCTCGGCCTGGGTCCCCTCGGACAAGGCGTTCATGACGGTGGTGATCACCTTCGCCGACGAGGGGGGCAAGACCCGCTACACCGCGCGGGTGCTGCACTGGAGCGAAGCGGACCGCGAGGCGCACGAGAAGATGGGTTTCGAGCAGGGCTGGGGCCAGTGCGCCGAACAGCTTGCCGAGGTCGCGGCCAAGATCTGACACGGTGCTGTCGGATCACGTCCGGACCGTGCGTCTTAGAGACAACAGCAGAGGAGACCAGCCATGACCATGACCGATACCGCATCGGCGAAGACCAACGCCTATGACTCGCCTATTTCCAGGGGCGTGGTCGCGCAGTTGATGCTCGCCGATTCCAGCGCGGCGGCGGAGTTCTACACGCGGGCGTTCGGGGCCGAGGAAGTGTCGCGCCTCACCAGCAGCGACGGGCTGAACCGGGTCATGCACATGAACCTGCGGATCAACGGCGGCACGCTGATGTTCACCGACGCCATGCCCGAGCGCGGCTATCCCGCCGTGCCGGTGCAGGCGACCATGCTGCACCTGCAGCTGGGCGAGGACATCGACGCCTGGTGGGAACGGGCGGTGGCGGCCGGCGCCGAGGTGGTGACGCCGCTGCAGCTGATGTTCTGGGGCGACCGCTACGGCCAGCTCAAGGACCCCTTCGGCGTGACCTGGTCGATGGGCTCGGCGGGGAAGAAATAGGAATCCCCCTCTCCCTGGAAGGGGGAGGGGTCAGGGGTGAGGGTGGCGCCGGCTCAGGAAGAGGCGCGATCGGCGCTGACCTGGATCACTGCGGATAGGGACCACCCCCACCCCCGGCC
>FTIH01000026.1_pt3 | contig 22275 bp, 19 predicted proteins | sample 1658451 | NCBI WGS metagenome assembly FTIH01 (sample SAMEA3914826, study PRJEB12502) | metagenome | biome: forest; material: soil | place: Canada | collected 2011-07-03 | depth 0.3 m
GGCGGCTCGGCCACCTTCAGCACCTTCAGGTGCGGTTTCAGGTCCAGCCCCAGGTCCGCCAGCTGGCGGGTCTCCAACGGCTTGGTCCTGGCCTTCATGATGTTGGGCAGGGAGGCGTAGCGCGGCTCGTTCAGCCGCAGGTCCGTGGTGATCACCGCCGGCAGGTCGACCTCCAGGGTCTGCAGCCCGCCGTCCACTTCCCGGGTCACCTGGGCCTTGCCGCCTTCGATCACGAGCTTTGACGCGAAGGTCGCCTGGGGCCAGCCGAGCAGGGCGGCCAGCATCTGGCCAGTGGCGTTGTTGTCCCCGTCGATGGCCTGCTTTCCCATCAGGACCAGGTCCGGACCGAGGTCCTCGACCAGCTTCTTCAGGACCTTGGCGGCGTTCAGCGGCTCCAGATCCTGGTCCGTCAGCACCAATACCGCCCGGTCCGCGCCCATGGCCAGGGCCGTGCGCAGGGTCTCCTGGCATTGCTGCACGCCGATCGAGACAGCGATCACTTCGGTGGCGACGCCTTTTTCCTTCAACCGCACCGCCTCTTCCACGGCGATCTCGTCGAAGGGGTTCATGGACATCTTGACGTTGGACAGATCGACGCCCGACTGGTCGGCCCTGACCCGCGCCTTGACGTTGTAGTCCAGCACACGCTTCACCGGCGTGAGTATCTTCATGGGGCGATGTTCCCGTGGGGCTTACGAAGGCGCGCGGACCCTACCGCCGGCCCTCAGGGTGTCAATGCGCCGCCGCCCTCGGGCAGGGAGGGGCGCTCAGGGCCACAGGCCGAGGATGAGGCCGTAGAGGGTGAACGTCACGGCGTTATAGCCGCCGTTGATCAGGAAGAACCTGAAGCTCCTGCCCTCGAACAGGTACTCGATCCCGAACGCCGCCGCGACCCAGCAGACGCCCGCGGCCAGGCCGTAGGCGGCGCCCATCATGGGCGTCGTCTTGCCCAGGAAGACCGCGAACATCCCCGCCTGCACCAGGGCGAGCACGAAGCAGCCGGCCAGCTGCCTGACCATGCTTCCAGGCGCCGCCTTGGCGTCCGGATCGATGCCGAGTTCGGCCTTCCACGGCTTTACGAACAGCAGCGGCGAATACCAGAGCCCGCCCACCACGAAACTCGACAGGGCCGCCGCGATGACGGCGAACGGATTGATGTGCATGGTCTCCCCCAGGCCCGTGCCGCAAGGACGCGGCTTGCTCGCCAGAGTGAGACTCCAGCCGCTGTGCAATTCAAGCGTCGTTCGGCGCGGACGAGCAGAAGCCCGCGGACGGGGCCCGGATCGGCTTGCGAGGTCCGCCGCGCCGTCCCATACAGCCGCCATGAGCCGCAGCCGCGCCGAACGAAACGTCCTGACCATCAAGCTGGTGTTCCTGGCGATCTTCGCGGTCTTGTGCGCGGCGGTGTGGTGGTATCACCTCGCCATCTCGGAACCCCGGGCCAATTGCCTCGCCAAGCCTGGCGGGGAATGGTTCCCCAAGACCCACATCTGCCGGACGACCCCGCAGTCAATCTGCGAGGCAAACGGCGGCTGGTGGGAGCCGCAGTCCAAGACCTGCGCGCGCGTCGTCTATGTGCCGAACATCACAGGGAAACGCCGATGATCATCCGCTTCATCCTGAGGGCCCTGTTCGCCGCCCTCGGCCTCTGGATCGCCACCCGCTACGTTCCGGGAGTCTCGGCCAGCAGCGTTGAGAGCCTGGTCGAGGCGGGCCTCCTGCTCGGCCTGGTCAACGCCCTCATCCGGCCGATCGTGATCCTGCTCACCTTGCCCTTCACCCTGATCACGCTCGGCCTGTTCCTGATCGTCATCAACGCCGGCATGCTGGAGCTGGTGGCCATGCTTTTCCATGGTCTGCACATCGCCAACTTCGGCTCGGCGATCCTGGGCTCCCTGGTGGTGTCGTTCGTCGGCTGGGTGGGTTCGTTCTTCATCCACCGCAACCCCGGCTAGGCGCTTCCTGGTGGAGGCGCCGCGCCCGACCAGGCGGCCGCTGGTCCTGGCCTGCCTGATGTCGGCCATGTTCATGGTCGCCATCGAGGCGACCGTGGTGGCGACGGCCATGCCGCAGATTGTCGGCAAGCTCGGCGGGTTCGCCTCCTACAGCTGGGTCTTCTCCGCCTTCCTGCTCGCCCAGGCGGCCACCACCGTGATGTTCGGCAAGCTGTCCGACCTCTACGGCCGCAAACCGGTGATGATCGCGGGCCTGACCGTCTTCCTGATCGGCTCGATCCTGGCCGGCTTCTCCTGGTCCATGGACTCCCTGATCGCCTTCCGCCTGGTCCAGGGCCTGGGCGCCGGCGCCATCCAGCCCGTTTCCATGACCATCATCGGCGACATCTACACTGTGGAGGAGCGCGCCAGGGTCCAGGGCTACATGGGCTCGGTCTGGGGCGTATCGGCCATCGTCGGCCCGCTGGCGGGCGCCCTGATCGTCCAGACCCTGCCCTGGGCGTGGGTGTTCTGGATCAACGTTCCCCTGGGCGTCGCCGCTATCGGCGGCCTCTTGATGGTGCTGCACGAGAACATCGAGCCACATGGCCAGAACATCGACTACCTGGGGGCGGCCCTCTTCACCGTGGCGGTCACCGCCCTTCTGCTCGCCATCATGCCGCCGGCGGGGGCGGGGGTCCTGACCCATCCGGCCCTGTTCGCCGCCGTCTTCCTGGTCGCCGCGCCCCTTTTCCTGTGGCGCGAGCACGTGGCCAGCGATCCCATGGTGGCCATCGACCTCTGGGCCGAGCCGGTGGTGGCCGCCGCCAATGGCGCCACCCTGGCCGCCGGCGTCGCCCTGATCGGCCTGACCGCCTGGCTGCCGGTGTTCATCCAGGTGGTGCTGGGACGCTCTCCGGTGGTCTCCGGCCTGACTCTGACCGCCATGGCCTTCGCTTGGCCCCTGGCGGCCAACATCTCCACGCGCCTTCTGTTCAAGCGGCTGGGCATGCGCGGCACCCTGCGCGTCGGCGCCTGCGTGGTGGCGCTGGGCGCGGCGGCCTTCCCGTTCCTGGGGACCGCGCCGGGCGCGGCGTGGCTCGCGGGCATCGGCTCCTTCGTCATGGGTTTCGGCATGGGCATGATCACCATGCCCTCGATCATGCTGATCCAGACCTCGGTCGACTGGTCAAAGCGCGGCGCGGCGACCGCGTCCAACGTCTTCTCGCGCCTCCTGGGCAACACCCTGGGGGCGGCGGTGATGGGGGCGATCATCAACCTGGGGCTCAAGCTCTCGGGCGCCGCCATCTCCCCCGAAAAGGTGCGGGCCCTGCTCAGCCAGGCGCCCGGGGCCCTGAACAGCGTCGATCCTGTGCTGAAGGCCGCACTGGGAACCTCCCTGCACTGGGTGTTCCTGGCCATGGCGGCCGTCGCCCTGCTGACCCTCGCAGCCGCCTTCGCCATGCCGCACCGGGCGCACCTGGAGATGGCCCGCGGCCCAGCGCCCCGGCCGGCGGAGTAGGTCGACCGAAAGGATTGTGACTTATAACGTTATGCGTTATATTTAGGTCCAATGATCCGGAGCTTTCGCGACCGCGTGACTGAACGACTCTGGGACGGAGAAGGGTCACGTCGGATACCGCCCGACGTTCAGAACGCGGCGCTCAGGAAGCTTCGGATGATGAACCAGGCGCGGCGGCTGGATGATCTTCGAGTTCCGCCGGGAAATCGACTGGAGGCGTTGACGGGCGACCGGCGGGGCCAACACTCGATCCGGATCAATCAACAATGGCGGATCTGCTTCCGCTGGAATGACGGCAGCTGCGATGATGTCGAAATCTGCGACTACCACTAGCCCAGAGGCGTTGGGTGATCGGCTCCAGAATCCGACCCCGGGGGACATCCTGCTCGAGGAGTTCCTGAAGCCGCTCGGCATGAGCCAGACGGCCCTGGCCAAGGCGATCGGCGTCCCGCCCCGCCGTATCAACGAAATCGTGCTGGGCAAGCGTTCGGTCACCGCGGACACGGACCTGCGGCTGGCGCGCTATTGGGGCGTGTCTGAGGGCTTCTTCCTGGGTCTTCAAACCGATTACGACCTGGTGGAGCGTCGCCGCCATCTTGGCTCTGAACTGGACAAGATCACGCCGCGGGCTGCGTAGCCTCCAACGCAACCGCATCCCCCACCCTGACCGCGCCGCCCTGGATCACGTTGCAGCAGACGCCGCCGCGCCAGTCGGTCTTCATGGCCTGCTTCAGGCCACGCAGGGCCTGTTCCATCAGGGCGCAGGGCTTGGTCTCGTCGGCCACCTCCAGTTCCACCTCGCCGATGGTCAGGCGGGCGCCGATCAGGCGCGGGGGCTCCATGCCTTCGACATAGAGATTGGCGCGGCGTGTGAGCCAGGGCAGGGGATCGCGGGCGCCGGCGTCCCTGCAGGCGGCTTCCCAGCCTTCGCGGAACAGGACCGTCACCTGGCGGCCGGGCTTGCCGCCCCGCGCGTCGCCGGCGATCCCGGTCTCATAGCTGATGTCAGCCCGCTCGAGCTCCTCGAGGGGTTCGCCGATCACGGGCGCGCGGGCGATGCCGATCAGCCGGCCGGGCATGGCCGTCTCCGTCCTGAGGTTCAGCCCTGGGTGGCTGTCAGCTGACCTTCACGCGGGCGGCCGATTCCGGCAAGTCGGACCCGAAGGCGCGCTGGAAGAACTCGGCCACCGTCGGGCGCTCCAGTTCGTCGCACTTGTTCAGGAAGGTCATGCGGAAGGCCAGGGCCAGGTCGCCGCCGAAGATCTCGGCGTTCTGGGCCCAGGTGATCACCGTACGGGGGCTCATCACCGTGGAGATGTCCCCATTGATGAAGGCGTTGCGGGTGAAGTCGGCGACGCGGACCATGGCCGCCACGGTGCGCCGCCCCTCGGGCGTCTTGCCGTAATTGGGCGTCTTGGCCAGGACGATCTCCTGCTCGACGTCGTGGTCGAGGTAATTGAGCGTCGAGACGATGCTCCAGCGGTCCATCTGGCCTTGGTTGATCTGCTGGGTGCCGTGGTACAGCCCCGTGGTGTCGCCCAGGCCGATGGTGTTGGTGGTCGAGAACAGCCGGAAATAGGGGTTGGGCCGGATCACCCGGTTCTGGTCCAGCAGGGTCAGGCGGCCCTGCGCTTCCAGCACCCGCTGGATCACGAACATCACGTCCGGCCGGCCGGCGTCGTATTCGTCGAACACGAGCGCGATGGGCCGCTGGATGGCCCAGGGCAGCATGCCCTCGCGGAACTCGGTGATCTGCTTGCCTTCCTTCAGGACGATGGCGTCCTTGCCGACGAGGTCGATCCGCGACACGTGGGAGTCGAGGTTCACCCGGATCATGGGCCAGTTCAGCCGGGCGGCCACTTGCTCGATGTGAGTGGACTTGCCCGTGCCGTGATAGCCCTGGATCATCACGCGGCGGTCGTAGGCGAAGCCGGCGCAGATCGCGAGGGTGGTCTGCGGATCGAACTGGTAGGCCGGATCGAAGTCCGGCACGTGTTCGTCGCGATGTGAGAAAGCTGGAACCTGCATGTCGGAATCGACGCCGAAGGCCTCGCGGATGGAGACCTTCTTGTCGGGGGCCAGGGCCAGAAGCGGATCTATGGATTCTGTATCAAGCGGCATGATGCGACCCATTTACGGGCGTTAGGCCGTACGGTCCAGCACGGTTGCGCGACTCAGGGTCGATGCGATCATCAAGGTGGCGAAGAGGGACGCATGGCGGACAACCGGCCTGGTGAAGAGCTCGCCCGCGAGCTTCTGGGCAAGCCTTACGGCGAACTGACACCGATTCAGAAGAGCGTGATCGACCTCATCTGCGCCGAGGCGCCGGCGGAGGTGGGCAGGCATCTGAAGCTCGACGACCGCACCTTCTGGGAGCGCCTGGCCGACCATGTGGCGGCGGTCGGCGGCTCCTGGGCCTTCATCGGCGGCTTCTTCGTCTTCCTGCTGTTCTGGGTGGGCGTGAACGTCTGGCTGCTCGGGCGGTATATCGCCAGGCCCTTCGATCCCTATCCCTTCATCTTCCTGAACCTCATCCTGTCGATGCTGGCTGCGATCCAGGCGCCGGTGATCATGATGAGCCAGAACCGCGCCGCGGCGAAGGACCGGCTGCAGGCCGAACACGACTACATGATCAACCTGCGCGCGGAGCTCGAGATCATGCGTCTGCACGACAAGCTGGACGAACTGCGCTCGCGCGAGATCGAGACCCTGGTCCAGGCCCAGACCGAGGCGCTGAAACTGCTGAGGGAGGAGGTGGCGGCGCTCGGCGCGAAATCCACAAGCAGGATCGCCGCACCGAAGCGGCAGGAAAAGAGCAGCCTCTCCCCACCAGCGGGGAGAGGGACGTAGCACTCAATCTTGGTTCCCCTCATGACCCCTGAACCCTTCATCGTCGTCTTCGCCCTGTTCCCGGACCTGACCCAGCTGGACTTCACCGGCCCCTGGGAGGTCCTGACCCGCCTGCCGGGCGCGGAGGTGATCATCGCCTCGGAGGCGGGCGGGACGGTGCACGCGCGCCATGGCCTCGCCTTCGCGGATGTCCGCAGGCTGGCGGATGTGGAGCGCTGTGATCTCATCTGTATTCCGGGCGGACCCGGTACGGCCGCGGCGATGCTGGACGAGGCCTACATCGCGCAGGTCAGGCGGCTGGCGGCTGGGGCGCGGTTCATCACCTCGGTCTGCACCGGCTCGCTGGTGCTGGGGGCGGCGGGGCTCCTGAAGGGCAAGCGCGCGGCCTGCCACTGGGCGTCACGGCAGTTCCTCGAGGAATTCGGCGCCATCCCGTCCAAGGAGCGGGTGGTGGTCCACGGCGACGTCATCACCGGCGGGGGCGTCACCGCCGGCATCGATTTCGCGCTCACCGTCGCGGCCGAGGTGGCCGGCCGCGAGCACGCGGAGTTCATCCAGCTGTCCCTGGAGTACAGCCCCAAGCCGCCGTTCAAGTCCGGCGCCCCCTGGAGCGCCCCTGACGCCCTGGTGAATCGCTATCTCGCGGCCACGCGGGCCTGGACCGAAGAACGCGCCAGGGCGGTTAAAGCGGCGGTGGCGCGGCTTTAGGCAATGAGGCCTGCGGTCGCCGCGCAAAATGGCGCCGCCTGAGGGGCCAATTCTGGTCAGTTCTGCGGCGTTTGCGGCCCCTGAAGGCAAGCTTGCGCTTGATCCTGGCCCCGACTGCAATTCATGCTAGTGTCACGCGGCTAACGAGGCTGAAGGGCGGGCGCATGTCTCTTACAATTTCCAACAGGGGCCGCCTGGCGGCCGCCGGTGCGTTTGTGATTCTGGTCGCAGGCGGCGCCTACTATGTCGGGCGTATCTATCCGCCCCAGGCCGGTCTGACCGCCGGCACGATCGTTCCGGCCGAACGCTATCGGTCCAGCCAGGTGCAGGCCGCCGACGTGGCCCTGGGCGACAACGCCGTCCCGCTGCTGATGCAGACCGACGCCTTCGAGCTGATGATCAAGAACCCGGCCTTCCGCGCCCTGGCCGCCGATCCGGCCTTCATGGCCCTGGCGCAGAATCCCGCCGCCCTGAACGCCATCGCCAAGAACCCGCAGGCCTTCCTCGCCCTGGCCAAGGACTCCAGCGCCTTCTCGGCCCTGGCCTCCCAGGCGGTCGCCAGCCAGACGGCCCAGTCCCTGGCCTTCTCCATCATGGCGTCCCACGCCCCGGCCATGCAGGCCATGGCGACCCAGCCCCCGGCCTTCTCGGTCATGGCCAGCCATCCCGCGGCCTTCGGCGCCTTCGCCAGCCATCCCGCGGCCTTCTCGATCATGGCCGCCAACGCGCCGGCCTTCGCCGCCTACGCCGGCCATCCCCAGGCGTTCGCGGACGCGGTCGCCCATCCGGCGGCGGTCCCGGCGATGGCGTCAAACGTCGCGGCCTTCCTGGCCCTGGGTCATGACGCCAACGCCATGGCCTCGATTCACGCCGACTCCCAGGTGTTCGCCTCCATGGCGGCCAAGGGCCCGGCCTTCGGCGCCCTGGCCAGCGACGCCAAGCTCTTCGCCGCGATCTCGCAATCCAGCGCCTTCTCGGCCATGGCGGCCAATCCCCAGGCCTTCGCCTTCCTGGCCCAGAACCCGCAGGCGCTTTCGGCCGCCGCGCACGGCGCTTCGGCCTTCTCGGCCGCGGTCGGCGCGGCCAACCAGGCCGCCTCCGCCAGCCACGTCGCCCAGGGCATGACCGCCCAGGCGACCTCCGCCATGGCGCAGTATCCCCAGGCCTTCGGCGCCATGGCCAGCCAGCCCCAGGCCTTCGCCTCCCTGGCGGCCAATCCGCAGGCGCTCCAGGCCCTGGCGCACAACCCCTCGGCGTTCCAGTCCGCGGCCTCCAGTCCGGCCTTCGCAGCGCTCGCTTCCAGTCCCGCCTTCGGCGCCATGATGACGTCGCCGGGTTTCGCCAAGGCCCTGACCGAGCACTGAGGGCGCCTGTATCAGTCCTGGGGCTTTGTGCATGGGGTATGACAGCCGATCGGCCGGCGTAATCGGCCTGACGGCGGCGCTCGCCTGGGCGTCCGCCGCGGCCCACGTCCAGGCTCAGGCCCAGCCAGACGCGTCACATTCCGCCGAAGCGCCGCCCGCGGCCCAGGTCGGCGTCGACAAGCCCCCGCCCAAGACCCATCCGCCGACCGAGGAGATCGATCTCAACCGCATCGAGACCAAGGACCTGAGGCTGCTCTACTTCGACCCGGCGGAGACCTATCTCACGCCGTACATCGCCCGCAGCTTCCTCAATTCCATGGCATTCCAGAAGAGGTTCTGGGGCTGGCGGCCCTGGGACAAGACCACGGTGCTGCTCAAGGATTTCTCGGACTACGGCAACGCCGCCGCGCGCGCGTCGCCGAACAACGCGATCCTCGTGGACATCGCGCCCCTCAGCCAGACCTTCGAGACCTTCAGCGCGGGGGAACGGTTCTTCACCCTGATGAACCACGAGCCGGTCCATGTCGCCACCATGGACGTCTGGGACGACGCCGACGCGGGCTGGCGACGGTTCTTCCACGGCAAGCCCATGCCGCTGCAGGATCACCCGGAGTCGATCCTCTACAACTACCTGGCCACCCCCCGGGTGAACGTGCCGCGCTGGTATCTGGAGGGCAGCGCCGTCTTCATGGAGACCTGGATGGCCGGCGGCTTCGGCCGAGCCCAGGGCGCCTATGACGAGATGGTGTTCCGCGCCATGGTCCGCGACAGGGCCCGCTTCTTCTCGCCGCTGGGCCTGGAGTCTGAAGGCACCGCCATCGACTTCCAGGTGGGGGTCAACGACTACCTCTACGGGACCCGGTTCTTCAGCTACCTGGCCCTGACCCGGACGCCGGAAAAGGTGGTGCAGTGGCTGCGCCGCGACAACGGCAGCGCCGGCTACTACTCGGTCCAGTTCAAGAAGGTGTTCAACCAGTCCCTGGACGACGCCTGGCGGGACTGGATCGCCTGGGAGCACGACTTCCAGGCCAGGAACCTGGCGTCGGTCAGCCAGTATCCGCTCACGCCCGTGCGCCGCCTGACCCCCCGCGCCCTGGGCTCGGTGTCGCGGGCCTTCATCGATCCCGCTACCGGCGAGATGATCGGCGCCTACCGCTATCCCGGCGTCATCGGTCACGTGGGCGCGCTCACCCTGGGGTCGGGGCGCATCCGCCACCTCGCCGACGTCCAGGGCGCGATGCTCTACCGCGTCACCTCGCTCGCCTACGATCCCGACGCGGGCAGGGCCTTCTACACCACCGACAACTATGCCTACCGCAACCTGATGTCGGTGGATGTGAAGACCGGGGCGGTGAAGACCCTGATCAGTCATGGCCGCATCGGCGACATCGTGCTCAATCCCAAGGACAAGTCGATCTGGGGCCTGCGCCATCTGAACGGCTACGTCACCCTGGTGAAGATCGCCCCGCCCTATGACGGCTGGACCCAGGTCCACACCTTCCCCTACGGCCGCATTCTCTTCGACCTGGACATCTCGCCCGACGGTTCGATGCTGTCGGCGTCGGTGGGGGAGATCAACGGCGACCAGTCCGTGCAGGTCTTCAGGCTGGACGACCTGGCGTCGGATGATCCCAAGCCGTCGGCGGAGCTGAAGCTGGGCGGCTCCACGCCCGAGAGTTTCGTCTTCTCACCGGACGGCAAGTCGATCTACGGCAGCGCCTATTACACCGGCGTCTCCAACATCTACCGGATGGACCTGGCGACCCAGAAGGTGGAGGCGGTCAGCAATTCCTCCACCGGCCTGTTCCGGCCGATCCCGCGCGCCGACGGCTCGCTGATCGCCTTCGAATATACCGGCCAGGGCTTCACCCCGGTGAGCCTTGAGCCCAGGCCCCTGGACGATCTCGGCGCCGTCACCTTCCTGGGGACGCAGGTCGCCAACACCTACCCCGTGGTCAAGACCTGGGCGGTGGGCTCGCCCGCCGCAGTTCCACTCGATCAGATGATCACCAGCCAGGGCAAATACTCGCCCTTCAAGTCCATGACCCTCGCGGCGACCTATCCGGTGATCGAGGGCTACAAGGGCAAGCTGGCCTTTGGCGGTCACCTGATCGTCGAAGACCCGATGCAGTTCGACCAGGCCACGGCGACCCTGGCCTATTCACCGGCGGCGGGGCTGCCACTGTCGGAGCGGTTCCACGCTGACCTGAAGGCCCACAACATCTCCTGGAACGTCGAGTACTGGCACAACCAGTCCGACTTCTACGACCTGACCGGTCCCACCGAGCGCGCGCGCAAGGGCGACGCCCTGATCGTCGGCTACCACAAGGCGGTGGTCTACGATCCGCCGCGGCAGCTGGATCTCACCGCCGAGGTCGGCGGCTACATGGGGCTCGACACCCTGCCGGGGGCCCAGAACGTGGCCTCGGGGACGGATCGCAACATCGCCTCGCTTCGGCTGGGCCTGAACTATGTGGACACCAGCAAGTCCCTCGGCGCCGTGGATCACGAGCGGGGCCTCTTGTGGAACGTGAACTTCGAGCCGGACGTGTCCAGCGGCGGCGCCTATCCGCGCGTCCGCGGCGGCCTGAGCTTCGGCGTCCCCACCGGTTGGGCCCACTCCTCGGTCTGGCTCTACAACGCCGCCGGCGCCGCCATGGGGGACGGCGGCAACCCCCTCGGCAGCTATTATCTCGGCGCTTTCGGCAACAATTACATCGATGATGGCGAGGTGAAGCGCTACCGCGAATATGAAAGCTTCCCGGGCTTCAGCATCGACGGGATCGCCGCGCGGCGCTTCGCCAAGAGCCTGGCGGAGTGGAACCTGCCGCCCGTGCGCTTCGCCGATGTGGGGCGTCCGAGCCTCTATCTCAGCTCCCTGCGTCCGGCGGTCTTCGCCGGCGTGCTGCGGGCCCAGCCGGCGGCGGGGCCGGCCTGGACGCTGGGCTCGGTGGGCGGCCAGGTGGACTTCAACTTCACCTTGGCCCTGCGGCTGCCGATGACCTTCTCGGTCGGCTACGCCCGCGGCTATGAACTGGGCGGCCCGCCCGGCGTCGATCCCGGTCGCCGGCGGCGGGGCGAGCTCATGTTTTCGCTCAAGATCCTCTAGGCGCGCCATGGATCCGTTGATCATCAAGACCCTCGTCGCCCTCCTGCCGGTGGTGGTCTGCCTGATCGCCTTCGAACGCCTCGACGCGTTCAAGCTGGTGGGATTGCTGGATGTCCTCGGCCTGCTGGCGGCAGGGGCCGTCCTCGCCACCGGCGGCTATTTCGCCAACGGCGGGGTCCTGGACCAGTTCCCCATCGGCATCACCGACTACACCCGCTACGTCGCCCCGACGATCGAGGAGGTCCTGAAGGCGGGGCTCATCATCGCGCTCTTCGCCTTCAACCGCGTCGGCTATCTGATCGACGCCGCCATCGCCGGCTTCGCGATCGGCTCGGGCTTCGCCCTGGCCGAGAACATGTTCTTCCTGCAGCAGTTCACCGACGCGAACCTGGGTGTCTGGATCGTGCGGGGGTTCGGCACCGCCATCATGCACGGCGGCGCGACGGCGCTCATGTCCGTGCTGTCGCTGGTGCTCTATGCGCCGCGCCTGCGCGTCTCGGCCGAGCGTTTTCACTTCAACGTCCTGCTGTTCCTGCCAGGGCTCGCGGTCGCCATCGCGGTCCACGCCATGTTCAACCAGTTCCAGCAGGCGTCGCTCATCGCCATGGTGGTCGTGCTGGTGATCGTGCCCCTGTCGCTTTTCGCCATCTTCGTCCTGGGCGAGACCTACGCCCACCGCTGGCTCGCCGAGGACAACGAGGCCCACGCCAGGCTGCTGGCGGACATCCGGTCCGGCGCCTTTGACGCCACCTCGCACGGCCGCGCGCTGCGGGCCCTGGCCAATCGGATGGACGACGCCTCGGCCCGCGACCTGTTCGACTACGTCCGCGTCAACGCCGAGCTGGTCGTCCGCGCCGACGCCACCCTTCTGGCGCTCGAGGAGCACGCCCATGTGGCGCTCGGCCCGAGCGTGCGTGAACAGTTCCACCACCTCCACGCCCTGGAACGCCGTCTCGGCCACGCGGCGGTGATGGCCGTGCGCCAGCACCTCAGCTTCTCCCGCGACGACCTGTGGAAGCTGCACGAACTGGAAGCCGACAGCGGACGCCGGGAATTTGAGGCGTAAGCCGGGACGCCATCGGAGCGTATGGCGCGCCAGCCGTCGCGCGTAGCCCGCAGCGATGGAACGGGGAGGCCACGACCAGATGGACTGGAGCATTCTCTTTCTGTCGGCGGACGGCCGGATCGGCCGAGGCAGGTTCTGCATCGGTCTTGCGTGCGTCATGCTCGCCAGCCTGGTGATCCAGGTGATCCCCGTGGCTGGCAAGTGGCTGGGGTTCCTGGTGCTCTGGCCGCAGGTCTGCATTCACGCCGAGCGGCTGCATGATATGGGCCGCACGGCCTGGCTGATGCTGGCGCCGCTTGGCGTGTCCTGTGCGGCGGTGGCGATCACAGTGATCGCGGGCGGGGCGGCGATCTTCGCGTCGGCGCCGGGCGCAGCCCCGAGCCTTGGCCCGCCGCTCGCGCCGCTCGGCGTCGCGGCGCTGGTCAGCCTGGGCTTCCTGCTGTGGGTCGGATTGTCCTGCGGGGCCGGTGAGGCCAACAGGTTTGGCGACCCGCCGGCGGCCTGACGAGACTGGAGCGCGGCGCCATTGCGCCCGAGCGTTGCGGCCGTGTTAATCTCGCGGCTCGAACGGGGAGGGGGCGTATGAAGTTCAGTGGAGTGTTGGCCGCAACCATGGCGGCTTCAATCGGCGTCGCGTCGCACGCGTTCGCCGCTAATCCGGCTGGGGAACCGACGCCATTGGGCGGCGCGGACGCCGGCCTGGACCTACCGGTCGAAGGCGTCATCACACGGCCCGACTGGGTCCAACTTCCGTCGGGCGATGACATGGCGCGGTTCTATCCGAATCTCGCCATGACCATGGGCCTCGCCGGCCATGCGATGTTGACCTGCAAGGTCACGTCCCTGGGCATGATCGAGGGGTGCCGGGTGATCGAAGAGACTCCGATCGGCTTGGGATTTGGCGCGGCGGCCATGCAGATGTCGCCGCTCTTCCGCATGAAGCCCTTGTCTGTTGACGGCGCGCCGGTGGGCGGGGGTGTGGTGACCGTACCCATCAGATTCACGATCGAGGATGACGTCGGTTCTATGCCTACAGCGGATATCCATGACCGGTCGCTGCCGGATGGACACAGCATGGAGCTGGCCCGCAGATTGGTCGCCGCGATTGGCGTATCGGACCGGGCCGCGGAAGCTATCAAGCTGACCGTCCAGAGGATGCGCGAAGCGCCCGAGGGCGGGTCGGGTGTCGATGCGGCCTCCAAGGCGGCGAGAGACGCTGCACTTGAATCGATCGAACAAGCCTACCTTGCCTACATCCCTCGATACCTGGACAGGGTTGCCGTGATCTACGCCAGGACCTTGTCGGAGAAGGATCTGTTCGACGTGGTAGCCTTCATGGAGAGTCCATCGGGAAAGACATGGATGGCGCACGAGGCGGACTTGTTGAGCACGGTCAGAGAAGAAGACGCGGATTACGCAAAGGTCTGGCAGGAGGACGCGAGGAGGAGGTTCTGCCTGAAGGTGGCGTGTGCACTTCCGGCCGCATCACGACAAGCGCCGCCGTCGGCGCGATGAGCGGCTTCGGGTCGGTTCCGTGCCGATGTTTGGGTCAGGGTTTGAAGCCCATGGACTCGAAATAGGCGACGACCTTCGGATTGGCGGCCAGTGAGCCTGCGAGGTCGGTGTCCGCGGCATGCTTCATGCCCTTGCGTGACTCCGCTACCGCCCGACCGAAGAGCGCGAAGGCGGAACTCGGCCCGACACGGACTGCCGCATCGAAATCCGACAGGGCGTCGTTCACCTCGCCGAGGCGCAGCCGGATCAGGCCGCGCGCCTCGAGCAAAGCCTGGTTTCCCGGCCTGACCTTGACTGCGGCGTCGCAATCCTGAGCCGCTCGCTGAGGCTGCTCGCTCCAACGTGAGGCGAAGATACAGCGATCGAACAGCATCTCCCCGAGACGGGGGTCGGCAGGATGGGTGGTGATCAGGTCGTCCAGATCGGCGACCGCGGCCCCAAAGCGGCCAGTCTGGCCATAGGCCCGAGCCCGACGCAGGAGGACGTTAGTGTCGTTCGGCGCCAGCCTGATGGCGTCATTGAAGTCCCTCCTGGCGTGGACTTCATCATTCAGCCGCAGATTCGCCATGCCCCGCGCGAGGAGCGCGAGCGGATCCTCAGGTTCCAGGCGCAAGGCCAAGTCGAAGTCATAGACCGCTGCGGCAAGTTGGTTGGCCTCGAAACGGGCGACGCCTCGGTTGTACAGGTGCTTCGAATTCCGCGGATCGAGCTGCGCTGCCTTGGAGAAGTCGGCGATTGCGTTGTCGTAGTCGCGATTGGCGAGGAAGACGACCCCACGACGGCTGAAGCCAGCCGCGTCAACCGGCGGCGGAAGCGATCCTGCGTCCAGGCTCGTCTGTGTCTCGGCGATCAGCGACGGCGAACGCACCACGACGTCCGTCTTTACCAGTTCGTGCAGTTTCGCGGCGGCCTTGTCTGCCTGGTCGGCCGGAAACTCGGCCTCCGTGCTGCGCTGGGTCGCATCCATGGTCACCACGCCGTCGTCGATACGGGAGATGCGCTTGAATTCCGTGCCCGCTACCGTGGTATCGACGTCCGTCGCATTCACCAACGAAAACCCGTAGCCGTGCTGCGGCAAGGTGATCTTCGCCAGCCACCTCACATAGGTGGGGTGGTTGACCGCGAAGGGCGCGTCCTGATGCGGCCCGGGTTCGCGTCTGTAGCTTGTGGTCCAGCCCAAGCTGCTGTCGCCGATATCGAATTCCCGAAAGGCGCCGTACTTGGACCAATCCACGGTGGCCGATCCGTCCATCGTCAAGCGCATCACATTGCGTATTTCGTCATAGGCGGAGTCGACCTGGCGAGCCTCGATCCACGGGTAGCTCTTGCGCCAGAGTTCACGCATGTATCTGTCGGTGTCCGCACGGTTCATGGCGTTGAACTGCAGTCGCCGCTCGATCGCCTCCTCGCCTCTATAGAGGGCCTCCACATGCGCAGGCGCGGGTGAATCCAGTCCGGCCGATGCGTCGACGCGCAGGAGGTATTCCGTAGCCGGTTCGGACAAAGGCGGCTGTTCGATCTTCTCCAGCTTCGCGCCGGCCGCCTGGACCGGAAGCACGTAATGGAACGATGGCGGGGACAGCTTGTCCAGGTCCCGATCGCCGAGGCGGGTGCCGTCGAGCCAGTAGGTTTTGCCTCCGATGACCGCCCTCACCATGACATGGTCGAACACCCCGAGAACCGGAAGGCGTTCATCCAGTCCGTCCCCCCCGGTGGTGCTGACCAGGGCCGGCTGAGCCTCGATCCCCAGCTTGCGCAGGATGGCGAGCAGCAGGGCGGTCTTGCCCTTGCAGTCGCCGAAGCGGCGCGCCCAGGTCACGTCAGCGTCCGCAGGCACGTAGCCGCCGAAGTTCATGCCCAGGAAGACATAGCGCGTTTGGTCTTCCACGAGCCTGAGAGCGGCGGCGGCGCGGCTCTTCGGGTCGTTGGTGAGCGCTTTGATCTTTTCGATCTCGACATCGACCGCCGAGCCCCCCTTCAGCGTCGAGGCCTTGGCGTAGAGCGGCGTCATCAGGGCCGCCACCTCGTCCCACCCGGCGAACTGGGTGAGTTGGAGCTGCCCCACGCGCGAGAATCTCGGCGGCGCCCCTTCAGGTGGCTTCGGTGCTTCGACGTTGGTCATGTCGATCAGGAGCTGGGTCTGGTCGGTTGTCTTGGTGATCAGGGGCGTTCCAAGCCCGTCGGTCGCCAGCCAGCGGACTGGCTTGTTGTTCGGCCAGATGGCGCTGAAGTGCGCGTGCGCAACGACGCCGGACGGATAGAGGGTGGTCGCCCCTTCGGATCGGCCCTGGAACACAGGGTCGTGGCGTTCGAACGTAATCGCCAGATCGACGATATCGCCAACCTGAAGGCCTTCTGGCTGGATCGTCGCCGTGAGCGTTCCATCGAGCATCGCGAGCTCAAGGTTGCTCTCTCGGCGGAGGATCGTGAACCTCTTGCCCCCGGCGAGCACGTCGATGACATTGTCGCCCCGCACGATGTTCAATTTATGGATCGTGACCGTCTCGGTCTCCGGGTTCCAGGATAACGAGAGGTTGCCAACGCCGCCGAGCGCCTGGGGCGAGAGCACCTTGGTCGCCGTTTCCGAGTAGAACTGGTCAGATGTCGGCCCCAGGAAGGCTTGATAGTTCTCCAAGAGTACCTGTGCCGCGACGGTTCCGCCGTTCGTGGCGGCATGGGGAATGGGCAACGGCTTCACCCAAGCCGGCGGCGGCGCGTAAATCGGCTGATCGCCCGCCGCTGCGCCGCCGGCCCAAGCAAGCGCGACGGACAATATGGACGCTTTGAGCATCATCCCCCCGATGAGCCGCTGTACGCGGCGTACGATAGCGGTGCGCCCGGCGCATGCAACTCCCAAGGGCAGGGGCCAAGCAATCGCGGCCGGCACGCCGCACGGTCACCAGATCGGCGGGATCAGGGCCCAGCTGCGCCGCATGTAGTCGGTGTAGGCCTGGCCGAAGTGCTGGCGCAGGGCCCGTTCCTCCACCCTGATGCGCCAGCCGAAGCCCACCAGGAAGAAGCCGGTCGCGGCGGCCAACGACAGCCAGTTGCCCATGGCCAGCCCGATCCCGGCCATGGTGATCAGGCTCCCGGTATAGGAGGGATTGCGCAGCCGCCGGTAGGGACCGCGGGTGACCAGGGCATGGTCGTCCTGCATGAACACCGAGGTACGGAACAGCCTGCCGAGGGTCTGCACCGCCCACAGGCGCAGCGCCATGCCGGACCAGACCAGGGCGATCGCCCCCCAGAACAGGATCTCCGGCGGGCCGGCGATCTGCGTCTCGGGATGACTGTAGGCGGCGCCGAAGGCGGTGAACAATCCGACCGGAAGCATGATCGCGATCAAGAGGCGGCTGCCGCGGTCCTTGAGCTCGCCCGCCGCCGCCCGGCGGTCACGGCTGAGGATCCACATCTCCATGAAGAACCAGCCGCAATAGCTGGCCCAGAAGATGGTGCGCCAGATCGGCTCGGCGGCGAACAGGGGCTGTGACGTCGGCATGAGGCGGGCTCCCGGACACGCCAGCCTAGGCGCCGATCGGCCTCGTGCTCAAGCTGCGGATCGCGTCCAGCGGTAGCGGACGTCCGGTTCGCGCTCTTTGTTGCCGGCGCCGGCGTATGCAGGCCCGCCAGCCACGGCAGCCGGTGGTCGAACGCGGCGCGGTGCACCCGCGCGGCGGCGTCCATGTTGTGGAGGGCCAGGCCCCGGATGCCTGAGGTCACGGCGCTTCCGGCAGGAAGCCGCCGGTCTGGCGCGCCCAGAGGCGGGCGTAGAGGCCCTCCGAGCTGACCAGCTTGGCGTGCGGGCCTGTCTCGACGATGCGGCCGTTGTCCAGCACCACCAGCCGGTCCATCCGCGCGATGGTCGAGAGGCGGTGGGCGATGGCGATCACCGTCTTGCCGCGCATCAGCTCGGCCAGGCTCTCCTGGATGGCGGCCTCGATCTCGGAGTCGAGCGCGCTGGTGGCCTCGTCCAGCACCAGGATCGGCGCGTCCTTCAGCAGCACGCGGGCGATGGCGATCCTCTGGCGCTGGCCCCCGGACAGGTTCACCCCCCGCTCGCCGACGTGGGCGTCGTAGCCCGTGCGGCCCTTGCCGTCCTTCAGGCCCAGGATGAACTCATGGGCGTGCGCGCGGCTCGCGGAGTCGATCATCTCGGCCTCGGAAGCGCCTGGGCGGCCGTACAGCAGGTTGGCCCGCACTGAGCGGTGGAGCAGGGCGGTGTCCTGGGTGACCACGCCGATCGAGGCGCGCAGGCTCTCCTGGTCCACCCGCGCGATGTCCTGGCCGTCGATCAGGATCCGCCCGCTTTCCAGGTCGTAGAGGCGCAGGAGCAGGCTGGTGAGTGTGGACTTACCGGCGCCGGACGGTCCGACCAGCCCCACCCGCTCGTGCGGGCGGATCTCCAAGTCGAAACCTGAGAGCACCCCGCCGCCGCGGCCGTAGTGGAAGTTCACGCCTTCGAAGCGGATGCCGCCCCGGCCCACCGCCAGCGGCGGCGCCTGGGGCAGGTCCTGGACAGTCAGGGGCCGCGAGACGGTCTGCATGCCGTCCTGCACCGTGCCGATGTTCTCGAACAGGGCGCCCAGCTCCCAAAGGATCCACTGCGACATGGACTGCAGCCGCTGGGCCAGGGCCACGGCGACGGCGATGCTCCCCGGCGTGATCGCGCGGTCCAGCCACAGCCGGATCGACAGGGCGACGATGGCGAAGAGCAGAAGGTAGTTCAGGATCGACAGCAGCAGGTTCAGCGTCGTGACCCGGCGCATCTGGCGGTGCACCGTGCCCAGGAAGACGTCCATGCTCTCGCGGGCGTAGGCGTCCTCGCCCCGGGTGTGGGCGAACAGCTTGACCGTCAGGATGTTGGTGTAGCTGTCCACGACCCGGCCGGTCATCACCGAGCGGGCCTCGGCCTGGGCTTCTGCGATCTTCTGCAGCCGCGGCACGAAATAGATGCAGACGAGCAGATAGGCCGCCAGCCAGCCCATGAACGGCAGGCACAAACGCAAGTCCGCCGAGGCGACCAGCGCCGCCGCCGAGATGAAATAGACCCCGACGTAGACCATGATGTCGGCGACCTTGAACACCGCCTCCCGGATCGACAGGGCTGTCTGCATCACGGTGTTGGCCAGGCGCCCGGCCATGTCGTTCTGGAAGAAGCCGACGCTCTGGCGCAGCAGGAGCCGATGCATCCGCCAGCGCGCCTGCATGGGGTAGTTGCCCGCCACGCCCTGGTGGAAGCTCAGCTGCCAGGCGATCTGCAGCACCGGCAGGCCCAGCACCAGGAAGGCGGCCATGGCCCACAGCCGCGTGCCGTTCTGGGCCATGAAGGTCTCGGGACTGGACTTGGACAGCCAGTCCACCAGCTTGCCCATGAAGCCGAACACAGTGACCTCGGCCACCGAGATCAGGCCGCTCAGCACCGCGACGGTCATCAGCATGCGCCAGATCGGCCGGATGAAGGTCCAGAAGAACGCGCCCAGCCGCGCGGGCGGCGGCAGGGCCGCGTCCGGATAGGGGTCGATGATGCGCTCGAAGACGGCGAACATTCTGCTGGCTCGGGTGGTGGGCCGGACCCCGCGCGCCCGTGGCGCGGGCGGGGATCGACGGTCGGTCGAAGGGAAATGATAAGGATGCAGGGCTTTAGGCCGCGACGGCCCTGGAAGCCATCGCGAAGCTGCATCGAAGCCGGCCGCCGCGCGGGAGCCTTCTACGGCGGACCAGGCCGCGCGGCCAGGGTGCAACTGAAGCGCGCGCCGCTTTGCGCTCCACTGTGGCGCTGAAGCCATGGAGTTGGGCGTGGGCGCGCCGTCTTGTCGTTCGGCCGGGGCGTTTCGTCCGCCTCCTGAGCGCCGAACCCGATTTCGCACTCATCTTTCATCCACCAAACTCCATGCGCAATTGATCCAGCGCAACGCCGCCAGCCGCGGGGTTTCCGATCATGGTTTGATGTGCGGACTGCGTCGCGCGACCTCGGTGTCGCTGCTCAACCGTGTTCGAACAGGCGGGCGTCGCCGGTGAAATCCGGCTTCCCGTTCAGAAGGATGTGTCGTGACGACTGAGGCGGATGCGAAGGTCCTGCAAGGGCGGCGAATTCTGGTGGTTGAGGATGAGCCGCTGGTCGCCATGCTGATCGAGGACCTGCTGGAGGCCGAAGGCTGTGTCGTGATCGGCCCCGCGCCCAGGGTGGCGGACGCCCTGCGCCTGGCGGCGACCGAGCGGCTGGACGGCGCCCTGCTGGACGTCAGCCTGGACGGCGAGACCGCCTACCCCGTCGCGGACGCGCTGAAGGCGTCCGGTGTTCCATTCGCCTTCGTGACCGGCCGTGGCGCCGGGGGATTGATCGAGGCCCACCGTGGGTCTCCCCTCATCCTCAAGCCCTTCGACCCTCAGAGCTTCGGCGGGGATGTCGCGGCCGTTCTCGGTGGCGGCGGCCCCCACCTCAGGGGCCCCTGACCCTCCGCTGGCCCGCGGCGTCTGTTGCGCCTGCACCTCCGGCGTCTTAGGACGCCGTCATGGACCGGGGCGAGATTGAAGCGGGCGCGGCGAGGTTCGCGCGACTGACGGTCAAGCCCTTGGCCCGGCGGATCACGGAGGGCGCACTCACCCTCATCAGTGTCGGGCCGCAGTGCTGCACCGCCGCGGTCCTGAAACGCCTGAACCTTCGACACGCGGCCTTTCCCTTCGATTCGCTGTTCTCGAGCCTGGAGATGGTCCGCCACTGCGTCGCCGACGACTTCAGGACCTTTCTCGATCCTGCCGAGCACCTGTCGACACCGCTTGAGCTGCGGCCGACCCCGACGCTGCGCCGGGCCACACATCGGTTCTATGAGCGCCACTGCGGTCTCAAGGACGTCTTCAATCACCACGAAATGCCGGAGAGCCGCGCGCATTTCGAGCGGTCGGTCGAGCGGTTCCAAAGCGCGCCCGGCCCCGTCTTCCTGCACATGGTCAGGGATGAGCCGGACCGGGACGCGGTCCGGGCCCTGCGGGCGACCCTGCGCGGACCGCTGCTTGTGGTGGCGGTTCATCCTTCAGGCCCGGGCTACGGCCTGAGCGAACGAAACGGCGTGACGGTGTTTCGATCGCGCAGGGACATCAGCCCGCTCGGCTTCTACGACCTCGCCGACGAGATCACCTTCGCGACGTGGCTCGGCACGACGTTGGCCGGGCCTTAGCTCGCCGCCCCGCGCGCGGTCAGCCGGCGCTAGTGACGTCACGACCGTAATTGCGTGGGAGGGAACTTAGCCCCAGATCCGGCGCGCCGTGTCCGCCACCAGCTCCAGCTTGCGCCGCTCCTCGTCCTCGGTGAGCAGGTCGCCCGTGTGGGTCGAGGCGAAGCCGCATTGCGGGCTGATCGCAAGGTTCTCGATAGGCGCGAATCGCCCTTGATAAATCCGCGAATACGGCTTTTATAAACTCTAAAGTTGATCAACCGGTGTGCGAACTCAACCTGCAGCCGTCGGTTGACTCGGCCAAGCGTTCTACCATATTAGCGTAAGCTTAGCTGTAACGCAAAACGGTGGACGTAAAGGGGAAATCGTGCGCCATCTGTCGGTCTTTGAGGCCTTTCGGTGCTGCTGGATCAAATCCCTTCTGGTCCGGTCCCGCGCAATCAGACATTGGCATCTGGCCATATTCGTCGCGGTCCTGGGAACCCTGCCGTCGGGCGCCCTTGCGTGCGGCTTCGGCGTTCCTGTGGGCGGCCAATGCCGCGGCTATCTTACGGCCGGTTCGAGCTTCACCGTTCCATCGGACTGGACCTCGACCAACACCATTGAAGTGATCGGCGGCGGCGGCGGCGGGCAAAACGCGTCGGCGCCCTCGCCTTGGGGCGGGGCGGGCGGCGGCGGCGCCTACAGCCGGATCACTAATTTCAGCCTGACCGCCGGGGCGACCGTCAATTACAGCGTCGGCTCCGGCGGCGCCGCCTCAATCGCCGGGGTGAACGTTGGGACTGCCGGCGGCGACACCTGGTTCAACGGCGCAGGCCTATTTTCCGCAAGCGTCAGCGCCCAGGGCGGTCAGATTGGCAACTCCAATGTATCCGCTCAGGGCGGCGCGGGCGGCGCGGCGGCCAACGGCACAGGCGGCTTTAAATATTCAGGCGGGTCCGGCGCTCCTGCCTCCCAGTCAGTCAACAGCGGCGGTGGCGGCGGCGCGGCGGGCCCCGGCGGCAACGGCGGCAACGGCGGCTTAGGGTTCAACAC
>FTIH01353215.1_pt1 | contig 22145 bp, 17 predicted proteins | sample 1658451 | NCBI WGS metagenome assembly FTIH01 (sample SAMEA3914826, study PRJEB12502) | metagenome | biome: forest; material: soil | place: Canada | collected 2011-07-03 | depth 0.3 m
CGCCGTGGTCGTCCTCGCCGAGGCGCCCGCGCCTGGTCGCGCCGCGCGTCCGGCCGACCCCGAGGTCCTGACCCGCGTCGCTTCGGCCGCCGGCGTCGCCCGCGACTGGTGGAGCGTGGATGGCGAGCGTCACCCCGTCGGCCCCGACACCCAGCGCGCGATCCTGACGGCCATGGGCCTGCCGGCCGCTTCCAACCGGCAAGCGCTGGAGTCGCTGGGCCGCCTGGCTGAGGGCCACGATCGCCGGCCCCTGCCCTTCGCCCGCGTCCTGCGGGTCGGTGATCGGCTGGCCGTCCCTACGGCGTTCGAGCCTGGCGGTCCGCCGCCGCGGACCTGGCTCGCCATCCGCGGCGAGGACGGCGAGACCCTGCGGCTGCGCGCATCGCCGGAAACCTGCGAGGAAGCGTCCCTGGCCTGCCGCGATGGCCGGACGGCGCGGGCCATGGACGTCGTCCTGCCGGCCCTGGCGCCCGGCCGCTACCAGCTCACGCGGGAGGATCGTCCGGACGTCGTCTGCGCCCTGACCGTCGCGCCCCGCGCCTGTCACATGGCCGAAGTCCTCGATGACGGCGGACGACGGACGGGACTGTCGGTCCAGCTCTATTCCGTCCGGCGGAGCGGCGATCAGGGGGTCGGCGACTTCAGCACCCTGGGCGCCCTTGGCGAAACCGCGGCGCGCCATGGCGCGGCCGTGCTGGCCATCAATCCCCAGCACGCCCTGTTCGACACCCGACCAGAGCGCGCCAGCCCCTATTACCCTTCGGATCGGCGCTTCCTCGATCCCGTCTATCTCGACCTGGAGCCCCTGGCCGCGGCCGACGCGGCGGCGGCCGGCGCCCTGTCGAACCTGCCCGCCATCGACTATCCCGCCGTCCGCCGCCTGAAGGCGCGTATCCTCGAAGACCGGTACGCCGGCTTCGGCGGGGAGGCGGCGTTCTCGGCGTTCGTCGCCCATGGCGGCGAGGCGCTGCAGCGCTTCGCGGTCTTCCAGGCCATCGCCGAAACGCGTCCAGCGGAGCCCTGGCGGGCCTGGCCCGCCGATCTGCGCGACCCAGACGGCGCCGGCGTGAGGGAATTCGCCGCCGCGAATGCTGGACGCGTGGGCTTCCATCAATATCTGCAGTGGCTGTGCGAGCGCCAGCTGGCGGACGCCGCACGCCGGGCGGCGGGCCTTAAGATCGGTTTCTGCCGTGACCTCGCCGTGGGCGCCGCGCCCGACGGGGCCGAAGCCTGGGCGCAGGCGGGAATGCTGGCGCATGGCGTCTCGGTGGGGGCGCCTCCCGACCCCATCGCGCCCTTGGGCCAGGTCTGGGGCCTGCCGCCCTTCGACCCGCACCGCCTGGCCGCGGACGGCTATCGCGGCGTCGCGGCCCTGTTCGCGAGCAACATGCGGCACGCCGGGGCCCTGCGTATCGACCACGTGATGGGCCTGGCCCGGCAGTTCTGGGTTCCGGAGGGCGCCGACGGGTCCGAGGGCGCCTATGTCGCCTATCCGCTGCAGGACCTCTTGGGCGAACTGGCCCTGGAGAGCGAACGGGCCCGCTGCCAGGTGATCGGCGAGGACCTGGGCACCGTGCCTGAGGGCCTGCGCGAGATCCTGGCCGACGCCCGCGTGCTCAGCTATCGCGTCCTGCCGTTCGAACGGGACGGGAAAGCCTTCAGGCCGCCGCAGGCCTATCCCGTGCTCGCCTGGGCCTGCGTGGCCACCCACGACCTGCCGCCCATGGCCGGCTGGTGGGACGGCCTCGACATCGCCGAACGGCTCGAGCTCGGGCTGATGACGCCTGGCGCCGCGGAGGACGCCAAAGCCGAGCGGGTGGTCGACAGGCAGGCGCTGCTGCAGGCCCTGGCCCGGGCCGGACTGATCCCGCCCGACCTTGATCCGTCCGGCGACATGACGACCGCGCTCTCGGCCGCCATCCACGCCTATGTGGCCATGACTCCCAGCGCGCTGGCCGTGACCCAGATGGAGGATCTCGCCGGAGAGCGCACGGCGGTGAACCTGCCAGGGACCGATAACGAGCGGCCCAACTGGCGCCGCCGGATCGGGGCGCCGCTTGATGAGCTCATGGAATCGCCCCTGGCGCGGTCCGTACTGGCCGCCATGGCCGCCGTCCGCACCGCGCAGGCGCCCTCCGGAGACTGACCCAGGCGCCTGCGGCTTGATTGAGGTCAAGGCGGCTTCCCTCACGGTTGAAACATTGTTCACCACCTTCGCCGGCGGCCCTTGTCCGCCGCTGGCGACAACGGTGGGAGCCTGAATTCAATGAGCTTTTCGACAAAGAGACTGAGCCTTCTGGCCGTGAGCGCGGGCCTGCTCCTGACGGGTCTGGCCGCGACGGATGCGTCGGCCGCCAGCTGCACGGGAAGCTGCGGATCACTGGGGGCCAACGGCGACGTGACCGCGCCGCCCAACGGAAGCACCTATGGCTGGGTGTCCACCTTCGGCGGGGTCGATGGCGTCGGACAGCTGCCGGGCGTGGGAGGGACGGACGGATCGACCTTCACCACCACGGCCTTCGCGGCCAGCGCCGGCGACGATCTGCAGTACTACTTCAACTTCGTCACATCCGACGGCCAGGACGGGCCCGGGCAGTTCATCTTCGAGGACTACGCCTTCGTGCAGCTCGTGGACGCCGTCTCGGGCAACCCGGTGGCCGAACTGTTCAACGCCCGGACAGAGCCCGGCGGCCTGATCGTCCCTGGAACGAACCTTCCGCCCATCGACCCCGGCGTCACCCTGAACCCGCCGACCGTCGGCATCACGGCGGGCGCGTCCAACTGGGCGCCCCTGGGGTCCTTTTCGGGGCAATGCTGGGGCGGTGTCGGCAACGGCTGCGGCAACACCGGCTGGATCAAATCCAACTACGTCGTCAATACCGCGGGCAGCTACAAGCTGATCTTCGGCGTGAGCAACTGGGGCGACACCGTCTACGACACGGGCCTGGCGTTCAACGGCCTGCAGATCGGCGGCACGCCCATCGACGACAGCGTGCCCGAGCCAGCCACCTGGGCGATGTTGCTCGTCGGGTTCGGCGGACTCGGCGCCTCGATCCGCAGTTCGCGCCGCAAGCGGGCGGCGGGATCCGCCGCCTAGGGCGGACAGGACTGCAAGGTTGCGAGCGCCGCCGGGCCCAGATCCGGCGGCGTTTTCGCGTCCTGGCGCCAAATGCCTTCCGCTCCCGGCCGGCGCGGCGCAGGGTCGCCGTCCATGGACGGCGCCGCCAGACTGGAACGAAAAGCCCTGCAAGCGGCCGTCGCGATCGCGGCGCTGGTCCCCGTGATCGCCGGCGCGGCCGGGGTGGCTCGGGGCGCCCCCAGCCAGTCCGCTGGCTTCGACAGCCACTATCGCTACATGTCCGGCCTGCTGCTTGGTCTCGGCCTGGCGTTCTGGTTCGCGACCCCGGGGATCGAGCGCCGCACGGCGCTGTTCCGCGTCCTGACCGCCGTCGTCTTTGTCGGAGGTCTGGCGCGCCTCCTGGCCTACGCCGAGCGCGGCGATCCGGGAGTGATGCGCTACGCCCTGGTCATGGAGCTGCTGGTCACGCCTGGGCTCTGCCTGTGGCAGGGCCGGATCGCCAGGGCCAGCGCGAACCCGCCGGCGCCGGCGGCTGGACCTTGAGCCGCCCGCGCGGCACAAGGCGCGCCATGGACGCGGGCTTTCATATCGGCGACATCCGGATTGCGGGTCGGGTCTTGGCGGCGCCAATGACCGGCGTGACCGACCTGCCCTTCCGGCGGCTGGTGTTCCGCCTGGGCGCGGCCTATGCGGCGACCGAGATGGTCGCGGGCGCCGAGCTGGCGCGCGGGCGGCCGGACGCCCTGCGCCGCGCCGCGGTGGGCGAGGGCCTGCCGCTCATGGCGGTGCAGCTGGTGGGGCGCGAGGCGGCGTGGCTGGCCGAGGCGGCAAGACTGGCGGCCGCGGCCGGCGCCGAGATCATCGACCTCAACATGGGCTGTCCGGCGCGGGAAGTGACCGGGGGCCTTTCAGGCTCGGCCCTGATGCGTGACCTGGGCCACGCCGAGCGGCTGATCGCCGCCACCGTCGAGGCCGTCGATCGGCCCGTGACTCTGAAGATGCGCCTCGGCTGGGACGACGCCAGCCGCAATGCGCCGGAGCTGGCGCGGCGCGCCGAGCAGGCCGGCGTGAAGGCGATCACCGTGCATGGCCGCACACGCGCGCAGTTCTATGCGGGGGCCGCGGACTGGGCGGCGGTCGCCGAGGTGAAGGCCGCCATCCGCATGCCGGTGGCCGTCAATGGCGACATTGTCGATGCGCCCACCGCGCGCGAGGCGCTGGCCCGGTCCGGCGCGGACGCGGTGATGATCGGGCGCGGCCTCTATGGCCGGCCCTGGATCGCGGCCGCGATCGACGCGGCGCTGGCGGGCGGAACGCCGGCGGTCGAACCGGATGGCGAGGCGCGGCTGGCGATCGTCATCGACCATTTGAGGGACAGCCTCGCCTTCTATGGCGAGGCCCTGGGCCTGAAGGTCTTCCGCAAGCACCTGGGATGGTACGTGCAGCGCGCACCCTGGCCGGCGTGCCCTGACGCGCGCCGTCAGGCCAAGTCCGAACTTTGCCGGCTCGAAACCGTCGCCGAGATCGAGCGACGCCTGGCGCAGCTGTGGCGGATCGAGGCGATCGCCCAGGCGGCCTAGCGTGGTGCGGCGAGCGAACGGGCCCTCAGGCCACCGAACGCCGGGCGTCGAAGGCGAACCGCTCGATGTAGCTCCACAGCCCCGCCACCTCTTCCGCGGCGGGACTGCCGGGGGCGAGTTCTTCCACCGACCGGCCCGATGCCAGGGTCGTCTGGTAGGCGGCGCGGGCGCGCAGCACGATCGGGACCACCGGCAGCTGCATCAGGCGCAGGGCGTCCAGCGCCCGCTTGACGGCCGGCGGCTCGACGCCGCCGCGCGGGACCGGCGCCTGGTTGAGCAGGATCATGCCAGGCTTGCGCAGTCGCCTGAGGATGAGTGCGGTCTGCAGCGCCGCGGCGATGTCCAGGAAGGTCGGGCGCACCACCAGCAGCGACAGGTGCGCCAGGGCGATGGCGTGTCCGATGGCGTTCTCTGAGGCGGCGGGCGTGTCCAGGATCGTGGTGTCGATGCTGGAGGCAGGACCCTCCTTCTGCAGGTTGAACAGCTCACCGCCCGAGACGCGCAGGACTTCGGGTCCGGCGATGTCCCGCACTTTCAGCACTTCGGTGGCGGAGCCCTGCGGATCCGTGTCGGCCAGCTGCACGCCATAGCCGCGCCGGTGCGCCGCGATCGCGAGATTGATGGCGACCGTGGTCTTTCCGGATCCGCCCTTGCGGGCGACGACAGCGATGTTTCTCATGCGGGACCCTCGGTGTTCATCGCCTGTCCTAGGCAGAGTCCCTGGATTGCGAGAGGGGGTTCGTCCCCGATGGTCAATTCTGTCGACAGTTTTCTCGCCGCGGGGGGCCGCCAGACTGGCCCTGCCGCCTTGCATTTGATCGGTCCAGGCCGTCCTTCTTGGCCTCGAAACCGGCCGCCGGCGACCATGAGCACGGCGGAACTCCAGGGGGATCCACGGTGCAGGACCAGGACGTAGGCTTCATTGGACTGGGCGTCATGGGCTCGCCCATGGCAGGTCACCTGGCGTCCGCCGGGTACAGGGTGACGGCCTTCGACATCAATGGCGAGGCCCTCGGCCGGCTGTGCGCCCAATACCCGACGGTCTCGGCCGCGGCGTCCCCCCGAGCGGTGGCGGCGGCGTCGGACATCGTGGTCACCATGCTGCCGTCCGGGCTGCCGGTCTTCGAGGCCGTCACGGGCGAAGGCGGCATGCTCACGGCTTTCCGGCCTGGCGGCATGCTCCTCGACACATCGTCGTCGGAGCCCTGGTTCACCAGCCGGACCGCCGCGGCGCTCGCCGAGGCCGGCGTCGCGATGGTCGATGCGCCCGTGTCCGGCGCGCAGGCCGGCGCCAAGGCGGCTGAGCTGGTGTTCATGGTCGGCGGGGAGACCGGGCCCGTCGAGCGGGCGAGGCCGCTGCTTCAGGCCATGGGCAAGGCGATCCATCACCTCGGCCCGATCGGCTCAGGCCACGCCATGAAGTCGATCAACAATCTGATCACAGCCATGACGTTCCTGGCGACGGCCGAAGGTCTGGTCATCGGCAAGGCCTACGGCCTCGATCCGGCGGTCATGACCGATGTCCTCAACCAGTCGACCGGCATGTCCTGGATCACGCAGACCCACATCGCCCAACGCGTCCTGAGCCGCCGCTTCGACGACGCCTTCAAGCTGGACCTGATGGTCAAGGACATCGGCATCGCCCTCCAGACCGCCGGCGACCTGCACCTGGACCTGCCGTTCGCGGCGCTGGCCCAGTCGATCTGGCGGGACGCCCAGGCGAAAACCCCCGCTGGCGGCAGCGTCAGCGAACTTGTACGGACCGTGGAACGCCGGACGGGCGTCGAGCTGACATCGCCGTCGATGGGGGCAGGCTGAACGTCGGAGTCGCCGACCGCGCCTCGGCCATATATGAGGCGACATGTTCATCCTGCTGTTCCTGGTGGCCGTCTGGGCGGGCGTACAGAACGCCCTGGCCGGCGGCGGCTCGTTCATCACCTTGCCCGCCCTGATGCTGACCGGGCTCGACGCCCGGGCCGCCAATATTGCGTCCACCCTGGCCATGTTCCCCGGGCAGGTGACCACCGGGTGGGTCGGTCGCAAACAGGTGAGCGGGGTCGCCGGGCTGAGCTTCCGGGTCCTGACGCTGATCAGCCTGGGCGGCGGCGCCTGCGGCGCGGCCCTGCTGCTGCTCACGCCATCCACCTTCTTTGCTCGCCTGGTCCCCTGGCTGGTGCTCTTCGCCACCGCGCTGTTCGCCTACAGCAGCTTCGTGCGGCGGCCCGCCACGACAGCCCCCCGGCTTGGGCCCAGGACCGCGGCTGGCCTGCAGTTCCTGATCGCGGTCTACGGCGGCTATTTCGGCGGGGGCATCGGCTTTCTCATGCTTGCGGCCCTCACGGCCGCGGGCCTGGCGGTGCGGGCCGCGGGGTCCACCAAGAACGTCCTGGCCTCGGTGATGAACGCCGCGGCGGTGGCGGTGTTCGTGTTCACGCCGGGCATCCCGTGGGCGCGCGTCGGCCTCGTCTGCGCGGGCGCCATGATCGGCGGCTACGGCGGCGCGCTCATGCTGCGGCGGGTGGACGAACGCATCATCCGCGTCGTGGTGGTCCTGATCGGGGCGGCCCTGACGGTGGGCCTGTTCCTGCGTGCGCCGCGCTGACGCCGCGGCTCTCAGAGCGCGTCCCGCAAAAGTGGAACCCGGTCTTGCGGCGAGAACGCGCTCAAACTCTTGAATCCAGAGCACGATTCAACGATCAATTCCGTCTGATCGCATCGGGCTCTAGGCGGTTTCCATGAGCGCCACCGCGCCCGTGATCCGCGATGGCGTGGTCTCCCGCATCAGCGCCATGGCGACAATACCGACGCCGGCGGCGGCCATCATGTACCAGGCCGGCGCCATGGGGCTGCCAGTCGCCTGGATCAGCCAGGTGACGAAAGGCTGGGCGACGCCGCCGAACACCGCCACGGCGACCGCATAGACGACGGCGAGGCCGGTGCTGCGCACATCCTTGCGCAGGGATTCCGTCAGAGACACGAGCGCGACGCCGACACTGGTCGAACTCAGGGCCCCGATCACGCCGGTGGCGACGATCAGGGTGACGGCGTCGTGGTTGCGCACGATCAGGAAGAAGGCCGGGAACGTGGCCAGGAGGAACATCACCCGGGCGGTGATCATCACCGGTTTGCGGCCGAACCGGTCGGACAGGGCGCCGCCAAGGAGTGCGAACGCGACGCTGGAGACTCCGTTGGAGACCGACGCCCCAAAGGAGTCCGCCTGGGTCATGTGCAAGGTCTGCGAGGCGTAGGTGGTCATGTAGAGCAGCACATAGGTCGAGGTGGTGAAGCTCATGATCATGCCGAGGCCCAGGAGGATCGGCCTGGCGTGGCTGAAGGGCCCACGGCCTGTGGGATGCACGCTGAGCGGCGCCTCGGTCCGATGCAGCGTCTCGGGCAGGGTGCGCCGCATGGCGAGGCCGAAGGGCAGAACCACCGCGCCCAGGCCGAACGCGATCCGCCAGCCGAAGGACTCCAGCTGGCCGGCCGTCAGCAGGCTGGTGAGCAACAGGGCGATCGCGGCGCCGACGAGGGACGCCACGCCCTGGCTGGCGCTCTGCCAGGCCCCGATCAGGCCGCGCCGGTTCAGCGGCGCCGCCTCGATCAGGAAGGCCGTGGTGGGGCCCACCTCTCCCCCGAGGGCGAAGCCCTGGACAAGCCGGCAGACGAGCAACAGCACCGGGGCGGCCGCGCCGATCGCCGCATAGGACGGGATCAGCACCAGCCCCACGATGCCCAGGCCCATGAGGGTGAAGCTCAGCATCATGGCCGGCCGGCGACCGGCCCTGTCGCCAAAGGCGCCGATGATCACCGCGCCCACGGGCCGGCCGATGAAGCCGACCGCGAAGGTCATGAGCGAGAGCATCAGGTTCTCGAACGCCGTGTGGACCGGGAAGAACGTCCGGCCGATCTGGACGGCGAACAGGGTGTAGGTGGTGAAGTCGTAGAACTCCAGGGCGTTGCCCATCACCGCCGCGGTGATCTGGCGGCGGGTCACCGCCGCTTGGCCGGAGTCCTCGAGAGTCGCGCCGCCCGCCAAATCCTTCACCCATCCCACTCCACGCGACCGGGCGCGCATCCAGAACGTCAGGCCTTGCGGGGCGCTGTGGCGATCGTCAAGCCGCCTGCCGCGCGGACGGGGCGATGGGCGCCGACCAGCGCGCTCCCTGGGCGCTCGCGGCCACGCGCTCAGCCCATCGGATACAGGATATCCTTGGAGACAACATCGATCCGGTCGAGCACCTCCTGGTCCAGGGTCAGGTCGCCGGCCGCAAGGATGTCGTCGACCTGGTCCGCGTGGCTGGCCCCGACGATGGTGGACGCCACGAAGTCGTGCTGCTTGCTCCAGGCCGTCGCCAGGGTGACGGGCGAGAGGCCGGCGTCGGCCGCGATGTCGGCATAGCGTTCGGCGGCCGCCAGGCTCTTGTCGTTCACGAACCGGCGCGCCATGACCGCCTGGCGCCCTCCCATCTTCAGGTAGGCGGAGAAGCGCGCGCCCTGCGGCGTCGCGCCGCCATTGTACTTGCCCGAGAGCACGCCGCCGGCCAGCGGGGAATAGGGAATGAGACTCACGCCTTCCTGGCGGCAGGCCTGGGCCAGCTCGTCCTCGAAGCGGCGGTTGTTGAGGCTGAAGTTGTTCTGGATGGTGTCATAGCGCGCCAACCCTTCGCGATCGGACACAGCCAGGCTGTTCATCAGGCCCCAGGTCGTCTCGTTGCTGCAGCCGATCGCCCGCACCTTGCCCGCCCGGATGAGGTCGTCGAGCGCCCCCAGCGCCTCCTCATATCGCGCGCCGGGGTCGGGCCAGTGGGTCTGGTACAGATCGATGTAGTCCGTCCCCAGACGCTGCAGGCTGGCGTCGACGGCCCGCATCACGTTGTGGCGGTCCAGCGCCGTCATGCCGGCGCGCTGGGAGGCCCGGAGCCACCCGTGGCTGGGGCCGCAGACCTTGGTGGCCAGGATGATCTCGTCGCGGCGCCGGGTCTTCATCCATCGGCCGACGATCTCCTCGGTCCGCCCTGCCCAGTCCTCGCTCGGGGGGACGGGATAGTTCTCGGCGGTGTCGAAGAAATTGATTCCGCCGTCGAGGGATTTGTCGAGGACCCTGTGGGCCATCGGCTCGTCGGCCTGGGAGCCGAACGTCATGGTCCCCATGCAGATCTTCGAGACCGAGATCGCGCTCTTGCCCAATCGTTTGCTTTGCATGCCGCCGACTTGTCTGGAACCGCCCCTGGGAGCGCGCCTGATACGCACCGGGCGCCGCGCGCGCAACCCGGCTGTCTTTCGCCGCCGCCGCTTCGGCAATTCGTCGCGAATTTACCCTGACTTCACCCCTGGTTGAGATAAGTCGATCGTTCAGGGCCAGACGTCGTCAAGCCAACCCCAGCGCCGCGCTGAAGAAGCGGCTCGAGACCAAGATGTTCAGCCGCCTCAGGGTCAAGCTCACCGTCCTCTACTCGGGCCTCTTCGCCGCGATCCTGCTGCTGATTTCGCTCGCCGTCTATTCGGCCATCGCCCAGGTCGTCCAGCGCCAGGTGCGCGAGGAACTGGCCACCAGCGCCACGGTTTTCGACCGGGTCTGGGCGCTCAGGACCGACCAGCTGGAGAACGGCGCCTGGCTCCTGTCGCGGGACTACGGGTTCCGCCAGGCCATCGCCACCAACGACGCGACCACCATCAGCTCCGCACTTGATAACCTCAGGCTGCGCCTGGGCCTGGATGTGGCCCTGCTCATCGGCGTGGACGGCAAGGTCACGGCGGCCGGGGCGCCCCAGGCGGGCATGCTCAGTCCCGCCGTCCTGCAGGCTGTCCAGACCGAGGACGCCGCCTCGGGCGTGCTCGAGCTCGGCGACCAGTCCTTCCAGGTGGTGTCCGTGCCCGCCCGGGCGCCGACGACGATCGGCTGGGTGGTTTTCGCCTCGAAGCTCGACAGCCGCCAGCTGCGCGCGCTCGAGCGCCTGGCCGCCATCCCACTGAACGCCTCGGTGCTGCATCGGACCGGTCAGGGTCCCTGGCGCAACGGCGATCGCGCCGTCGCGGGGCTCGAACAGCGCCAGCTCGGCCAGCTCCTGAAGGGCGCCTCCAATGGCCGGCCGCATCCGTTGAGCGGCTCCAATGGCGGCGCCGTCGCCCTGGTCAAGCCTTTGAACTCCCTGGATCCAGGCAGCTCCGCGGTGCTCCTGCTGCAATATCCGCTCGACCGGGCGCTGGCGCCCTACCGCCTGCTGACCTTCGCTTTCGTCGGCATTTCCGCCGTCGGACTTCTGGCCCTGCTGGCCGGCAGCTGGTGGATCGCGCGCGGCGTCACCCGGCCGATCTCGGCCCTGGAGGAGGCGGCCCGACGGTTCAAGGCGGGCGAGCGGGTGGAGGTCGCCGTCGAGACCCGCGACGAGGTCGGCGCCCTGGCCAGGAGCTTCAACGCCATGGCCCGCAACATCTGGCGGCGGGAACAGGAACTGAAATCCACCAAGGCCTTCCTCGACACCGTGGTGGAGAACCTGCCCGCCATGCTGGTGGTCAAGGACAAGGACCACAAGTTCGTCCTGCTGAACCGCACCGGCGAGGCGCTGCTTGGGGTCGACCGCAAGGACGTCATCGGCAAGACCGACCACGATCTGTTCCCCAAGGATCAGGCGGATTTCTTTGTCGAACGAGACAAGGACGCGTTGCGATCGGGCCAGCTGCAGCTCATCGCCGACGAACCGATCATGACCCCGATGGGCGTGCGCTACCTGCAGACTAAGAAAATCGCCATCCCGGACCTGGACGGCCAGCCGCAGTACCTGCTGGCGATCTGCGAGGACATCACGGAACGAAAGGTCGCCGATGCGGCGCTCGAACGCGCCCGCATGGCCGCCGAAGCCGCCAATCGGGCCAAGAGTTCCTTCCTGGCGAACATGAGCCACGAGGTGCGGACGCCCCTGAATGGGGTGCTGGGCGTCGCCAGCGTGCTGGCCAAGACCGAGCTGATGCCCAAGCAGCAGCAGATGGTCGGCATCATCGAGAAATCGGCCGCCGCCCTTCAGCGCGTCCTGAACGACGTCCTGGACATGGCCAAGGTCGAGGCCGGCCGTCTCCAGATCCTCGAAGAGGATTTCGACCTTGAAACCGCGGTGCAGGCGGCGGCCAGCCCCATCGCCCTGCACTGCGCCGCAAGGTCTCTGCGGTTCCAGCTGCACTATGAGACGACCCGCACTGCGCGGGTCTGGGGCGACCGGGTCCGCCTGGAACAGGTGCTCGGCAACCTGCTTTCGAACGCCTTGAAGTTCACCACCGCCGGCGAGGTGCGCCTGGCGGTGCGCGACGCGGGGCCGGATGGTCCGCTCATCTGCTTTGAGGTCACCGACACCGGGATCGGCTTCGCGCAGGATCGGATCGAAGAACTCTTCTCGCCGTTTCATCAGGCCGACGGCAGCGACACCCGAAGCGTGGGCGGAGCCGGCCTCGGCCTAAGCATCTCGCGCGAACTGGCCAGGGCCATGGGCGGAGACCTCACAGCCGCCGGATCGCCAGGCGCGGGGGCGACCTTCACCCTGACGCTGCCCCTGCCCCCGGCCGAGGCCGCCGCGGCGCCTCCGGCCCAGATCGACCTGGCGCCCCCATCGAGCGACAACGACGCCGCTCAGCCGACGCCGCACGCCGAGGAGCCTCTTCGGGTGCTGCTGGCCGATGACCATGAGACCAACCGGACCGTGGTCCGCCTGATCCTGGACTCGGTCGGCGCCGACCTGGTCAGCGTCGAGAACGGCGCCGAGGCGGTCGAGGTGTTCCAGGCGGATCGTTTCGACATCGTGCTCATGGACCTTCAGATGCCCGTCATGGACGGCCTGACCGCCATTCGCCGGATCCGCGAAGGCGAGGCCCTGAACCACGCGGCGCGGACGCCGATCCTGGTCGTCAGCGCCAACGCCATGGCCGAGCATCTGGACGCGTCCGCCGCAGCGGGCGCCGACGGGCATCTCGCCAAACCCGTCACCGCGCAGGCCCTCATCGCGGCCCTGGAGGCCGCCCTGCTAAGTCAGGCCGCGGCCGTCGACGAACGCGCCGCGGGGGGGCGATAGGCTCATCGTCAGAAGGTCCGCCTGACCGTGGCCATCACGGTGCGAGGCCAGCCTGGCTGTCCCGTGACGGAATTGAAGCCCTGCAGGTCGTCGAACATGTTGACGTAATAGACCTTGTTCAGCGCGTTCTTGAGCACCACCGCCCCCTGCCAGCGACCGTCGGGCGAATCCCAAGTCACCCGCGCGTCGAGCAGGCCGTAGCCCGGCTGCAGCGTCAGAGGATCGTTCGAGGGGTCGTTGAACACCCGGGTCTGGTAGGTCCAGTCCACCCGCGGGGTCAGGACGCCCCCGTTCATCAGGTCGATGCGGTACTGCAGGCCGAAGTTGTACTTCCAGTTGGGCACATAGGCGGGCTGACACTTCAGGCACGGCCCTCCCGCCACGCCGGCTGCTGCGCCGAGATCGAGGGTCTTGTAATGCAGGTAGCCGAACGAGGCGTTCCACAGCAAGCCCGCAACGGGCTCCGCCTCGAGCTCGCCCTCCAGGCCCGAGATCTTCACGTGACCGGCGTTGGCGACGATGTCCGCCGCGTCCGCCGCCACCACGGTGATCTGCAGGTTTCTGTAGTCGCTGATGAAGGCGGCCGCGTTCAGGCGCAGGCGGTTGTTGAACCACTGGGACTTGGCCCCGATCTCGTAGGACGACAGGGACTCGGCCGCAAAGGGCGTGACTTCCGAAATCGCCGCCGGGTGGGGATTGATGCCGCCGCCCTTATAGCCGGTGGCGAACTGCAGATAGGTCATGAACGCCGGGGTCCAGTTGTACTGCAGGGCGAATTTCGGATCGAACCTTGAGGTCGATGACGTCTGCGAGGGATTGTTCGCGAACCCCGCAAGCGGCGTCCCGGGCGGGAAGAAGGGCACCTGGGGGTTGGTCGGCAACAGGATCCGCGAAAAGGTGTAGGTCTTCGACTCGTCGCTGTAACGGAGACCCAGCTCCACGTTAAGCTGATCGTTGGCGTGATAGTTCGCATGCAGGAAGACGGACTTGTTGATCACCCTGACCGGGTCATTGGTATAGAAATTCAGACCGAAGAAGCCGGCGAAGAAGGGCAACGCCGGCTTGACGAGCTCCAGTGACGTCAGGATCACCGGCCCGTTACCCTGGCGGCTGTATCCATCGTAGTAATATCCGCCGGCGACCCAATCGAGTTTGCCGCCCCCCAACGCTCCGCCGACCGTCAATTCCTCGCTGAGCTGGTGGTGGACGAAGTCCGGATTGCTGTACATGGCGTTGATCAGCGGCGCACCGGAGAAGTCCACGGCGAAACTGCCGCGATAGGCGCGGTAGGCGAGGATGTTCTTGACGTGCAGCCCCATCAGGCCGCTCCAGTTCACCGTACTTCCGACGCCCCAGGCGGTGACGTTGTTGACGGGATCCAGCGCGAAGCCGGTGCTCTGGTCCTTGAAGGTGGAATAGTTCGTATACGGACTGCTGGTGATGAAGCGGGTGTCCAGCGGCACGCCGGTGAAGAAGCTCGACGCCGGGTTCATCAGGACCGCCTGATTGTAGTCGCCGAGGCCGCCGCCCGGCGTGATCGCCAGGGTCTTGCTCGGCGCGGCTTCGCCCCTGTCGTCGAGGTAGTCGGCGGTGAGTCCGATCTGGAGGTCTTCGTTCGGCGCAAGGCGCAGGTTCACGCGCATCATCTTGGCGTCGTCGCCGCCTTCGTGGCCGAGCACGCAGTCGGCGCGGGTCGAGATCTTGGGCAGGTTCGCCGACTGCGCCGATGGGTTCAGGCAGACGTAATCGAAGCGGGTCACATATCCGTCGACCTTGTTGAATCCGCCGGAGATCCGCGCGCTCACCTTGTCCGGGACCAGGGCGATGTCGTACGCGCCCTTGACCTGGAAGTGGTTGTAGTCGCCGTAGCCGGCCTGGATGTAGCCGGAGTTGGAGCCCTTGGGTTGGGCGGTGAAGATGCGGACGGCGCCGCCCTCATTGTTCTTGCCGAACAGGGTCCCCTGCGGGCCACGCAGGACTTCGACGTGGTCGACGTCCGCCAGGTCGAACATCGCGCCGAAGATGGTGCCGAAGTAGACATCGTCCAGGTAGAATCCGACCCCGGGCTCGAACGCCAGGGTGAAATCCGACTGACCCACCCCGCGGATGTAGGCCACGGCGGACTTGCCGCCGCTCGCCCCGGCCTGCTGGAACGTCACATTGGGCGCGACCCTGGCGATGTCGATGACGTTGTTGAAGCCGCGCGCCTCGAGCTGATCGCCGTTCAGGGCGGTGATCGCGATCGGAGTCTCCTGAAGGTTCTCCGAACGATACCGCGCCGTGACCGTAATGGGTTCGAGTTCCGTCGCCGGCGCGGTCGCCACCGGAGCGTCCTTGGGCGCAGGCGCGGCCGCGTGCGCCGCGCCTGCCATGGCTGCCGGCGCTGTCAATGCGGCGGCCAGGATCAGGGCCGACGCCCGCCCCTTCCGCGCGCGCACTTCTGCTGTCTGTTCGTGAGCTGTCATCGCGTTCACCCCTGATATGTCGCCCGACCTTGGGGCCGGTGCGTCCGAGCAAATCTTCGCTCGATACCATGCTAAGCATATGCTTAACGGGCGCGCGTGTGAATGGGCTGCACAGGTGATTACAACCCGGGATAGCTAAGCTTGTCCGGGCTTCGACGGAGGTCCGGCGCCATCGCCAGGCGGGTTGCCCGGTCGGTTCAGTTGAACGCCGGCTAGAACTCTTCCCAGGTGTCCGATTGCGGCGCAGCCGATGAGCCGACGGTCTTCATCTGCGGTGCGCTGTGGCGCTGGACGAAGCTCGGCGTCTGGACGCGTCCGGCGGTCGGGGACTTGGTGGCGCTGCGCGCCTGCCGACCGGTTTCAAAACGGCTGACCAGACGTGAGAGCTCCTGGGCTTCCGTCGCCAGGGAGTGGCTGGCCGCAGTCGACTGCTCCACCATTGCGGAGTTCTGCTGGGTCACCTGGTCCATGGAATTGACCGCCGTATTGACCTGCGACAGGCCGGTAGCCTGTTCCTGGGCCGAGGCCGCGATCTCGGCCACGAGGGAGGAGATTTGAGCCACCTGGCCGACGATCCGGTCCAGCGCCTGGCCGGTCTTGCCCACCAGTTCGACCCCCTGGCCGACATGCTGGGCCGAGGCGGAGATCAGGGCCTTGATCTCCTTGGCCGCTTCCGCCGAGCGCTGCGCCAGGGCCCGCACTTCGGAGGCGACCACAGCGAAACCCTTGCCCGCGTCACCGGCCCGCGCCGCCTCGACCCCGGCGTTCAGGGCCAAAAGGTTGGTCTGGAAGGCGATCTCGTCGATGACGCCGATGATCTGGCTGATTTCGCCGGCGGACTTCTCGATGCCATGCATCGCCTGCACAGCCTGACGCACCACTTCGCCGCTTTGCTGGGCGTCCCCTTGGGCGCCGGTCACAACTGCGTTGGCCTGCCCGGCCCCTTCGGCCGTGCGCTTGACCGTGGCCGTGATCTCATCGAGCGCCGCCGCGGTCTCCTCGAGGGTCGCGGCCTGCTGCTCGGTGCGCCGTGACATGTCGTCCGCCGCCTGGCTGATCTCTCCGGCGCCGGAGGTGATCCCTTCGGCGTTGGACGCGATGATCTTCATCGCATCCAGCAACTTCTCCATGGCGTCGTTGAAGTCGTCCTGCAGCTTCTTGTACGCGTCGGGGAAGGCTTCGGTCAGGCGGAAGGTCAGGTCGCCGGCCGCCAACTTGGACAGGCCTTCGGCGACGGAGCCCACCACCATCGACTGCTCGGCGGCCGAAGCGGCCTTGGCCTCGTCGGCTCCCCGACGCTCCTCGGCCGTCTGGCTCTCCAGCCTCGCCTTGTCCGACTCTGCGCGCTGGAGCGCGAGGCCGTTGTCCTTGAACACCTGGACGGCCCTGGCCATGTCGCCCAGCTCGTCCTTGCGATCGCGACCGCGCACTTCGGTGTCCAGATCGTTGGCCGCGAGCCGGCCCATGGTCGAGGTCATCTGGATGATCGGTCGCGCCGTCGCCCGGCTGAGCAGCCAGCCCAGGAGTCCGGCCAGGGCGACGACGATCATGCCGCCGGCCAGCAGGGCCGTCCGGGCCACGGCGAAGGCCTGCTGCTTCGTCGCGGCGCCCTTTTCGACCGAGGCTTTTTCCGCGTCGCGGATCTGATTGAGGACCTCGCGCACCTTCGTGAGGCGCCCGCGGCTGGCGATGGAACTCTGGTCTTCCGCAACCTTGGTCGGGTCACGGCGATCCGAAATCTGCGCCATCTCCTCGGTCTGGGCGTGCTGCGCCGCGGCCTTCAGGTTCTCGACCCGCGCCGTGGTGTCCGCGTCCGGATGCAGGCGGCTGATTTCCTCGACTGCCTTGATGAAGTCTTCGCCGCGCGTACCGAAGGTGGCCACGAACTTCTCGTCGCCGCTCGCGACGAAGCCGCGCACGGCGTTCTGCTGCTCCACGAGGGCGGACAGGGCGGCGTCGGTCTTGGCCAGCACGTCCTTGGCGACGTCATTGGTGTCCGAGGCTGTCTTGGTCGCCTGCATCTCCACGAAGACGATCGCGCACATCGCCAGGACGATGAGTACGACCCCCGCGAAGCAGACGCCGATTTTCTTGCCGAACCTCAGGTCATCGAAAGACATCAGGAGAGCCTCTCCCCAATAGACACGGACGCGAGGCCTACCCAGCCGTGCAGCTGAGACCTCGCAGCCCTCTGGAGTCGGTATAATTGTTCAATTGCTTAAACATATGGTGAATAGCGAGAAATGCGTGTGAATATAGAGAAATTCCGAGAATCTGAGCGACGCCTTGGGATTCCCGGGCGCCGAACAGATCGCTCCACGCCGCGACGGACCAAAAGCCAACACCTGCGACACGCGGCCGCACAAGAAATTTGCGGCGGCGGCCGAGCGCACGGGGGCGCCTCAGCCAGCCACCCTCTGTTCGATGGCCAGGGCCTCGCGGATGAGCTGATCCTCGAGGCGCCACTGCCGTTCCAGTTCGGCGCTGCGGCCCTTGAGCATGGCGCGGGCGTCTTCCAGGACCAAACGCACCGCATCGCCCCCCCGGGGCGCTTCCAGCGCGAGGGTGGCGATCTCCTCCGCCAGGCAGTCTTCGACGACGTCGGCGGCGTCCTCTGACAGCGCGGCCAGCGCCCGTAGCGCGGACCGGCCGAACGCCATGGCGCAGCGGAGGTCTATGGCGATCTCATCGGCGTGGGCGTGTTTGGCGGATTGACCGCCACTGGACCTCGAATTTCGCATGACCCCTGCCCTTTTTCGCCACTGAAGCGTTCGGCTCAGCGTGACATGAGGTCACGTTCGCGTGTAAATACACGTAAAAGTGCGCCGATCAATCCCCCCACTTGACCCAATTCGGGTCGAATTCCGATGAATTTCCCGATATATGGCCGGCCTTTGCTCAGGTTGATGGTTGAATTGAAACAAGAAACGTGAAAACACACCTATCGCAAACGCACACTACGCGCCCGGACGGACCTGACACCATGAGCGACATCCCGGATCGTCGCGCGTCCCACTGGTCGGGGCAGGCGCTTGATCGAGCCTTCGGCCGCGGCGCGCCTGAGCAGCTGTTCTACATGATGCTGCAGGCCACGCGACGGCGCGAGACGGCTATCGGCGAGGCGCTGCGGGAGTTGGGACTGACCGTCTCCAGATGGCGCGCCCTGGCCGTCATTCGCCGGTGCGGCGCCTGCACCATGAGCGATCTCGCGCACCTGAGTTCGGTGGACCGGACCACCCTCACCCGGACCATCGACCAGCTGGTCAATGAGGGCCTGGTCGAACGGGCGCCGTCCGTCTCGGACCGCCGCCTGATCCTGTTGAAGCTGAGCGCGGAAGGCGCCCGGCTGGCCGAGCTGGGCAGCAAGGCCAATCACGACTTCTGCAGCGACATGCTGCGCGGCGTGCCTGATGATCAACGCGTTGGGGCTTTGCGCCTGCTTCAGCAGGTGGTCGACAACATGATCGGCGATGAGGACGTCGCCTACGGCGTACTCACGTTCCAGCCGTCCCGTCACACGCCCTGACGACGCACCGCGTCACAGCTGGACGCTCTTGCTGACGAAAGGATGGGGCGACCGCGCGGATGGGGTCAACGCGGCCGCCCCGCGCTCCCGCACGGGAGCGACAGCCTTATCATGGATCATAGAGTGATACAAATTCGTTGCGCGCCGGCGACTGCGGGCGTCAGGTCAAGCGTTTCAGGCCCTTGAGGGATTTGGAGAGCTGCGGCTCAAGCTTGACCATATAGCTCAGATGCTTGCCGGCGAGGTCGTCGACCAGCGCCTCGCCTTTCGGCGTCAGCATGAGCACCACGCTGCGTCGGTCGTCCCTGGAGGGCGCGCGGCTGGCGAGATCGTTTCTGCCGAGACGGTCGACCAGCTGGACGGCGGCGTGATGGGTGAGCAGCAGATGGTCCGCCAGGTCACGCATGGACATGGCGTCGCCGTCATGGGCCTTGATCGCCAGCATGGCCTGATACTGCGGCGCTGTGACCCCGGCATCGTGACAGAGCTGCTCGCTGGCGGCGAGGAACCTTCGCAGCGTGTAGCGAAAGCTCGCGAGCCCTTTGTACCTGTCCGTCTGCGAAGGCATCGCCCGCCGAAATGTAATGCGGCCAATGCCCTTGCAATGGCGTCGCCCAGCTTGAGCAGATTCGGCGCGTTCCTGCGCCCTTGAAACAAATATCGCCCAAAAAATGGGGAATCCCGCGCCGTTCTTCTCCTAATTCAACTTGAGCCGGACACGTTCGCGCGCCGCCTGGGCGGCGATCGCGGCGCCGCCGTCAAGCATGTGGGCCCGGGTCAGGGCCTCCTGGGCGCCCATCAACGCGCCCTGACCCTCGCGGGCGGCCGCGACGTCGATCCATGGCCGATGATCGGTCGGATCCAGCAGCGCCCGCCGCAGCGCCGACCGTTCGGCGCGGGCATGGTCCCCCGCCCGGCTGGCGCGGGCGAAGACGTTGTTCTCGAGCCTCAGGGCCACGGCCCGGTCCTTCACCGGCGCCATGAGCAGGTCCAGCCGGTCGGCCACGTCCGACGTCAATCCGGTGCGCAGGGCGCGGCGAATGAGTTCCGAAGGCAGCACGACGCGCCCCTCGCTGAAGGGGTCCAGCGCCAGCGGGCCTTCCTGGGTCTCGATGCGCAACAGGAAGTGGCCCGGAAAATCCACCCCCTGCACCGCCAGCCCACAGCGCCGCGCGGCGCTGATGTAGAGGACGCCGAGCGCCACCGGCAGGCCCTTGCGGCGGTCGCAGACGCTGATCAGGTCGGCGTTGGCCGGGTCTTCGTAGGTCATGATGTCGCCCGCCAGTCGCAGGTCCCCGGCCATGGCTTCGGCCAGCGCCTCTTCGGGCGATTCACGCTCCAGTCGGGCGGCCAGCCGCGCGGCGCCTTCCTCGTCCAGACGCCGCGCCGCCTCCGGATCGCGCGCCGGATCCTCGTGCAGCGCGCAGAGCAGGGCGGCCTCGAACAGCGGAAAGCTGTCGTCCGGAATGTTGCCCAGCTCGGCCAGCGCGCGTTCTGTTTCGTCTCTCGTCATTCCTGGCCCCGCCTCAGTAGACGGCGTCCCCCCGCCAAGCGTCGGGAATATGACGCGGCAAGGCGCGCGGCGCGAGGGCGATCAGGTCCAGGCGGACATTCAGTCGCGCAAGCCTCGGCGTCCTGGCGGCCAGGGCGCGCGCGGCGCGGCGCAGGCGGTCGCGCTGACCGGCGGAGACGGCCTCGAGGGCGGCCTCGATCGTCGTGCGGCTCTTGACCTCGACAACCGCCAGGATGCGGCCGCGCTGAACGAGTAGATCGATTTCCGCTTCCGGCGCCTTCAGGCGGAAACCCAGGATTCGGTAGCCCTTGGCCATGAGCCACAGGGCGGCCACCACCTCCTGACGCCGGCCCGACAGACGCGCCGCCGCGCCGCGCGCGCGCCGCGCGGCCTGCCCCTTGGGCGACTTAGCGGCCGCCACCGGACTTCAATTCCACGGCGCGGCGGTAGAGGTCTCGCCGCGGCAGGCCCAGCGCCTTGGAAACCTCCGAAGCCGCGTCGGCCGGACCGAGCCGGATCAGGGCTTCACGCAGCGCGGCCTCGGCGTCAGCCGGGCTGGACTCCACAACTGCGCCCTGCCCGACGATCACCACGATCTCACCCTTGGGCGCCTGCAGCTTCGGATCGGCCGCGAGGACGTCGAGCGGACCGCGGATCGTCGTCTCGTGCAGCTTGGTCAGCTCACGGGCCACGGCGGCCGGACGCGGACCAAGGACCTCGGCCATGTCCTTCAGGCTTTCGCCCAGCCGCGAGGCGCCCTCGAAGATCACCAGGGTGGCCCGGATCGGCAGGAGCTCGGCGAGGAAACTGCGGCGCGCGGCGCTCCTGGTGGGCGGGAAGCCGACGAACAGGAAACGGTCGGTGGGCAGGCCGGCGGCGGTCAGGCCGGCGATGACCGCTGAAGCCCCTGGAACAGGATATACCGCCGAGCCCTGCTGGACGGCTTCGTGCACCAGCCGATAACCCGGGTCCGAGACCAGGGGCGCGCCGGCATCCGTGGTCAGGGCGATCCTGGAGCCCTCGCGCAGGGCCGCCAATATGCCCGGCCGGGCGGCCTCGCCGGTGTGATCGTCGTAGCGCCGGACCTTGGCCTTGATGCCGAAGGCGCCCAGGAGCTTGCCCGCCACCCGGGTGTCCTCAGCCAGCACGAGGTCCGCGCCGGCAAGGATGTCCAGGGCCCGAAGCGTGATGTCGCGCAGATTGCCGATGGGGGTTGAGACGACGTAGAGGCCGGGCTCCAGCGGTCGGTCGTTCAGGGGCGGGGCGCGAACCGGGGCCAAGCGAGTCGTCTTGCTGCAAGCCTTGAGCGGCTATTCGCCTTCTTCCTCTTCATAGCCCACCAGCGCAAGCGCCCGGGCCTGGACGCCGTTCAACGCCGCCCAGCGGGCCAGGGCTTCCTCCCGGCCGTGGGTGATCCAGACTTCCCGTGGCTTCAGCTCGGCGATGGTGGACGTCAGTTCGTCCCAGTCAGCATGGTCGGAGATCACCAGCGGCAGCTCCACCGCCCGCTGGCGGGCGCGGGCCCGCACGCGCATCCAGCCGGAGGCGAAGGCCGAGACCGGATCGGGGAAGCGACGCGACCACCGGTCCTGCAGCGCGGACGGCGGCGCGATGACGATGGCGGCGGCGAAATCCGCCTTGGCCTCGTCGGTGGCGGACGCCAGGGGCCCCAGGTCCACCCCATGCGCCTCGTAAAGGGCGTTCAGGCGCAGCAGCGCGCCATGCACGTAGATCGTCTTCTCATACCCCGCCTCGCGCAGCAGCCGGATCACCCGCTGGGCCTTGCCCAGGGCGTAGGCCCCGACGATATGGCAGCGTTCGGGGAACTGGGCCACGGACGCCAGGAGGGCGGCGATCTCCTCGCTGTCGGGCGGGAAGCGGAACACCGGCAGGCCGAAGGTCGCCTCGGTGATGAAAACATCGCA